>Ga0116226_10002980_pt1 | contig 14889 bp, 16 predicted proteins | sample S1TSphfallax_FD_89692 | JGI IMG/M metagenome (GOLD analysis project Ga0116226, IMG submission 89692) | Host-associated microbial communities from peat moss isolated from Minnesota, USA - S1T2_Fa - Sphagnum fallax MG | ecosystem: Host-associated > Plants > Peat moss > Unclassified | place: USA...
AAGCAGGGCGTCCGCGCCAATTCGATTTCCCCCGGCTTGACGGATACGCCCATGACCGCCGGCGCCAAGACCGTGCCGGGGTTGTTCGATGCCTTCTTGAAGGGCTATCCGCTCGGCCGCATCGGCACGACCGATGACATAGCCGCAGCGGCTGTGTGGCTCGCGAGCGACGAGTGTTACATGTCCGGTGAGAATCTCCAGGTTAACGGCGGCCTGACGCTGCGCGGCAATCCGACGTCTGAAGACATTGCCGAATCCATTGCCAAGGCCGGCGCCGCGGTGGGCGCGTAGTGAACCCGGGGTCGGTCCTTGGTCAATCCTGTCGCTGATCTCGACACAGCGCGGGATATTGCCGCGGCCGTGGATGGCTTCGTGCGCGCGGAGGTCATCCCGTACGAGCGCGACCCGCGCTGGACCTCGCATGGCCCTGCACCCGACCTCGTGGAGGAGTTGCGCGGGCGCGCGCGCACCGCCGGACTGATGACGCCGCACATACGGGCCGGAGTTCATCTGTCGCATCGCGGCACCGCGCTGGTGCTGCGCGCGGCGGGGCTTTCGCCCTTGGGGCCGGTGGCGCTCAATGTTAGCGCGCCCGACGAGGGCAACATGTTTCTGCTCGGTCGGGTCGCCTCTCCCGAACAGAAAAAACAGTTTCTCGAGCCCCTCGTCTCGGGCCGCAGCCGATCGGCTTTCTTCATGACCGAGCCAGCTGCCGATGGCGGCGCGGGCTCCGATCCGTCGATGATGCAGACCACCGCCGAGCCGGACGGTGAGCACTGGGTCATTAATGGACGCAAAGCCTTCATCACCGGTGCCGTGGGCGCCGCCGTAGGCATCGTCATGGCGAAGTCTGAGGCGGGTGCGACGATGTTCCTGGTGTCATTGCCGGACCCGGCCGTGCGCATCGAGCGTGTGCTCGACACGATCGACGGCTCGATGGCCGGTGGGCACTCCGTGGTGCATCTCGACAATTTGCGTGTGCACCGGTCGCAAATGCTGGGCGACAGCGGCGAAGGCTTTCGGTACGCCCAGGTCCGGCTCGCCCCGGCGCGCCTCACGCACTGCATGCGCTGGCATGGCGCCTGCGCGCGCGCGCAGGAGATCGCCGTCGATTACGCCGTCAAGCGCCATGCGTTCGGCAAACCGCTCATCGATCATGAGGGTGTGGGCTTCATGCTCGCCGACAATCGCATCGAGCTGACGCAGGCGGCGCTCATGATCGACTGGTGCGCAGACGTACTCGATAGCGGCGCGCAGGGGACACTTGAATCATCGATGACCAAGGCGGCCGTGTCCGAGGCGTTGTTCCGCATCGCCGACCGCTGCGTACAGGTCATGGGCGGGACCGGCGTCAGCGGCGACACCATCGTCGAGAAGGTATTTCGCGAGATCCGCGCATTTCGAATCTATGATGGCCCGACCGAGGTTCACAAATGGTCGCTGGCCAAGGCCATCAAGCGTGAGGCACTGTCCAAGGGTGCCCGATGAGCGCGGAGGAGGATTTTGGCGGTACGACCGCGGTGCGCGACGCGCATCGCTTCGATCCGGCGCGCCTCGAGGCCTGGATGGGCGAGTATGTTCCCGGCTATGCGGGTCCGCTTACCATCGAACAATTCAAAGGCGGTCAGTCGAATCCGACCTACAAGCTGACGACGCCCGACAGGAGCTATGTGATGCGTCGCAAGCCGCCGGGGACGCTGCTCAAAGGTGCCCATGCCGTCGAACGCGAAGCGCGCATTCTGACAGCGCTGGAATCCGTTCAGTATCCCGTGCCCCATGTATACAGCCTGTGCACCGACGAGAGCGTGGTGGGCACTTGGTTCTACGTCATGGAGTGCGTCGCGGGTCGTATCGTCTGGGATGCGGCGTTTCCCGGCGTGAACCGTGCCGACCGACCGCTCTATTTCAGTGCGATGAACGAGACCCTGGCGCGACTGCATTGCGTCGATCCCGCGGCGGTGGGTCTTGCGGATTTCGGTCGGGCCGGGAACTACTTCGAACGGCAGATCGGGCGCTGGTCGAAGCAGTATCTGGAAGACGAGGCGGCGGGGCGCGATCCGCACATGGACCGCCTCGTCGACTGGCTGCCCGCCCACATTCCGGCCGGCGATGAAACCAGCCTCGTGCATGGCGACTTCCGAGTCGACAATCTGGTGTTTCATGCCACCGAACCCCGTGTCGTGGCGGTGCTCGATTGGGAATTGTCGACGCTGGGGCATCCGCTGGCGGATTTCGCCTATCACCTGATGATGTATCGCATGCCGCCCATGGTGATCACGGGTCTGGTGGGAGTCGATCTACAGCTGCAGAACATTCCGTCCGAGGCGGACTACGTCGCCGAGTACTGCCGGCATACCGGACGCGCGCGCATCGATCACCTCGATTTCTACGTAGCATTCAATCTATTCCGGCTTGCGGCGATCTTCCACGGTATCAAGGGTCGGCTGGCTCGGGGTACCGCGGCATCGGCGCATGCGGTGAGAATGGTGGATGCATTGCCGGGCCTCGCCGAGTGCGCGTGGCAGCAGGCCCAACTTGCCGGAGCGATTTGACCATGACGATACGAGACACCGCGGCATTGGCGGGATTCAATTTTCTGTCCCCAGAGATCATCGAGGATCCCTTCGCGGCCAATGCGATCGCGCGACGCGAAGCCCCGGTGTACCAGCTGCCCGGTACGTCGATCTACATGGTGTCGACGTTCGAGTTGATTGCCGAGGCCTGTGCCAACCCGGCCGCTTTTTCGAACGACTTCAGCTTTCTGCTGGAAGGCCATGCGCGCAACGACACCGAGATCCAATCGGTGATCGCCCAAGGTTGGCCGCAAATGAACACGCTGCTGACCGCTGACCCGCCCTCACACACCCGATTCCGCAAGCTGGTGAACCTGGCATTCAGCCCAGTGCGCGTCAACAAGATCGAATCGCACATCGAGCGCATCGTCGATGAACTCATCGACCGCTTCATCGACAAGGGCCACTGTGAATTCGTGACCGAGTTCGGCGTGCCGCTGCCGGTGACGGTGATCGCCGATCAGATCGGCGTGCCGCGCGCGGACGTCGCGCAGCTCAAGGAGTGGTCCGATGCCGTCGCGGATCGCCTGGGCGGTATGTTGACTCGCGATCAAGAACTCGAATGTGCGCACAAGATCGTCGCTCTACAGCATTACATGAAGGCGCGGCTCGACGAGCGTCGTGAACATCCAAAGGACGATCTCTTGTCCGATCTGGTCAATGCTCGGCTCGCGGACGAAAGGCCATTGGATACCGCGGAATTGCTCAGCATCGTGCAGCAATTCCTGGTGGCCGGCAATGAAACGACCACGAATACGTTGACGGGCGGAATTCTGACGCTGATTCAGAATCCAGGCGAATTCGCGAAAGTCGAAGCCAACCCGGCGCTGATCAAAACCATGATCGAGGAAGTGCTGCGACTCGAATCGCCGACCAACAGCATGTGGCGGGTGGTCAAGCAAGACGTCTGCCTGGGCGGCGTCGCGATTCCGAGCGGTGCCATGGTGCTGTTGCGTTTCGGATCGGGTAACCGCGATGCGGCCAAGTTCGCCGATCCCGACCGCTTCGACGTGACGCGGGTCAACGCGCACATGCATCTCGCCTTCGGACGCGGCGTGCATTCGTGCGTGGGCGCGATGCTGTCGCGCAAGGAAATGGAGGTCGCCTTTCGGCGCCTGTTCCTGAGAATCAAGAATCTGCGCCTGGCACCCGGCAACGACCTGAAGCATCACACCAATCTATTGCTGCGTGGCCTGAAGAGACTCGAGATCGTGTTCGACAAGCGCTGAGGGAGACAAGTCATGGGTCGATTGGCGGGTAAGGTGACCATGGTCACGGGTGGAGCCTCCGGACTCGGCGAGGCGATCTGCCGACGGTACTGTGCGGAAGGGGCTCGAGTGATCGTCGCCGACATCGACGCGATGGCAGGTGCCGCCGTCGCAGCATCGCTCGGCACCGCTGCCCGGTTTCTTTCCTTGGACGTCACCAACGAGGCGAATTGGCTGGCCGTCTTTGCCAACATCAAGGAGGCCGAAGGACACCTCGACGTGCTGGTCAACAATGCGGGGATCACGACGGTGGGTTCGGTCGAATCGTTGTCGCTCGACGCGTTCAGGACCATGCTGGACATCGATCTGATCGGTGTTTTCCTGGGCTGCAAACACGCGATTCCGCTCATGAAGGGTGCGACGGGATCCATCATCAACATGGCGTCCATGTGCTCGGTGCGCGCCCAGCGCGATCTCGCGGGCTACAACGCCGCGAAAGCGGCGGTGGCGCATCTGACCAAGGCGGCGGCGCTGCACTATGCCCACGAGAAGTACGGCATGCGCTGTAATTCCATCCACCCCGGCGTCATCGTGACGCCCATACTCGAAAAGGTCATGGCGCAGGTCGAGGATCGCGAGGCCATCTATGCGGGCTGGGAAGCACTGCATCCGGTCGGGCGCATGGGACGACCCGACGAGGTGGCGAGTCTCGCCGTTTATCTCGGCTCCGACGAGTCTACGTTCGCAACCGGTGGCGAATTCTTGATCGATGGCGGCTCCTGCTTGTAAGTCATGGCGATACTCGGATTGCATCACGTCGGCATCTCGACCACTGATCTCGACCGGTCCGTCGCGTTTTATACGACGCTGTTCGGCTTCGAAAAGGTATTCGACTTCGAATGGCAACCCGGCCGATCCTACTTCGACCGAATGATGGCGCTGCGCTCGAGCGCGGCGCGCGTCACGATGCTCCGCACCGGAGCATGCTTTCTGGAGATTTTCGAGTTTTCTGTTCCGCAACCCGCGCCGCAGGATCCGGAGCGGCCCGTTTCAGAGTGCGGAATCAACCACATTTGTATGCTGGTAGACGATGCAGTCGCGGAGTGCCGGCGCCTCGAGGGGTTGGGAATGCGGTTCAACTGTCCACCCATCGTTTCCGACCTGCCTGTCACAGGAACTTACGGCCGCGATCCTGACGGCAATGTGATCGAGATCTTGCAGATTCTGGACCCCCGGAATCCGCTGAATTTCGCTGCGCTCACTGCAGGAGCTGTTCTTTGAATCGAATTTCGCTGGCATCCGGTGTAGTGCCCGAATTCGGGCCGGTCGACACCATCCGGGCGGCAGTGGCCGGTGAGTTCGATGCGGTGGGCCTGTGGATCGAGCCCGATCTGTGGACCCCTGCACTCATGGCGCAGACACGATCCGCGCTCGCGGACAGTGGTTTGGAGTTGCTCGACGTCGAGGTGATCTGGCTGAAACCCGGCAGCGTCATGGACGATCACAAGCGCTGCATCGACATCGGCATCGAGCTCGGCGCCAAGAACGCGCTGTGTGTCAGTTCCGATCCGGATCACGGCGCGACCGCAGCGCGGCTCGCGGAGCTGTGTGTCCATGCCGCAGGCGGTGGCATGCGTGTGGCGCTCGAGTTCGGCATATTCACCGAGGTCAAGACCATCGCCCAAGCACTCGCGGTCCTGGATCGCGTCGGGCATCCGCTGCGCGCGCTGTTGATCGATCCGATTCACGTCGATCGTTCCGGTGGAACGCCGGACGAGGTGGCGGCGGTGCCGCGCGGTTTGCTGCCGTACGCCCAATTCTGCGACGCACCGGGCGAGCGGCCGGATCCGGGCGACTTTACCGCCGTGATCACCGATGCCATCGATCTGCGACTGCAAGCCGGCGCCGGCCAGCTGCCGCTCGAGGCGCTGTACCGGGCGCTGCCCGCCGACATACCGCTCGCCATCGAGCTGCGGTCCAAGGCGCTGCGCGATCGTTATCCCGATGCAAGCGAACGCGCCCGGGTCACCGCTCAGGCCACCCGAGCCTGGCTGCAGCACGCCACGTCCATGGCCGAAGGAGTTTGAACATGAGCCAGTCGAGTGCAACGCTGTTCGTCTTGTCCACCATCAAGATTCGTCCCGGGAAAATGCCTGACTTCTGCGAATTGATGCCGCGCCTGGTGGCGATCATGGAAGCGCAGGGCTGGCGCCTCTTGGGCGCACTGACCAACTTGGGCGGCCGAATCAATGTGGTGGTCGATATATGGCAGATCCCCGACGCCAATGCGCTGCCAAGTGGCCTGGTCGCGCTCATGGCTTCGCTCGAATGGCCCAACATCTCGCGTGCACTCGCTGAGACCGTGGAAGATGAGGTCATCCAACTCATGTCGAGGCTGCCGTTCGACCCGGGGCGCATCCCGGATCACTGTTCATGAACCCACCCGTCAACCGGCGCTGGGTGTTGCGACGGCGTCCCGACGGTCTCGTCGGTGCGGAAGACTTCGAGTTAGAGGTGGTGCCGCTGCCCGCGCTGGAAGCCGGCGCGGCGTTGGTGCGCACCCTGTATCTCTCGTTCGATCCGACCCAGCGTGGCTGGCTCAACGATGCGCCGAGCTACATGCCGCCGGTCGCCATCGGTGAGCCGATGCGGGCCTATGGCATGGGCCAGGTGATCGAATCAAAGCGCGCGGATCTCTCGCCCGGCGATCTGGTGCAAGGATTCTTGAGCTGGCAGGACTACGTCTCGACGGTGGACCTGGCCGCGTATCCGTTGGAAAAGATAGCGCCTTCGCTGCCGCTATCGCACACGCTCAGCATTTTCGGTGTCACCGGCATCACGGCTTACGTGGGTACCGTCATCGTCGGCGCCGTGCGCGCGGGTGACGTCGTGGTCGTGTCAGGCGCAGCGGGTGCCACCGGCTCGGTGGCCGGGCAGATTGCACGACTGCGAGGCGCCTCACGCGTCATCGGTATTGCCGGTAGCGAGGACAAGTGTCGCTGGCTGACCGAAACCGCCGGCTTCGACGCCGCGATCAATTATCGCACCGAGAAGGTTTCGGCCCGGGTGCGGGAACTCGCACCGTCCGGCGTCGATCTGTTTTTCGACAACGTCGGCGGTCCCGTGCTCGACGCGCTCTTGCTCAATCTGGCCATGCATGGTCGCATCGTGATTTGTGGCGGCATTTCGAGCGGTTACGGCGTCAAGATGCCGCCAGGACCCAAGCATTACATGCAGCTCGTGTTCAAATCGGCCACCATGCAGGGATTCCTACTGCCGCACTACACCGACCGCTACGACGAGGCACACGCCGCCTTGCAGGATTGGGTTCGTGCAGGAGAATTGCAGTTTGCGGAGGACATCGTCGACGGGCTCGATCACGCGCCGGACACGCTGCGTCGCCTTTTCGAGGGCAAGAACCTGGGCAAGCAACTGCTCAAGGTGGCGGATCCGCCGCTACCGATGAATTTCGCTCCGTGATAACGTCATGGAAGTATGCATGTCTCCGACCCGGTCCAACGCCGCGCACAAATCGACTTTCTGACCCAGATTACGGCCGCCCTAGCTGCCGGGATCGTCAAACTGCCTGCTTTTCCCCAAGTCGTCATCCGCGTGCAGGATGCCTACAGGGATCCGAACTATACGCCGCGGATGATCGTGGGCCTCATCTCGGCCGAACCGAGGCTGGCCAGGCGCTTGCTCGAGATGGCGAACTCTGTTGCCTTCAATGCGACCGGCCGGGTGATCATCGACTTGGGAGTCGCGCTGACCCGCCTCGGCGCACAGAAGGTCTACGGTGTCGTTCTTGCGCACGCCATTCAGGACATTCGGCGAGCCGAGAAGATGCGATCCATAACCGGGCGCATGGATGAGATCTGGTCCGACAGCGTGGCGGCTGCCCATTTCTGCCAAGCGGTCGCCAAGCGGACTTCGCTCTCGACTTCCGATGCATTTGCCGCGGGCCTGCTCCACCAGATAGGGCGCTTGTATATTCTGGCACAGTGCGCGGAACAAGAGTCGTCTGGGCATCGAGTCGTGTTGAGCGATGATCTGGTCGCCACGTGGCACCCGGTCATTGCCAAGGCCGTACTGAAGAATTGGCGGCTGAGTAAGGAGATATGCGAGGCAGTCGGTGCGCAGTCGGAATTCAATGAAGTCCGTACAGGCAATGCGACACAGACTGACATTCTGATCACGGGCATCCGTTTGGCAGAGCGAATGAGACGCGGTAACAATGCATCTTTAAGCGCCGGCGGCGTTCTGGCGCGGCTCAATCTGTCACTCGAGGAGTGTGTTGGCCTGGTTGACGAGGCGGCGGCCGACGTGAGAGCGCTCGAGCGCGCCTTGAGTCTGTAGGTCGTCGTCCTCAAGTTCCAGGTCGGCGCAAAGCTTCGATCTTAAGCGCCAGCGCAGCATTCGAGAATCCGCCGTCATGTGTGATGTCATCGCCGATCCAAGCCGGTCGCGGCGGATCCTCGGTCTCGGACTGTAATTCGACCTCCGCGATGATGAGGTCGTCGAGGGGCGCCAAATATTCGTCGATTTCCCAGCAGTACCCGGCATAAGTCACTTCGTGGCGGATTTTCTCCAGAATCTTGTGGCCACACAGTTTGAGAAGCGACTCAGCGTCAGCCAGAGGAATGGCATATTCGAACTCTTCCCGGGCAAGCCCGCCATCGCGGCTCTTGATCGTCACATAACCTTCTGCGTCACGAACGCGCACTCGAATCACAGAATGCTCCGTGATGGCGAGATATCCTTGGGTGATCCGCATCGAGCGCTCAACGCTGTCACGCCAGGCGGCACTCGAGACCCGGAATCGTCGTTCGATTTCAAGCGCCATGATCAGGATACTCCCGAGGAATTATAGAACCTTACAGCCGCCGCTCAGTATATCGGTAGGCGTTGCAGTGTGCCGGTGCGGGCGGTGACCTGGAATATCCACTAGGTCATACCCGCGGCGTTTCCCCCTAAGCTGCTCTATCAGTCGAAGAGGCAGCTTCAACCATGGCCCCCAATCAATCGGTGCAGCGCCAGATGTACGAGCTCATGCTCGAGTCGCGCTATTTCGACGAAGCGATCTTCACGGCCTATTTCGAGGGCAAGACGCCCGTGTTCAACATGGCCAAAGGACCGGTGCCGGGTGAAATGCATCAATCCTTCGGCCAGGAGCCGTGTGCGGTCGGTGTCGTCGCGCACTTGGGTCCTGATGACGTGGTCGGCGCCGCCCACCGTCCTCACCACGTGGCGATCGCGCGCGGCGTGAACCTTCCGCGCATGGCGGCGGAGCTATTTGGCAAGAAGACGGGTTTGTCGGGCGGCCGTGGCGGGCACATGCATCTCTACGACAAGAGCGTGAGCTTCTTCTGTAGCGGGATCATCGCCGAGGGCCTGGGCCCCGCCGCCGGCATGGCGCTCGCCCGCAAGGTCCAGAATCTTCCGGGCATTGCCGTGGCCTTCATTGGCGAAGCGGCCGCCAACCAGGGTGCCTTTCACGAGGTCATGAACATGGCGAGTTTGTGGAAACTGCCGTTCATCTGCGTGATCGAGGACAACAAGTACGGTGTGTCGGTCCCGAAGCGGTTGTCCACGGCCGTTGAACGAAGCGCCAATCGCGGCGCCGCGTACGGGTGTTTCGGCGAATACGTCGAGGGGAATGATCCTGACAAGATTTACGCCGCCGCGGCCACGGCAGTCGGACGCGCTCGAGGCGGCGAGGGACCGACCATTCTGGAACTCGAGACCGAACGTCTGCATGGTCATTTCATCGGCGATCCGGCGGCCTATCGCCCCGAGGCGGAGCGCGGCGCGCAGCAAGATCCCATTCCCGTCTACCGTCGCCGTCTGGTCGACTCGGGCGTGTTGAACGAGGCGGCCGCCACGGCGCTCGAGGCGGAGGTCAAGCAACGAGTCGCGGTAGCGATTCAGTTCGCGCGTGATAGCGGCTACCCCGAACCCGCCGAAGCGCTCGACAAGCTGTACGCGTAACTCAGTAAGAGGAATCCATCCGTGGCCGCACCCCCCAATGCCAGTTCAGCCGGTCAGTCCGATCGTATCCTCACGATGGCGCGCGCCGGCCGCGAGGCCGTGATCAGCGAAATGCGCAAGGACTCGAAGGTCTTCGTGATCGGCGAGGATGTCGGCAAGCTCGGCGGAATCTTCGGCACGGCGGTGGGCGTCCAAGAGGAATTCGGTTTCTGGCGCGCCATCGATACCCCGATCTCGGAGACCGGTTTCATCGGTATCGCGTGCGGCGCAGCGATGGCGGGCATGCGTCCGTTGGTGGAACTCGCCTACGTGGATTTCTTCGGCGTGTGTTTCAACCAAATCTACAATTTCGCGGCAAAGACCCACTACATGTCGGGCGGCCAGTACAAGATGCCGATGACCATGATGATCGGCGTCGGCGGCGGCTACAACAATGCCGCGCAGCATTCGCAGACGGTATACGGGACGTTCGCTCATATGCCCGGCATCAGGATCGTCGTGCCGTCGAATGCGTACGATGCCAAAGGATTGATGCATTCGTGCATTCAGGACGACAACTTGACCCTGTGGATGGTGCACAAGGCCACGTGCGGTCTCGGCTGGCTCGGCGCTCCGCTTAAAACGGCCATGGCGGCGGTGCCGGAGACGGACTACCTGATTCCGTTCGGTGAAGCACGCGTCTGGCGCGAGGGCACGGACGTCACGCTCGTGGGTCTAGGCCTGACCGTGCATCACTGTCTGCAGGCCGCCGATCTGCTCGCCGCGAGCGGCATCAGCGCCGAGGTCGTCGATCTGCGTTCGTTGGTACCGCTCGACCGCGAAACCATTTTTCGCTCGGTGTCCAAAACGGGACGACTCGTCGTGGTCGATGAGGATTACCTGAGTTTCGGCGTCACGGGCGAAATCATTGCATCGATCTCGGAGCGCGACCCACGCGTCTGGAAAGCGCCGCCACGGCGTGTGGCGTATCCCGACGTGCCAGTCCCGTTCTCGCGTCCGCTGGAGGATTTCTGCATGCCCGATGCGCAGAAAGTGGTGGCCGCCGTGAAGTCGATCATGGTGTCGCAGTGACCGACATCCGCATTCCGCCGGATCTGTGGGAAGACGATCGGGAAGGCGTGATCGTCAGCTGGTTATACCTCGACGGCGCCATCGTCGAGGCCGGCAAGGTGGTGGTCGAACTGGCTGTCGAGAAAGCACAGATGGAACTCGTGGCACCCACGTCAGGGCGGCTCGTCATCTTGGCCGCCGCGGATGCCATCGTGACGCGGGGACAGGTCATCGGCCGCATCGAGTAGCGGACCTGATCCTAAATGATGAAGGACGCCGATCCGATATTCGACTACATCGTGATCGGCGCGGGTTCGTCGGGATGCGTGCTCGCCGAGCGACTGTCCAAGGATTCCCGCATCCGCGTGCTCCTGCTCGAGGCCGGAGGCGCCGACAAGAGTCCGTTGATCCATATCCCGAAGGGAATGGGCAAACTCGTGCTCGATCCCGCCCACGCGTGGCATTACCCAGTGGAACAGCCGCGCGAGGCAGGCATGCCCGCAACCGAAATATGGGTGCGCGGCAAGGTGCTCGGCGGCTCGAGTTCGATCAACGGCATGATCTACGTTCGCGGGCAACCGGAAGACTACGATCGATGGGAGTCGCTCGGCGCGACCGGCTGGAATTGGTCCTCCATGCGAGCTGCGTTCGAATCGATCGAGGATCATGGGGCCGAGAATCGAGGTGCTCGTGCCGGCACCCCGGCGTCGAGCCGCGGGCCGCTCTACATCAGCCCCGGCCGTTTTCGCTACCCGCTCGCCGAAGCGCTCATCGCAGCCGGCCAGCAAATGGGTTTACGCCGCAACGACGGCTTCAACGGTCCGGTGCAGGAGGGTGTCGGCTATTACTCGCACAACATCCGGCGCGGACGGCGACAAAGTGCCGCGGTCGCATTTCTGCGGCCGGCGATGAAGCGCAGCAATCTGACCGTCGTGACCGGGTACGAAGTCGAGCGGCTGGTGTTCGAGGGTCGGCGCGTCACCGGCGTGACCGGTCTGCATCGTGGGATGCGCATCGATTTTCAGTGCAAGGAGGAGGTCATCGTTTGTGCGGGGACTATCAACAGTCCGAAGATCTTGCAGCTCTCCGGCATCGGTGACGCGGCCCACCTGGTACCGCTCGGCATTCCCGTCGTATGCAACAGTCCCGATGTGGGGAAGCGCATGCGCGAGCACCTGGGATTCGCGATGCCCTACCGGCTCAAGCGAGCGGCCGGCAACAATTGGCGCTTCTACGGCCTGGGATTGATGGCGAGCGCGCTCCAATACGCCGTGACCCGCGGCGGACCGCTCGCAACCGGCCCATTCGAAGTGGGAGCGTTCGTGCGACTGACTCCCGCGGCGATACGCCCCGACGCCCAGCTATATATGGGGGCGTTCACGTTTGCCCGCAGCGACGACACTTTTCCGGTGCCGCTCGCTGAAGTGGAGCACTCGCCCGGTTTGACGATGTACGGACAACTTCTGCAGCTGACGAGCGAAGGCAGCATTCAGATCCGGTCGCGCAATAACGCCGACCCGCCGCGCATCGCGCCCAACTGGCTTTCATCCAGCGAGGATTGCGACGCTGCGGTGGCGATGGTGCGGTACATGCGCCGCTATATGTCGCAGCCGGCCATCGAGCCGCACGTGGGAGAGGAACTCGTACCGGGTCCCGGCTGCGCGAGCGACGCGGAGATTCTGGGCACCGTACGGCGTTTGTCGCTCTGCGGTACCCATGCCGTCGCAACATGCCGCATGGGCGGCGATCCGCAATCGGTGGTCGACCCGCAACTGCGCGTGCGTGGCGTCGAGGGCTTGAGGGTGGCCGATTGCTCGGTCATGCCGACGCCCGTGTCCGGAAACACGAATGCCGCGGCGATGGCGCTCGGTTGGCGTGCCGCCGAATTGATTCGATCTTAAGGTGAAACGAATGCAAACAGTGGCGGGTGACACCGTACGTCACTCGGACGCCATTGTCATCGAGCGGTCGCTCGAACCCTCGTCGGCGACCGCACAGTTGGTCATCGAGCATGCTTTATTCAATGCGGTCGAGCGGGTACGGCAGCGACTGCGCCTATGGCAGCCGTTGCCCGCGTTGATCGTGACGCTGGCCGAGTCCAATCGGCCGGGGTTCGCGGCGGCGGCGGCGCGTGCCGAGGCGCGCGGCTTGGCGGTACATGCGCGTGCGAGCGGCGGTGGGGCAGTCTGCGTGGGTCCGGGTTCTCTGGTTGTCAGCCATCTTTACGACAGTCCGCGTAACGACATCGATGCGAGTTACCGGCAGTTTGCCGGAGCGCTGACCGCGGCCATGGCGGCCCTCGGTGTTTTATTGACGGAAGAACATGTGGTGGGAGCCTATTGCGACGGCCGCTTCGATCTCGCCTGGCATGGGCTTAAAGTGGGCGGCATCGCGCAGCGACGCCGGGTGCAGCACGGTGGCGCCCGTGTGTGGATCCACGCAGTGCTGGCGGTCGAGGCCCGATCGCTGGTGTACCCGCAAGCCGTCACCGAATTCTATGCGAACCTCGGGTCCCCGCGGATCGCGGATCCGCGCGCCACCACGACCCTGTCGCATTGTTTCGACGGCCATCGGGACCCGCAGGATCTCGTGAGTCGCGTCAGCGACGCCATCGTACAGGCATTCGACGCACTAGGACGCAGCGGTGAGTCTGAAGCCGCTAGCGCGTCAGTTTGAACGGCGTCTCACTTGGATTCGACCGATCCCGCCGATGTTTGCATGGTGATGAGCCCGTCGATCACGACGAAGGTGTCACTGCTGAAGGCAATCCGATGAGACGTGGATTCGGCCTTCCAGACGATGTAGCCCAGCGCGCCGTCCGCATGGGTGAGATCCAGGCTGAACGTGGTGCTGGCGGCGGGAATAATGGCGGACACGAATAAGGTCAAAACGTCGCCGATGGCCTTGCGTCCCTTGAGGACGCCGGTGGCCGAACTGATGAGGACGGCATCCTCGGCATAGTCCGCGAGCAATGTGGGCACGTCGGCTCCCACCAACGCGTGCCAATGGCGATCCATGACGGCGAGAGTGTCTGTAGTGCTGGTCATTTGCGATTCCTCGAGACGCTGCGGACGTGCCGCGCTAGACGCGGTGCCATGTGCATGGCTCCATCCAAGCGGATAGTGTCGCCGTTCAAGTGCAGGATCTCTACTATCGACTCTACCAGTCGGCAAACGTATACGCCATTCCGTCGCTAGCCCTCGCATCCAAGACGCTCAGCGAGAGTCGCTACTCGTAGGCAGTACATTCACCAGTTTGAATACGTTGCCATTGAACACAGCGCCGTTGCTACCGAGGCCGCCGTCAGGCGAAGAACCGTATAGATTGTGATCCTTGCCTTCGATCAAGCCGCCGTAGACAGACTCACCATCGGCGTAGTCAAATGAATGGGGAACGGCTTCGTCTCCGGAACGACGACGGTCTCCCTATCCCTACCGATTCCCCGCGAATCTGTGTACCCTCTGGTCGTGATCTGACCGTCCGGCCGAAGGGGTTTTTCAAATGGAGTCGCGCCTGCTCGACCGCGGCATGACGCTGCCGGCAATTGAAGCCGTCCTGTGGGACGACTGGCATGTGGTGGGCGAATATGACTCGGTCGTTCGCGCGCGGCGCTGGTCGACGCTGCTGCTCGGCGTGTCGGTGCTCCTGGAGGCGGATGCCGCGGGTGGCATCGTGGCCTACGCGGACGCGGCGCGCATCGCGTCAGTCGAGACGCGCTACGGCTTCGTGTGGGTTTGCTTAGGGACCCCGGCGCGCGACATCGTCGAATTGGCCGAATGCGCGGACGCCGATCGCTGGGTGGCATCCGCCGGCTCGGTGCGCGTCGCGGTGTCGGGATTGCGGGCGGTTGAAAATTTCCTCGACTTGAGTCACCTCGCGTTCGTGCATGCGGGCTATCTCGGCGAGGAGCCGCACACCGAGATCACTCAGTACACGGTAGAGTGCACGGCCGAAGAAGGCGTGCTTGCCACGGGCTGCCGCGTCTATCAGCCAAAGGCATCGGCGGCGGTGTGCGACGGCTACGACGTCGACTACATCTATGCGGTACTGCGTCCCTATATCGTGGTGCT
>Ga0116226_10002981_pt1 | contig 14880 bp, 11 predicted proteins | sample S1TSphfallax_FD_89692 | JGI IMG/M metagenome (GOLD analysis project Ga0116226, IMG submission 89692) | Host-associated microbial communities from peat moss isolated from Minnesota, USA - S1T2_Fa - Sphagnum fallax MG | ecosystem: Host-associated > Plants > Peat moss > Unclassified | place: USA...
CAGATGTACGCAGGCCGGTTGAAGAAAATCCTGAAACGACGAGCGGCCATCAAGCGCAGGACGCTTGAGCGCCGCAGGCTGGATAATCTCGGAAGGACGGCCTAAGCGTCAGTAATAGAGTGTCCAAGATTCGCTGAGCCGCTACATACGTTTCCCTCAATTCGGTTTTGGATCCAGATGTCACCAATACTACCGCCCACGAAATTGGACACGCCTTGGGCCTAAGCTGTGAAGACAATTCTCCAGGTTTTCCAGTTGCTGATTTTACAAATACTACTGAGGCTTCTTGCCCCGGTTCCCCTCTATATCCCACGGACTTGGAGTACGAACTTATGTGGGGAACTAGCTCTGGAGATGGCTATACGATAACTCCACGTCAAGCTCATCTTGTGAATGCCGCCATCAACCCATAACAAGGAGATTTACCGCTATGTCCGCAGGATACCTCCTCATCATCTTTCACACGCTACTCTTTGCGCGCAGTTCATCCGCGGCAGAATATTATTCACACCATAAGGAACTATCGCAAGTCGAACTGGAGCAGCGTGTGCGCTCCTACGACCTCGACGCAATCATCGAATCAGGGTATCGCGGTACATCAACCGTCATGCCTTTATTGGAAGAAATCGCGCACTCAACCGCACCCTCCGAAGCTTACATTGGTCAGTTTCACGAACCTCGGCGAATGCTCGCTTCGCGTCGGGCATTCGAAGCTCACAGGTTCGCGAAGATACGACGAACGGCAAAAGCAGCGTTGGCGAAATTGGGTAATAAAGAATACCTAGACGAATTTATCGTTCTATTGTCGACCTCTGACAAATACGTAAAGTACGAGAGCATTCAGGTTCTCGGCTATATCGGAGATACTCGAGCCATATCTCATCTCGGGCCCCTCTTATACGACACAACCTCTCCGCCGCCCCTTGGCCATCTTGATTTTGATTCGTACGCGATGGCAACCGCCGCAGCTTTAGACCACATTCTCCCAAGCGTTTCGGCAGAGCTCCAGAAATCCGCTGGCAAAAAGCGCGTCTTCCAAAAAGAGTGGGTCGTTTGGTGGGAGAGCAATAAGGGCAGCTACAAGTAATTTCACCACACCAAAGGAACTGCTGGGATTTATTTCAAGGAACATATCCGGTGCAACTCTATCGTCAACGTTTCGTCTTCATCGGCCTTTGGATTGGAGCATTCACATCGATTACTGCCAATGCGGCCGATACGTATCCGGTTAGGCCTGGCGATACCGGTGTGATTGAGTACGTGCTGAGTAACGCGCAGGACAGCGCGGGACCCCTGGACGATGTCCAAATACAGCTAACAACTTCAGCACCGGCCTTTATTGTTACAGGTCGCATGCGGAAACCCTAGTATCTGTTGCGCAATTTACACCCGCGACACAAACAACCTGCGTGTCTGCTGGATCGGGAACGTACTGCTTCGCCCTAAGTACGATTATTGCTCACGAAGCCGGACATGGGCTGGGTCTGAGCAAAGCGGCTAATCCCTGTTGGCAAGGATTCAACCTGCGAATCGACGACGACACCTACCAGTACGAGTTGATGGCGGAACATCCTCTTGGGACAACCATAACCCCCTTACAAAGGGATTTTTTATTGAGCATCGGAAATCTACCTAGCACGGCCCCTACAACCAAATGCCCATAACAATCCTTCTGATGATCAGCATGCATGCCTTTGCATTAGAAGATACCCGGTCACTTTCATACAAGACAATGACCTCCGAAGAGCTCTATTCGCGGGCTGATTCGACCGACACATTGGCGGTTGATGAGCTCATTAGGCGCCAAGATAAAGGGGCTCTCCCGTTGCTCTTGCGTGTAAGAGCGCGCGTAACCGATCGGCAGAATTTTCTTACAGAGAAACGCAAATCTCTTCCACCGCAAACGTCTCCCAAGAAGCCTTTCAGAAATATGGCGGATTACATGGAAGCCAAGGAACTGGCCGATGATAGAACCGCAATCTCACGGCTCCGCATAGCATGTGGCATCCTCGGTGATCCTGCAACACTCGCCGAATATGAACGTGATTTACAATCCTCCGATGGCAATCGCGTAATAAGTGCGATTGGCATTCTTGCAGCTACGAATGATCAAAAATACGTCAAGAAAATTTCGTTGCTGTTAGATTCCAAGGTTAGCATCGATCATCTAGGGGTGGCCGTTTATGCAATGAACGCCCTGAAACAGCTTCTTCCAAATGTCAGCGCCACGCTTCTTCCGAAAAAAGTTATTAGTCAACAAGAGGAATTAGACCTCTGGAAAGGATGGCGTGATCAGCACATAAATGAATTCAAGTAGAAATTATGTGGGCCGCCCTGCCATTGTCTTTACTTCTTTGCTTAGGCGCGAGTTCATCTGCTCGTGCGCAGAATTTTCCTGTCGCACCGGGAAACACTGTCCCTTTAAATTTCAATCTCACCAATGACCCGTCCTCGGAAGAAGATTTTCAAGCTGTTTATTTAATTTATTCCACGAGTTCATACGTACAAACCGATCAAGGAACTGTAGCTGGTCCTGTAGAAATCTCTATTGGACCCTATAAACGCCGCCATGGCCGCCGGAGGTCTTAGAAGAATTGCGAAAGCGGCCGACGAGAGATCGCAAGCGACGGATGACGCTCAAGGGCGGAGAAAACGCGCGGCGCAGGCGGTGAACGCCGGCGCCGCGTCCGGGCGCACGAGCAAAAGCAAGTCGGGCTTGGCTGGATCGCCGACCGCGGCCTCCGCGGCGTAGCGTTCAGCCGCGAGCCAGCCGTCGACGTCCTTGCCGTAGCGCGTCCACGGGATGTCCCAAACGGGGGCGTCTTGAATCAGCACGACCTTCGGGGGAAAGCGCGCGAGCGCGTCCATCGTCGCCGCGCGCTGGGGAGGCCAAGCCTCCTGCCAGGGCATATAGAAAACGCTCGGCGTCGACGGCGCGCGTTCGACGTCGAGATAGAAGCGCGGATAAACCGGCAGAGCCGCGACGCGGTCCTCGGGCGCGGTGCAGGCGCGGACCGCCGCGACGATGCGGTCGTAGGACGGATTGGGCGCCGCGTACGCGCGCAGGGAGGCGGTCGCCAGCGCGGTCGCCCACAGCGTCGGCAGCAGGACGGCCGCGGCCCCGGCGGCGAAGAGCAGGCGCCGCCGGCCGCTCAGCGCGGCGGCGCCGCGCGCGAGGCCGGAGCTCAGGCACAGAGTCGCGACCATATAGAACGGAGCGGCGTGGAACGGCGGCGAGTCCGAATTGCGCTCCGGCCGCGCGTGAATGGAGAGAAGGAACAGAAGCTTCCACGCGCCTTCGGCCCAGCGCCGTCTTGCGAAACTCCAGGCGGCCCAGGAGAGCGCGGCGAGCTTGATCAGGCCCTCGAACCAGCCCTCGCTGCCGGCGCCGTCGAACGTCGAGGCGAAATAGAGGATGTTGTAGTCGAAGGCCCGCCGCCAGAAACCGCCGACCGCGTCGCCCTGAATCCCGTAGAAGCGCGCGTACACGTCGCGGTTGAAGACCACGGCGTCCGGCCAGAGCAGGCCCAAGTCCGCGTGCCGCGCCGACCAGACGCCGAGCAGCAGCAGCCACGCCCCGGCGCCGAGCGCGGCCGGACGCCAGAGCGCGCGCCACCTACGGTCGGCCGCGAACCAGACGGCGAGCAAAGCGGCCGCCGGCAGGCACGTCGGCGAGGCGCTCAGCACGAGCGCGGCCGCGGCGCCGAAGACGGCGGCGCGGCGCGGCGTGCGGACGGGCTCGAGGCCGAGCGGCGCGCCGAGCGCGGCCAGCGCCAGAACCGCCGCCGCGCCCCAGTAGTTCTCGACGAGCATCATCTGGCCCTGCCAGTAGGTCAGCCACTGCGCGGACAGCACGGCGAACAGCGCCGCGGCCCCAGCGCCGTCACGGCGGCCGCGCAGCAGCGCGAAGATCCCCGCCGACGTCGCGGCCCAGAACAGGATCATGAAGGCGCGCATCGCCGTCGCGGACGGGCCGAACGCGCAGGCGAGCATGTCCGGCGGCAGATAGTCGAGCGGAAAGTGATGGCTGAAGACGCCCGAATACAGTTTCACTCCGCGCGAGAGCAGCCAGCCGATCGCCATGCACGCGTCCTCGTCCCAGTGCGACTCGATGAACGCGACGCGCCACACCGAAGCGGTCAGCGCGGCGAGCAGCAGGGCGAAGAGGACCGCGCTGCGGCGCTCCGGCCTCAAGCGCCCGGCGGCTCGGGGCGGTGCCAGATCCCGAACGGCACGATTTCCCAGAGCACCCACTGACGCGAGCCGTCGTTGAACGCGCGGCCGCAGTACGAGCAGGCGGCCGCGTCGGGCTCGGCGGGCGGCGCGCCGCAGGACGGGCACCGCGACGTGCTGAGGCCCGCCTTCGGGTCGCTCGAGGCGCCGGCCTTGCGGCGGAAGATCAGGAAATCGGTGCGCTTCTCCCGGCCCGAGGAGGCGGGCTTGGAGCCGGGCTCGGTCGTGAACTGCTCGGCCTCCCAGCGCACCTGCACGTGCGCGAGGTCGAAGTCCTGGCCGAGCTCGAAGCCCATCGTCTGCACCAGGCCGACGGCGCCGTCCTGCGCGAAGCTCCCGTCAAATTTCAAGGTCTTCAGCGCCTCCTCGGCGCTCACGCCGCGCAGGGGCGTGAGGTCCTGCCGGCGCAGGGCGTCCATCCAGCGCCAGAAGACCACGGACGCGCGGTCCTCCAGGGACTCGAGGCTCAGGTCCGCGTCCTTCGCGCGCATCTCCTTCCAGCCGAAGACGTCGCGCTCCACGTCGGGGAACTCCCACTCGCTCGCCTGCGTGATCGTGGTCAGGATCCAATCGTACTCGCCCGAGTTCACCCAGGCCTTGCAGGCCGCGCACTGCGCCGCGTCGGCGATCTGGAGCGGGGCGCCGCAGCTCGGGCAGTGGCCCTCGATCGGTCCCGGGCGCGACAAAGTCTTGGCGCCGGGCCGTCTCACGAAGGTCCAGATCTCCTCGAACTCCCCGCTGTCGGACTCGAGCACGCGTCCGTCGGCGACGTTGACGACCTCGTCGAGCGCCGCGGCGCGAAAGCGCACGAAGACGGCGTCGAAGTGCGGACCGGTCCGATAGCCGTACGCGGCCCGCGCGGTCACGTCGACGCCCGTCATCCTGTTGCGCACGCCGCGCGCCTTCTGCTCGGCGATCTGCCGCGTGAAGCGCTCGTGCACGCCGTCGGAGATGAACGCGCGCGCCTTCGTCATGTCCTGATTGCTCCACGCGTCCTGGATCGCGAGGAACGCGCCCGACGCGCGCTCGAGGAAGACCTCCTCGCTGTAGCCCGGGTCGCGCACGCGCAGCGCGTTCAGCGCGGCGCCGCGCTCCGGCGGCATCTGCTCGACGAAGGCTTCCCCTTCCTTCGTCGCCAACGCCTCGATCGTGGAGAGAGGCCGAGGATTGGGCGTCGGCTTCATCTGCGTGTAGGCCCAGATCGCGAGCAAGGTCAGCGGGATCATGATGAACGGATGCTCGAGCAGCAGACGGAAGTAGAGCTCGACGAAGAAGAATATGACGCCTGCGCCTCCGCCCCCGCGGCCGCTTCCGCCGCCGTAGCCGCCGCCGTGCGACCCCCCGCCGCCGGAGTAGCCGCCGCCGCCGCCGGCGCGCGCGAACGCGTCCGTCGCGCTGAGGAGAAGGAGGATCGCCGTCCAGACGCGCCGCATCACCGCGGAAGTTTAGCGGGGAATGCGGCCCGCGTCAACGGCCAGCCACACGCGTCCCGAGTGCACGGTCAGCGCGGCGCGGCCCGCGACGCGGTTGCCGAGGCCGCGGCTGCCGCGCGTGAGCGCCTCGCCGCGCAGGCCGTAGAGCGCGCCGGTCAGGGTCACGCGCGCGCGCGGCGCGGCGAGCAAGGAGAACCGCGCCCCGCGCGGCAGGTCGAGCGCGCGGCGTCCGGGCCCGAGCAGGCGCGCGAAGCCGCCGCCGACGACCGCGATCTCGAGCGCGTCGCCGCGACGCTCGAGCGCGGCGAGGTTCACGAGTTCGTGGTCGAGGCCCCCGCCGAGCGCGCCCGCGATCCAGACCTTCTTCGCGCCGCGCGACTCCAGATAGTCGAGGGACTTGTCGAGGTCTCCGCGCGCCACGTCGCGGTCTTCGACGAACGCCGTCTTTTTCCAGGAAGACGGAAGACGCCGCGGCAGCGAATCCATATCTCCGACGACCGCGTCCGGAGTCAGGCGCAGGGCGACGGCGTGACGCGCGCCGCCGTCGGCGCAGACGACCAGTTCCGCGCGGCGGGCGAGCGCGCGCACCGCGGCGGGCTCGCGCAGCTCGCCGTTGAGCAGGAGCAGCGCGGCGCGGGCGCTCACGCGCCTCCGGCCTCGGTCTCGACCTGCAAAGTCGTGTGCGTGAGGCCGAAGCGCTCGGCGAGCAAGGCGCGGCCGTCCTTGAGCACCTGCGCGGAGTCCCGGCCGGGCTCGACGACGACGTGCGCGCTCATCGACTCCTGGCCCTGCGTAACGGACCAGAGGTGGAGGTCGTGCACCTCCCGAACCCCGTCGAGCGCGGCGAGCGCTTCGCGGATCTCCTCGATGTCGAGATGCGCGGGCGCGCCCTCGAGCAGGATGTGGACCGAGTCGCGCAGCAGCCAGAACGCGGTGAGCACGATGCCGAAGCAGATCAACGCGCTGACGAGCGCGTCGGCCTCGTACCAGCGCGTCGCGAGGATCAGCAGCGCGGCGAGGATCGCGCCGAAAGAGCCCGCCGCGTCGGAGAGCACGTGCAGGAGCGCCGCGCGCAGGTTGATGTTCTTGCGCCCGCTCCACAGCAGGGCCGCCGAGCCGAGATTGCAGACGAGTCCGAGGCACGCGACGGCGAGCATGGGGCCCGCGGCCACCGGGGTCGGGAAAGTCCAGCGCGCCCACGCTTCGCGCAGAATGAATCCGGTGGCGACCATCAGAGCGACGGCGTTGCCGAGCGCCGCCAGCACCTCGACGCGGCGATAGCCGTACGTGCGCTTCGGGTCCGCGGGACGGCGCGCGAGAATCGCCGCGAACAGCCCGAGGCCGAGGCCGAGCAGATCGACCGCCATGTGCGTCGCGTCGGCGATCAGCGCGAGGCTGCCCGACCACCAGCCGCCGAGGAGCTCGGCGGCGAAGATCGTCGCGGTGAGCGCGATCGCGCCGGTCAGCGGCCGAAGGTCGCGCGACTCGTGATGGACGTGGTCTTCGCCCATCTCAGGCCGTCTTCGCCTTCTGGCGCGCGATCTCGTAGAGCAGCGCCGTCGCCGCGCACGAGGCGTTGAGGCTGCCCACGCCGTGCGCGACTTGCGGCACGCTCAGCAGTTCGTCGCACGACGCGCGCACGAGCGGGCGCATGCCGTAGCCCTCGGAGCCGATCACGAGCACGCACGGCGTGTTGAGGGTCGCGTCCCACGCGGGCTTGCCCGACGCGTCGGCGCCGTACACCCAGAAGCCGGCCTCCTTGCAGCGCGCGAGCGTCTGCGCCAAGTTCACGATGCGGTGCACGGGGATCTTCAGCGCGGCGCCGGCCGACGCCTGGATCACGGCCGAGGTCACCGGCGCCGAGCGCCGCTCCGGGATCACGCAGCAGCGCGCGCCGAGCTGGAGCGCGGAGCGCGCGATGGCGCCCAAGTTGTGCGGATCCTGGATCTGGTCGAGCGCCACGACGACGACGCCCTTCTTGCGCGCGTCGTCGAGGCCCTCGAGCCACTCACCGAACGTCTCCGCGGGATCGAAGACCGACTTCAGCGCGACGCCCTGGTGCTTGCCGCCCTTGAGCGCGCGGTCGAGCTCCGGCCGCCCCATGTACTGCACGGGGATATTGAGGTCCTTCGCGAGGCGCACGATCTCGGAAATCCCCTCGTGCTTCAATTGATGCTCGATCCACACCGCGCGCGCGTCGTTGGGCGCGCGCTCGAGCGCCTGACGCACCGCGTCGAAGCCGCCGACCCAGCGCGTCTGCGCGTTCGACGCCCGCGCCGGGCCGTCGCCGTCGATCACGCTCTCCGGCTCCTCGCCGCCCTCGCGGCGCGGGCCGCGGTCGTGATGCGGCCGAGGTCCGCGGTCGTGCGGCGGACGGCCGCCGCGTCCATGCCGATTCTTGTCGCGTCGGAAGGGTTTCATTTTCGCCTCAGCTTCTGACCGTCTTTCTTGTCCTCGACGAGCCAGCCCAAGGCTTCGATCGCCTTGCGCAGACGATCGGACTCGGCAAAATCTTTCGCGGCGCGCGCCCGGATGCGCCGTTCGCCGAGCGCCGCGACGTCCGCCGGCACGGCGGCGTCGGCTTCCGCCTTGAACAGATCCAGCGCCAGGACGGACTCCGCGTCGTCGAGGAAGTCGCGCTTCGCGCCGGCGGAGAGGGTCGACTTCAGCGCGTCCCAGACGACCGCGAGCGCGGCGGGAACGTTGAGGTCGTCGGACAGCGCCTCTTCGAAGCGGCCGGTGAAATCCTCGGCGCCCGGCGTCGGCTTTTCCCCCGCGAGCGCGCGCGCGGCCTCGACCAGGCGGCGGCGCGAGGTCTTCGAGGCCTCGAGCGATTCCCAGGTGAAGTCGAGCTGCTTGCGGTAGTGCGCGGTGAAGCAGTGGTAGCGGTAGTCGAGCGGCGAGCAGCCGCGATCGACGAGGTCGGACAGCTTGACGAAGCCGCCCGACGACTTCGCCATCTTCGCGTTGTTCATCAGCAGGAACTCGCCGTGCAGCCAGACTTTCGCGAAGGGCTTGCCGGTCGCGCCCTCGGACTGCGCGATCTCGTTCGTGTGGTGGACGGGGACGTGGTCGATGCCGCCGCAATGGATGTCGAGCGTCTCGCCGAGGAACTTCATCGCCATCGCGGAGCACTCGATGTGCCAGCCCGGGAAGCCCTTCCCCCACGGCGAGGCCCACTCCATCTGCCGCGTCTTGTCCCGCGGCGAGAATTTCCAAAGAGCGAAGTCCGTGATGTGGCGCTTCTCGGCGCTCGCCTCGACGCGCGCGCCGGACTTCAGGCCCTCGAGATGCTCCTTCGTCATCAGCTTGCCGTAGTCGGGGAGCTTGGCCGTGTCGAAGTAGAGGCCGTCGGAGGTCTTGTAAACGAAGCCTTTCTTGTCGAGCCGCTCGACGAGCGCGATCTGCTCGGGGATGTTGTCGGTCGCGCGGCAGAGCACGTCGGGCGGCAATATATTGAGCGCCTTGCCGTCGGCGACGAACGCGTCGGTGTAGAACTTCGCGATGTCCCACGCGCTCTTCCCCTCGCGCGCGGCGCCGACCTCCATCTTGTCCTCGCCCTCGTCGCCCTGGCTGGTCAGGTGGCCGACGTCGGTCACGTTCATGACGCGGTACGGCGCGTAGCCGAGCAGCTTCAGCGTGCGCACGAGCACGTCTTCGAAGATGTAGGTGCGGTAGTTGCCGACGTGCTGATAGTTGTAGACCGTCGGGCCGCACGTGTACAGGCCGACCTTCGGCGGGGCCGAGGGCGACAGCTCTTCCTTCGTATGCGTGAGGCTGTTGAACAAGCGCACGGGCATGAGGGGGTATTGTATTACAATACGCGCCGGTGCTGTCCCGCCCCGGCAATTCCGCCGCCGCGACCGACGAACGCCGCCGTTTCCTCCGCGAATTGGCGGCGGCCTCGGCGGTTTTTCTCGTCTTCCTCGCCTGGCTCTACCGCGCGCCGCTGCTCGCGGGCGCGCCCGCGAGCCTCGGGCAGGGCCCGAACGAGCCGCCGCGCGCGCTCTTCGACCTGAGCGACATGGCCTTCGAGCTCCAGCCGGCGCTCGTCGCGCAGGCGCGCCGGTTGAAGGACGGCGTGTTCCCGGCCTGGTCCGAGAATTCCCAGGGCGGCACGCCGCTCTTGGCCAAGATGCAGAACGGCGTTTTCGCGCCGTATCACCTGCCGCTCTATCTTCTGCCTTCGGCATGGACGCCGTGGCTGTTCACGCTCGAGGCGCTGGTGAAGTCTTACCTCATTTTCGCGTTCTGCTATTTGCTCGCGCGCGCGCTGAGCCTGAGCCCGCCCGCGGCCTCTCTCGCGGGCGTCCTGTACTTCATGAGCGAGGCGTCCGACGGCGGCCTCTTCGCGTGGAACGGCGCCGCCGCCGCTCTTCCGCTCCTGCTGCTGCTGACCGAGCTCTACGCGCGCGGGCGCCGGCGTTGGGCGCTGCTGCTCCTGCCCTGGGCCGCCGCCTATTCGTTCTTCGCGGGCTACTTCGAGAGCGCGGTCTGGTTCGTCGCGTCCGCGCTCGTCTATTACGCGGTACGCACCGCCGGAGAAAATGAATCTCTGCGAACCAAGCTCGGCCGCGCCGCGGCCTACGTCGCCGCGCTCGGCGCGGCGCTCCCGCTCGCCGCGGCGCAGATCGCGCCCGCGCTCGAGTACGTCGAGCTCAGCTACAACAAGGTCTGGCACGACCCGCGCGGCCTGTGGGCGTTCGAGACGATCGGCAAGCGGCTGACGCTCGAGGACGCGCCCGCCCTGCTCGCGGGTCTCCTCGGCGCGGCGCTGTTCGCGCGCTTCCTGCGTCGCGCCGCCGCCAGCGCGTCCGATCCGTGGTCGCCGCCCGAGATCCGTCGACGTCTGGGCGCCGCCGTTCTCCTCGCCGCGTCGGTCGCGTGCCTCGCGAGCGCGGGTCTCGACGACTCCATGCACCGCGTCGTCCAGCCCAACGGCGCGTCGGACCTCGGCGCCTGGCTTTTTCTCGCGCTGCTCTCGCTCCTGGCCGCTTGGGAGTCCGCGCGCGCGCGGGAGCGCGGCCGGCGCGCGCTCGCGGCGACGGCGCTGGTCGGACTCGTCGTCGCCCTGCGCGTGCCTCCCGTCTCCAACCTGCTCGCGCACCTGCCCGTGTTCTTCCATTTCCACAACACGACGCGGCGCTGGGACTTCCAGCTCGGCCTGGCCGTTCTCGCCGCCGCCGCCCTCGAACGTCTGCGCGCGACGGCCGCTCTCGGCGCGGCCGAGCGGCGCCGCGAGTTCCGGCGCGCGCTTTCTCTGACGTCCGTGCTCGTCGTCGGACTCCTGCTGGTCCCGCCTCTCGAAACTCTCGTCGAGAAAATTCGCCCGCTCGGCCCGTGGGGCGCCGGCGCGCCGCGCGCTCTGACGGGTGAATTCGCCGACCGCGGCGGCGTGACCTACGGCGGCCGCTGGCCCGTCGCGGGCTGGTGGCCGCGCTTCCCGAATATCCCCCCCGTCGCGTCGGTGCGCATCGGCTACCGGGCCAACGGGATCGACGTCGCCTCCGCCGCGGCCGCGGTGACGACGACGGCCGCGCGCGTCTATTTCCGCGGCGAACTGCCGCCCGTTCCCGAGGGCTCCTACTACATCACCGCGCAGGGAACCCGCCCGGGCCGTTTTCCGGAGACGATCGTTCATCCGCAGATTTTTTTGCAGGAAGGCGGCTCCGTGCGCGTGCGCGCGCCGCGCGGCGGCGCCTGGGGCCGCTGGCTCCTGGGCGCGGCGGCGCTGGCCTTGCCGCTCGCGCTGCTGGTGCCGGCGGCGTCGGGCGGCGTCGCCGGCGCGGTTCTGATCGCGCTGTCGCTCGGCTTGCGCGCGCCCCCGGCCGCGCTGTCCGCCGACCGCGTCCCCTACGCTCTTCCCGGCGTCGAGCGCCTGCGCGCGGAGCCGGGCTTGTTCCGCATCGCTTCTTTGCGCGGCGACTTCTTCCGCGCGGACTACGGCGACATGTACGGCCTCGCGGACCTGCGCACCGGCGGCGACAACCTCGACCTGCTCTCCGAGATCGTCCTGCGCGACCTGACTTGGGAGCTCACGCGCGATCGGTCCAATCCCGCGGCGGTGACGGCGGGACTCAAGCTCCTCGGCGTCGGGAACGTGCGCTACCTCGTCGAGCCGCCCGGCGAAAAGGCGCCGCCCGGGGGCGTCGTCGACGCCTACCGCGGCCCGGACATGACGCTGCTGCGCAACCCGTTCGAGCGTCCGCGCGCGGCGTTCTACGACCGCGCCGTCGTGGTTCCGCTGAAGAGCCTCGATTGGGCGGACCAGCGCGCCGCCGCGGGCGCTCTGAAGAATCTCCTGCTCTCCGGCGGCGCCGATCCCGCGACCACGCTCGTGCTCGACGACGCGCCGGCCGCGCCGTTCGAGGCGAGCGCGGACGCCGCGCCGCCGCCGGCGGACGCGGTGCGCGTCGAGGAATACGCGTCGACTCGCGTGCGCCTCGCGGTCGACGCGCCGCGCGCCGGCTACGTCTTTCTCGCCGACAACGATTTTCCCGGCTGGGTCGCGACGGTCGACGGCCGCGAGGTTCCGATCCTGAGAAGCTGGCTCTCGTTTCGCTCGGTCGCGGTGCCGGCCGGTCTTTCGCGCGTGGAGTTCGACTATCGGCCGTTCCCGCTGCGCGCCGCCTTGCCGCTGAGCGCGCTGAGCGTCGTCCTTCTCGTCGCCGTCTACGCGCGGCTGCGTCCGCGCGGCGAGGAGCCCGGAGAGCCCGCGGCCGCGACGGCGGAATTCCTGCTCGCCGCGCTGATCCTGCCGTGCCTTCTCTACTGGACCTTGTGGTCCGCGTTCGCCCTCGGCGGACCGCGGCGCGCGCCGACGGACGCGAGCGTGCAGCAGACCATGATGGGAACGACCAAGCCGTAATCGCGCGTCATCTCGACGCCGATCAGCATGCCGGTGATCGGCGCGGAAAACGCGGCGGTGAAAACGCCGCACAGTCCCGCGAGCGCGAACGCGCCCGGATTGGGAATCGTCTGGCCGAGGATCGCCCAGCCCTGGCCCCAGCCCGAGCCCGCGGCCGCGCCGATGAACAACGTCGGCATCAGCGCGCCGCCCGCGCCGCCCGAGCCGAGGGTCAGGATCGTCGCCCCGATCTTTGCGAGCGCGAGCGCGGGCGCGCGCCAGCCGAGCTGCTCGCCGCCGACGAGGCTCGCGATCGTCGCTCGGCCGGTGCCCGCCACGCGCGGGGTCGCGAGGGTCAGCACGCCGACGAGCAGACCGCCGAGGCTCGGCAATGTCCAGGGCGGGAGCGCGGTCAGGCGGTCGAAAATTTTCTCGGCCTCGTGGATGCCCTCCGTGTACGCGCGGCCGAGCGCCGCGCAGATCAGGCCGAGCCCCGCGTACAGCAGGAGATTGCGCGTCCAGATCCACTGATAGCTGAGAATCGGCGCCATGTCGGCGCCGTGCAGGAGCGCGCGCGCGATGACGGCGCCGGTCACCGAGGAGACGACGACCGCGGGGAACGCCTCGTTGGCGAAGTCCTTGAGGATGACCTCCATCGTGAAGAACACGCCCGCGAGCGGGATGCCGAACACCGCGGAGAGGCCGCCGACCGCGCCGGCCGCGACGAAGGTCTTCAAGTCCTTCGGCGAGACGTCGAGCAGACGCCCGAGCGCCGAGCCCACCGACGAGCCGATCTGCACGACCGGGCCCTCCAGTCCCGCGGAGCCGCCGAACCCGATCGTCGCGGCGGACGCGACCGCCTTGACCCAGGCGACGTGCGCCGGGATGCGCCCGTCCTGCTCGTTGATCGCGCGCGCGACCTCCGCGACGCCGTGACCGCCGGCCTCCGGATAGCGCTTGCGCGTGAGCCAGCCCGACATCAGTCCGCCGATCGCCGGCAACAGAACGACCGCCGCCGGCCCCAGCAACGGACCGGACGACTCCAGGCCGTCGCGCAGCTGCTGGAAGGAGTCGAGCAGCAGGTGGAACCCGACGGCCGCCAGCCCCGTCGCGACGCCGACGATCGCGCCGGCGAGCAGGAGCTGGCGATCGAACGACAGGCTGCGCACGAGACGCTGAGTCGCGCGGCGCAGGAGAGCGCCGCTCTCCGCGATCGTCTCCGCGGAGGGCGCGCCGTCGGGTTTATCCACGGGGCGATCCTATCAAATGACGCGGGACGGCCAGGCGGGCTGGGGGACCCGCGCCCGGCCGCCCCGCGCGATGGTTCGTTACGGCGCCGCGACCTTGGCCTCGACGGCCTCCAAGGTGACCGCGCGGCGGTTGCGGCTCCAGCAGTCCTCGCTCATCTCGGAGCACACCGGGCGCTCCTTGCCGTAGCTGATCGTCGCGACGCGCGACTTGTCGATCCCGAGCGCGGCATAGTACGAGCGCACGGATTCCGCGCGCTTCTGTCCGAGCGCCAGGTTGTAGGCGATCGTGCCGCGCTGGTCGCAGTGGCCGGAGACCTGAACCTTCACGTCGGCGTGCGCTTTAAGCCACTGCGCGTTCGCCTTCAGGACGTCGCGGGCCGATTCGTCGAGACGGTCGCTGTCGTAGGCGAAGGACACCGTCTTCAGCTCGGCGACGGCGCGCAGATTCGCGTCGCGCATCTCGGGCTCCAAGTCCGCGGTCCTCCCGGCTTCCGTCAGCGCGCCGTTGGGCGGCGCGGCGGGGGAGGACGAGGATCCCTGCGATCCGGCGGCGTTCGTGCGGCTCGTCGCGTGCGTGCCCGCGCAGGCCGACGTCAGCAGAACCGCCGCGGCCGCGATCGTCCAAAGTCCGAAAGATCTTTTCATAGGTCCCTCCTGAATCACTGCATCAATTTTACGGCCGCCGCGGCCCCTAGACAATAGGTAAAATAAATATGTCTCATAGTTAATATCGATGATTAATCTCAACTACCACCACCTGTACTACTTCTGGACCGTCGGCCGCCTCGGCGGGATCGGCCGCGCCGCGCGGGAGCTGAACCTGGCCCAGCCGACGCTCAGCGCGCAGATCGCCGCGCTCGAGAAGCGCTGCGGTCATCCGCTGCTCGCGCGCGCTCCGCGCGGAGTGCGCCTGACCCCGGAGGGCGAGGCCGTCATGACGCACTGCCGGCGCATCTTCGAAAGCGGCCGCCAGCTGGAGGCGGACATCGCGGCCGGGCTCGACGCGGCCCCCCGCTCGCTGCGCGTCGGCGTGCACGGCGCGGTCCCGCGCGCCGCCGCCTTGCGCGCGCTCGACCACGCGCGGGCTTCGGATCCGGGCGTCCGAGTGATCGTCTCC
>Ga0116226_10002983_pt1 | contig 14879 bp, 11 predicted proteins | sample S1TSphfallax_FD_89692 | JGI IMG/M metagenome (GOLD analysis project Ga0116226, IMG submission 89692) | Host-associated microbial communities from peat moss isolated from Minnesota, USA - S1T2_Fa - Sphagnum fallax MG | ecosystem: Host-associated > Plants > Peat moss > Unclassified | place: USA...
ACGGTGATCTGAAATTTAATTTGGACGGAAAGCGACTGCGGGGCAGTTGGGTACTGGTGCGCATCAAAAACGACCGCTACGGGACCAAGCGGACTCATTGGCTGTTGATCAAACACCGCGATGGGTTCGCCAAGCCGGGTGACGCCAAAAACCTCTTGGAACTGGACCGCTCGGTCGCCTCGGGTCGGTCGATGACCCAGATCGCATCCGGCAAAGGGAAAGCGCCCGCTCCCTTCATGCTGGCCGACGACCGCATCGAGTCGAACTCCGTATGGCGCAGTAATCGAGACGACAAGCGTCAGAGCGTCGTTGTGCCCGCGTCCAGCGCGAAGGCGCTCAAGGCGAAGCCACGTGCCGACGCGCCAACGCTGAAATCAATGCCGACCTTCATTGAGCCGCAGCTGTGCAAATTGGTGGATCGTCCTCCCGCGACGGCAGGATGGGCGCATGAAGTGAAGTTCGATGGCTACCGAGCGCAAGTGCGTGTGCAGAACGGCAAGGCACGCATTCGCACGCGTAGTGGCCTCGATTGGACCGACCAGTTCGCGGCGATCGCCGAACGGGCGGCGACGCTCCCGGATTGCATTCTCGACGGTGAGATCTGCGCGCTCGATCATGACCAGATGCCGAGTTTCGCGGCGCTGCAGGCGGCGTTGTCGGAGAGACACTCCCAGAATCTAGTCTTCTTCGCCTTCGATCTGCTGGTGGAGGGGAAAAAAGACCTGCGAACCTGGGCACTGGCCGACCGCAAAGCGCGGCTCGCATCTTTTCTCGAGAAATCCCACGCTGGAGATTCGCTTCGCTACGTGGCGCATTTTGAGTCAACCGCGGATACCGTTTTACTCTCTGCGTGCAAGATGCACTTGGAAGGCATCGTGTCCAAGAGACTGGACGCGGCCTACGTGTCCGGCCGATCGGGGAGCTGGATTAAGGCTAAGTGCCGCGCCGGACACGAAGTGGTCCTCGGCGGCTGGACGACTGAAGCGGGCGGCCTTCGCTCGTTACTGGCGGGCGTCAACGGCGCCGGACACTTGGTGTACGTGGGGCGGATTGGCACCGGCTACAGTGCCTCGGTCGCGTCCAAGTTGCTGCCAACCCTCGAAAAAATGTCGCGCGAAACCAGTCCCTTCGGCGGCTCCAACGCGCCGCCGAAGGAGAAGAACATCCGATGGCTCAAGCCCACGCTCGTGGCGGAAATCGAATTTGCCGGGTGGACCGCGACTGGCATGATTCGCCAAGCCTCGTTCAAGGGACTGCGCCGCGATAAGCCAGCGAGCGAGGTTGTCGCCGAACTGCCTAGTCCTGTGCAGTCTCGCAACGATACCGCACTTGAGCGGGCCGCAAAATCGACGCTGCCGGTCGCAAGATCGACCGACCGGAGCGGTGCCACGGTGGTCATGGGCGTGACCCTCTCGAAGCCGGACAAGGTGCTGTGGCCCGACGCGGGAGATGGTAAGCCAGTCACCAAACTGGACCTTGCCAATTACTACGCCGAAGTCGGCGATTGGTTGTTGCCTCACCTAAAGGGCAGACCCTGCTCACTGATGCGTGCACCTGATGGCGTTGCCGGCCAGCAATTTTTTCAGCGCCATGCGATGGCGGGCATCTCCAACCTATTCACATTGGTCAAGGTGAAAGGCGATAAAGCCCCCTATGTGCAGATTGATCGAATTGAAGCGCTCGCCGCTGTGGCGCAACTCGGCGCACTCGAAATTCATCCGTGGAACTGCGCGCCCGATGATCCGGAAGTGGCGGGCCGACTGGTGTTCGACTTGGATCCCGCGCCTGACGTGAAATTCAGGGCGGTCATCGCCGCAGCACTGGAGATTCGGGACCGCTTGAAGAAGGTGGGCTTGGAGTCATTCTGTAAGACCACGGGCGGTAAAGGGCTCCATGTGGTCACGCCCCTCAAGGTTGGAAAAGACGCCGTGGCATGGCCGGCGGCGAAAGACTTTGCGCACATCATTTGTGCACAAATGGCGCAAGACTCGCCCACGAAGTATTTGGACACAATGTCGAAGAAAGATCGGGTCGGACGGATATTCCTCGATTACTTGCGGAATGATCGCACCTCGACGGCAGTCGCCGTGCTGTCCTCACGCGCACGGGCGGGCGCTCCCGTCTCGATGCCGATTCACTGGAAAGACGTGAAGACAGGCCTCGACCCTGCGAGGTACACCGTGCGCACCGGCGCCGCTCTGCTGAAGACATCCAAACCTTGGGAGCGCTATTCCGACTCTGCACGCTCGCTGGCGAGCGCGATCCGACAAGTGACTTCTTGAGAGCCCCTCCTACGGAAGGTCATCAGGTGGCTCTTGGCCGCCTTTGACTTTGGATAGCATGGCCTCAATGGAGGCGAGGTCCGCCGGTTTGGTCAAATGTTCGTCAAATCCGGCTTCTCTCGTGCGCTCACGGTCCTTTTGACCGCCCCAACCGGTCAGCGCCACGAGCATAGGGTCGCGCGTCTCCGGCATGGCGCGAACCGCGCGCGCAACGTCCAAGCCATCCATCCCGGGCATCCCGATGTCCAGAAAGACGATGTCCGGTTTGAATTCCGCCACGATGCGCAGCGCGTTGATACCGGATTCCGCCACGCGCACCGAGTGATCATTATAGTCGAGCAACATCGCCAGCGTTTTCGCCGCGTCCACGTTGTCGTCGACGATCAGGATCCTCACTTCACGGTCGCGCCGCTTCAACGGCTTCTTTACGTCCGTCGCCGCCGCGATCGGCGCAATCGGCAGCGTCACGACAAATCGGCTTCCCTTGCCGAGCCCCTCGCTGTGCGCGGTCACGGTGCCATCATGCATTTCGACCAGCCGGCGCACGAGATTCAAGCCGATCCCCAGCCCTTCGTGCACGCCCGCCGCATCGTAACCCACGTCGGTGAACATCTCGAACACGCGCGTCAAAGCGGGTTGCGTCATCCCAATGCCGGAATCAATGACCGACACCCTGACGTTGGCGTCCACGCAGGCCACGTCGACTCCTATCTGGCCCCCTGGGGTCGTATATTTCGCGGCATTATTGAGAAGATTCGAAAACACTTGGATCAGTCGTGCCGCATCCGCTAACAACCATACCGGGGTTTCCGGCACTGCCATCGACAACCGGTGCTTCTGCTTGGTCATGAGCGGCTGAGTAGCCTCCACCGCTTCCATGATGACGGTCTTCACGTCAACGTGCGATTTTTGCAACACGAGTTTGCCACTCGACACGCGTGCGACGTCGAGAAGATCGTTGATGAGGCGCACCATTTGAGCGACTTGCCGTTCCATGATGTGGCGCGTGGCCTCGACGGCTGAACGATCATCCGCGGCTTCCCTGAGTACATTCAGTCCGGAACGGACGGGTGCCAGCGGATTGCGCAACTCGTGAGCCAGTGTGGCGATGAATTCGAGCTTGCGGCGTTCGGCCTCGTCAAGTTGTGCGATGAGCCGCTCGTTAGCGGCCTGTAACTGGAGTTCGCGCGCATGCCGCTCCGTGAGATCCCGCGCAATACAGATGACATCGCGTTGATTCTCGGCTCCATCCACCCCGTGAAAATGCGCTTCCCACCAGCGCCAATTTCCCGTAAGCGTCGAGCGCAGCCCCTCGACTCGGGTGTGCTGTCCGCGTATCGCTCCAGCCAACGCTTCACGAATGGCTTCATGCATCGAAACCGGCCATAGGTCGAAGTAAGATTTACCCACGACTTGATCGGCATTGCTTGCGCCTAGCAACGATAGGCCGAACGAATTGATGAATCGGATTACGCCCGCTGCCGATAACACCTTGATGCAATCAGGAGCGGCATCCAATAAGGCGGCACTCGGCCGGCTCACCGTTAAATCACGATCTTCCACGGACACACCTGAACAACTCCGCGACACCAATTGAGTGGAATTTAGCGACTGTTGGCGGCTGCTTCAAAGGAGCGAAATCACCCGATCGTGCGTAGGCGTGCGGGAGGCCGCGGTCTAGACCGCACCGCCGTTAAACGACTACACTCGGTTTGGGTTGTTCGAGCACGGAAGATCGTTGGGCATCCATCAGCAAGAAGGGAGTCTCGCTCATGCACACGCACTGCACTATTTTCACTCGTTCCATTCTGACCACTCGCGTTCTGATCCTTCGCGCAAATATGCTGCGTGCTATTGGCTTGTGCCTTGCGGCACTGGGGATGGTGGTCGTGGCGAGCGCTCATGAGCCGCGCTTCATTACGATTGATGCTCCCGGCGCGGGTACCGGCAAGTTCCAAGGCACAGGGTGTTTCGCTTACACCGATTGTTCAGTGCTCCTCAATAACTCAGGCGCCGTGACTGGATATTTTCTGGATGCGAATAATGTGTATCACGGCTTTTTGCGCAGCCCGGACGGCAAGTTCACCGTTATCAATGCGCCGGGCGCCGATACGAAAGCGGGTGACTTCAACGGGACCTTCCCTAACGCCATCAACGACGCCGGCGCTATTGCCGGTGTGTACTATGACGCAAACAACAATAGCCACGGCTTCCTGCGCAGTCCCGAGGGGCGGTTCACGTCGTTCGACGTGCCGGGGGAAACCGTCGGTACGACCACCGCGATTGCTCTTAACCGCGACTCGGCCATCGTAGGCTACTACCTTGACGAAAAAGGCGTATTTCAGGGTTTCTTGCGCCATTCCGACGGTCAGTTTGAAACGTGGAGCGGCCACGGCGCTTGCGCTGGCACCCCCTCGACCGGTTGCTATGGCACGGCCGCCTTCGGCATCAATGACTTTGGAACGGTAGCCGGCGGCTACGCAGACAATGGCGGCAATTTCGTGCAGCACGGTTTATTGCGAAGTCCAAAGGGCAAATTCACCGCATTCGAAGCCCCTGGGTCGGGTGCCGGGTCATACCAGGGCACTGGTTCTCCGGGTTCTTCAGTACCTATCAACCAATTCGGTTCGGTTGCGGGCTACTACATCGACGCGAGCAATGTGGTTCACGGTTACGTGCGCTTTTCTTGGGGGGAGATAAAGACGTTCGACGTCCCGGGCGCAGGCGTTTACGGGATAGGCTGCTACAACGACTGTTCAGTGGGTCTGAACGACTGGGGCACCGTCACTGGATCTTACCTGGCTGCAAACAGCGTATACCACGGCTTCGTACGCAGCCCTTTCGGCGACGTGACTACTTTCGATGCGCCGGGTGCCAACACGAGTGTCGGGAGCTATAGCGGCACATTTCCGGTCAGCAACAACGATCGAGGCGAGATCACGGGATACTATTTGGATGCGAACAACGTCAACCATGCTTTCTTACTGATACCGTCAGACCCCGATTGACCCTAGTATCGATATAAGTTTCCGGGCGGCGGCCGGATTACGTTCTTTGGCACCGGCGATGAAATAGATGAAAACATCGCGCGCGAGAGCCGGCTTCATCGGCTTTCGCGCGATTCTCGGCAGGTCTGCCGGTTCGCCGCCGTTCGCCCATGTTCGCGCGCGTCGCGACCATCTCTTGAGTGCCTCCAGAGAGTATCCCGTCGCGACGGACGCCGCGCTGCGCCGCAGTCGAGCGTAAACGAATGTCGACGTCAAATCAGCAGCCCCCGGATAGGTCGTGTCATCCTCGTACACCACGGCGACGTGATGTTCGCGCAAGATGTCGAGAAACTCGGGAGTCATGAAGCTGGCATGCCGAGCTTCGATGGCGTGGCGAAGGGGCAGATCCCCCGCCGTCGCAGGCAACAAGCTCAGGAACGCATCGAGTTCCTTCGCCTCGAAATGTTTCGTCGGAGCCAACTGCCATACGATGGGCCCGAGTTTGGATTTGAGTTCCTCTAAGCCGCTCGAAATGAATCGCTCGACAACCGTTTGCGCGGTCGCCAAATCGCCGCGCTGAACGATGAAGCGTGGCGCTTTGATGGAGAACATGAAGTCCTCCGGGGTCGACTCGTGCCACTTGGCGAATGTCTCGGGCTTTTGCAAACGATAGAACGTGCTATTGACCTCGATCGAGGTGACCTGACGGCTCGCGTAATCGAGTTCAGATCTACGCGCCAGTCCGGGTGGATAGAATGTCTCACGCCACGGCTCGTAGTCCCATCCGCCAATGCCGACGCGAACACACCCGGTCTGCGAGGGCGCGCGCGTCATGAGACGCCGCGTCGAATGGCGGCCTTCTGCTTGCGTAGAAATTTCAACACCAGGGCTTCGGCCTTTTGCATCGAGAGGCCGGCCAGACTTCCGTGGAAGGCGCGATGTATTTCCCCTGCGCGCCACGCGTCGAATACGACGGGGTTAATATAGGATTTACGGCAGACTGCCGGCGTATTCCGCAGTTCCGCGGCAACCTGTTTGACGACACCCATGATCGCGCTCTTCAGGCCGCGCTCGCTCGCTTCGGGATCTCTGGGAACGAGGCCGAGCAACACGAGCGCTCGAAGCGTTGCGCCCCAAGTGCGAAAGTCCTTGGCCGTGAAATCATCGCCCATTGCTTCACGCAAATAATCGTTGACCTGGCCGGAATCGACCGGATGGCGACTCCCGTCGGCTCCGAAGTACTGAAACAAATGCTGGCCGGGAAGTTCATGACAACGCTGGACGATGCGCACGATACGTTTATCATCGACCGGAATTTCGTGTTGAACGCCGCCCTTGCCTCTGAAGTTGAAGATAGCTCGTCCTGGTCGCACGAAAGTCACGTGACGGTTGCGCAGCGTCGTGAGCCCGTAACTCTTGTTGTCACGCGCATACTCGACATTGCCGATCCGGGCACGAGATGCATCGAGCAACGCCACCACGGCCGCCAGGACCTTCTCCCGCGGCAATCCGGAAAGGGAAAGGTCCCGCGTGATCCGCTGCCGCAGCTTTGGTAGCGCATCGCCGAACGCAATCATACGGTCAAACTTCGCACTGTCGCGAATTTGCCGCCACTGGCGATGGTAGCGGTACTGCTTTCGGCCACGCGCGTCATGGCCGGTCGCCTGCAAGTGGCCCCGCGGGTTCCCGCAAATCCAAACGTCCCGATACGCGGGCGGGATCGCGAGGCTCCGGATGCGCATGAGTTCGTTGGCCGACCGCAACCGCCGATTTTCGGGGGTCAGGTAGTAAAAACCCTTCCCGGCCCGCAAGCGACGTATACCAGGCTCATGGCAGGAGACGTAACGCAACCCCGCGTCTAGTGCCAGTTGCGCGGCCTCGGCCGTCACTACTGTCAAAGCCTCAAATTCCGATGTCGTGCGGAACGTCATATCTCATGCCTGATCGCTATGGGTTGCTGCCGCGGCCTCGGTGTTTGTCAATCGGGCGGTGGACGGTCGCCGCGCCCTCACGAGTGCGGCGGACTACCCGGCGCCGGCGTCGGTCCAGGAGGGGTGCCTGGCGGTGTTCCTGGAGCACCGGGAGTACCCGGCCCAGGAGTGCCCGGCGGTGTTCCCGGCGCCCCCGGGGTACCCGGGCCAGGGGTGCCTGGCGGTGTTCCTGGGGCCCCCGGTGTACCCGGCGCCCCCGGCGTACCCGGCGTGCCGGGCGTACCGGGACCGGGAGAGCCCGGTGAGCCGCCTCCGGGGCTTGGCCCACTCTGCGGCCACGCGGTTGTCGCAATGACCAAACTTACAGAGAGAACCGCCATCGCGAATCTCGTCTTCATGTCGAACTCCTGACATTGGGGAACACGCAACCGCTTTGAGTCAATGCTCCGCGATCTCGTCGCAAGGGCGCTGTCGGCGGCTTGACCAATCGTGTGTCAGCGTGAGCAGCGCGGCCGGGCGCCTGGAATGCTCCGGTGTATTTTCTGTGCAATATCGCGCGTGTATGCTGCGTTGATGGAAACCTTTCTCCTGCCTGCGGACGAATTGGAGTACCTCGTTCTGACGAAGCTCTGGGAACTCGGTACGGCGTCGGTGCGTGACGTGCACCGCCATTTCGAGCAACCCGGGGGCCTGGTCTACACCACCATCGCGAAAGTGATCGATCGGTTGCGCGGTAAGGGACTGATCCAGCGTGAACGGTCCGGCAAGGTTTTCATTTATAGTGCGAAAGTTGCGCGGGAGTGCGTCGAGCGCGCGCGCGCCGAGGATGCCGTGAGCCGCCTTCTGGGTCCGAAACCACGCGCCGCGGTGGCCGCGCTCATCGATGCGGTCGATGCGGTCGATCCGAAGCTTCTGGATGAATTGGAACTTGCGGTTGCTGCCCACCGGAGAGCAAAGCGTGGAGCGTGAAACTCTGCTGACGATGTTGAGCATTTTCTTGTGCGGTTTTGCTCTTCAGCTGTTCGCCATTTTGCCAGGGCGAGTCAGGGGTCAGTCGGCGTCGCGGCGGCTCGAGCGCCTTCATTGGCTGGCCCTATGGTGGCCGACCGCTCCCGCCTTGACCGTCGCGGCGTGGCTTTGCGGATGGGCGCTTTCACAGCCCGATCCGGTGCCGAATCACGTGGGTCCACTTGTTTTCATGGCAACGGTGCCGTTCACCCTCTTGGGCGGCCGAGCGTTGGTGCGCGCGGCGTGGTCTCTATGGCGTTCGCCGCGCAATTATGGCATTGCCACCATGGGGCTCCTGCGGCCGCAAATCGTCATCGCACCTGAACTCGCTCAGACACTCGACGAACGTGCGCTGCGTGCCGCAGTGGCGCACGAGCGTACGCATGTCCGCCATCGTGACCCCCTGCGTATCTGGTTGGCGCAGTTTGTGACGGACTTGCAGTGGCCATGGTTCCCCGCTCGGCGGCGCTTTACGGACTGGCTCGCAACGCTCGAGCTCGCGCGGGACGACGAGGCACGCTCGGCTGGCATTGAAGGCGAGGACTTGGCGGCGGCCGTGCTTGGCTCCGTGCGGTTTCAGTTGGAAGGAGGCGGCGTGGCTGCCACCCTCATCGGTCAGCCTTCGGCCTTGCCGGCAAGAATCGCCCGACTACTGCGCCCGCTGCCGGAAAATCCGCCGGAGCGAGAACTACCCTACCTTGTCGTAGCCGGCGGCCTAGGCCTGGTCTGGTCAGCCGCGACCTTATTCGGCTTGTTTTGCGGCGAACGATTGGTGGCATCGCTGCTGGCGCTCTGATTCATCGCGCGGCCTGATCAAGGTTCACCCCACAGATCATCATCGGTGCGCAGGACGTATTGGCAACGGTCCGATACCCCAACTGTTTTGAGCTACCCCCGGAACGCCGTCTTGATTGTACACTTTCCGTAAATTTCGCTGGCGTGGAGACGCGAGCCGATGTCCGATGCACGTGTTATCGCGGTTCATATTGGCCAGATTGCACCGCTGGGACCCGACCGTGTTTTGAGCGCTTTCGTCAAGCGCCCGGTGGTCGGCGCAGTGCAAGTGCAACGCATGGGTCTCGTCGGCGACGAGCAGGCCGATCTGAGCGTGCATGGGGGCTTGGACAAGGCCGTCTACGGCTATGCGGTTGGACATTACGCCGCGTGGCGCCAAGAGTACCCCCGTCACGATGCGCTGCTCGTGGGCGGCGCGTTCGGTGAAAATCTTGCGATCCAAGGCCTCGACGAAGCCGACCTATGCGTCGGCGACATACACGCGATCGGCAGCGCGCTGCTCCAGGTATGTCAACCGCGTCAGCCCTGCTTTAAATTTGCGCTGCGCTTTGAAGACACGGCGCTGCCGCGAGCCATGACCCGCAATGGCCGTTCCGGTTGGTACTACCGGGTGGTCCGGGAAGGATCCCTCATGCCAGGCGACGCAGTGACGTTGCACGAGCGGCCCAATCCGGATTTCTCGTTCACGCGCCTCATTGCCATCGTCAATCGATCACCCCCGACCAAAGAGGAGCTCGTGCGTATGCGCGAGTTGCCGGGACTCGCGACCGGTTTGCAAGATCAGGCGCGACGTAAGTTGGAGACGAGAACGTGAGCTCACAAAGGGTGGCGGGTTGATGGCGGATTAACGCGTGCGGTATGGAATGCCGCAGGTGATGTTCCCTAGGGTAAGGGTTCTATATCGTCGAATTTCGCGTAGTCGATATGAAGCACTCCTTGTTCATCCTCGACGAGTATGTCGCGAAATGTGGCGTTCCAGCGGATGTCCTGATCGGAGTATTCCGTGCGCGTGGTCAGTGTCTGCCCGGTGCTTTCGTCGGTGCCGCTCATATTGAGCACGAGCCGCGCCTCCGACTGACGCAGCGAATCGGGGGTCTCGAGAAAGAGTGGGCTGGACTCATCCAACCGATGCATGATGGTCCATCCGAGATTGAACATCGGTTGCGTCGATCGCAGGAGCGACAGATCGATGACGCGGCGGATGCGGAAACCTTCCTGTGTCACCTCGTTGCGCGTCATGTACAGACGGGCGGACGCGTCCTGTACGACGTTTAAACGCAGATTCGCGGCTCGCAGCACGAGTGTGCGCTGCCCGTCGATGGGACGAACAACCAAATTTTTCGAAAACAAAAATCGTGCGCGCGGACGCGAGAAGCGGGCGAACATGAGCCCGGTGATGACCGCCAGCGACATCAGGCCCACGAAGATCTCGATCATTGCGACCGTATGGCCGTAAACGGTCTGTGGATGCATGTCGCCGTAGCCGACCGTAGCCAAGGTTTCCACGCTGAAGAAAAACGCGCCGGTAAATCCCGGCGGATTGAGATTCGCGATGCAACCGGGAACCAGGTAGTAAACGAATCCGAAAAGCGTATCGAAGGCCAGAAAGAATCCGGCGAATGTAGCGAACAACTGCGGCCAGGTGATCGTCATGAAATAGTGGAATAAATCCTGAAACACGACGCGCTGAATGCCCTCGGTCAGAATTTCCCGCTGTCCGACGGTGACACGCTGAACGTTGATGGGTCTCTTGCCTGAAGACGGCCTTTTACGGACGGGCATTGCGATTCAGACGCCTCTTCGTTCGCGATGGACGACCAGTATCGCTCAAGCCGCGCTCCCGAATCTGCACCACGTTGAACTCCATGAAGGCTTTGACGGCACGTGGCAGCTTGCGGCGGCTTCATAACGGCCGAGGTCGACACGGACTTCTGCTGGGCTCGGCGGTGCCGCACCCACATCCGCTCGTGCTAGGCCATTACTCAGTGCACACGAGCCCGAGCGCACTCGCCGACGGCGAAGCGGGCATTCGCGCGGTGCGAGAGCGCTTGGGGGCCGCCGGGCGTCTCTGAAGCCCCAATACCCAATAATAGCCGATGTGCAAAAACGCAAGCTAGCTTCAGCCTGTACTAGCGAGCGCCGGCACCTCGAAGCGCGGCGGCCGGCATCTCCCGATGCGCGCACCACCATCATGAACACGCTGTCCTCACGGGCTATGCTTGCGGCAAGGGTCCCTTCAATGAGATTTGTACCAACAGGAGCGAAACAGAACGATGAACAAAAATGCACAACTGCTTTGTCTTTGGTCGGGTCCACTCATGCTGTTCCTTTTTTGGTTTGGCTTCATGTATTGCGCAGGCTATCTGCCGCCGCCGCCCGCCGATTTGGCGCCTGCTCAACTCGTGTTGAGAATCCATAATAATCTTGCGGGATTCCGTATCGGGATGCTCATCACGATGATCGGGTTCTCCTTGATGGTTCCGTGGGCCGTCGGCGTGGCGGCTCGCGTACGTTCCGCCGAGGGCCGATTCCCTGTTTTGACCCATACGCAGGTCGGCTGTGCTGCCATTGGTTCGCTGATCGGGCAGGGTGCGACTTGGATCTTCGAGGCAGTTGCATACCGCCTGGACGATTCCGATCCCTTGGTCATTCGCGCCCTGCACGACCTGGCGTGGTTTACCTTCCTCGCCCCGTGGCCCAGTTTCACGATTTGGTGTTTCGCACAGGCGATGGCGATACTTCAAGACACGCGCCAACCCTCTGATCTACCACGTTGGTGTGGTTTCTTGAGCCTTTGGACCGGGATCTTGTTCGTACCCGCATGCCTCATATTTTGGTTCAAAGTGGGGCCGTTCTCGTGGAACGGCTTGATCGCCTTCTACGTTCCCGTGTTCATCTTCTTCATTTGGGTGGTGGGGTTGACGGTTCCCGCTTTGATGGCCGTCCATCGCGATGCGCCTCGAACCGGTAGCAGTGCATATCCGTGAGAAGATATACCGCATGACTCGGGCTATGCATCAAGTGGGACCGTCACGGCCGACCGGCGAGGCCGATCGGGGACGATTGAAAATCTTCTTTGGCGCCACAGCGGGGGTCGGCAAGACCTACGCCATGCTCGAGGCGGCACGCGCGGCCCGTGCCGCGCGGATCGACCTGGTCATCGGGTACGTCGAGTCCCACGGCCGTCGCGAAACGGAGCAGATGCTGACCGGGCTCGAGCAGCTGCCCTCGCTCGAGGTGGATTATCGAGGGATCTTGCGCGCCGAATTGGACCTCGACGCTGCGCTCGCGCGCCGCCCCGCAATACTGGTGGTCGACGAGCTGGCCCACTCCAATTTGGTGAATGGACGACCCAAGCAGCGCCATCCGAAACGCTGGCAGGATGTCGAGGAACTCCTGGCTGCGGGTATCGATGTATGGACGACAGTCAATGTTCAGCACCTGGAGAGCTTGAACGATGTCGTCGCGGGTATCACGGACGTGCGGCAACGGGAAACCATACCGGACCGCATTTTCGATCAAGCCGATGACGTACAACTGATAGATCTTCCGCCGAGTGAACTGCTGGCGCGACTCCAAGCCGGGAAAGTATATAGCGTCGAGCACGCTTCACCGGCGACCAAAAAATATTTCCGCGAGCCGAATTTGTTGGCATTGCGCGAGCTGGCGCTGCGCCGCACCGCGGCTCGGGTCAGCGCCGAAGCCCGCTCGTTGAAGGATCGCGAGGGCGTCGCTCAACCCTTGTTGGCGCGCGATCGGTTCTTGGTGGCCGTCGCGCTGGACGATCAAGCCGAGCAGGTCATCAGATTGGGCAAACGCTTTGCCGACGGACTCGATGCCGAATGGTTGGTGGTCTCCGTCGAGACCCCCGCGATGCTCAAGCTCGGCGAGTCGGCGCGAAATCGTCGCGTCGATCTGTTGCGCCTGGCCGAGTCGCTGGGCGCTCAGACGGTCACTCTGGACGGCCCCTCCGCATCGGCCGCGTTGATTGAGTATGCTCGCCTGCGCAACATCACTCGGATCGTCGTCGGAGCGCCCAGGCGCCTCGGAATTGGGGCCGTGTTTTGGCCGTCCACTGCAACCAAGCTGGTCAGAGCGGGCGGCGGATTCGACGTCTCGGTGATCGCCCGCCGAGCAGGGTTGCCCGCCAAGTCACTGCCTCCGGAGGACGCTGCATCTCGGGAGCGGAATTGGCCTGCCTATTGGGCGGCGCTGGGCATCTCCTCGGGCTGCACTGCGATTGCGGCCGTCATGTACCCCTATTTTGAATTGACCAATCTCGTCATGGTTTATCTCCTCGGCGCCACGGTGGCCGCCCTGAAGCTGGGGCGGGGTCCTGCAAGCGCTGCCGCCGTGGCGAATGTCCTGGCATTCGACTTCTTTTTCGTCCCACCGCGCTATTCGTTCGCGGTTGCCGATTTCCAATATGTGGTGACGTTCGGCGTCATGCTCGCGGTCGCTCTCATCATTGCCAATCTCGTCGCGAGCGTCAGAGCTCAAACACGTGTGGCGGGCGCCCGGGAGCGCCGCACCGCGCTCTTGTACGCCATGAGCCGCGAACTCGTGTCGACACGAAGTCTCGAGGACTTGGCGCGCGTCGCGACGAAGCATGTTGCGGAAACCTTCGCAAGCCACGCCGTCGTGCTCGTTCCCGACGCGGACGGCCGGTTGCAACATCCGAAACGCGCGCCGATGGCCGGCTCATTGCTGGGCGCTGACCTGGCGGTTGCCCAATGGGTCTACGACAAAGGAACGGCGGCGGGCCTCGGCACAGACACGTTGCCGGCGACGGCTGCGCAATACCAGCCGCTCATCGCGGCCGAGCATACGTTGGGAGTTTTAGCAGTCGAGCCGCTGCAACGACGACGCCTGCTGTTGCCGGAGCAGCGGCACCTGATCGAAACATTTGCCGGCCAGATAGCGCTCGCGATGGAGCGTGCCCGCTTACAGGAAGAAGCCGAACAATCGCGTCCCGCGTGACATCCGTGGATGGGTGGTTGGTTAAGCGATCAACGAATGAATCGTGAAGCGGTCATGCCCAAAGAAGGGCGTATTTGACATTAAGTCCCGTGTGAATCAGTGACGCTTTCGTATGAAGGCGCACCCACATTGGCTATTATGGATGGCTATGAACACGGTTCACGCCGGAAGCCTGGACGACGACGCCTGGGACGATCTGCTCAATTTCATCGAAGAAAAACGCGTCATCCCGATCGTCGGCCCGGAGTTATTGCAGGTCAAGACGCCGGCCGGCCCGAGGCTCCTTTATGACTGGCTCGCTGAGAGGCTGGCGGCCCGTCTCAACGTCAACACGGCGGCGCTGCCTAGACCCTATACGCTCAACGACGTGGTTTGCTGGTTCCTCTCGGCTCGTGGGCGGCGCGAGGAGGCCTACGTGCGCTTGCGCAGCATCGTCCGCGAGGCCAATTTCGAGCCTCCGCGTGCCTTGAGACAGTCGCGGCGATCACGGACTTTGACCTGTTCGTCTCGACGACCTTCGACCCCTTGCTCGAAAACGCGATCAATCTTGAGCGCTTCGCCGGTACGCCGTCGACCGACGTACTCTCCTATGCGCCCAACCGGGTAGCCGACCTGACCCAAGAGCGCGAATTTCTGCCGCGCCCGGTCGTTTATCACCTGCTCGGCCGACTGTCAGCCTCCCCGACCTACGTCATCTCCGACGAAGACCTGCTGGAATTCATCTGTGCCCTGCAGAGTGAACACCTGGCACCGGAAAAGCTCTTCCATGAGCTTGAACACAACCATTTGCTGTTCATCGGCAGCAACTTCACCAACTGGCTGGCGCGATTGTTTTTGCGCATGGCCAAGCGCCAGCGGCTGTCGGACCCGCGGGACGTCGGGGAAATTCTCGCCGA
>Ga0116226_10002984_pt1 | contig 14874 bp, 11 predicted proteins | sample S1TSphfallax_FD_89692 | JGI IMG/M metagenome (GOLD analysis project Ga0116226, IMG submission 89692) | Host-associated microbial communities from peat moss isolated from Minnesota, USA - S1T2_Fa - Sphagnum fallax MG | ecosystem: Host-associated > Plants > Peat moss > Unclassified | place: USA...
AGAACTGGCTTGCTTACCAACCCTATTTATGATATGTGCTTAAAGTTGATAAAAATATTTTTTTCTTTAGGTATGGGGAGGGGGCTGCTCAAAGCTTCAAATCTTTTCTGGTGATGGGCCAATAAAAGTGACCCATTGTTCCAAAGAAAGAGCTTTCTAGGGATGCACCATGTAACTAATTAAACTACTTAGTTATGAATGAAAATAGATGCCAAAGCTTTAATAAAATCCTAGGCCAAAAATGATGATGAACAAAGTTAAAAGTGGAAATTTTACTGAAGCAATGAAGTGGGGGCAAGATGCACCCAAGAAAGTGCACTCTACATAATCACAATAACATTAGAGTTTGTCCCATTTCCTTTCCCCAAAAGTGTACCATATTGTATTGTATATAGGTGGGCTAAATGCATGTAGTTCCATGATGTTGCCATAAACAGTCTCCAAACAAACAGAAGCTTTTACTTGGGTGCATCCCTTTTGCATGAAGGGCAGTCAAAATGGCGTAGTACATAAAAGACCATTGAGCTTTGGGATGCGCCCATAACTAATTACTGTGGATTGTAAATGAGTGTAATCACTAAGGCTATATAAATATATATACTTCTATTGCTCCGTTCCAACAACATTTACACAGCATCATGTAAATGTCTTTGACTATCACTTATACTACCAATGAGTAAGTATAAAAAGAAAAATGTAAACAACAATAAGTGTAAGTGTAAAATAATCTGGACTTGTAAGTGTAATGAATTTGAACCTGTTAGCCTAATTTTACATACTGCATATATGATGATTTATATTTACATACGCAACAGCACAGGAATGACTAGTGACACATATCCTTGGGGATCATATCTTTTCTTAGGCTTCAATCTCAAAGCATACTTATTCGTCCTCATATCACATTGTGATCTGCATGTGGTGTTTAGGGTTATGATAAGGTTCAACTTGTGCTTTTATGATGTGTAAGGGCCACTGGGTGGGGGACGTTTGAAAAATGTGGGGCTGAACTTAACAACTAACCTAGGCCCCTTATATTTTGGTTGATAAAAGTTGTCAAATTCAGGACATAGCAGTGTCTGGGAATTTCGGTCTTTCTCTGGAGCAAGCAAGAACTGAGAGCAAAAAGATTGAAAAGCACAAACCAGCGATTTTTTGTTGTGCGAAATTTAAAACTAGGGCTGCGACTTGTAAACTGAGAAAATTTCGGAAAAATTTAATATAAAAAATATCTTAGCCCCTCATAGGTGTCGCCACTAGTGCTTCACACCCAAATATTTTGGAGCCCACCTTAAATATAAATGGTTGGGGTGTCAAATCCTCCTCTCCAATCAAAGGGGATGCGCTTTGAGTTTGGGATAGTTAGTACCCAATTTTTTTAATTCACTAGGGATAAAGATAAAGTAATCATTAAAGAAAGAGATTCATATTGAAATTTGTGTACAGTTCGTATTAACAAATACATTCATTAGAATTTTAAATTAAGTAATAATTATGTGAAAGAGTTAGCTTACACAGTACAATCAATGAAAGTTTTTAAATATAATTATAGTTCTCCGACCTAAGTATTAAATACTTAAAAAATAAATTCAAACTTTTTTTTAATTTGCATTAGTCTTTTTTGGGAGCTACTTGAATTTAATTCATTTTTTTCAACAGCACCTTGGGCCTATTTTGAAAGATTCATGTGCGTCCAAAACTGAGTCCACAGATACCCAAGAAGCCACATTTCCTTTCATCAATTTTATATGAGAAGCCGCTTTGGCATATAGGAGGGCATCCTTACCCACTCGTGCACATTTTAAAATCAATAATGAAAAACCCTGTTGCAACCACGAGAATATAAATGTGCCTTTGCTTGGGCATTCCTACTACTGCAGTTCACTCTTTGGGGGACCCAGCTTGGACCTGGTGATCATTTATACACTGGGGGTTCAAATGTATTTTTTTATCTTTCCTCCTACTTGCTCAAGTTCAGTATTTTTCTCTCTTCCTTTACTTGTTCTGAAACCCTGCCAATCATAACTAAATGATTGAGGATCCTTGCCAATGGACTTACATGAAGAATTTTCAAAATTTAATAACCTATTGGGTTGACTAGGTTATCATCCAAAAAGGTTATCAACTTAATACACTAAACATTTTTATGAGAGAATTTGAAAAAGTAAAAAATTAAAACTAACCAACCAATAATTAGCAATTCAAGATAACCATTGGTTAATCAATTAGTTATTTGATAACTTAATCGACACCTGAATTACACTAAAAAAAAACTATCTAGTAATTATGAAAATAAATAAATCGTGCAACACCACTATTACAAAACAATTTTATGCTAGTTTTTATTTGTTGAATTTAATTTTGTTTTTAAGCATAATGGATATTGAACAATGTTGGCTATGGACAAAATAAACTAGTTGTTTATGCCATAAACTTGATTGAAATGACTAAAATGTGTCTTGTTTGACTTGGTTGGAAAAAATCAAGTTGATTCAACATCCCATGTGGCCAAATGGTGATAAAATAAATAAATAAACATAATAATAAATTTTTTTTCAAACTATTGATAGGGTGTTCAATTGCCATGGGATTCACCAAATCTATTAGATTAAACTATCTTTAAATAAACAGTCTTTTCTCAGCTATAATATTGTTAATAGGTCATCCACCCCATGTCCAATCCTCCATCCAGCTATGTTTTTGTTCCCATTATTAATCATATTAATATGCCATATGTTAGTTTTAACATATTACACAAAAAGGAATCAAATCATAACCAAGACCTTGACAATTTAACCACAACATCATGTGGTAAAAATTAATCACATCCAAATATGAATTTAAAACCTTTATTACAATACCTCAAATGTAATGTCTTTAATGATGCTTAATTCTCAATATTTGAAATTCATAAATATATTTAATTTCTGATAATATTAAAATTTCATATGTCAAAAAAGAAGGGGTTTTAATTTAGAATATTCTGAAATGGGATAGAAATTCGAATTGAATATTATACATAATTGAATTAAAAGAAGTTCAAATGTTGATACATGTAGATTAATTTCAAATGTTGCTTTCAAAAACATCAATGTAGTGTTCTCTTATCAAAATGATTTATCATTTTAAAACTTTAATGAAATAAAGTCCACATATGAATTAGATAAATATATATTATTCAAAAATTTATTTTTAATATCATAATTAAACTTACTCATAGTAAAATTTCACTATTTGAATGATTTATTTCTTATGTTATTCTTTTAAAAAAGATGTTTTTACTTGTTAATGTTTTTCAAGGAAAAATTCTTATTCAAATTTCAATATATTATATAGCTAAAGTCTAAAAATTCACCTTCATTAGAAAATTAAAACCACCTTCATTAAATCCTACTCATTGATGTCTTTCCAAGAACACTAAGAGGATGACCTAATTTTTTAAATCTTGAGTCTGAAATCTAGTTTTAATTTTCAATAAAAATTGAGATCTCATTTGTTTTTGAAATTCTAGTGACAAACATTATTGAAAATTCAATATCGTTTGCATTCTAAGTCTAAAAATAAAAACCTTAATTGCATTAAATGCTAATCATTTAGAGACTTCCAAAACCTCCAAAAAGTTACCTCAAAATTTGAAACCTAAATCTGAAAGTCAAATTTCATTTTCACTAAATAATGATTTTTCATTTGTTACTAATTTTCCAGTTATAAAAATTAGTCAAGATTCAATATCTCATACACCTTTGGATTAAAAACTATGAAACCACTTGCATTAAATCCTAGTCATTGAAGTCTTTCCAATAACACAAAGAGAAAATCCAAATTTCTTTAGCCTAATTCTGATTTCCAATATTCATTTTCAATAAAACTGAATTTTAATTTGTTACTAAATTTCAGAAAAAAAAATCGGAATTTAATATCTCCTGCTTGATGAGGCTCTCCAACAATATCAAGAGTGTACCTTAATTGCCTTAAAAGTTTTAGTTTTAATTTCATAGAATTTTCAATGATAAAACTAATATTTAATAAACATAATTGAAGAACATGAAATTGTACTATATTTTCATTTTTTAAGTAATTAATTTTTTAAAAATGAACTATGTATGAACTACTCTTTGTTCTCCTAATGTGTACAGGCTTACCCACGCTTAGTCTCTCACATGTGAGACCAACAAGCTACAAACCCTACCTGCTTTGCTGCCTTACCTACTTTTGAAGCTAAAAAAAAAGATTTGCTAGATATGTCCATAGGGTCCATCATATTATAGGTTTCCATGGACCTTACATGACCTGCCATAGCCCACCACTGCTAAAACTATATACTATATACCTCTTATAAAAGAATGCGCAAGTCTTTAATTTAGTTCTTCATTTTGAGTTGTCGACTTTCATTTTCAACGCCACATGTTTTAGCCATTCGTGTTGCAAATTTCACTTTTGAGTTGGTGTTTATTTGACAGGCTCTAATATTTTTGGTTCACATGGGATCATTTTGCACAGTCATGTAGCAAATTTCACTTTTGAGTTGGTGTTTCTTTTGACAGGCTCTGATACTTTTGGTTCACATAGGATCATTTTGCATGGTCATGTTGCAAATTTCACTTTTGAGTTGGTGTTTCTTTTGACAGGCTCTAATACTTCTCAGATCGCATAGGATAATTTTGCAGGGTGAAAGGCATTGAAACCGTCAAATAAAGATGCTGGGGCCCGTGCCTAAGGTTGTTTCCCAAATTGAGGGTCGGTTCACATTTTAGTGTTGTCAGCAAAACGTGTTAGTCTGAAAGTCTGGTCATTGGGTGTAGCTTGAGTTCACTGACAGTTGGTCAGTGGGTGTTACCTTGAGTTCCGAATACGTAAAAGCGCTGTCAGTACGAACTCCTAAAGTTCCAAGTTGGTGCGGACGTATGTGAAGCCAGCTTGGGCATTAATTCTACTGTGCATGAAGCATAGGGACAACCATTTATTTAATTTTCAATGCAGCTAATCATATGTCCACTTTCTTGAGAAAGGACTTACTATCATTGGTTCGGTTCTTTGAAAAGCATTTTGTTCCTAGTAAGGCGTCAATGTATATCAACATATAAAGGCGGTGGGAGCAAAAAAGGCAGTGGGTCCACCATCACAAGTGAAGCAAGACATGTAGCACTCTCACTCTGTGGATGGAATGGAGGTGACAAACTTCAGCCTCCAATTGACTCTTTCTTACAAATTGACTTTTGTACTGTTTCCATTGATTCAAGTACCCAAAGGGAGATCTATCTATTAAGGAAGGTAGTTTTTTATTTCATTTTAGGATGTCTCAAATTCAGTTCATTTTTGTAAATAAATTGTATCAAATTCTTGGTGTAATTTTGTTAAAAGAATCAAAATTAGTTGGATTTATGCTAGAAGAACAAATTTTCTCAATTTTGTTGTCAAAAATGGCAAAAGTAATCCAGAAAATAGACACTGCTCAAATTATGACACCGTACATTGGCGTCTTGATACCATTAGAAACCACTCCATGAGTGTACCAGCACTGACTAAAACCACCTTTACCTTTTAAAGTGAGGGTTCTTGGTGGGCATATTGAGCCCAAAACATGTTAAATTTGAACTCAGATGCCCTGATTTAGTTTCGGCACAGGATATTTGTAATATTTAGTCAAAATATTGCTACTTCTTGTGTGCTCCAGGAACCGTTATACTTCTCAAGAACTCCAATCTTCACCGGTTTCTAGTCACTGTCGCTTGTTGATTGCTGAGTAGACTGGAAAAAACAGATTTCTGAGTGTGAACCCCATGTTGAAACATAGTGAGGGAGACAGGGTCTGTCTGAGTTGAGGTCTGGAGCAGTGTTGCCTGGGTACCCACATTGACCGAAGTCACTGGTTCGGGTTAGCAAGAAATGAATAATAAACTGGTCTGATTTTCAAAATTGAAACCAGAATCAGAATCTACTTTTTACGAATCGGACCACAAACCAGCCTCTCTGTTCTGTTTATGTGTGGAACCAGGAGGCCAGAGTGACCCAGCCCCCATGACTCCACCAGTTCCATTTGGGATGAACTGAAGTTCATCCCAATTATTGGATCTGCTGCAGGCATTGAGGTTGGGTCGTTTTTTTTTTCCTGCAACTTACTTCAAGGCTACCCATAAAAATAAAAAAATTCAACTGCCCAAGCATTTCAAACCCCAACTACCTACCTTCACCCCACCAAAAACCCTAAACCTCACCTCCACTCAAACCTTATCGTTGTAGATTGTAGGAGGTGAGGAACATTGTTGTAGTTGAAACTTCAATGTAGCAAAAGGAGATGTTAAGTGATTAGGAGTGATTAGGAACTAAGTGCTACTACAACATAGCCACTTAATATTGTTGTAACATCGAAGCATAATTAAATGCTATTGCAAAATCAAAGCACAAAAGCGATGTTGAAGCGGTGCTATAAAAGACGATGTTGCAAAGGTGGTGTTGAAGCGATGTTACAAAAGATGATGTTGTAGAAGCGATGTTGAAGTGGTGTTGTAGAAAACATTATTGAAGTGGTGTTGCAAAAAACGTTGCTCCAAAAGATAACCTATGCATATGTGGCAAGTAAGTGTACATCAACCTTTTTATTCCTTTGTCTTTTTTTCACTCTTATCCCCTTGCAAAGAAGACGATTATGAATGTTGCACTTGTTTCCATCTTCTGCCGTTTTCATGAAATTATAGCAGAAGATGACGACAAATGCAACTTTCATTGTCATCTTTTGTTTTTCTTATGAAACCAGGGTAGAAGACATGGATAAATGTGCTTCATCCTTGTCTTTTTTTTTTTCCTTGTATTGCAGAAAACGATGACAAGCCTCCCCACTCATCATCGTCTTTTGCAACTCAAGAAAAAACAAAAAAAAACACAAAAACCTAGAAGAGGACGAAGAGCCTTTCAGTGCGTCATTGTTTCTTAAATTTTTTGCCTCACTTGTATGAGGCAACCACGAGTCGAAAGGTTTGTTATTATTTTTTACATTTTTTCCTCACTTGTAAAAGATGACAACAAGTTGGGACCCCAGTTCATCGTCATCCTTGATTATTTTCTCTTTAATTGCAAAAGACAACAATGAGCCTCCCGATTCGTTATTGTCTTCTACATTTGTTTTTTTCAGTTGTAGAAGATGACAATGAGTTGAATTTTGAGCAACCCACATGCAAGGCGAATTTGGAATGAAAAGAAGGCTCTTGATAGAATGAAAAAGAAAGCAAAGTTAAAATGGGATGAACTTCAAGCCCAAGTGTAACAAATGGGACATGTTAAACGACCTTTGTTGGTACATTTAACCTTCAAGATCTTGTTGGGCATCATTGGGATTTAGGCATGGGGGATGAAGTTCATCCCACAAAGTGCATGGGCAAGCCTTGAAAAGGACGAAAACCTTGTTGAGACAATTTGGGCAAGTAGAATTACCTATGCAAAACCTTTGAAAGTTACATGGGGTGCTCGAAATTGGACATTGAAGTCCAATAAACATAACCAAGTCAAAGAAATGGATGCAATATCCAAATATCATGATCTTGAAATGATTCATGGGTGGTATATTTCCATACTTATATATATTTTTTAAAACATTGTTTGCATCTTAACACTAGAAAGTAATTTGTTTTCTTGTTTTCTTGTGTTAGGTTTTGGGGAACAACAAAGGAGGCTTTTGTTACAAATGCAATTTGACTTGTGCTTGAACATCATCAACTATTTATTCATCACTATGGAGCAAAAGTTGTAGAAGTTGCAGCAAAATATTACACCAATATGGGCATTCCTTTTAGTTCATCCTCCTTCGAGGAATAATCATAAATATAGTTTTAGTGCATGTATGCACCATTTTATGTCGAGACATTATAGATTAATTTAACATGATATATTTTTTTCACCATCTTTTTTATAATGTGGTTACTTGAACATTTTTGTATCAATCCACTTGTTTTAATTTTGACCTTTAATTTTGGGATTTGTAAATTTTGGTTTAATCTTATGCCATGTTGCACACAATACCCCTATCCATTGTGAATGGATTACATTTATTATAAACCAAATGAACAATACCTTCATATAATAGGGTTAACACATTCTATGGCCATGCTAGAGCATTTAAGCAATACCTTCATTATCCTTATCATGAAATATTCGCATAATAACCTTAACAAGAAAATGTAATTTAATATTTTTATATAATTACATTGCATGTTTTCATGAAATGACCCCTTGGTGCATAAATCTGTTTGTCTATGTAAGTATTGCAAACTTTTGATCTTCTCTTGTATATGGTTGGGTTTTCCATAAAATGTTTCAAATTGCATTACTTGCATATTAACCAACTCATGTTCATGTTCCATTACCCTAATTTGAAATTTTGCCTAATATATGTTTCAAATAAATAGGGGGGACATTGGGTTTAGGGAAATTAAGCCCACCTTTTTCCTAACATTTATATTATTTTCATGGAATATTTTTTAAGTGAATTTGTGTATTCACATACACACATATATCTAACAAGGTTCCTATTTTTCCTTTCTTTTCATTAAAGGAGAGGAAAATGAAGGTGATTCTATGACAAAAGGTATGAATGATAAAAAACATTCCCATTGGTTGGGGTCCCCCCCAAATTAGGTCTAAAACATAAGTTGATAGTCCATACACAATTTAAGGTTATGAAAAAAAAAAATCCAAAATTAGGTTTAACTCTTAGTTCTAAAATATTTGTTAAATTCCACCATTAAAGTTATGCAACCAATTATTTTTGTGTTTATTTAATGGAGGCTCAATATACGGATTTTTTGTTACATACAAAGGTTTTAATTTAACATTTTAAGGTTCATTATATAGGTTTGCTTAATTTCTCAAATTAAACCTATGCATCCATTAGGTTGTAATGTTTACATGATGAGGGTTAAAATTTTCAATTTGTAATACCATACCCTATAACCCTATGTGAAATCCCAAATTGTAATACCTAGGTAAATCTATGTTATGTAATCCCCCTTGATTTCATAATGCAAAAACCTATTCCCTCATCATCTAAGGTCATGTAAGATCATCTTGTTTACTAAACGCAATACTTGCATTTAGTGTATAAAAATAATAAGACGTATCCAAAAAATAGATATTTAAAAAAAATTAACCAATTATTAATACCTTCATCTTTAGGTGTAAACATTGACCATGAGCATGTCCTAATTTTTCCAAACCTTAATTTATAATACCTACATCATTTGTAGTGAGTGTTAAGGTGATCATTAAGGCAATTTTGCCTTTATTACTATAATGTAATATTACCAATCTACCATAATAAGCTCATCATTATACCTACATAAATCTATATTGTGTACCTTCACCAAAAGCCCCCTTTTGGTTAATAAAAAATTATTATGCAAGTATTGCAAAAACTTAATCCTTCATCATCTAGGTTTACTTAAGGGGATTTTGTTCACCAAATGTAATACCTACATTTAATGAACCAAATGCAATAAGAAATATCCAAATGATATTTGTAACTAAAGCAAATCATCATTTTAATGAAAAAGGTAAAACAATACCCACATTAAGTGGTCAAATCCCCCTCTCAAAGGAATAGGGAATTTGCAATACCTACATCTAACATAATTAATACCCATGAAAGATATGAAAATATATGTAATACTCATTTTAATGTTCGTTAACCTTTAACTATGATATACCCTAAACCTTGCAAGATTTACATGCAATACTAATTAAATGCCATAAGAAACAAGATGGGTAAGCATTACCTGCATATTGAACAAGTGATTATTGTATAATTGAATCACCAAGTCCATCATTGACGTAATGAAATACGATGCAGGGATGCACGACTTCATTCACCTTGGAAAAGCAAATACCTCATACATATATTGCAATAACACGCAACAATGATGTGGTGTAGTCTATGAGTTGAACCCCACCTTTTTTTGATGATTTTTTGCATTATGTCACCCATTCGAGTAAACGTTTTCTCCGTGGGGGTGGATGAACTTGAAGGTTGGTTGTGATCTTTCTCTTTTTCCACATTGGGGAGGTATCATCTGATTTCATAAGCTCGCACATATCAACAACCCATGGTTTTTCAGAGTGATTTTCATTAGCCTCTTCATCATTAGATTCATTGTCATAAATGTGCAAATAGGTAGGGTTTATAAACATGGCAACAGAACCTCCACAATCAAATCCATACTATGTCCCACAATATTGAATGATATTTTTTTTAGGGAGATCGGTACATGTAAGAAAAATGGCAACTTGATGTTTACACAAGTTTCCATGTAACGCCCATTCACATGTGCAACAAGCATACTTGGTGAAAGGAAGTGGGACCTTATATGTCATATTCGGATGTTATTGGCTTCCTACCATCCATGCATGGTCAGTTTCATTTGAATCATCTATCCCATAGGTGACATTGGTGTGAAGGATCAATGTGGCTTTTTCAACGCTCGTTTTCACAATGTGTTCCATAACCTTATTTTTTATGACCTAGTTTTTTTTTCATTTTAGCTTTGTGCATGAGTCTCCACACTAACCAATCAATTTGTCGACCTTGAAATTTTTTTGTTTCTAAAGAGAACCAATGTTTCAATGCCCCATGGTAAGATTTAATTGATACTTGTGTGTCATGGTTTGAAAGTAGCACTTGTTGAAACCCCACCATCCACAAATCTATAACAAAATATAGTGGATAAATTATTGTCTAGGTATTACATTTCCCTTTACCATATATAGTATGGATTAAGGTCATAATGTGGGTATTGCATTTTCCCCCCATATATTATGTGCATATTTAAATTGTCTTATAACTATTGCATTTAGGGCTTCCACATATAGTGTGGATTACGATCATAACGTGAGTATTGCACTTTGCCCCCACATACAATGTGCATATTTAAATTATCATGCAAGAATTACATTTAATGTTCCCACATATAGTGTGGATTAAGGTTTTAATGTGTGTATTACATTTTGCGCCCACATGGGATTGTTAAGTCCACCATTAGTGTTTTTACCTTAATTCAAAGAATGAATATTTTGGGATTTTAGTTAATTCACGTACCAATTTGAAAATAATAGGTCCAAAAATATCGAGTTCATGAATCACCGGATAAATGTTGGGTGAAGCTTTCAATGATCTTGTTTCTCCCATGAGTCATGAAGGTTTCAATGCTTTCATTTGGTTCAATGGGCATGTACATGACAGTGTGAAGGTCAACTAATATTACACATCGCACTTCATTATCTTTGATTTTTTCCATTGAACGTAAGTGCCAAACCTTTAAGATGTGCCACGTGCAAAGGTAATTGGGCACTTGATCATTACCCCACACAATCCTAACCATGCATAAAATACCAATTTATTATCATTTCAACCAATAACATTATTTACAATGGAAAATGTGGGATGAAATTTTGAAATGGCTACACGTACATAAAAGTTCAAAAAAAGGTAGAATGAAAATAAAACTAATTGCAATGCTCGTAACTCTTGTGGAACATCATCAACAATGAAACATGAAGGTTTTCATTTAAGGTTTTTGCTTAGAAGCTTTGTTTTCAAAAGAGTAAGCATTTCACCAAATCATTGCATGTTTGGCGGTTTGTAATGATCCATGCAACCGGCATTTCGATGTGATGTGCATCAAACACCATCAATGCAAACAAATGAAATTTCACATCATTAATGTCGAAGGTGGCATCCATTGAGATTGCCTCATTATCACTTAATGAAACCATGGCTTGTAATTGAGATGGGGTTTGTGTTGCAACCCCACTTTGAGGCAAGTGTGGGGATGAGATTCGCACTCCCAAAAGTGGGAACTTGGAGTCCTTTGGGACTCTTGCAACTTTAGAGCTCGATTATAAAGGTCAAAACACCTCGCCTTGAGGGGTTCTCTATACCATTAAAAAGGCCTTGAAGTGTAGATTTCGAAAATGGCCTCGCATGAGCCATTCGAACATCTGTAGCACAAGTTATGGTCGAAAGAAGGGCCGGGAGTCAAACTGCCAATTTGACTTCCGACCACAAAAAGTCGGGAATCGACCCGATCCCAGTGTGTGCAGATGGATTGCAACACACCAATAGAAAGATCTTGAGGAGAGCTACAAGTTTACTTTAGACCTCATCCCAATCCGAGGTCTGGGCCGGGAGTTATGAGCTCCCAAAGTCCCAGGAGTCCAAATCGAAAGTTATGAGCTCCCAAAGTCTCGAGAGTCCAAATCGGGACAATTTCGGGACTCCTCCTTGGGAGTCCCGGGAATAAAAGCCATTTGGATGTGGGTGCAGTGGAACAACGTACATAATACTATATGGGGGAAGGTGGTGGCATCCCCCGAGTCTGGGCCGTGGTGAGTCAAATGAGTTTATGTTGCCCATGGCTTGTCCCAACACCAAGAGTGTTTCCGAAGGTGAATTAACCAACTTGTGGTTGGTTTTGATGCAGGACCGAGTAGCTAAATAGTTGTCCCCTGTCCTAGTTTAATCTCAGAGCTTTTAGGACGCCTCTTTCACCCCCCTTTAGTGTTGGAAGCTAGGAGCGGCACCAAGTTCCAACTACTTTCGCTTTTTAACATAGTTGGATTCTTTTGAGTCTAACAAGGAGCTTGGGGGCACGTCAGTTTGTATCCCTATTTTGAATGGGACATGAATCCCATTATTTTCACTTGCATCTTGAAAATAAAACACATCATCTAGATGACTAAATGCCCATGTGTGAAAGGAAATGGTTAAATTTTTGTGTAAATGCCAACTCCCTTTTTGTGTTTGCAATTTAAGCAATGTCTTGTTGTCTAATGAAATCATCCCTTGTCATCATTTCCTTTGCATTGATTTTATCCCACCATATTGCCTTATGCTTGTCATATATTTGTTTGCTGGTGTAGCTTAAACCCAATTGGGTCCAAATGTGGTCCTTGAAGGCTTGTGAAATTTGTGCGGCAAAAAAAATGGTCACGTAATGGAATCAAGGTCATGTTTGCCATGCACATGCTCACCATTGTCCCGTGTATGAGGTTGATGGTAAAAGATTATCTTTGCCACCTTGGGTTGTGTGTATAATCCCCTAATTGAAAATTGAACTAAACAACCTCGTTTAATGGATCGATGGTGATTTGGGTTTCCATAGTTATCTTCCGACCCATACCCACATGCATACTTACAAAATGTGAAATGAAGTTAGGACCTAAAGTTTGGTACAAAATGAAGTTAAAAAACAAGTTCCATATAACAAAAGTGAATAATAGAACATCATCCCAAATATGACCGAGGTGGTTTTGGATTCTTAGCATTTTTACATTTTCTTGTGAAGGTATTTGCTTATAAATGTTCCACTCCATCGGGGAGTCTTCATGGCTTTGTTCACTGTTTAAATTTTTTTGAGATTTGTGCATGTGGGATGTATGCACACTTAATTTCGATTATATGTGCCCCTCCATGTCGAACATCCTTTTTCCACACCAAGTCCATGTTGTTAAAGGGTGACTTTTTTGGGTTTTGAATTTCAATATATTGAGATTTTGAAGCACGACCCATGTTTGAAACTATGCTTTGAATTGATTGTATAAGAAAAGACAATAAATTGATATCAATGTCCAAAACTTTATATTTACAATATGTTGAATTACATGTTAATTGTCATATTCAATACTAATGCAAATGTACATGTTTTACGTATTTAATTTGTATCCCTCATCTAAACCTTATACAATCATGCACATAATACCCTAAATGCTAGGTATGGAAAACATATGATATGGTCTATGGCCATAATTATAAATTTTAAATTCATATTATTTGTGGATAATCTAAATGTAATAACCACATGATAGTTAACAATTTACAGTATTTATGGAAAAAATAAATGTAATACCTACATGACAATTTAAAGATGCACACTATATATGGGGGGAAAATGCAATACCCACTTTATGACCCTAATCCATATTATATACGGAAGAGGGAAATGTAATACCTGCATAACAATTTAAAGATGCACACTATATGTGAGTGGCAAATTGTGATATTGGCATTATGACCCTAAATTCGCACTATTTATGGGAGGCCAAAATGCTAAATCCATATATCAAACATGGAACATTTTTAGTGGAATTTGATGATTGTATTAAAACCATCCAAGGAAATTGATTTCCTTAAATTAAGGACAAAACAATAAAAAAACATAAGAAAATGATTAAGAAAAAATATCATACCGTTAATGTTAAAGGATGATATCACATTCAAAGGAGTTGTATCTTGATTTGAAAACACAACCTAAACAAATCAACACACATTTCATTAAACCTTAAACTTAAAACCCTAAATAATCTTAATGGCAAATGCTCTCAACTTAATGATTATACAAAAAAAATTACAAATGGAATACAAAAAACATTTATAACGACTATGTTTAAATTTTAAAGTTAATCAATTAAAAATTATAATGAATGGAAACATTAGCTTTAGAGTTTAAAACTAATTACCCCAAAATATTTATATATAAACCTAAATAATTTTAATGGTAAATATCATAGAAATCAATAATTATATAAACATATACAAATGCCATACAAAATAGTCTTTTAGGGGTGAATGAAGAATTAAAATTGAAACAAAATGAAAAAATGAATGAAATAAGACTTTATTTTCTTATATTTAATGTCGTCACTTCAACTTGAAACTTTTTTCATTCACCTTCAAAAGAGATACAATGAATCTTGTTGCAAGTATTTGTATGTGAAGATTTGACCAAATTCCCCCCCCAAAATCCAACCTAGGATTGATTTTGATTAGTATTAAAAATTGTGCAAATATTCATAAATGTTTGATGTCTTTTTAACTCTAAATTTATCAAGCCT
>Ga0116226_10002985_pt1 | contig 14871 bp, 11 predicted proteins | sample S1TSphfallax_FD_89692 | JGI IMG/M metagenome (GOLD analysis project Ga0116226, IMG submission 89692) | Host-associated microbial communities from peat moss isolated from Minnesota, USA - S1T2_Fa - Sphagnum fallax MG | ecosystem: Host-associated > Plants > Peat moss > Unclassified | place: USA...
ACACCCTTGGGTGTTGGGACAAGCCACGGGCACTTTGACACACAAGACTCACCACGGCCCGGACTTGGGGGAAGCCACCACCTTCCCCCATATAGTATTCTCTACAACGCTCCACGAGGTCTACATCCAAATGGCTCTTTTTCCCGAAACTCCCAAGTTGGAGTCCCGAAATTGTCCTGAAATTGTCCTGGTTCGAGTCTCGGGACTTTGAGCGCTTATAACTCCCGACCGCAGAGTCTGATCGTAACGAGGTCTACACCAAAGTTATAGCCCTCGTCGAGATCTTTCCAACGCCATGTCGCACTCTCAATTCGGAGGTTGGGAAGAGCTCGATTCCTGACTTTTAATGGTCGGGAATCAAATTGCCAATTTGACTCCCGGCCCTTCTTTTACCCATAACCTGGGCTGCAGATGTCCAAATGACCAATGCAAGGCCATTTTAGATATCTAAGCTTCAAGACCTTTCCAATGTCACCAAGAACACCTCAATGCAAAGTGTTTTGGGCCTTGCTGTCGAGCTTTAAACATTCGAGAGTCCCGGAGGACTCCAAATCCCCAACTTTGGGAGTGGGAGTTTCATCCTCCCACTTCACCCAAAGTGGGGTTGCGACACCTAGTGAAAGAAGGAAGATCGATGGCATTTGAGAGCAAGCAGTTGAGTGAGACGGAGCGAAGGTGGCCAGCACATGAAAAAGAGATGTGGGCTGTCATACATTGTTTCAAGACTTGGGGCCATTACATAAGCTCCAAGGATGTGGTGGTGTGGACCGACAATGTGACCTTGAGGTAGTTTGCAACTCAACCCAAGTTGTCATCAAAACAAATAAGATGGCAAGACACATTGGCATTGTCCAATGTGGATATCCCGCATAAGCCCGGGAAGGAGAACATAGTGTTTGATGCATTGAGCCGAAAACAGCAACTTAGAGTGGTGTATGTGGGAGAAACGGAACTCCAAAAGGAAGTGCGACTGGCAAGTCGTTGAGATGGATTTGCCAAGGAAATGAGGCAAAACATTCAAAATGGAGCTAAATCTCACTTCCATTTGCAAAATGGGCTATTGTGGTACAAACAAAAGCAACTGTATGTGCCGGAAGGGAAGTGGAGAGACACCCTCTTGAAGGAATGTCATGATGGACCGCTTGCGGGCCATGGTGGTGCAAAGCGCACCACAATATTTTTCAAGAAGTCCTACTATTGGCCCAATTTAAAAGATAGTGCCGAAGAGTATGTGAAAACTTGTTTGACGTGCCAACAAAATAGGACACTTAATAAAAAGTAAGTGGGTTTGTTGCAACCTTTGCCAATTCCGGAAAGGCCGTGGGAAAGTGTGTCCATGGATTTCATGGTGAACTTGCCCCCATCAAGGGGATTTGATGCCATCATGGTAATGGTGGATCGATTTAGCAAGATGGCACATTTCATTCTCACAAAGGATGAGGCCACGGCCCAAGAGACGGGTAGGTTGTTCTTCATCCATGTTTTCAAGCATCATGGCCTCCCAAAGGATATAGTCTCGGATCGAGACCCAAAGTTCACAAACAAGTGTTGGTGAGCTTTGTGAGAGCGCATGGGGTCGGAACTCAAGATGAGTACTTCGTTTCGCCCCCAAACCGATGGACAAACCGAGAAGGTGAACTTGGTGATCCAACAATTCTTAAAGAATTATGTGGCGACAGATCAACAAAATTGGGTGGACCATTTGGAGTTGGCCGAGTTTTGTTACAACAACTCGAAACACTTCACAACTAAATCCACCCCCTTTCAAATGGTGACAGGCAAGTCACTAATTATGCCCATGACTTGAGCAGCACATGGGCAACCCTTAAGTGATACAAGTGAGGAAGTGTCAATGGTCACACAACTTGATGAAGAAAGGAGGCGCTTGTGGGAAGTGGCAAAGGTCAACTTGGAAAAGGTGCACAAAAGGTACAACGACTTTGCAAACAAGTCCCAAAGAGAGGTTAAGTTTCAAGAAGGGCACGAGGTGTGGTTGAACATCAAGAATTTCCAGTTGCTAGGGTTTAAGTCATAAGTTCTTGGGCCCATATGCGGGCCCATTCAAAGTGCTAGAAAAGAAACTTTCCGACACTTATAAGTTAGAACTACTAGAAAACCTTAAAGTTCATCCCACATTTCATGTGTCTCTTTTGAAGTCAGTCTCCCGTGATGCCTCAAGGCCTAATCGAGAGCACAATTCAATGCCCCCACCAAACTTGGTTCATAATGAACTAGAGTTCGAAGTGGAGGCCGTGCTCAAGTCAAAGCAATTAAGAGGAAGAGAGCGGGAATACCTAGTTAAATGGAAAAGATACCATCCAATAGAGGCCTCTTGGGTGAATGAATCCAATATGGAACATGCCTAAGAAGCCATAAAAAAATTCCACACTAGGCCGGCAAAGAAGAGACGTAGAACGTGATGAGGACATCACCTTTCTTTTAGTGGGGTAGAATGTCACATAAAATGTACCACATCAAGTTGTAAGTGAAATATAAAGGTAAAAGCTTCCAAGAGATTGTATCACGAGAATTTTTGTATAAGTGCAAATAAGGTTGTCAAATGACATTGGACAAATGGAACTATCTTGCGTAAGCCCAAATCAAAATCGGACTCCTACTTTGGGGTTAAAGGAAACTTGGCCCCATAATGTGTCTCAATCATTGTGGTTACACTAGTTTCTAATATTGCTTTAATAGCTATATTAGGTTTTTATGGCATTAGTTTCTACCATATATATCTTTTAAGATTTGGTGTTATCTTTAACAATTGATCTAATTTCAAGGTATAAGTGGTTCCCAATATTTGTTTATTGATATCTTGGAATATCTATTCTATAAACATAACTTTATTGTTAGGAATAATAGACATATTTTGTGGTACAATTGGTTTTGTGGACACCTCAATCTCTAATAATCCTACCCAATTTGTATTCCATTGTGTTTTTTCCTTTTGATTAAAACTTTATGGTGGGTTTTCTATTTGCATCTCTTGTAGTGTCTCGATAGAAGATTACTGTAGTTTTAACTCTTCTTCCTAGTGAATAGCAGATTTCTTCTTGATTGGCTCTTTGTTTTGAACACTTGTTTTTCAGTGAGCTTGCTCCTGGTGATGGCCATGTCAACATCCACTATATGAACTAAAGGATTGACAACCTTGGGTTCCACCATAGATGGTTTCTTTGTAGTCTTCATTCCTTTGTTCTTAAACATATTCTGCATGTCATTGTACTGAGGACAATCTATAATCTTATGTCTAGTCTCACCATAGATATGATAGGAATAGACTATTTTTTTCTTTTGACTTTACATGTTTCAACATTGTGACTTGTTTTATGACAATTTGTACAATACAATCTGATTTTCTTTGTAATTATTTGAGGTTTTTAAACTAATATTGTCTTAATATTCTATGGTATTAATAGATTTCTTATTGCTTCAACTTCAGAAATTCCTTTTTCATAGACCAAAGTTGCTTCCTTGTGTTGCTGCAAGGTTTTTTTTTCATGCCTTCTGTTGTTACATGCAAATATGGTTGTAATCCATATCTGAAGATAATAGTTAATAAATTATTTGTTGTCCTTTGTTGAAGACTATTGGTTAACTTCAATAATCTTTCATAATAGACCTTTACCCTTTCATTCTTCTCCTACTTCATGTTCTTTAGCAATAAACTTGTTCATCATTTTAAATTATTTAAAACCATTTACAGAAAGCTAACTACAATTCTGCAAAAAATACAATCTGGGTAGTCTCCCATGTAATTGTTACATTAGTCAAACCTAATGCTTCTAATGGTAAACTAGACAAATTAACAATTTTTACATCTTTTGTTTCACCATTTGCTCTAATATCTAACTTGAGCGTTTGGGTCAAAATCCTTCACATAATCACGACAGTTATGTGGTCAACGATAAGACTTATTTGGTGGTAATGGTGGTCTGCTTAAATTCACCACTAGTAATCCAAAATAACGCATTCCCAACCTCCTTTATAGACTCAAATGCGAGTCTAAGGTGAAAACAACGGAAGAGTAAGGAGTTAAGGCACGTTCCCTGGCTCGTAACATTTAGGGGGTAGAGGGCCGTGCTGGAGCTCTAAGATGGGGACTAGGAAGAGTGACAAACATTAATCACTCACACGAACCTGCACAAACCAAATAACAAGTTGATTAATGCATAATTTGAGCACTTTTGGTGTTAGGATGAGCCATGGGCATATTCGGACTCACAAAACTCACCACGGCCCGGACTTGGGGGAAGCCACCACCTTCCCCCTTATAGTATACTTTGTGCTTCTTCACAAGGCCCACATCCAAATGGCATTTTCCCAAAGTCGAGACTCCTACAACTTTGGGGCCCCATAACTTCGTGTGTAGACCTCCGAATGAGATGCAATCTAAAGAAAAGTTGTAGTCCTCATCAAGAGCTTTCCAATGGTATGTTACACACTACCTATATGCAATGAAATTGGGTTGATTCTTGACTTTTAGTGGTCGGGAGTCAAACTGCAAATTTGATGCCTGACCTTTTTTTTGGCCATAACTTGTGTTTTAAGTGTCCAAATGAGTCATGCAAGCCCATTTTAGACATCTAAATTTCAATAGCTTTCCAGTGATATAAGGAAGTCCTCAATCTAATGGGTTTTGACCCCTGAAATTGCTCTCAGAAAATTCGGGAGACCATCGGGACTCCAACTCTCGAAGTGGGAGCTCATTTGGGAGTATGAGGGTTCATTCTCTCAGACTCTCCTGCACTCCCAGGAGTATAAGATTTGCGTCCCGAGCTTCCTTCTTGTCCCACATTCTTGCAAGCCTTTGCTTTGGTCATTAGCTCGAGGTTAGGGTTGCAACACAAAATATCTTGGAGGTCTGGGAGGTTTTCGTGGTCCTGGTGGTCGTGATCCTCCTCCTCCTAGATTTGATGGTTGTTTTAAAAAAATCATGGCCACCTCTTTGGGCATCTTTATATGTACATTCACAAGCTTTGTTCCTTTCAAAGTCTGTGGTCTAGATTTCATAGGGTGAAAGCACACTACGAGTGAAACATTTTTCACCACTTTTCACCCCAAAAAATGATGTATAACAAGTATAATAGGTGTGCAGTAAACTGAAATCTTGATGGCATTTTTTGGAAATCTTAAACATAAGAAAAAAAACTTTAGAATGTGCATAATAACATTTTGGAACTCAAAGTTTATTTTCAATCAAAGTTAAGCTTGATCCAATGGTAAGATGAAAAGATTTGGTGAAAATTAATGTGCATAAAGTATGTAATATACATCTTTTCAGTGGCCATGGGGCCTCATGTTTGTGGTTCATGACACATTACCAAACCAAAAAAAATGAAAAAATAATACAATGCCCACCTATAAAAAAATTTCCTTTTTTTTAAAGTAATGGTTTTTTCCCAAAAAAAAAGTTTATCATGCATATGTACATGTATAATTGCATATATGTTAATGCAATATACTTGAAATGAACAAAAATAATGCAAGATGTGATGTCCACATGTATTTAAAAAAACCAAATGTAGAATTTCTCTTTCTATGATTACAATTTTTAAGGGATGTAATGTGCTTTCACCCCACACTAGCAATGGTATGGGCTAATGTTGTTGTAAGTGGAACTTCAATAACTATAACCATAGAGTGAGGCATTGCCACAAAATATAATGGTACAAATCTTGCTAGTTCCATTATGAAATTAGAAGTTCGTACATAGGTAACTCCAACATTGTTGTGATGGAATAGATTTGGTATAGGAGCTATAGAAATTAGTACTACATCTGGCATAATTTAAGCTCTCATTTCCACTTTGTTGTTTCTATAAATCTGTTTTCTGAATCTATTTAGAATTCAAACCTTCTCATGGTATAGATTCTCGAGCTCAAAATCTCCATGGTCCTCTATTCTTGCAGGTTTTGGATTTAGATTTTGGAAATGTTCAACAAATCCTTGCTTCACATTATCTTCAACAAATGGACATTCATTGATCTAATGTCCAATCTGATGGCAGTATGTGCAATGTGGAGGGTTCAGTCTTGGAACTCTATTCACATTATGAATTATTTCACTCTAATCCTTCGGGTCTCCTCTAACAATGCCTCCACTCTGTTGATTAAATTTGGGTTCACTATACTTTATTTTGATAGCCATAGGTATACCTTTTGTTATTATTGGTTCTACTTTTAGTAAAACTATAGTTTCTTGTCTAGTTACAAGTACCAGCTCAACTCATTTGGACATTTTGAAGCCTTGAGTTGTGCCTTCTTGTTCAACCACATAATCAATTTGAGGTTCAAAATTTTGAGTTCTTTCTTCAAGCTTTTCATCTTCATGTTCTTCTTGATAGCAAAGAGGTGAAACAAATTTGTACCTTGGTACTATTTCCTCTCTTTCTAACCTATTGAGTTTTTGTTCTTCTTCATGAATCAAAGCATTAGATTCATGTTGTTGCATCAAACTTGTTGAGTCCAACGCAACTCCCTGTCGATGTTCAGATTTTCCATTTTTTTGTCTAAACTTAACTTATGAATTTGCATTTTCAATTTGACGTTCTTTTTTCCTAAAATTTCATTGTAGATTGTTGGTGTGCTTCTGTGTTTCACCAGTTTGCACTTAATGAGAAAGTATCAGTGCTACTTGTGGTGTTAAGTGGCCTATAGGTCTTTTTTCTGTCCACAAATGTTTTTATAATAATTGAAAAACTTTTCTACATGTTATAAATTGTTGACCTATCTAATTTGTAAGGTAGATGCAAGCAACAGTGGCTCAAAAGTGGTAAGAGTCCTAGTCCCAAAAGTCCATATAAATGGAAAAAATAACACTATAGTGGAAACAAATGTTAAAATCCAATGTTTAGTGGGCCTTATGTGGTGATTAACAAATTAATAAAGTCCATATAAAAGGCTACCCATAAAAAAAAACTCTTTATTATACAAGTTAGGGGAAAATAATTATCAATCCAACAAAAATGATCAATATTGCAACTTTTGAAAATATGGTCCAAATTGAATCATTCAAAAGTCCATTTTTATTTGTTCGTTAAAATTTTTGTTCTAATTTTTTGTAATTCATATTTCTTTTTCCATCATATGTCATATATTGAGACGAAATCATAATAAAAATTTCACTTAAATGTTATTGCAAAACCCAGATTATAGTTCATATGTTCACTTTAAAAGTCCATTACTATATGATTGGTGTATGTTTATTGAATTTTTCCTTTGAATAAATATTCATTTTCAAGTTGGCAATCTTAATCCACAAATATTTTTGTCAAATTAATGATTTTACAATGTGTTTATGGCATTTTGAATAAAATACATTTTGTAAAAAGTCCATAAGGTTGCAAAAAGTGAACCACTGTAGATTACATCTACCATATATTCAAATTCCCGTTATGGCAATGCCATTTTCCACTTGTTCATGTATTATAACCTGATCTAATTGTTTCTTTAGACTTCTATTATAATTATATTTTCCATCTTTCCATGTTCTAATTCAAATTTGAACAAACTTTTGCATTAAAACAAAATCCTCACAGTTAGCTATTCTATTTAGATTTGCTTCCTGAACAAAAATTTATGATAAAGATTTGGAAAAAATGCAAGAAATGAACACTGAATTTCACTATCAATTTTTAAAAACAAAAATTCCAACAGAAAAACATAAATAACATTTTGAATTCAAGCCCTAGGATGGTCACCAAATGGTAAATCCATAATTCCTATTCTATATTCTAGTCTAAATCTAAATTAAACATATCATGAAACTAATATTAATAAACTTTCCTCAATTAGATCCACTTGTTCCATACTCTTTAATTTTAATGTTCTACAATCCTCAATTGGAACCAATAGTAAAGCACTAACAACACCATTTGTGGTACAACATGTTGCCATTATTAAATTAATTAGTCCACTAAAAGGTGGAACATGTATAGAGATCATACCCTTACTTGTTCAAATTTTTTTTGTACCTATTGACATTATTATTGCTATTACTGAACTTGTGGATAATAATGACAAATTTGTTAAGGAACAAGTTGAACTTGTTGATCCTTGATTTATTATACTAAATAGTGGAGTAGGACCTTTGGAATTTTTATCTACTAGTTTGTCCTTGACCCCACACCAAATAGGTATAGGTTAGGAACTCACTTTAACTTCCAATACCCCGCATGCTTTGAAGGTATTCATGACACCCATTGAGACCTTTGAAAAAACACTTGCTATAACATTGACATGTTTTCAAATTTTGAACCAAACTAAACTTGTGGAGGAAGGAGGTGTTGAACCTAATGAAGGAGCCATCAATCAACCAATTGTAGAAGACCAAGCTAACCTAGGACTTTGAGCTAGCATTTCGAGGACAAAATGTAGTTTTCAAAGGGGGATAATGTTACCCAGATTTAATAACAAGTGACCTAACACATTGTAAATTTAGGTAGGTTGTTAAACTTAACAAATAAAATAACCTATTATTTAACCCAAGTGGTTATTGAACTTGACAAGTAGTACTACACTAGGTTAGTAGACAAGTTGATAGGATAGTCAACCGGTAGTTTACAAAACAAGTGGCAAAATAAGTAATTGAATAGATAGTGAAACAAGGTGTTGTTTTCTAAAAATTTGGATTATTAGTTTAAGTACTAGTTATTGAGTATTTAAATAGTTAGTTATAGACTTGTTGTAGGGAGAGGATGAGACTTTTGATTTTATTTTTGATTTTATGTTTCTTTACCATTTTGGAACTCATGCATTTCTTCTTAGCAAACTTTCTTAAAGTTATATGCAAATTGAATACATGTTCATAAGGTATTGTAGATAGTTTTAGTTTTGATACTTTAATTATACTTGTTTGTTGTTTTAAGAACCTATTGCTGGAAAAAAAATCAAAAGTTAAAAGAAAAACCTTAATGAAATAGGAAAACGCATTAACAATGATGCCAGTTCTTCCTTTGTTGGTGTCACAAACATTTGTTGATCAATTTGTTTTTATTTTTCGACGTGAATAATGCACTAGGACCTTGGGTCAATTCACTGCAAGGACATATTATTATTTTAAGGATTTGAGTTGTGTGTACTCTGCATGTTGAAGGCTACCTTATAGGATAGAAGACCAAATGCTCCTCATTGATGATGAGCCCAACAAGGCCCTTTAAAATGCCAAGTGTAGTGGTCTTTTCCTTGAATTGTTTAAAGGATAGAAGTTGTCAAAAAAGAATGTCCAATGGTTGGACCTCACATCCCATTTGTGGCTAGTGTTGCTTGGATTGTTGTTGGTGAAGATGATTAGTGTTTATTATGAAATCATTATCAAATATTCAAAGCCCCGTTTGACATCCTTCTTCCCTGAATTATTTTTGGTTCATGCAATATATGAAAAGTGAGCATGGGAACGAGTGGCATTATTAAACTTTCTTTAGGTATGAACTCTTTTAATACCTCAGATGTATTGTGTTTTCATTATTCACCCTTCCATTATCTTTACCTATCCAATTATTGAGTTTTGCTTGCAGTTAGTTCAAATTATTGTTTGCAAATTATGTGACAATGTTTGTAGCTTTAAAGGGTAGAAAGTGATGTTTTTTGGTTGGGTTACTATTGTGAAAAGGTGTCAATGTAATTGTTTATCTAACTGTTCAAGAATCATAATTATCTTAATTGTGCTAATAACAGTAATATGTTAGCAAAGGATATTTCATTGGGATTTATTTATTTAATAAATAGTTCATGATTGCTTTTTACTTGGAAATGTTTTAAATCCTTCAAATCCATTTTCACTTTTTATCATTTGGTGACTACCAGGTATTAGTTCTATTTCATTTTTGCTTTTGTGATTTACACAATACTCATATTGTCCTCCCAGGCCCTTGTTTATTTTGAGATTTTTTCCAAAATACTTTAAATGTTAGTTAGTTTTCCATATTTACTTTTTCTCACCTAGTGACCACCAAGTATTAATTCTATTTCATGTTTTGCTTTTGTGACTTACATAATATTCATATTTTCCTCTTGAGCCCTTTTTTATTTCGGATTTTTCTCCAAATTCCTTTGAATGTTGTTTTGTCCTCCATCTTCATTCTTTATCACTTGGTGACCACTAGGTATTGATTCCATATCATGTTTTGTATTTGTGACCTACATAATCTTTGCTCATATGATTTTTTTGATCACCAACAATGATAATATGCAAATTGGGCTTATTCGCCATGAGGTTCAATTTACAATTTTGAATTTTTAAAAACTATTCCTTTTGTTTTCAGTTATTTTCAAACTTTTCCAATGTTTGAAATTAATTAAATACATGTTTTATATTTGAATTTTATTATTGAATAACATTTCAATGTCCATTTTTTGGAAAATATAAATTCAAACACATGATTTGTAAATGAAAAAACCTTTTGGGGTAATATATATATATATAATATATATCTTTCATATCTTAAACCTTCATTTCATTTAAGTATTTATATTATACAATTTTACTTCTAATATACCATAATTTTTCTTATAAATTTTAATTTAGATTTATGATAAAATTTCTTTATGCATGTATAGATATTAATGAAAATCAGTTCCTTATGTTAATTTATATTCATATTAAATGATTAATAATAATTTTTAATTAAATTTGAAATGATTTTATTTTGGTCACATTTTCAATTGATATTTTGAACATCCACATCATTTTGTCACCAATCATGGATGCCATATGGATGAAAACTTGCAATGAAAAAATGACATCATTTTTCTTATTATCAAATCATCATGTACTAGTCAAATCCATCATTAATATATGACTATAAATTTTTACACATGAAATTTTAAATAATATCTTATAATTACATTCAATGATATAATTGTTTAGGAAATCTATTCATTGATTTCTTGGTTGCAAGTGACTAGATATTTTCAATGATATTGTACATTACAATGGATGAAACCACAAAGTTAAACTCACGCACATATCATGAACCAAGTCTTTTTGTGTGACAAAAATTACATTTTCTTGTGTTATCTTTCCCCCAAAATAAAAACCAGTGCATCCATGATTTCTAATTGTATTTTGAGTTCACTTACAAAATGTGTTCTAAATTCAAGGCTTTAAAAGTTAGTTGTCTAACCAACCTAGAAAGTTCCTTTCAAAATAAAAGGAGCTTCACATTATGTCCTAAGGCCAAATTTCATAAGTCCCAAGAAAAGGAAAACATCACATGGAAACAAGCCATTGGAGGTGTAATAATCATTATTATTCTTGCAAGTTGGGATCATTACAAAAAAATGGTTTGGACCTGTTTTTCAAGTTGGAGTTGGGTATCCATTTTTGCTGAACCCAATTCTTTATTTAAGTCCCAACCCATTGAACCAGAAAATACAGCTACGTAGAACTCCCACTCATGGTTGAGACTTGTAAATCAAGCTCATGTGAAAGACTTGATCCCAAGTCAAAGCTCTAGGCCAATTAGATTGCAAGATTGAATTGGGAGTTATAAATTGATCCTTAGTGTGAAGCAGTCCTTAGTTAACAAGGACCAAATCCAAAAGTTTTCTTTAAAATCACAAATCAAACAACATTGATAACATACACAGCACACCATCCTTCTATGGAGGAAGGTAGTTAGTTAGTTAGTTTTGTTTGTTTTCAATGTGTACGGGTGCCTAACTTGGTTTCATAATGTTGGACTATGGTGGAGAAGTTATTGAATATTAAACAAATTTTTCACTTAAAATTCATTTAAATCAAAACTAAAATTATGAGAGGCTTTGGGTGCTCTCTTGGTATTGTTAGAAACCCCTTTGTGAGTAGAGTAAGATTTAATGAAGATGATTTGGAACTCTTTAGACCTAAGGTGCAAGAGATATTGTCTTTTGAATAGCTTTTTCTGTCATTGGAAATTAAGTTAAATTACAAAAAATGATTTTGAAAAAAAATTTAGTTGGGTACCAAGTTCATAGTTGGGCCAAGTGCACATGCTACACACTAATATATATGATTATGAATAGTACCTTCTTATGAACCCATAAATCATCAAAATAGATTGTGGATTGCATTCAAATCAACGAGGGTGACATATAGCATAATTATTAGAGAGTTACACTTTCTGTCTCTACAGCCTCAGACACAAATATGGGGGGGGGGGTTCTTTGAATGAAGTTATTCATGGGTATAATATGTTGAAAATCCACCCAAGTTTCAAGATACCCACCGAGGTGTCTATGCATATGCAAAACCGTGCATTTGGGTTCCCAAGACCGCTAGGTTACTTGGGCCAGACATTCTAATCAGGAGATCAATAAGTTACTTCATTAGAGATTCATTAAGACCTCCTTGGATTTTTCTAGTGTGTTTAGAGAGAGTTGCAGGGTGTAAAGAGTGTAAGAACTTGCAGGGCGTTTCCAAAAATGAAATGCCTACCAGGGCAGGCATTCATTCCATTTTCTAAAATGCACACCTGGTTTCCTATAATACCTTGTGGGTATCTAGTGCCAGATACCCACCAAGTATCATGGAAGAAATAATAACAAATGCCCTGTTCACGCACAGTAAAGCCCACAGCCGTGGGACTTATCCTAATCGAGCTCATGCTTGGCTTTACCTCATGCGAGCCCTTCTCCCCGTCACGCCCACGACCCTGGGTTTAGCAAGGCGCTAAACACCCCCTAACGAGCTCTGTCCGGCCCTGGTTTCGGGCCTCACAGTGCAGCCCTGCGGAGAACTGAGTTGTTCTGCCGCAGGGTTTTTAAACCTACACCTGACCAGAAGAATCTCCCAGTCAAAATTCTGTCGGGGAAAGATAAATCCGGGCACTTAGCATCATCTCCCGTTAGCGGTAAGGTTGAGCTCTGTACGAGAATAAGACAAACTATCAACGGGAGACAAAGTCAACAAAGCAGGGAGGTGTGCAATAACGCGTGCCAGAGAAAAGGCCTGAGGTGAAGGAGGTGTGCAAGAACATAAGCCAGAGGAATAGTCTGAGTTGAGTGCAAGAAACCAACCAGCCTGGCTTTTATGTGTTGACACAGAGGGCGCACCATGGCACAAGGACCACTTGCATCGATTCTCTAAATCTGGGCTCTCTACGCAAACAAGTTGATCACCGATCTGGAATACACACACGCCGAATCCATTTAACGGATTACTTTTCACTTGGCTCATATTTGCACGGAGGAGCCTGCTGCGAATTTCTGTGAAGGTGGGTTCAATCGACGGTATCGTCGTCAATCTCCTCGCATACATCCAGAAGGCTTGCTGGCTCAATGCGAAAACAAGGCTATCCATCATCTAACTGTCAAATTAGCAGGTGTGTGTCTGGCACACCAGCATATCTCTAGGCTCTTATGTCGAAGTTAGTATTTTGTGACGCCAAAACTTAGCTTGTGTCCGTAAAAACACATAGAAGTATGGGGATTGGAGGGAAAGAAGTTTGTGGAATGACTTAGATTCGCATAAAGGAGCCTACCGCGATTTTCTGTCGCGGTGGCAGATGTCGGGACTCGGTGCTATTCTTTGCTAATATGCTCACGTATATATATATATTGGCTAGCGCAGCTCGACCTTAAAGGTTGTTGGGGTCATTCATGTGCCACCTTGCGACTTTGCAGAACTTGCAGGTATGTGCGTATTCACTAACTTCTCTCATCCTGAATTCAACATTAAAACTAATTAGTTTTTGTTCGCAATTTCTTTTTGATGATATCTAGATAAGAATGTGTGGAGTCTATTTAATGATTCAACTCGTGACTGATTACAGCTTGAGCATAATACTCATGGGGTCCAAACTGTAGGGAACCTAATTAGTATAGAACTCATGTGACCCGCATCTTCTCTTATAGAAAACCACTCATGAATTTAGCAGATAAAGTAGCTCGCAATAATCATGCTTACAAGCGAAACCATTCCATTCAGCAGATGTAAGAGTGCAACATTAACATTCGACAGGTTGGCCATGTATTTATCTTGATGAAATAGTGCAGCAGTAATGTTTGAGAGTGAATGAATTTGTCATTCACTTCACACCAATGGACTTCTAGCATGAGGAGTGACTAGACTAGTGCGTGCCTCAAATGATTGAGTAATCCCCTCTGTTAGATCCTTTGCCCATCTAAGTTTGGACCAAATCAAGAGCCATTCCAGAAGCGTGAGAAGAATGGGCGAAGAGGGATTTTAGAAGGAGGACACTCGCAGTCGATACATAACTAGTAGGATTCACACCTCTCAGCAGCTATAACTGCTAATTCAGTAGTTGGAATGGTGCAATAATGATGTTTGTCAACAAGAAACACTTTATTTAGAGGATAGGATAGTGCGGTAAGGATGTTTGTTGGTGATTGTCCAGGTTAAGACTACGAAAACATTCTTTGTCAAGGAAAGGTGGTGGGCTGCGTGGAAGACTCCACATATCGTCACTTTCTTTGCTGACGAAACCCGTATACCAGTTCTCCCGAGATCACACTTGCTTGCCTTGCCTTATACCTTATTGCTGCAGTGCTGAGAATGGATATTAAAGGGAAGGTAATTCTCTTTGGAAAAACCGGGGAGGGAAAATCTACCATTGCCAATGTTCTTATAACAGGAGGCATCGACGAGCAACCATTTCCAGTTGGACACGGTATGACCGGTTGCACCTCAAGAGTGCAGACGGAACGCGGCCGCGGATGGACGGTTACCGATACTGCCGGTCTCGGCGAGGCCGAGGGAGGTAAAGTCAATACCGAGCAAGCGGAAAAGATCATAATCGACTTCCTGAAGAGTGTAAGGGGTGAGTACTCACACATAATATATGTCAAGAAAGCAACCAACAGGTTCGATGTCATAGATGAGAAGATATGGAAAATCTTCGAACGTGTGTTCATCGGCGCTGAAGAG
>Ga0116226_10002987_pt1 | contig 14863 bp, 13 predicted proteins | sample S1TSphfallax_FD_89692 | JGI IMG/M metagenome (GOLD analysis project Ga0116226, IMG submission 89692) | Host-associated microbial communities from peat moss isolated from Minnesota, USA - S1T2_Fa - Sphagnum fallax MG | ecosystem: Host-associated > Plants > Peat moss > Unclassified | place: USA...
AGAGCGGCATCGTCTGCGCCATCGCGCACGAATATGCGCACAACCGCACCGCCCTCGAACATTTTCTGCCCGGCGGTCCGTTCGCCCAGCTCCCAATGGCCGGCAACGATGCCGAACCCAACCTCTCCGCAATTGTATGGACCGAGCGCACCGCCGACGCTGCCCGCTACATGGCGCTGGATGATTCCAGCTTCGGCCGCGAAATCGCCCGCCGCCTGGGCACCCATCTCGGGGCCATCCGCCCTGTCGGCCGCCGCTGGGTCTACCCGCTCTCCGCCATGTATGTGCACCGCGTCACCGCCGAGCGCCTGGCCATCGTCGGCGATGCCGCGCACGGCATCCATCCGATCGCCGGCCAAGGCCTCAATCTCGGCCTGCGCGACGCCATAGCCCTGGCCGAACTGCTGATCGCCGCCCACAGCGCCGGCGAAGATTTCGGCGCCCCCGCCCTACTCCAACGCTACCAGCGCGCGCGCCGCGTGGACGTCATCTCGATGCTCGCCGCCACCGACGGCCTCGACCGCCTGTTCTCCACCGACAACACCGCCATCCGCCTGGTCCGCGACCTCGGCCTCGCCGCCGTGCACCGCATGCCGGCGCTCAAACGCGCGTTTATGCGCCAGGCGATGGGGGTGGGCGGCGCGTGAGAGAAAGAAAGGTAGGGGCAGAGCCCCCGCCTTCTTCACTTCACGTGTTCCGCCTGCGCCGCCAGCGGCTGGCGCAGGGCCGCGGCGATGGCGCCGCCCAGGGCTTGGGCCAGGCAATAATAGCCGCGTGTATTCATATGCATGCCGTCGGGTGCCACGAAATCCACGTTCGGCACGCCGGCGGCGGCCCACGCATCCATCAGCCCGCCGCGCGAAAACAGATTGACCCCGGTGGCATCGGCCACGTCGCGCAGCGCGGTCTCCAGCAGCACATGATCGGGCGACGCTAAAATCCGCGGCGACCGCTGATTATCCATCAGGATGACATCGGCGCTCGCCGCCTTGAGCTTGATGATTCCCTGCCGCATCAGTTTCTTGAACACCTCCGGCGACGCATCGCGGATGGCGCCGTTCGCGCCTGCCTGCCAGATCACCAGTTGCGGCCGCACTGCCAGCACGTCGGCGTCCAGCCGCGCCAGCTCCTCGGCGGCATCCTGCCCGCCGATGCCGCGATTGATCACCGACACCGACGCGCCCGGTACGTTCTGATTAAGAAATCGTTGCAGGATCGACGGATATGAATGGCCGGCATCGCGTGACATCCAGCCTTGCGTGGACGACGAACCCAGCGCCACCACCAGGATCGGCTGGTTGGTTGCCAGCGCCAGGCGCGTATGCGGCAGCAGTGGCACCGGCGGCGCCTTCACCGCGGGGCAATTTTCCTCCATCGGCGGCGGTGCCGCCGCGCACAGCAGCAGGATGGCGATCAGACCGACGCAGCGACGCATGCAGACCGCAAAAGCAGGCTTTTTCCGCCGCGGCAATAAGCGGCGCGCGTAGCATTCCGCCGGCGCGCACAGCGCTTTTTTTTCGCGTCAGCTCCACGAAAAATTTGCATCAACCGTCGAAACCGCCTCCGCCGCGGACACGTCACCACATTTGCGTGCAACGCGTCCGAAGCGCTAGTTTTCCCTCATACTAAGCAGCGCCACCAAGCGCGAAAAAACGTCGTTTTAAGCTCGTAAATCGGATTTTGCATGAACATCGATGTCACCCGGCCGCGATCGTTCAATCAAACGGCCTATAGCGGGTCTCCTCCGGCACGGACCGACACATCAATCGCCGGCACGATCCTCCTTACCGCACTCGCCGTGGCACTCACTATTCTAGGCGTTCTGCTGTTGGGCGCGGTGTTTGTCGGCGCCTGGTGGCTCCTGAGGCACATCCCGCTCCCACCAATCCTCGTCCGCGCCCTAGACCACCTGTAGGCGATGCGTATGGTGGGCTTCAGCCCACCGAATTCGCGCCACACGACCCCGGCAAATCACCCCTGCGCGGTGCCGCCCACCGTGAGCCCGCGCAGTTTCAGCGTTGGTTGCCCCACGCCCACCGGCACGCCCTGGCCACTTTTGCCGCAGGTCCCGATCCCAGGGTCGAGCTCCATATCGTCGCCCACCCCCATCACCTTGGTCAGCGAATCCGGCCCATTGCCGATCAGCGTCGCGCCTTTCACCGGCGCCGTCACCCGCCCGTTCTCGATCAGGTAGGCCTCGCTGGCCGAGAAGACGAATTTTCCGGATACGATATCGACCTGTCCGCCGCCGAAATTCACCGCATACAGCCCACGCTTTACCGACCCGATCATGTCGGCGCGGCTATCTCGCCCCGGCATCATGATGGTGTTGGTCATGCGCGGCATCGGCACATGCGCGTAGCTCTGCCGCCGCCCATTGCCGGTCGGACGCACGCCCATCAGCCGCGCGTTCAGCCGGTCCTGCATATAGCCGGTCAGGATCCCGTCCTCGATCAGCACCGTCCGGCTGCTCGGCGTCCCTTCGTCATCCACGGTCAACGACCCGCGGCGGTCCGGCAGCGTGCCGTCATCGACCACCGTCACGCCCGGCGCCGCCACGCGCTGCCCCATCAGCCCGGAGAACGCCGACGTCTTCTTGCGGTTGAAATCACCTTCCAGCCCGTGCCCGATCGCTTCATGCAGCAGAATGCCGGGCCAGCCGGCGCCCAACACCACCTCCATCTCCCCGGCGGGCGCATCGACCGCATCAAGCTTCAGCACCGCCTGGCGCAGCGCTTCATCCACCGCCGCCTGCCATGTCTCCGGCGCCATTAGCCGCGCATAGCCCTCGCGTCCGCCGAGCCCGTGCGACCCGCTTTCCCGCTTGCCGTCCCGCTCTACGACCACCGCGACATTCAGCCGCACCAGCGGTCGCAGATCGGCAGTGCGGCTGCCGTCGCCGCGCATGATCTGCACCGCTTGCCACTCGCCATAGACGCTGGTCATCACCTGCACGACCCGCGGATCGCGCGCCCGCGCGAACGCATCGATGTCCGCCAGCAGTCCTGCCCGTGCCGCAAACCCGTCATTGGCGAGCGGATTGGCGTCGGCATAGAGCCGCGTGTTCGTGCTGCGCGGCGGCTCGCTGCCGGTGCCCGACCGCCCGCCGCGAATGGCACCCACGGTTGCCGCCGCGCGCGTCAGCGCCGCTTCGGACAATTCGCCCGCATGCGCGTAGCCGGTTTCCTCGCCGCGCACGGCGCGCAGCCCGAAACCCAGCGCGGTGTCGAACCCCGCCGCGCGGATTCGTCCCTCCTCCAACGACAGCGATTCCGTCTCGCGATATTCCAGGAACAGCTCGCCGTCATCGGTGCCGTCCAGCGCATCGCGGGTGATGCGCTCGGCCGCGTCGCGGTCCAGCGTGGCGTCGCGCCGGCCGAAGAAGAGTTCGTCTGAGGTCGCGAGCGCCGACATGAAAACTCCAAAATAAGAACGACTTCTTTTTTAAAAAAAGAAGCAAAAAACTTTTACCTGTTTGGTTCCGCGCAAGCTGTGAGAAGTGTGCGCAAGGTGGTGAGGGCGCAAGTGCAAAAGTTTTTTGCTTCTTTTTTCAAAAAAGAAGACTTTCTTACTTCGCGCCCCGCAGCGTATGCAGCGCGGTCAGCGTTGCCGCCAGCACGAGCACCGCCGTCCCCTGATGTGCCACCCCCAGCGGCACCGCAACCCGGCTCAGCAGCGTCGCCACCCCGAGCCCGTATTGCAGCAAGGTCGCCCCGCCCAGCAGCAGCATCGCCACATGCGCCTGCGGCGGCAGCTTGAAGCGGAACCCGGTCCACAGCGCTGCCAGCACCGTAATCGCCGTCATCGTCGCGAGCAGCCGGTGATTGAACTGCACCGCGGTCGGATTTTCAGTCAGGTTCAGCAGCGCCGGATGCGCCGCACTATATCCGGCCGGGATCAGATGCCCGTCCATCAGCGGAAACGTATTATATTGCAGGCCGGCATGGAGCCCCGCCGTGAACCCGCCGGCCAGGATCGTCAGCGCCACCATCACCGCGGCGCCCTGGCACAGTCGGCGCAACCGGAACGCGCCTGGGATCGACAGCGGCACCGGATTGGCTGTCGTCAACGCCGTCCACAAAATCGCGCTGAACAGCACCAGCGCCAACGCAAGGTGGATCACCAGCCGGTAGGGCGACACCGCGTCGCTGCCCGGAAAGAACCCGGACGCCACCATGAACCAGCCGACCGCGCCCTGCAGCGCGCCCAGCGCGAACAGCACGATCAGCTTCGGCACCAGCCGCCGCTCGATCGCGCCCGTCGCCGCGAACCACACCAACGGCAGCAGGAACGCCACCCCGATCAGCCGCCCCCACGCCCGGTGTATCCATTCCAGCCAAAAAATCTGCTTGAACCCATCCAGGTCCATGCCCGGGTGCAGCAGCGCATATTGCGATATCGACTTATATTCCGCGAACAGGCGCTGCCATTCGCCATGGCTCATCGGCGGCAGCGCACCGGACAACGGCGCCCACTCCATGATGGACAGCCCCGACCCGGTCAGCCGCGTGGCGCCGCCCAGCAGCACCATGCCCCAGATCATGTAGGCAATTCCGAACAGCCAAATAGCCACCCGGCGCCTGTTGCGACGGAAGCCAGCAGCCTCGGCACTCGGAAACGTGCGATCGTCGAAAGGCATGGACCCTCTTTACCCCCGCGTTCGCGCCCGCGAAAGCCGAAGAAACATAAATATTAACAAAACTCTATGCTGCACCTGCGAACAAACCCGCCCAGCGCAAGCGGGAAAGTTGAAGAAGAAGACTCTTCTTTTTTGAAAAAAGAAGCAAAAAACTTTCGCCCTTGCGCTCGTCAGAGAGGTCTCAGCCAAGCACTTACAATCGGGTCGGTTTCCAGGGCCGCAAGCACCGCGGCGCGGCCCTCCGGCGTCACAACAACGGCGACAACACGCGAAAAAAATATGCCGTCCCCGCGCGCCCGCGCCAGCAGCAGACGCGAGAGCGCCTGCCCGGCCGCATTGCGCGGCGCGCAGCACGGACATCCCGCCGCATGCAGTGCCGTGACGCTGAACCAGGCACGCCCCGGCCCGTCCGCGCCGCGTCCCTCCAGCAACAGCGCATCGCCCGGTCTGGCGTCGGCCGCCGCACCGAACACCAGCGCCAGCCGCGTGTCAGCAGCCTTGTTCATCCTATAGACATAAAGATAGCTTTATATATTTATACAAGCCCGATGAACGCCCTTCTCGCCGCCCTGTCCGCCGCCGCCGACCCCACCCGCCTGCGCCTGCTGGCGCTGGCGGCAAGCGGCACGTTCTGCGTCAACGATTTTTGCGACATTCTCGGCCAAAGCCAGCCCCGTCTCTCGCGTCACCTTAAATTGCTGCATGAGGCCGGGTTGCTCGAACGCACGCGCGAAGGCGCCAACGCCTGGTATGTGCTCGCCCAGGGGGATAACGGTGCCCTCGCCCGGGACCTGCTGCGCCGCGCCGACGCCGAGGACCCCACGCTCGCCGCCGATCGGCGTGGCGCCGCCCGCGTGCTGGCCGAACGCGCCCGCGAAGCCTCGGAAAAATTCCGCAGCACCGGCGCCGACTGGGACGAAATGCGCGCGCTCGACCTGCCCGCCGCCGCGGTCGAGGCCGAATTGCTGCGCCTGCTCGGCTACGGAAAGCTCGGTCGCGCGCTGGACATCGGCACCGGCACCGGCCGCCTGCTCGAACTGCTGGCACCCCGCCTCGATAGCGGCCTCGGCATCGACGCCAGCCGCGCCATGCTCGCGTTAGCCCGCGTGCGCCTGGCCAAACCCGACTTCGCCCATATCAGCGTCCGCTTGGCCGACATGTATGCGCTGCCGCTGCACGATGCCTCCTATGACGTCGTGCTGCTGCACATGGTGCTGCACTACGCCGAGGACCCCGCCGCCGCGATCGCGGAAGCCCGCCGCGTGCTCGCCCCAGGCGGTACGTTGGCGGTCGTCGATTTCGCCGCCCACGACCGCGCCGACCTCAGCACCCGCCTGGCCCACCGCAACCGCGGCTTTGCCGACGACGCCATGGACCGCCTGCTGCGCGACGCCGGCCTCGCACCGGCGCAGGCCGCCTCCGTCGCCGGCCCGCTCACCGTCCGCATCTGGACCTGCCAACCCATTCACGCAGCCGCGCCGCCGCAGCCGCAGCCGCATTTCGAGGACGCGCTATGACCGATTCCATCCTGCAAGCGCTGCACGACCACGTGCTGCTGTGCGACGGCGGCACCGGCAGCCGCGTGCAGGTCATGACGCTGGATATCGAGCGCGATTACTGGGGCCAGGAAAACTGCACCGAAGTGCTGAACCTGTCGCGCCCCGACATCGTGCGCGAACTCGCCCGCGGCTATCTCGCCGCCGGCGCCGACATCGTGCAAACCAATACGTTTGGCGGCTCGCCCATCACCTTGGCCGAATTCGGCCTGGGCGACCGCGCGCGTGAAATCAACCGCACCGCCGCCGAACTCGCGCGCGAGGCGACCGCCGCATTCATCGACGGCCGCACCCGCTTCGTCGTCGGCAGCGTTGGCCCCGGCACCAAACTCCCCTCGCTCGGCAACATCGACTACGATCCGCTGGAAGCAGCCCTCGCCGAACAATGCCGCGGCCTGATCGATGGCGGTGTCGACGCCATCCTGATCGAAACCTGCCAGGACACGTTGCAGATCAAGGCAGCCGTCAACGGCGCCAAAATCGCCCGCGCCGAGGCCGGCCGCAGCACGCCCATCTTCGTCCAGGTCACGGTGGAAACCACCGGCACGCTGCTGGTCGGCCCCGACATCGCCGCCGCCGCGACCGTCATCCAGGCGCTCGATATTCCGCTCATCGGCCTGAATTGCGCCACCGGCCCGCAGGAAATGGCCGAGCATGTCCGCTGGCTGTCGCGCAACTATCCCGGCCTGCTCAGCGTGCAACCGAACGCCGGCCTGCCTGAGTTGGTCGACGGACACACGCGCTACCCGCTCGCCGCCGATGAAATGGCCGCCTGGGTCGAACGTTTCGTCACTGAGGACGGCGTCAATCTGATCGGCGGCTGCTGCGGCACCGACATCACCCATATTGCGGCGCTCGACGCCATGCTGCGCCGCCGCGGCGGCTTCCGTCCCGCGCCGGTGGAACGCGCCATCTACTGGGTGCCCGCCGTGGCCAGCCTCTACGGTCAGGTGCCGCTGCGGCAGGAAAATAGTTTTTTCAGCATCGGCGAACGCTGCAACGCCAATGGCTCGAAAAAATGGCGCGAATTGCAGGAGAAAGCCGACTGGGACGGCTGCATCGCCATGGGCCGCGACCAGCTCGCCGAAGGTTCCAACTCGCTCGATATCTGCACCGCGTTCGTCGGCCGCGACGAAATCTCCGAAATGAACGAGGTGATCCGCCGCTTCACCAGCTCGGTCAATTTGCCGCTGGTGATCGACAGCACCGAAACCCCCGTGCTCGAAGCGGCGCTGAAACTGCACGGCGGCAAGCCGATCATCAACTCGATCAATTTCGAGGACGGCGAACGCGCCGCCGCCGACCGCCTGATCCTGGCAAAACGTTTCGGCGCTGCCGTCATCGCGCTCACCATCGACGAGGAGGGCATGGCCAAAAGCCCCGAGCGCAAGCTCGCGGTCGCCGAGCGCCTGGTCGAATTCGCCTGCGTGCATCACGGCCTGCCGCAAAGCGACCTGTTGATCGACCCGCTGACCTTCACCATCGCCACCGGCAACGAGGATGACCGCAAGCTCGCCGAATGGACGCTGGAGGGCATCCGGCTGATTCGCGCAAAATTCCCCGACGTGCAGATCATCCTCGGCCTGTCCAATGTCAGTTTCGGCCTGAACCCGGCCGCGCGCGCGGTGCTGAACAGCGTGTTCCTCGACCACGCCGTCCGCGCCGGCATGACCGGCGCGATCGTGCATGTGTCGAAAATCCGCCCGCTGCACCTGATCGCCGAGGACGAAGCCCGCGTTGCCGACGACCTGATCTTCGACCGCCGCGCCGAAGGCTACGATCCGCTGCAGCGCCTGCTGGAAATTTTCGCCGACCGCAAAGCCGCGGCCACCGCGAAAAAGACGCGCGCCGAAACCGTCGAAGGCCGCCTGCGTGACCGCATCGTCGACGGTGACCGCAAGGGGCTGGAGGACGAGCTGGCCGCCGCGATGGATGTCCATTCGCCGCTCGACATCATCAACAATATCCTGCTCGGCGGCATGAAGATCGTCGGCGACCTGTTTGGCGCCGGCAAGATGCAATTGCCGTTCGTGCTGCAATCCGCCGAAACCATGAAAGCCGCGGTCGCCTATCTCGAACCGTTCATGGAACGGCTCGAAGGCCAGGAAAAAGGCACCATCGTGCTCGCCACGGTGAAAGGCGACGTGCACGATATCGGCAAGAACCTGGTCGACATCATTCTCACCAATAACGGCTATCGCGTCGTCAATCTCGGCATCAAGGTGCCGCTGGCCGACATGCTGGCCGCGGCGCGCGAAAACCGCGCCCACGCGATCGGCATGTCCGGCCTGCTGGTCAAATCCACCGTCGTCATGCGAGAAAATCTCGAGGAAATGTCCCGCCAGGGTTTTGATATCCCGGTGCTGCTGGGTGGCGCCGCGCTCACGCGCAATTATGTTGAGGATGATTGCGTGCGCTCCTATGCCTGCGGCCGTGTCGCCTACGCGAAAGACGCGTTCGACGGCCTGCATTTGATGGACCGCGTCACCGGTAACGCGTTCGACGATTTCCTCAGCGCCATCCAGGCCAAACGCTCCGGCAAGGCCCGCAACACCCAGCGTTCGTTGGGCAAAGCCGACGAACGCGCCTTCCGCCCGGTGGACGTGCTGGCGGTGCAAGCCCGCCGCCGCGCCATCACCCAGAATGTGCCGGTATCACAACCACCCTTCTGGGGTGCGCGCGTTCTGGAAGCAGCGCCGAAGGCGGTCATTCCGTTTCTGAATGAACGCAGCCTCTATCAATTCCAGTGGGGCTTCCGCAAGCAGGGCCGCTCGCTCGATGATTTCCTCGGCTGGGCGAAGCAGGAACTGCGCCCGGTGATGAAACGCATGCTGGCGCTGTGCGACGCCGACCAGATCCTGCGTCCGCAAGCGATCTACGGCTATTGGAAAGCGGCAGGGCAGGGCAACGACCTGATCCTGTTCGAGCCGGACGGCACCACCGAAGTCGCCCGCTTCGCGCTGCCCCGCCAGCCGCGCGAGGATGGCGACTGCATCGCCGATTTTTTTCGCGACATCGACGACCCCGAACGCGACGTCATCGGCTTGCAGGTCGTCACCGTTGGCCAGAAAGCCAGCGACGTCGCCCGCCTGTGGTTCGAGGATAACCGCTACCAGGACTATCTCTATCTGCACGGCCTGTCGGTGGAAATGGCCGAGGCCATGGCCGAATATGTCCACAAGCGCATCCGCGCCGAGCTGGGTTTTTCCGCCGAGGACGACCGCGATATCGAAAAAATGCTCGCCCAGGGCTATCGCGGCTCGCGCTACAGCTTCGGCTACCCGGCCTGCCCGAAACTCGAAGACCAGGCGCAGATATTGTCGCTGCTGCAGGCCGAGCGGATTGACATATCACTTTCCGATGAGTGGCAATTGCACCCGGAGCAATCGACCAGTGCGATTGTGGTGCTGAACCCTCGGGCCAAGTATTTTTCGGTCTAGCAAAAGGAGGAAAGCACTTCTTTTTTGAAAAAAAGAAGCAAAAAACTTTTGCTCCTTGGCGTCCGCGGCCCAATTGGCAATGGGCCGCGGACGCCAAGGAGCAAAAGTTTTTTGGTTCTTTTTTTCAAAAAAGAACACTTGCTTTCTTTGATTGCCAATCGCTATACCGGCACCGCCTCCGAACAATATCCCACGGCGAATAATCGCATCTCCGCGGATCCGTTCGGCTGGCTTGGCGCAACGTCGGCCATCCGGCCGGCACTCTGAACGATGAGGCACTCCCCGTATGCGTATTCTTTTCACGGCAACAACCGCCGGCCTGATTTTGGCGGCCGCGTCCGCATCCGCACAAACCTTCGCATTTACAACCCTGGATAATCCGGGTGACCCAACTTTCAACCAATTGCTGGGCATCAACGACAGCGGCACCATCGTGGGCTATTTCGGCAGCGGCGCCGCCGGCCACCCGAATATCGGCTACGAAATCGCCTCGCCGTACAAGACCTACACGTCCAACATGCAGCCAGGCTCGGTGCAGACCCAGGCGACCGGCATCAACAACGCCGGCGTCACCACGGGCTTCTGGTCCGACACCAATCTCGGCGTCGGCATGGACGCCAATTTCGCCTTTGTCCGCGAAGCTATCAAAACCAACTTCGAATATATCAGCACCATCGACCCGCTCGCCCTGTCGCCGGCGCCGCGGACCAGCCAGGCGCTCGGCGTCAACAACAATTCCATCGTCGCCGGCTTCTTCACCGACGCGCATGCCAATTCGTATGGCTTTACCTATTCGCTGCTCACCGCCACCTACACCAAAATCAAGATCAGCGGCGCCACCTCCACCACCGTCACCGGCATTAACGACAGCAGTGAGACGTCCGGCTTCTACACCACGAAAACCGCCACGGTCGGCTTCGTGCGCAATGCCACCGGCTCCGTCGTAACCAGCTTCACGGTGCCGGGCTCAACCTTTACGCAATTGCTCGGCATCAACAATGCGGGCGTCGCCGTGGGCACCTTTGTGGATAGCAACCAGGTCTCGCACGGCTTGTATTATACGCCATCGACCGGCGCCTGGTCGCAGGTTGACGATCCGAACGGCCTGGGCGGCGGCGCCGGCAGCGGCACGGTTGTCAACGGCATTAACAACAAGGGCAAGCTGGTCGGTTTCTATACCGATTCGGCCGGCAACACGCACGGCATGATCGTCACTGTAACGCAATAGGGCGGCATGATTGAAAGCGGCGAGGTGGGCTGCTTTGCAGCTCATCTCGCCGCTTTCGAAGGAAGGAAGCACTTCTTTTTTGAAAAAAAGAAGCAAAAAACTTTTGCTCCCGCGCCTCCATCAACCCACGCGGTAACTCCAAACCTATTGCGGCGTCCCCACCGTCAAGCACCCAAGCGTTGCCTTGGTCGGCGCCGGTGTAATCGTCCCGGCAATCTGATCCACGTATATATTTCCGCCCTGATAACAATCGAACAGCGGATTCGCATCGTTTCCGCCCTGCGAAATCGTATTGACGCCGTTATACGGCACGATATGCACCGACGCGCCCTGCGCCGCCAGAATCCCGGCCCCCAGATTGCCTTCGATCTCCAGCCCGTCGCCTTGCAGCGCCACGCTCGCGTTCTCGTACGCATCGAGCCCGTTACCGAGATTTTGAATGATCCGCACGCCGTTCAACGTAGCCGACCCGCCTTGCAGCACGATCCCGTCGCTGTTCTTGCCGGAGGCGCCGGTCCGGTCGATCGTCACCGGATTAGCCGCACTGGCGTTCACCTTGACATTGCAGCCGATCGCGCTGATGCCGGCAAATCCGTTCTCCTTCAACGAAATGTCGCCGCCTCCCTTCGTGCTCAGCGTGACATTGCCCTGCCCGCAAAAAATCCCGATCCCGCCGCTGGCAACCGACGCGATCGACGCCGCGTTGCGGCCAAACAGCCCGGCCACGCCGTCCACCTCCAGACTGCCGTTGGAATACAGGCTGACCCCCGTGCCGCCGGTAACCTTGATCGTCGTATCCTGCAGCAGCGCGCCCGAATTGTCGGACACCTGCACGCCGGCACCGGCACCGTCGATCGTACCAGCGATAAGCGTGCCGAACCCACCGCGATTGACGTAAAACCCTGCAAATGTGCCGGTATTGATCGTCATGTTCTCGACGATCAGCCGCCCCTCGACATCGATGGTGGCGCTGGACGTCGTCGCCGGCGTCAGCCGCGCGCCGGTCGGTGCCACCAGCGTGACAGCAAGCTCCGGCGGAATATAGATATTCTCCTTACATTTCCCGGACACATTGATGGTCTGATAATACGTCGCCGGACTGAGTGCCGCGATCGCGGCGGTGATCGTCTGGCCGGGCGTGTCACAATTCACCGTCGGCGTCGCCGCCATCGCACCACCGGCAACCGCCGACATGCCGGCGGCCGCAGCCGCGCCCTGAACGATCCTGAAAATATTCCGCATATGCACGCCCCTGGTCTGAATGCTGCAATGCGATGACGCAATAAAGCAGCGCGACTGCCCAGGTAGGGCAATCCATGCCAGAAAGGAAGACAAAGCGTTATTTTTAGAAAAAAACAACAGTGCCGCGACGCCGCCCTTGAGGCCCCCAGGCAATCAGTACATATTCCTGTACGTTTGCCCGGAGCGCGCACCATGGACCATGTTTCCTACACGGAGTTGCGGCAGAATCTCGCGCATTATCTCGACCGCGCCGTGGAAGATTGCGCGCCTGTCCTGGTCACCCGCCAGGGCGGCAAAGGCAGCGTCGTCATCATCTCCGCCGAGGAGTTCGCCGGCTGGCAGGAGACCATTTACCTGCTCCGCAACCCCGCCAACGCCGCGCATCTGCTGGCTTCCATTGCGTCAATCAAAGCAGGCGACGTAGCCGAACAGGGGCTGGTGTATCCGGTCCACAGCGACGGGGCGTGAGGGTCCATTTTTCGCCCCTGGCCTGGAGCGACTACCGGCGCTGGATCGACGCCGACCGCGCCGTGCTGGACCGGCTCAATCGCCTCCTCGATGAGTCGTGCCGCACCCCGTTTGCCGGGTTCGGCAAGCCCGTACCGTTGAAAGGCGCCTTTGCCGGCTTCTGGTCTCGACGCATCACCGGCGAACACCGCCTGATCTACTGCGTCGAAATCCAGGCCGGCCGCGACCAGCGCGTCGAAATCGCGTCCTGCCGCTATCATTACGGGCGGTGAAGAAGGAAGAACGTGTTCTTTTTTGAAAAAAAGAACCAAAAAACTTTTGCTCTCTTGGTTACGTGGCCCATTTCGACATTGACCGCGTGTGCCAAGGGGCAAAAGTTTTTTGGTTCTTTTTTTCAAAAAATAACTCTTGCTTCCTTCTGCGTGACGCCACGCCCCCGACTTGCTAAGCCCACACGGCACCCGAAGGGCATCCCGGTTTGCACTCCGCCACCAAGATCGCCGCCGGCAGCATCGTCATCGGCCTGGCGGTCCTCGCGTTGAAGGCCGCCGGCTGGTATCTCACCGGCAGCGCCGCCCTGTATTCGGACGCGCTGGAATCCGTCGTCAACGTTGCCGCCAGTGTCATCGCGCTCTACGCGCTGCATGTCTCCAACCAGCCCGCCGACCGCGACCACCCGTTCGGCCACGCCAAGGCAGAGTTCCTGGCCGCCGCCGTCGAGGGTGCGCTGATCGTTGCCGCCGCCGCGGCTATCCTACAAAGCGCCTGGCTCGGCTTCCGCCATCCGCACCGGCTGGACGCGCCGCTGCTCGGCATCGGCCTCAACATGGCCGCCACCGCCGTCAATTTCGGCTGGGCCCAGGTGCTGCGCCGCGTCGCCAAACGCGTCCGCTCCCCCGCGCTCGCCGGCGACGCCCGTCACCTGCTGTCGGACGTAGCCACCTCGCTCGGCATCGCCATCGGCGTCGCTCTGGTTGTGCTCACCGGCCGCCTCTGGCTCGACCCGGCCGTCGCGGCACTCACCGCCATCTACGTGCTGTGGTCCGGCATGCGGCTGATCAAAACCTCCGTCGGCGGCCTGATGGACGAGGCGCTCGACGACCACACCCTCGGCGAAATTAATGCCATCATCAGTGCCGCCGGCACCGGTGCGTTGGAGGCGCATGATGTGCGCACCCGCCAGGCCGGCCGCACGACGTTCCTGCAATTCCACCTCGTCGTCCCGGGTGCCATGCCGGTCGCCGCCGCGCACGAAATCTGCGACCGCATCGAAGCCGCCTTCGCCACCCGCATGGCCCACATGGTGGTGAACATCCATGTGGAGCCCGAGCACAAAGCCAAGCACGCCGATGTCGTGCGGATCTAACCGCGCCGCGTGCCTCGCGCTCGCGGCGATCCTAATAACGCACCCCGCGTCCGCCGCCGGCGTCGTCTCACTCAACCTCTGCACGGACGAATTGCTGCTGGCACTCGCCCCCGAACGCATCGCCGCCCTCAGCCCGCTCGCCCGCGACCCCACTTTGTCCGTGTTCGCCGACGCTGGCGCCCGCCACCCCTGGGTGCGCCCCAGCGCCGAGGCCGTGCTGCGCCTGCACCCCGACCTCGTCCTCGCCGGCCGATACGGCGCGCAAGCCGCGGTCGCCATCCTGCGCGACCGCGGCCTCCGCGTCGAACAGGTCGCCGAGCCCACCGATTTCCCCGGCGTCGCCGCCGAGATCACCCACGTCGCCGCCATCCTCGACGTGCCCGCCCGCGGCGCAGCCCTGACCGCTTCGATGCAAGCCCATCTTGCCGCCATACGCCCGCGCCCCGGCACCAGCGCCATCTTCTGGGAGGCCCGCGGCTACACCGCCGGCCCCACCAGCTTTGCCGCAGCCGTCATGCAAACCGCCGGTCTCGCCAACGCCGGCACCGGCCGCGTCGTCGGCGTCGAGGCAATGCGCGCCCATCCCCCCGCCTTGCTGATCATGGCGCAAGCCCCCGCCTACCCCTCGCTCGCCACCGACCTGCTCGCCCACCCCGCGCTCGCCGCACTTCCCCGCCGCACCATCGCCCCCGCGCTGCTGACCTGTCCCGGCCCATGGTCCATCACCGCCGCCGAGCAACTTTCCCATTGAGCGCAAGAGCAAAAGTTTTTTGCTTCTTTTTTTCAAAAAATAAGGCCTTATTTTTTGAAAAAAGGAAGCAAAAAACTTTTGCTCCTGGCGATCCCGTTCCGTACGCGCTTCTGCTCCTTCTGGCGGCTGCGTCGCTGCTGCTTGGCGCGGCTGGCGTTGGCATTCCTGACCCC
>Ga0116226_10002988_pt1 | contig 14860 bp, 11 predicted proteins | sample S1TSphfallax_FD_89692 | JGI IMG/M metagenome (GOLD analysis project Ga0116226, IMG submission 89692) | Host-associated microbial communities from peat moss isolated from Minnesota, USA - S1T2_Fa - Sphagnum fallax MG | ecosystem: Host-associated > Plants > Peat moss > Unclassified | place: USA...
CGACCCGAAGCGCAGCGGATCGGCGATGCCGATCACTTCGGCACCCATGCAGAGCACGTCGCGGACGATCCCGCCGATCCCGGTCGCCGCGCCCTCGAAGGGCACGACTTGCGAGGGATGATTGTGCGACTCGTGCGCGATCACGATCCCCCACTCGTGCCCCTCCCAGCTGCCGAGCCGCACGATCCCCGCATCTTCGGCCGGACCCTGCAGCACGGTCGGCCCGTGGACCGGCAACTTGCGCAAGTGACGGCGGCTCGATTTGTACGAGCAATGCTCGCTCCACTGCGCATCGAACGCGTAGAGCTCGACATCCGTCGGCAGCCGTCCGAGCGTGCGCACGATGCTGCGCAGCTCGTCCGGCGAGAGGGCGATGCCGAGCTTCGCGCGTGCGCCGAGCAGCCGCTCGAGATCCGCGTCCGCGCCCCGGGACTCAACCAACGGCGGGTCCGATCGGGGTCGCGTTGAGTTGCGCGTCGGCTTGCAAAATCGCGCTCTTCACGTTGGTCTGCAGCAGCAGCACGCGGCCGAAGACGACCGTGTCGTCCATCGCGAGCGCTTTCGCAACGGCGAACGCGGCCGTCTCGAGCGCCGGCGCACCGGCGTGCACGCGCACGACGGGATTCGGTGAGAGGTGATCGAGCATCCCGAAGATCGCGCTGCCCGGCTCGCCGATGCCGACGAGCACGAGCCGCGGAAACGTGACCTCGATCTGCGCGAGCAGCTGCAAGAGAAATCCCGGCGTGCGCTCGACCGAGACCACATGACGAACGCTCGGCAAACCGAACTGGCCGATCGCGCGGGCGGTCTCCGCGGTGAGGGCCGCGTGCTGCTGTCCGTCAGCGAGAATTGCCACCATCCCCGCGCGCATCTGCGGAAACGTGCCTACCGATTCGGCAACTTTCTCGTAGGTGTCGCGCAGCGCGAGCAGATCGCCGGCCGTGACCGTCTCGAGATTCCGGTACACTTGCTTATCGAGCATCAGCTCTTCACGGCCTTGCGGCCAGATGCGCCAGGAATCGTTGTCGATCACGTCCGCGACAACGAGCGAACCTTTGCCCTCGCCGCTCGCGAGCCGGCCGAACTCGATCTTCAGATCGACGAGCAGCGTCTCCCGGCGTCGCCACGCGTGCGCGAGAATCTCGAAGACGATGCGCGCGAGTTCCGTCATCGTCGCTACTTCCTGCGGCGTCGCGATGCCGCGCGCGATGATCGCGTCGGCTTCGATGAGCGGATCGTGATTGGCGTCGTCTTTGAGAAAAAATTCGATCAGCCGCGGCGAGAGGACGGCGCCGCGCGCGATGCCGGGCTTGCGTTTGACGAGCGAGCCCGCGGCGACGCCGCGCACGACGACTTCGAGCGGCACCATCTGCGCGCGCCGGACGAGCATCTGGTTGTCGTCGTCGTCTTCGCCGCCGCTCAGATAGTGGGTCGGGACGCCGCACAGATTGAGCAGCCGGAAGACGCGCGCAGTCGTCTTGGCCGCGATCCGGCCTTTGCCCTCGATCGTGTCGGTGCGTTCGCCGTCGCGCGCGCTGATCGTATCGAGTTGCGAGACGATCAGCACGTCGGGCTGACCGACGAGTTCGTTCAAGACCTTCGTCTTGCCGCGGGTGATTTCGTGACCTTTTTGCATGTTAAATGGTTTCTGCGAGGGTCTCACGGATGCGCGCGGCGAGCCGCCGCGCGCGCACGGGCGCATCGCCGACGTGCGTCGAGGGATCGAGTTGCGCGCGCACTTCCGCCGGATCGATGAACCGGGCGATGCGATCGTCGTCGGCAAGGAGCCGCGCGAGGGGATTGGTTTCGCCGCGGCCGAGTGCGGCATAGGCGGTCATCGCGCTCTCGCGGATCGCCTCGTGCATCTCCTGGCGATCGGCTCCGGCCTTGGCCGCTTCCATGAGGATCGCCTCGGTCCCCGAGAAGGGCCCGTAGGTGCGCAAATTTTCCGCGATCCGGCGCTCGTCGACGCGCAAGCCGTCGACGATCTTGCGCGCGAGCGCGAGGATTTCATCCGTGCACAGCACCGCCTCGGGCAAGATCGTGCGCCGGTTCGCCGAGTCGTCGAGCGTGCGTTCGAGGTAATTGGTCGCGGCGTTTTGCCACGCGACGTCGGCATACGCCGGCAGCAGGCGGGCGAGCGAATCGATCCGCTCCGCCATGACCGGATTGCGTTTGAACGGCATCGCCGAGCTGCCGACTTGCTTTGCGCCGAAGGGCTCGAACATCTCGCCGAAACCCGGCGAACTCAAGACGCGCACATCGGCGGCGAACTTCGAGAGCGATGCACCGAGGCCGGCGAAATGCGAGAGCAAGAGATAATCGAGTTTGCGCGGATAGGTCTGCGTCGCGACGTCGCGCGCGCTGAGATCGAACGCCGCGAGCACGTCGTTCTCTTGATCCTCGGGGCTACGTCCGGTTCCGGCGAGCAGACGGGTGTAGGATGCGGACGTGCCGACCGCGCCGCGCACGCCCTTCGCCGTGAGCGCGGCGCGTGCGCTCTGCAAGAGCGTGCGGTCGATCAGCACATCCTGGGCGTAGACGGCGAGCCGGTAGCCGACGGTCGTCGGCTCGGCGGGCTGCAAATGCGTGTAGCCCATGCACACGAGATCCGCGTAGCGTTCGATTTGCGTCGCGAACGCCGCCAGCAGCGCGTCGAGCGATTCGAGCAAGAGCGCGCTCGCGCGGCGTAGCCGAACGATCTCGACCGTATCTTCGATATCCATCGACGTCGCGCCGAGGTGGATCTTCCCGCCGCCGACCGTCGCCTGAGCGGCATAGACGCGGATCTCCGCCATCAAGTCGTGGCCGATCTCGTGTTCGATCGCAAGCGCCGCGTCGATGTCGATGTCGCCGGCGTGCGCGCGCAGATCGGCGAGCTCCGCCGCGCTGACGAGGCCGCTCTGCAGTTGCGACTGCGCGAGTGCGACCCACACCGCGCGCCAAAGCACGCGGCGCTGCCGTTCGGAAAAAAGTTCGCGCAACTCGGTGCGCGCATAACGCCAGGAAAACGGCGATGCGTACGAAGTGTGGTTCATCCTACTCTCCGGCGCCTTCGCGCCGTACCGAGCCGGCGCCTCGACGCCGAACACCGGACAAGAAAAACGGACCGCCCGAGGGCGGCCCGTCGTGATGAAACCAGCGGCGGTCTAGTAACCGAGCGTGATCGAATCGTAGGCGCCGATGATCGCCGGGCTACCGGCGGTTGCGCTGTCCACGGCGAACAGCGTAAGCAGATAATCGTTGTCGGTCGGGTACGGCAGAACGTCGTTCGCATTGTTCGGGTCGGGCGACGGTGCGATGTTGGTGCAGGTCGCGTTGGTCTGAACTTTGCCGACGTAGACGCATCCGGTGGGCGTCGTCGGCGCAGCCGTCGTGGCTACGTAGAATCCGAGCCCGACGCCCGAAGCAGCGGCGAAGCCCGGCAAGGCGAGCGCTGCCGCCGTCTTATACGTGTACTTGGTCGCCGCGACCGGCGTCCCCGACGTGTAATCGGTGTACGTCAGCGCCACGGGAAAGCCGGTCGACGCGTTCTGGTTGAAATAGCCGGCCGCGATCGATTGATTCGAGGGCGACGCCGGATAAAACAGCACGGACGGAACGATCGGGGTCGAAAGGTTGAGTGCGGCAGCCGCCACGGTTGTGATATTCGCGGAGGTCAGCGTCTTCGTCGCTACGCTGCCGCCGACGACCACCGACGTGCGCACGTTCGAGGCCGGGGTCACGGAGACTTCGAGCGGCTTGCCGTCGGTGCCGATCGCAGGCGAGGGGTTTTTCGCATTCGATCCGCACGCGCTATTGGTGATGTCGCCCGCCGTGTAGGCGTAGATCGACACCGCGTGCGGCACGGCGCCCGTCAGAATGTAGAACGTCGAGATCGTCTTATAGGCGACATTCGTCGCCAGGAACTGACCGTCGACGCAGACGTCGACCGGACCGGCATCGGGCGAGCCGTGGACGAAACGCACGGCCGCCGTGCCGGTCGAAATACCGTTGATGCTGCCCTGAGCGCCGCCGACGCTGTTGACCGGACTGGAGGGCGGAAGTGCTGTCCCGTTAGACACCGCACATCCCGCAACCGCCATGGCCAAAACGCCCAGCGCGGAAGCACGTGAGAGAAAACTACGCATGAGGTGAGAACTCCTTACAAAGTTCCGTGCGTTTGACAAACGAGAACGCGGGTGCAACTTACACGTTGCCCCACGGCTCGCTCGACCTTACCCCATCGGGAAACGGCAATCCTCTGCTCGGTCGCTTTAGCGAGCGGACGTCACGCGGGCGGCGATTTCGGCCGTCAAAAGCTCGATCATCGCGCGCGGATCGTCGATCCGACCGGTCACGACGGCCTCGAAGCCGCGGACCGCGGCCTCGTATCCGTAGCGCGCCCGCACCGCGCCGATGCGCCGCGCCGTGGCCTGCAATTTCCCAACCCGCCAGCGATGACGCGGTTCGATTGCAACCCCGCCCCCCGGCCGCGCCAGCTCCCAGATCAGGCCGAGATCGGTCGCGAGGGCGCTTGCGAGCGGGACGGCTGCGCCGCGCGGATCGGCCGCGAAGAGCTCGAAGGCGATCGCTAGCGCATCGGCCGTCCGGCCCTCGACGAGCGCGGCGGCGTACTGCCACGCTTTGGGGTCCTCGACCGCAACGCTCTCGGCGGCCAGCGCCGCATAGGTGATCGTCCCGCCGGCGAGGGCCAATTTTTCCAGGTCGTTCTGGATCGCGCCGAGGTCGGCGTCGCTCGCGGCGAGTTCGGCGATCACCCGCGGCTCCGCGCGGGCATCGAGCCGCTCCAGCGTCTCGCGCACGAACCGCTCGCGCACCTCGGCGCTCGGCGTCGTGTCGATACGCAGCGCCTTGCGCCCGGCCAGCGCCCCGAACGGTTCCGGCTTCGTTTTTTTCGCGGGCGGAAAGAGGTCTTCGAGCACCAGCAGGTTGCCCGCCGGGATCGCCTCCGCGGCCGCCCAGACGTCGCGCCGCGGCTGCGCGCGCAGCGCGTGGCAATCGCGCACGATCACGACGCGACGCTCGGCGAGGAACGGCATCGCCGCGACGGCATCGGCGATCGCGCGCCCGACGTGTTCGGTCTGCGGTCCGGCGATCGTATCGAGGTTGAGCGCGCGGACCTCCACCGGCAGCGTGCGCTCCACGATCGCGTCGATCGCGCGCTGCGCGAGCAGCGACTCCGTCCCCTCGATCACGATCAGCCCATCGAGCTTGGGCGCCTTCTCGATGAAGTCGAAGAACTTCACCCGTGCGCGAGCTCGGGTGCGAGCAGTCGCGGGCGGTCGGCGAGACCGGGGACCGATTCGAGATACGGTGGGCGCAGCACGCCGTACTCCGTGATGAACGCCGTCACGAGCCGTCCCGGCGTCACGTCGAAGGCGGGATTATACACATCGTCTTCGGCCACCAGGCGCACTTCGTCCGGGGCGCGCTCTTCGATCGGAATCTCGGCGCCCGAGGCGATCGCGAAATCGAACGTCGAACGCGGGGCCGCGACGTAGAACGGGATGCCGTGGTGCGCGGCCGCGATCGCGACCCCGTACGTGCCGATCTTGTTCGCGGTGTCGCCGTTCCGCGCGATGCGGTCGGCGCCGACGATCACGGCCGCGATGTTCTTGCGTTGCATCGTGATCGCCGCCGCGCCGTCGACGAGCAGCGTCGCGGGCACGCCGGCTTCGCGCAACTCGAACATCGTCAAGCGCGCACCTTGTAAGAGCGGCCGCGTCTCATCGGCGAACACGTGCAGGTGTTTGCCGGCCCGGTGAGCGGCGATGATGCAACCCAGCGCCGTGCCGGCGCCGGCCGTTGCGATCGGGCCGGTGTTGCAATGCGTGAGGATGCTGCCGCGCGACGGAAAGAGTTCGATCGCCGCGGCCCCGATGCGCGCGTCGATGTCGCGCTGCTCGTCGTGAATGCGCTTGGCCTCCGCCGCGTACGCACGGTCGGTGCGCGCGAGCACGCGATCGACGGCCCAAGCGAGGTTGACCGCCGTCGGCCGGGCCTCGCGAATGCGCTGCGCGGCCGCGGCGAACGCCTCACCTTCGTGGAGCCGCGCGGCGAGCGCGACGCCGTACGCTCCGAACACGCCGATCGCCGGCGCCCCGCGTACCGCGAGCGTTCGAATCGCCGCGACCACCTCGTCGACCGATGCCGCGCGCTCGCGCTTGATCGCCTGCGGCAACGCACGCTGATCGAGATATCCGACGGCATCGCCGTCAACCCAAACCGATTCCACTCGCCGAGGTTCGGCAAGCGGGATCTCGACTCCGGGCGGGTGCGCCTACGCGCGAACGGCTTGCTGGCTCGTATAACAGGCGCGGCAGTACACGGGCCGGTCGCCGCGCGGTTTGAACGGCACCGTCGTCTGCGATCCGCACGACGCGCACGTCGCATCGAACATCTCGCGCGCGCCGCCGAACCCGCTGCTGCCCGCGGGTTGCTGCGTCTTGCGGGCGCTGCGGCAATCCCGGCAGCGCTGCGGTTCGTTCGCGAAGCCTTTTTCCAGGTAGAACTGCTGGTCGCGAACCGTGAAATCGAACGTGTTGCCGCAGTCCTTACAAATCAGAACTTTGTTTTCCAGATGCTATCGGCGCCGGCCGAAGGCCCGCGCGCTCCCTTGTGATCGAAAGCGGAATCAACGAAGGCCGCCTGGCCGACGTCAGCCGAGTATAGGGCGACTCGGGTTCGGGTACAAGCGAGCGTCGGCCAATCGACGTCACGCTTCACGAGGCGCATGTCGGCAGGAACCATCGCATACCAAGCCGCGCGAGCCAAGCGGTTTCCCGGAGCGCACGGCCGAAGCGCCGCGACATGAAGCGATTCCGACCATCCACGTGCATGCCGGCGCTGTGCGGCGCGTTGCTACTCGTTGCCGTCTGCGTTGCACTACTGGGAGCGCGCGCGCAGGCGCAACCGGCGCCGGCGGCGGCGCCGTCGCTCGTGCCCGTTGCGCCGCTGGCCGAGTGTCACCTCGGGGTGCTCGCGATTCTCTCGCTGAACGGGCAATCCAACGGCAAAGACTATGCAGCGTTCCTGTGGTCGCCCGATGGAGCGGGAACGGCGTCGGGCTCCATCTGGGTCGCGACGAGCAACGGGTCGTACCGCGTCATCTTCAAGCATCGCAACGTCCTCGGACCGCAGTTCACCGGCGACGTCGACCCGGTGACGTTCCGGCTCGCCAAGGATGCCGAACTGCGCAGCGCGTTCGTCGATCTGCTGGACGATCCCGAACCCGGACCGTGCACCGTCTACCAAAGTTGGGCGCCCGGGGTGAGCGCGCATCTGCGACCGGACCTCGCCGCGCGCCTCGCCGCGGTCCCGGAGCCGCCGGCGACGGTGCCGGCGCTCGTCCTGAACCACGCGCTCGATTGCCGGTCCGGCGATGCGCCCGCGCGGACGCTGCTCGAAGCGTTGCCGCGGAGCACGATCGACGAGACGGGTCGCGTCGACGTCACCGTTCACTTGGCGCCCGACAGCAGCGTGACGAGCGCGACGATCCAAAAGAGCACGAACCCCGCACTCGATTCCGTCGCCCTCACCGCCGCCCGCGGCTCGGTGTTCGCAACCGCAATCAAATCGTGCGACCCGGTCGCAACCGACATCGTCTACACGCTCCTCTTCGAGCCGAAACCGTCGCCGGGCCCCGCCCAATCGCCGGGGCACTAGCAGCGGCCACTCAGCGGAAGCCGACGCGATTCTTCTCCTTGGGTTCGCCTTCGATGAGAGCGACGGTGGCGGCGGCGATCGCGGCCTCGTAGCCTTTGTCGAGTCGGGCGGGATCGGCGCGTTCTTCGGCTTGGGCGCGGTTTTCGGTCGTGAGGATGCCGAAGCCGATCGGCACGCCGGTCGTGAGCTGCACGGTCATGATCCCGCGCGAGCATTCGCCCGCGACGTAGTCGAAGTGCGGCGTGTCGCCGCGGATGACGATGCCGAGCGCAACGACGCCGTCGTACTCACCGCCGACGATCAGTTTGCGCGCGGCGAGCGGAATCTCGAAGCAGCCCGGCACCTCGACCACGGTGACGTCCGCGTCGGCGACGCCGCAGTCGCGCAAGCCGCGCCGGGCGCCGTCCTCGAGCCAGTCGGCGAGGTCGCGATAGAATCGCGCGACGACGATCGCGAACCGCTTGCCCGTCGCTACGGGCAGCGTGCCGGGTTTCGTTTCGATTTTCATGCCTTCTCCACCGCGACCGGTCGCCGGGCCGCGAACATGTGGCCCATCTTATCGCGCTTCGTATTGAGGTAGTCCGCGTTGTACGGCGTCGGATCCATTTGGATCGGGACGCGGCTGGCGATCGTGAGACCGTAGCCTTCCAGACCCGCGATCTTCGTCGGGTTATTGGTAAGCAGCCGCATCTCGCGCACGCCGAGGTCGACGAGGATCTGCGATCCCAGGCCGTAGTCGCGCTTATCGGCGGGAAGCCCGAGCTGCAAGTTCGCTTCCACCGTATCGGCGCCCGCGTCTTGCAGCGCGTAGGCGCGCAGTTTGTTGGCAAGGCCGATGCCACGGCCTTCCTGATGCAGATAGAGAAACACACCGCGGCCTTCGCGCGCGATCGCGGCGAGTGCGGCGTCGCGCTGCGGACCGCAATCGCAACGCATCGAATAGAGCGCATCGCCGGTGAGACATTCGCTATGCACGCGCACGAGGATGTTCTTGCCGTCGCCGATCTCGCCCATCACCATCGCGACATGCGCGGTGTCCTCGACATCCGAGCTATACGCGATGCCGCGAAATTCGCCGAATTGCGTCGGCAGATCGAACTCCGCGATGCGGTGCACGAGTTTCTCGTGGCGCATCCGGTAGGCGATCAGATCCTTGACCGTGACGAGTTTGAGCCCGTGCTTGGCGGCGTACTCACGCAGGCGCGGCAGCCGCATCATCGTGCCGTCGTCGTCCATGATCTCGCAGATGACGCCGGCCGGGTAGCGTCCCGCGAGGCGCGCAAGATCGACGGATGCCTCGGTTTGGCCGGCTCGCACGAGCACGCCGCCGCTGCGCGCGCGGAGCGGAAAGGTGTGCCCGGGCCGGAGGAAATCGGCCGGACCGGTGGTCGGATCGACGAGCGCGCGGATCGTGTTGGACCGGTCCTGCGCGGAAATCCCCGTCGTGACGCGCCCGCGCGCTTCCACGGAAACCGTGAAGGCCGTGCCGAGCGGGGTCGTGTTGTCGACCACCATCGGCGGGATCTGCAACTGGTCGAGCCGCGCGCCGAGCAGCGCGACGCAGATCAGGCCGCCCGCCTCCTTGCGCATGAAGTTGATCGCTTCGGGCGTCACGCAATCGGCCGCCATCACGAGATCGCCCTCGTTTTCGCGATCCTCGTCGTCGAGCACGACGACCATCTTGCCGGCTTTGATTTCGGCGATCGCCGACTCGATGCTATCCATTCGTCTCCGTTCGGGATCCAGGCGCGCCGCGAGCTGCGGCAGCGCCGCGGAGAGCGCTTGGATCGACCGGAACGACGGCTTGCGCGCGCCCGAGCGCAGGTACGAGATCGCCCCCTCGGTGAGCCCCGAGCGCTGGGCCAACTCCGCCGTGAGACCCGCCGCGGCCATCACCGCGTTCAGATCGTCCGCAAAACTCTCCACCCACTTAGACTACGGACGGGGCTTAACAGTTGTCAAATTAGAGGGCCCGCTCTCGCGAGCAGGCCCTTACCGGAAAATCGTGGGCTACGAGCGGCTATTTTTTCGCTGGGGCCGTTGGTTTTGAGGCCGGTGCGGTCGCTGCTTTCGGAGCCGGCGTCGCTGCGGCCACCGGTAAGGACGGACGGGACACCGCCGCGAGGTCCGGCTCGGATTTCGAGAACTCAACCTTCGTTGCTTGGAAGACCGACATCTTATTGACGTCGGTGCCTTGCATCATGCGATAGGGATAGAGCACGCCCGCGACCTTGCGATAGTCGGCATAAACGTTGACCTGGCCGTTTCCGTATTGCACCGCGCTCACGAGCGACGTGGAGGGCTTAAGAATCATCAGGAACTGTGCGCCACCCGCCGGGGTGACGGTGATGCGATCGCCGAGCTTCGGATCGACACCGATCTCCTTGAGCGTCGCGTTGTCCGCTGGGTAGTTCAGGAAGCCGAAGCGGTTAGCATAGAGCGCCGTCTTGATATTTTGCGCGAGCGCCGAGAGCGGATGCACGAAGCCGCCGCCGGCGCTCCAACCGCCCGTGCGATCGACGCCGTATTCATAGGTGCCGGAATTGTGCGGTAAGAGCACGATCATGCGGTTATAGCCGGTGCGAAAATCGGCCGCAAACGTGAACGGGAGCAATTGGTTCTGAACCTGCGCAAGCCCGGAGATGTATACGGCGCCGAATCCCGTGAGAATATCGCCGCTCGCGGTCTTGCGGGCCGCCGCGAGGGCCGCAGCCGGGTCCTTGAGCTGCGCCTCGGAGAGCGGCGAGACAAGCGGGGCCGGCTGCGACGAGGCCGCTCCGGCAGGAAGCGTCGACGGCGTCGCGACCGGCCCCGCCGATGCCGGTGCAGCCGGGGAAACGGGCATCGCCTGTGGCGCAATCGATGCGGTAGCAATCGGAGTCGCGGTGGGAGCGGCAGGCGGAGCGGCGAGCGCAGTCGCGCTCAGCAGCAGCGAGGCAATGGGGAATAAAAGCGCGGCGCGCAAGGAAAGCATGAAACCCTCAAATTAACAGCGGGACGCAACACGAATCTCGCGTCCTCCATGACATTGCGCATGCCACGGAGATGACGCGGACAATAGCGAGAGAATCTTTCACGGGCGGATATTCGACTTCCCGTTGAATTCACCAAACGGATGCGGGGCACAAGGGACGCACGACGATTGTGCGCATCGTCACGCACGGCAAAGCGAGGAAGACCCGCGTCGCGGCACGTAGCGCATGTGTAACTGCAGTCTTTCAACAGGACGTTTTTACTGTGCTTCGTTTTCAACGGGTGACGCGATATTGCGCATCGCTCTTTCTTCTTGCTGGCGCGCTGACCGTCGCGAGCTGCGGCGGCGGTGGCAGCGTGACGACCATTCCCCAGGCCTCGCCGTCTCCGGCCAGCAATTCCGAGACGTTCACGGTCCCGGCATCGGCCGGAACGCAGGCCCTTCCAGCAGCTGGGGGCCGGACACCAACGCTCGGCTTTGCCGCCGGCGCCACGGCCGGCACCAAGATCACCGCAACGACGTCAGCCACCGCTCCCGTCGGAGCTCCGGCGCCGTCGTCGGTCGCACGCCACATCTCGTCGCTCACCAATGTGGACGAGATCATGTGGGCACTTGTCACCGTCTCGCAACCGATACCGGGATCGGTTATTGCAAGCGAAGGCCTCTCGCTCATCCCGAGCGATCCAACGACCGTGCAGTACTACGCGGAGTGGGACGACATCACGAGCGCCCCGGGCACGAAGCTTGGGACGTTCGGACCGGGGACGATCACGAACGGCAACCTCGTCATCAACAACCCGACGACCGCGAGCAGCGTGCTTCCGACACTCCTTCCGCAGCACACGTACTTGGTTCAGTATTACTATTTACTCCCAACGACTTCGCCGTCGCCGGTGGCCTCCGCATCGCCGTCCGCTGCCCCTTCGGCATCGCCGTCCGCCTCGCCGACGCCATCGCAGTCGCCGTCCGCTATACCAACCGCATCGCCGAGCCCGTCAGGGGCCGGGATCGCATCTGGCTACACGCTCGCAGGCGGAACCGATCTAAATGGCCCGCAGGCATGCCCCGTGACGACGACACCGTATTGCAATTTGGTCGAGCTCGCTTACACGGGCGAAGAAGGCGGCCAAGTCAACCTGGAATTTGGCGGTCCTCCATCAGTTTCGACGACCCTTAGCGGTCAAATCGCGACCTCGATCACCCAAATAACTCCTGCGGGCTTTCCCGCGTACACCGGCGCTGGGCAAGTCACTGCCTACATGACCGCAACGGCATCGCCAAGCGCAACATTCCCAAGCCTCACCGCAACGATCGTAAGCGATTCCTTTTTCGCATTCGGAGATTATGGGAACGGATGCGCGCTTTTCCAATATATAGCGCCGAATGGCAGCGCGGCCACATGGACTCAACTTGCGCCAAGCAGCGGTTTTGCGGGCGCGGGCAGCGGCCTCATCTATCTCACGACATCGACCATCACTATATCCTCGACACAGACACTCCTCGCGATCGCCTGTCAGCCATAAGCAAACACCAACCTCTGCAAAAAGCGTTGGGCCCGCTCACAAACTCGTGAGCGGGCCCTTTCACTTTCGTACAACCTCTACCGCCGGTATTCGGCGCTTCATCGGTCGAGAAAGCGGTCTACCGTCACCTCTATTGGCAGTTCGTACGGCTCACCTACGGTTACCGTCAGTCACGAGAGCATTGGCGTTCCAGCGGGGAGCCTTCGGAGAACGTCCTCTGAGCGTCGCCATGACTGCCCGGGAAGCTGTAATAACTCCGGGTTGAAGCTCACAATCACTAGAGCCATGTCAACGTCACGCTCTTGATATATGCTCCAGCTTGGCTTGTTGCCAAATACTATGATGACGTCTCCAATCGTAGAAAGCCCGAAGACGTCTCCAGTCGGATCATAAAAAGCCGTTTGATAATGGACTTCGTTCGACTCCGAGGGCGAGAATTTAAGAATAGGGAACCCACCGGTAGCCTGCACGTATTCGCTTGGATCGGGCCTGAGCATAACAAGGTAAGCCGCGTCGTCTCCCTCACGGTCTAGAATCTCCCTGAGAAAGCGGGGCCCGTCCGGGCTAAAGAGACGAGTATCTGTATATCGTGCCGACATATTCGGCGCGGCAAGCCAATTTGGGGAGCGCCACGGCGGCACCGCGCGAGCACGATGCAGGAGCTCACTTGCCTCACTCTCGTCAGTAATGCGAATCATTGTCCTGATTTTCAGTTATTGGGGCAGCGGTCTCATCCAAGGCTGATACCACCGGAATCGGCATCGGGATCGGCAGAAATGAGATCGCCATCGAAAGATAATCCATCTTGGGAACCACGAAGGATCAGCAACGGAGAAACGTCAGCGGAAACGGACTGAACTAATTTGCGAAAGCTGAGTATCTGAATAACCGTAAGGTCCACGTCGCGATCCGGCCCATCTTGGACCCGACGCCCTTGCTCATCACGAGTCGGCATGAATTTCGTGAATCGATCTCCGACCGAAATCGTCGTCAACGTTCGGCCCGCCACACGAATCGTCGATTTTTCAAAAACAGGCTTTCCAAAAATCATAAATCGCCGCATTTGGTTTTTAAGAATCCTTCGAGCGATCATCCACGCTCGCACGGGCTATCCCCTCCCCCGTGGCGTCATGAATCTGGAGCGCTACCAGCGCCTAAATACACACTGTTCCAAAGGCGTCGCGGCTTCGCCCTCGATGACTAGCGAATCATGCTGAATTTTACCGACACTCAAATGTTCGTCACTCGCTAGTCGGATTAAGTTCGCTTCTATTTTCTCGAGATCTCCTTGAAACTGGAAACCAAAAAAGGTTCGACCATCTGGTAACGTGAGAGAGCAGTTCCTTGAAACCGCGCCTGCCTTGGCTGGAAGGTCACCTCCGTATCCGAGCATTTTTTTGAAGCGGATGAGGAACGATCTCTCGTCCACGCTCTCCAGATAACGGATTACAATTCCTGGTCGGCTTACACGTCCCGGGATCGGGTCTAACAAGTCGCAATAATCCTATGGGAAGGGCGGCTTAACCGTTGCCGTTTTCGACTACATCGAAACCTGGTACAATCGCAAGCGGCTGTATTCAACCCTCGGTCATGTCAGCCCGGAAACGTACGAGTCGTTGCTGCCGATCGCAGCATAACAAACTGTCCGGAAAACCGGTGCCGGCTCAGCATCGTGGTCACGAAACATGACCCGTCTGCGCAAATCGCTTTCTCAGGTCCGGCAGCTCGGCTATAATCTTGTCCAACGCTGCGTACTGTTTTGGGTAAATAGTCTTAAACTCGTCGCTTCGGTAGTGTTCTACGAAGTCGAAATCCCCCAGCACGATCCGGACCAAGCACATCATAACGCCCTTCTGCATTTCCCACTCCGAATAAGGGACTTTGGTGGAAGGTGTGTATTTTGCCGGCAGGAATCGAAGCAAACTCTCCTCGCTGCTAAGGTCGTAATGCTCTTCTATAAAACAGAGAGCATCTCGCATCATTAGAACCAAGAACTCCGCGAGGTCCGTGAGACTCATCGCAAGAGTTTCTAGCTTCCTCGCTGTGTCTTCATCCATCTGTCGTGCACGGATCGCGTTCACATAGCCCTCCTTATCCTGAGTTATTGAGATCGTTCCCCTTAACTCTTGAGGGATCCACTTTAGATCATTTCTGATCGTCTGGAAGGAAACTAGTGAGACTGGAATGTTCCACTTTCCAAACACCCGTGAAGAGAGATCCTCAACGCTCTTGCTTCTAACGCTGATCGAGGGAATTAGGGGAGTATGGCCGCTTTTGAATCCAAAGCCGGGCAAAACTCCCAACTCAACGTGCTTTAGGGCCTTTTTTCTAAACGCGCCCGATACAAATTCCCATCCCTCAAGCTGCTGAGCGACGCTCTTGCAGATATCATATACGCTGTCTTTAAAAGTCAAAACGCTTCCTACGGGAGCCGAAGTATGATCACGGGTATCGATGGGGGAGCTTACGCACGACTAATCCGATCGAATCGATCTTCGCGTCCGTGCGACTGCGAACGGATGCGGCGAAACGATTACGAACCGGTACCTCCGCGACCTACTTGGTCTTCAATCTGATTCAACGGCTAGCAACGAGTTGGAGACGCATCAACGGGTACAACACGATCGCACTTGAAAACGCGCAGGCTGCGTGAGATAATCACCGCACGAACGCTACGCCGTTAAACCAATTCCCC
>Ga0116226_10002989_pt1 | contig 14859 bp, 12 predicted proteins | sample S1TSphfallax_FD_89692 | JGI IMG/M metagenome (GOLD analysis project Ga0116226, IMG submission 89692) | Host-associated microbial communities from peat moss isolated from Minnesota, USA - S1T2_Fa - Sphagnum fallax MG | ecosystem: Host-associated > Plants > Peat moss > Unclassified | place: USA...
TACAACTTCAAAATACTTAATATTTGATGACCATAAGGCCTTTCAAATACATGGCAAGTATGTCAAGAGCCTAATAAAAATAAAAATCATTCACTTTGTAAAACATATTATGGCATTTTACAAGTATTGGTGTACTACTTGCAATCAAATCATACACCAATAAAAGAAGAGGTTACATTCCATGTTATTATTAAAGAAGAAGACTTTGAGAACATTGGGCTCAAGTATAATTACTTCTTATCACTTACTTGAATAGTTGTTGTAGTGTTAAACTTTTATTGACGTGTAGGTGGATGTCTAACACATATTGTCATGGACTTGTTTACAACCCCATTTACACCTTTTTTGAAATTCTCATGAGATCCATGTGTTGTGAAAACAATTTTTTGTAATGAATAATATTGAAAATGGTCACATGGCATGCAACCTATAGTGTAGACTTTAAAGAAAGTTGGACGATCTTCGACTTTGTCTCAAGATGATATGCTTCTTACAAAACCTTAAGCCCCCAACAAAAAGTATTGCCTCATGTTGAGCTTCAAAACAATGTAAGCATTTCTAGGTTTAAGGCATTCAAAAAAGATTTGACTAGAAAATAATCCATAGTTCTTTCAAAATAAACATGTTGCAAGACTATTGATTATATTTTTTTTATCACCAAATAATATAAGCGCACTTACTCGTGTTGGGAGAATCTTTTAATGGGTTAAATAATTTACCATTGACCTACTAGGTTGAAAATTGGGAACTCTTTGAAGAGTCTATTTGAAATAGCCTTTCATGTTGACAATTAAAACTTAAACTTATTTTCTTAGTAGTGTTCTAAAGAGAAGCTTAATCAATCAAAATAATTAAATAAGGACATAAAATGGTTGTTTTAATGCAATGCATATAAGAGCAAAGGAATGGAGATATTACATTATCCCCATGTATTGCAAGAGTAATTGTATCCCCTTTAAATATGTATGCACCAAATGTACAGATTATTTCTCCCACCCATTTAGAAGGAAACATGATTGTCCATACATTTGTGGGGATTTTGAAATGTATGTATATAGTTAGAAAGTTGGATTCTAATCAAATCCATAATTCTTTGTATTGCAACAAATCATTTGGGGTGCTTTGAACATACACTTATCTTTCATAGCTTGTTGCGAAGAGGCAATTACAAGATCTCAAATGACACTTGCTACCAATAATTTGTTCTAAACAACTTCATCAATGCCACAAAAAGTCATGAACTTTTTTTTGTCCCAAAACTCAAGTGATGTTTTGTGCATGCTCATTTTACACAATTTAATATGTCATCTTTTGATGAATTTGCATGTTTATGAATGATGCGACTTGTAATTTACACATGTTTGTAAGTAAATGTGTTGCACATGAATAACAATGATTGGAAAGAAAAGGTCATTTTGTGTATCTTGCAAGTTGCCACTGGAATAAGCTTCAAACAAAGTGTTTTCCAAAAGCACATGCACAAATACCATTTATTTAATGGAGGTAAGGGTATTTTCAAAAACCTACTATGCGTTAATTTTTTTTGTAGCACCATAAACCATAGGCTCCCAATAGTATTTGTTGATTTTTTTTTAATAGATATGTAAAGATCAAGGAAATATGAAAGAAAAAATATTTTATTGATTGTTATAGGAAAAGTTGTTTCATGGCATCAAAGCTACAAAATATGATGGAAGAATACAAGAAAATGAAAACCAATAAATTATCTTATATTAAGCTTTGTACCAAATTTATTTTCATTATAATAAAGCTATTACATGTGCTTGATTTTTTCTCAAGTTCAATTTGTTTTTGAGTTGCAACTTTGATGTTTTTCAAATTAACAATATGCATGTGCATGCTCTAATACTTGACAAATTGTCCAAGTCTTGGATACATCAATTTGACTATATTAATAATTTATTGTTAGGTTCAACATTCCCACTCATGAAGTAGGTCAAATGATTCTACAACATGTAGCAATTGGTATACATTAACATTTGATGTTCCTGAATTAAAGTGATAGATTCAATTCCAAGTTGATTGAAAAATTTCAAAAACTTGCATAATTTTGCAAAAAATCTCCAAGGAATGCTTTGGTTGACACATTTGCAATTTGATCAACAATGTTAACATAAAACACATTGATAGTACTTAAGGTTTGATGTTCTCTTATAAAATGGTATTAAACATCATTATGTCTTGTTCTTAAATTATGAACATTAACTAGATGTTACTTTGATTATCATTGAAAAGTGGTGTAAGGATTGGCTAAACATACCTTAAAAATCTTTAAAGAATTTCCTTATTTAAATTGTTTGTCTAGTGGTCACACTTGATGTGAATACTTTGCTTCAATGGTTGATGATGTAATTTCATTTTGTTTCCAGCCTCCCCATAAAATTAGTCCTCCGTTCATGTGGATTACAAATCATGTTCATGAATTTTTATCCATAAGATCCCCAGCAAAATCTACATCTAAATATGCTTCAAGCATGTTAATAATGGCATTAGTTTTGTTGCAACCCTAGCCTTGGGCTTGTGACCAAGGCAAGGGCTTGCGAAAGTGCGAGCCAAGAGTGAAACATGGGAATCACATTTCATGCTCCCAGGAATGTGGGAGAATGTGAGGGAATGAACCTCCACACTCCCAAGTGAACACCCACTTAGGGAGTTGGAGTCCTAATGGATTTTTGAATGTTTAAAGAAAAATTTCAGGGGTCAAAATCCATTATATTGAAGAGTTACTTATATTATTGAAAAGCTCTTAGAACGTAGATGTTTAAAATGGGTTTGCATGACCCATTTGAACACTTAAAACACAAGTTATGGCCAAAAGAAGGGCCAAGAATCAAATTGTCAATTTGATTCCTGACCATTAAAAGTTGGGAATTTCCCCGATTTTCTTGCGTTTAAGTGACGTGCTACATACTATTGGTAAGCTCTTGACAAAGGCTACAACTTTGCCTAAAACCCCACCTCAACTGGATGTTTGCACACAAAGTTATGGGCTTCCAAAGTTGCAAGAGCTTCAATTTTGGGAATCTCGGAGAGTCCTAGGACAAAATGACATTTTTGTGCTAGCCCCATGGCTAGGCACAGAGAATACTATAAAAGGGAAGGTGGTGGTTTCTCCCAAGTCCGGGTTGTGATGGTTTCTCCCAAGTCCGGGCTGTGGTGAGTCTTGTGAATTTATCTTTGCCCGTGGCTCATTCGTGCACCAAAAACATTCTAGCTACACACTAACCAACTTGTTGTTTGGTTTATGTAGGTCCGTGTGAGTAATTAATTTTCTTGTCAATCTTCCTACTCCCCATCCTAGAACTCTAGCACGCCTTTCTACCCTTGAAGTGTTATGAACCAAGAAGCGTGCCCTAACTCATTTTCCCTTCATTGTCTTCACCTTTGGACTTGTAGTTGAATCCATCAAGGAGCTTGGGGGTGTGTCAAGCTTGGTAGCATAAACTTTAGTGAAATATCCTTCGTAGAAATTTGTAAATATTTCTAACAATAATGAAATGAATACTACTAGGCTTGGATGTAAATTTTGCCACAATGTGCATGACATAAGAAATGTCAAGTTGGGTTGCAAGTTGGGCAAACATGAGGCACCCCAATGCTTCAGGGTAAAAGAAAGGTTCAATTTTTATTGTGGTAATCAAAAAGAATTCCAAATGTGAACTGGGGTTAGCATGGGTGCTTATTGGTGTGGCATTTTAAAAACCAAAACATTTGGAAATCTTGTTGATATACAAAGCTTGCCCAATCCACAATTTTTGTTATTATCACCTTTTAAGATGTGGAATCCCACATACACATATGCATTGTTTGTGGTCACCTCAAATTCTTCCTTCATCTCCATGATCATGTGATCTTTATGTGTGGTGCCTTTTTCATTGCATATTAGCCCATCGTCAATAAAGATGGTAATAATCAATTTCAGAAGTCCTTTGTTGACATAAACATAAGGATTTGCAAGGCTTGGTTGTAAATCATATGAAATCAAAAAGTTGTTAAAGTTTATTGTTCCACTTTTTCCTTTCTTGCTTTTAAGCCATAGAAGCTTTTCAATAACAAACAAACCTTATTTTCTTAACCTTTGGACATAAAACCCTCTGGTTGGCACATGTAGATTTTTTTTTTCAAGTTTGCATATAAATAGGTAGCCTTGATGTGAAATTGGGTTATGTCAAGATCTTTAGCTATAGCAATTGCCAAGATTATTATAATGGAATCAAATTTCACAATAGGTGAAAATGTCTCATTGTAATCTATGCCATGTTGTTGAAATTATGCTTTTGCCATTAATTTTGTTTTGAATCTTGCAATTTCACCATTCGCATTAGTCTTCAAACGGAGAACACATTTACATAATATGGTTTTTTCTGCCAATCAAAAGATCATTTAAGATTCAAGTACAATTCTAGAACAAAGATTTGTATTCATCCTCCATGGCAAGCTCCCACTCTTTCTATTATGGGCCAAATATTGCCTCCAAATAGGTCTTTGGTTCTTGAGGCAAATATGTTGTTCAATTAGTCTAGCAAAAGAGGATGCCCCTATAATATAATAATTAACAAGTTGCCAACTTGGAGCTCTTTTAATGCGATTAGAATGAATTGCTTGAGATTGTAACTCCTCAACATTTGGAGCCAATATGTCTCCACCTTCTTGAATTTCTCCTCCTGCATTATATTGGGCTACTCCTACTACATATTCTTGGATTGTTCTTCTTCCATCATCTTGGGCCACTCATGTTGCATCTTGTTGGATTGTTCCTCTTGCATCATCTTGGGTTGCATCATCTTGTATAATTGCCTACACCTCCATCTTGTGGAATAGTTTTTACATATATTTGGTTGAAATGCTTATGTTAAATGTCATATGGTTGGAACAACACTTGTTTCTCCTAGTTGACTTGTGTCCTTAAATTGTATGTGGAATATTCACCATAGTCTTCATGTGAATTTGTGATGATAAGTGTCTATTTTTTATGAAAGAGTACATTCACAAATGATTATCTATTTCTTGATTGGATTCAAGAATCATTATGTTTTTTAAATTGCACTATACCCAACAAAAATGGCTTTCACAAATCTTGGGTCAAGTTTTTTCTTAGCTCCTTTGGCACAAAAACATATGTTATGCATCCAAACACCTTGAAATGTCCAACTAAAGGTTTATGGCCTATCCATAATTCATATGCCATTTTTTCCTCGTGAACCCTAAACCTAGCTTAGTTGAAGAAATACACAACTATTTGCATTACCTCTGCCCAAAGATTAAAGAGAAGCCTTCAAGAATGCAACATATTCCTGATGGGTCAAAGTAAGATAAAATATACAAAAAAGTAGAAATCTCCACTTTAACCTTACACCTCTCATATAACTACCATAAAATAACATCAAATTAGGTGAAAGTATGTGTCAAGTAGCATTAGTTGGCTCTATTAAGTTTATAAGAATCTAATTCTAAGAAAATTAAAAGCAAATGAATTTAAAAAGTAAATGAAAAGTACATTTAAAATTTATTGAAAAAAATGTGTTCAAACCTATTTTTTTGGTTAGACAAATGAATGAAATTGATATGTAATAAGTTAGGAAATGAAGATCATCATATGTTTTAGTGAGTCATAAATATATATATATATATATATATATATTTCCTTTTTGTAAGAACCTACTTGACACCTACTTGAAATTAAAAGCCCATAATGAAAATAGACATCAAAAGCTACTTGTATTTTGAAAAACCTACTACTATAGTTTGAAATATGAAAATCAATGCACATTAGGGTAAACATATATCATATTTAATCATTGAAATGAAAACATTCAATGTTCCACAATTTTTAATGGGTTTTGTTGCTATTTTAAATGTATTTCTTCTAGTTTTGACAAGGTAATCAAGTTGTTCACTTTATTTTTCTTACACCTTGATATTTTTTGTGATTGTTCATTATTTCGTTTTGCTTTACCATTTTGTTGAGGATAGTATGGAGTACTTGTTTCATGTTTGATCCTAGCTTCAGTTAAATGCTCTTTGAATGCACAATTTATGTATTCACCGCCATTGTCACTCTTGAACTTCACCATAACATTTCTTGTTGTTTATAAGCTTTTTGCCTACACTTTTTTGAAACTTGCATTCAAATTTTTTACCTTAGATTTGATGCAGAAAACAAGTTCGAATCCATTATAATCATCAATAAAAAGCATAAAGTATCTTGCGCCTCTTAATGATGGGATGCTCATGGAGCCACACACATCAAAATTTGAAAAAACTCCCATGGTTTTTTTGCTCTAATTATGGTTTTGTCATTGATTGGAAAAGGAAGTTGATGATTCTCCCATACACACAACATTCACACAATTTGGCAATTTTTTTGTTGTCAAGTTTAATGTCAATCACCATTTATTCCTAACATTTTCAAAACCATCTTCAGATGAACATGCCCAAAACATTCATGCCACATCTTAAGGTTGTTGTCATTAAATGAAACACCAAAAAATGTAGTGCTCTGAATGTGTACATGCTAATTTTCAAGTGGCACCTTCATGGGAATGACTACCTTTCATTTGTAATCTATAAAACTTTCATGTCTTCACCTTAGTCATGATGACCTCCCCTTTGCCATTTGAGTTTTGATAATGCAATTATTTATGTTTTGTGTAGTTATAATTCCTTTGTCTACAAGATGTCCTATTGAAAACATTTTTTTATTATAATAATGGGATGTATAAAACTCCTCCCATTTTGTGCTTCTACCATTGTCCATTGACCAAACACATGACATTTATAATGCCAACACCATGAACCCACAATTGTTGGTTATTGTTGAGAATTCAAGCTCAACTAGTTAGGTTTCATTAGTTATTGGAGTAGGATGAATTACTTTCTTTACCTATATTGGTTTGTTTATTTGTGGTTTAGTCTTGTAGTTAAATACCTTGGTGTTGATGGTTTGTTTCTCTTTTTCTTCATTGCACAAGTTTGTGTATTTCATGTGGCAAGAACCTTGAGGAGTTCTTGATGTTATGTTTTGTGTTGTGACCATCATGTTATAATTTCCTTTCAATAAAGTTTTATGTTTGCACTTGAGTAGATCTCCTATTTGTTAATAGTTATTGGTTATGGTCATTAGCTAAATGCCTTTTTCATGATGGCAAACTAGCTCTTTCAATTTATCATGTGTTCTATGGTTACTATGTCAGCATACCTAACATCTTGTCAAATAGTATCCACTTGTTGTAGCATTAACATTAATAGATTCATCTTCCTTCCTCTTCTTGCATTCTTGCTCCCAATGCCCTTTCTCATGGCAGTAATTACAACGTGTCTTTTTTTAAAATTCAATATATATATTTATTTATTTATTTATTTTCGCTTCTACATTATACTTATTAAAACTTCTTCCTCTCGATGAGTAAAAAGCCTTATCATTAGTATCTTGTTCTAAAAAATCTTTGTGAGTGTATCTTCTTTCAATAATCTCACGGTTAGATTTTTAAGAGTCTTCATGGCATTTGGTACATATCCCACGTGAATATCACATGTCGATAATCAATTGGCAAATTGCAAAGAATCTTGGTGATCACAACACTCTTTGTGGTGGGCTCACCCATATTGTTGAGTTGAGTCGCCGTTGCTTCCATTACAGCCACAAACTAAGGACATGTTTTGACCAGGCTAAATCCGAAGTTCAAAGAATCATTGTTACATGATGTGTTTGTTCTCCATGGCATTTTGCTCATGGACAATAATCAAATGATGCCACCTTGTTGCTATAGTTTTACAATTAATTAAAACATTCATGTGTTTTTCATCAATTGTTGAACATGCTAGCATCATGGTTGTGTTATCGCGTTTCCTCCATTTTTTCACATCAATTACTTCTTCAAGAGTCTAAGTTCCTTCCACTATCTCCATTAATTTTTTTGCACAAAAAATTATTGTCAACTGGAATTTCCAAATCTGAAAATTCATTCCATTAAATTTCTTGATGCTTCTTATATTATTATCACCTTCTACTTGCATACATGCATCATTCTTCTTTGCCATTTTGAACAACCAAATAATTTATGTCTCTGAGTGTTGATTCAACAAGAAGCTCTATCAATTAAGCTCTCGCATACTAAGTAATTTGAAATATATTATCTAATTTACAATTTCGAAAACATTGTGCATGAATGTAACCTATTGAAATTTTTTGGCATATATGTAAACATTAAGGAAATATGAAAGAAAAAATATTTTATTGAGTGTTATTACAAAAGTTGTTACATGGCATCAAGACTACAAAATATGATAGAAGAATACAAGAAAATGAAAAACAATATCTAACTATCTTCTACTAGGTTTTGTACCAAGTTTATTTTCACTATAATAGAGTTGTTACGTATGAAAGTTTTTCTCAAGTCTGATTTGCTTTTGAATTGTAGCTACAATCCACAAGATGTTTTTTGAATTAACAATGTGCATGTGCATGCTATGACATTTGATAGGTTGTCCAAGTCTTGGACACATTGATTTGATTATACTAGCAATACATGATTAGGTTCAAGAGTATCAATGAATGAATTTGCATGTTTCTTGCATTGAAATGAACACTAAGACAAAAGAAAAGGTAAAAAAGAAACACCAAGATGTAGGCAAATTTCAACATAAAATCAAAGAATCATATCACAAAGTTAGTAGGTTTGGGTGATCCCAATTCCTAGCAAACATGTGTTTGAGCCCAACCAAATCTTGCCAACTCCTTGGCATCAACTACTATTACAAGATCATGAAGGCCTACTGATTAGGTCCACAAGATTGGCGCTTTCACTATATTGATCAACCAAAATATCATGAAAATAAATTGCCTAAAAGGATAATTAGGCCTAACAAGGTTAATGTTTTACTAACGATAAATTGAAATTCTAGATGTAACAAACAATATTCCTAAACCATTAAACCCCTCCTAAAACAACTCAAACTATTTAATAGAAGACAATTCATGACATATGACCACAAACTTGCCCATGGCATAATAATGATTGATTTTTGTCAACTTTAAGGTCTTTTTATGTACACTCTAAAACAAGCAACTTATTTTTGAGTTAATTGTGTGTAGGAAAATTCATTCAAGGACGCCATGTAATTGCGCAAATAATGCATTCAAGGGTTTTCATAGGTATATGCACAAATGTTTTCCTTTCTAGATGTTTGATACAAACTATGATAAAAAGTTTTAAGTTAATTTTATAAATATTTCACGTTAAAAAAATGATATATTTTCATCATATTGTAATTGTCCAAATGGACATTTGAAACCTACATACTAACTAAAAATTACCAACACCCATGGCTAAAAATGGCTTAAATAATAAGGTCACAATATGTAGCTACAACTGAAACACTCAAATTGTTGATTGCACACACACAACAACAATAAACAAGATTTTTTTTATTACTAACACAAGACAACAATGGACAAATAAAAACGTTATCATTTCGCCAAATAATACATAATCTTGGTGTTAAGAGAAATGTGGCCTATTATTGTGAGAAAACTTTATTGGAGTCAAATAAATAATATATCATTTGTTTTGGGAAATTACCAAAACAAGTACAAATGTCTCATGTTCAAGTAAAAAGTTTAGTAACAACTTGGGGTTAGAGAGTGTGACCTAATTTGATAAAACTTTGCAAAAGAAGAAAGACAAACCTTATCAACAAAACGTTAAAACTATTAGAATGTCATCTATCTATGCAATAAGGTAGTTTGTTTATCAAGTAGAAATCTCCCAAACTATGGCAACCTCTATTGTGTGTTTGTTACCATTTGAGAGCCTTTGGCAAGCAAGGGTGCAATAGCATGGTTTGCTAAGGTTTTGACTTACAAGGTGCAAGAGTTATTGAATATTGAACAATTTTGTCAAAAATAATTCAACAAAATCAAAGTTCTAGGGAAATTAAGTGTATTCTTGATATTATTGGAAAATGCTCATCAAGTAGGATTTTATGGAGGCAATTTCATAATTTCTTAGACCTAAACTATGGGAGATATTGAATTTTGAGTAATTGTTGTCATTAAAAATTCAACTATTTTCTTCTCTTCTAAATTAATTTGGGTTTAATTTTTCCAACATGATGACCCAAACAAAAAGGTTGGTGAATCTAGCAAAGAACTTTTTGGGAAATATAAAATATAATAAAAATTGCCATATCTTAATTATAAAAAAAATTAAGACTCAGCATAACTAGGCAAAATTACAAAACATATATACTTGTCCACTAGGATAGTCACCATTTATTGTCAATTAATGTCGAGGATCCTAGTTAGTGCGCCTACTTGAGGAATTTGAAAAAAAATCCCCTTGTCGTCTTCATCATCTTAGAGTCCTTTGAGAAGCCCAGCTCAATCTTTTTTCCTCTTTTGCCAATGTTCCCTATTGGTTGGTCTTGGCAACTTTGATCAAAGTTGCAAATGATGTCTTATTTTCTCGCAAAAGCTTAAGATTTTAAGGACATCCCTTTCTTTTTAGTTTAAACAAAACATAAAAAAGACTATATATATATTTGCCTTTGATGCTCAAATTTGGTGGTTTCTATTGGTGATTGTGTTTTGTGTCCTCTTTTCTTCCATTAATGTTATCTTGGATTGCTGAAATTTGGATCAAAGGCTTAGACATCTTTTGTAGCAACCCGCCTACTTATACAACTATGTAATAGACCACAAGACTATTGGATATAACATGGTCAAATGAATCAACACTTTGATAGGAACAATTATGGGTTATTTTATCCTTTTTTTAACATCTAATTGCATTTTCCCTATTTGTTATTTGTTATTTTATTATGGAATTTTATTCAACACCTCTACATTTCCTTTCAATTTGGTTCAAATCAATTTCATGTATTTCTTAATCAATTGAATTCCATTTAATTCTCCATTCAAAAACATATCTTATAATATTTTATGATATAATGGTGCCATTATTTTTTCACCATGTTTTAATGCAAAATTTAAATCCTTTTTGGGGTCATTTTCCTATAGTTCATGTTTTTGGTTAAGTCCAAGGAATCCCATCTATCAACCATCACTTTGGGCAAATTGCAACTTCTAGTCCTTTCTGAGATTATTTTTCATCATCGCTTACTTTGCAAATCAAATATTTTCATTACAATATTCGGATGACATGTAATTTTTTCACAACTATAATGTGTTTTTATGAACCCCTATTGCCATAATAGGTACATGGGTCCATCAGTTTTTTCTTGCACATTTTGATACACCCAATTTTGTACATAGTTTACGTTCAATTATATGACAATTCCCTATCAAGGGATTTTCATTTTGTTTCATATTTACATTCTTTCTTGTTATTTTGTAGGTGCATGTCTTCTATTTCATTTGTTAGCTTAATTTTTATTTATTGGCTTTTTCTATCTAGATGTTATAAATATGGTTTCAGAATTATTTTCCTCCATAGGTACTCATAACACTTTGAATGAATTTTCTAGTTTTTTGTGCTGAACTTTGTATTATTCATTTAAAACTATGCATTAAACCACAATATTATAATAATGTATTAACATTTTAATTTGCAAAATTGTGGGTTGTGAAGAATAGTCTATCCAATGGATGGCTAACAATTTATTGTCTATCTATCCTACCATTGTGAGTTCTTTTTCATGTTTTTCAAAACTACTTTTTCAGTCCCTTTTACATATTTTTCATCCCCCATTCTTTTTGTTTACATTTGAATGTTCTCACTTCTCATTTCTAACGTGGTTGTTTCAACAAACAATTTTTTCTTGTCTCCCATCTTTTCTTTCTTTCGTGTCTTCTATAGACTATCTTTTGTTGTTTAATCTTGCATTGGTTGTACCTCAATTATAATAGACTCTTTCTATGTTTTGTTTCGTTCTTTTGTTGGAGGATCAACTTTGTGTTTGCATTGTAAAATGGCAACCTTTTGTGCCGAGGGTAAACCTAAACTTACAATACTTAGTGATGATTATGGGATTGCCCATGTCATTGAAAATGCTTATATGCAATGTTTGCTTTCCAACTTGGAACTATGCATATTTCCAAAGACGATGCATATGATGACAACAACAATGTTATAAGATTTGTTTATCAAACTCCACTTTAAAGTGCCCAAGGATTGGAATGGATTCTTCATGTTAGGAGATTTGAAATTGTTGGAAGAACTTCCCCAAAAGCTCTTAGAACATTGTGTTGATGTTAGGCACTACTACCTTTGTTACCAATGTCATCATTTAAGGTGTTCAAGTGAAGACGAACCATGTGGTTTCTTTCTAGATCATGACATGTAGTCATAGACTTGTGTGACTCTTCCAATGAAGATGTATCATTACCTATCTTTGTATTCCCCTCTAATTTTTTAATTTTCAATTCAATTGCTTTTGGTGCTACATTCCAATCGAACCAAAAAGTTGTGTATGTGTTCGTTCCTCTTTTCTTAGTGGGCAAGGACAACTACACTAAGAAAAAAAGAGGTAGTTTTCTTAATGTAGTTGTCTTGGGCCTCAAGTTAGTGTCTTTTGCCCCTTGTGCCACCTCTGAGTTGAAAAAGTTCAACTATGATACACTTTGCATTGAAAATGTTTCTTACATCCCATCCACATTTAATGGCGATGTTCTTTTTGAACTCCCAATAATTAATAATATTGATGACCATTTTGATCAAATGTAAAGCATGGTTAGGAAGTATGATGGTCATTCTTGGTGCAAGGTCAATATGACCAATAATAATGACTTTAGTCTTACTTTTCAGAGGATGAGGTGTTTGGGTCATCTTGAATGTTGAAAAAATCTTTACAATTATCTCATTGTGAATGGAAGCCCCAATGAAACTACTTGGGTTGGTGAAATTGTTCATAGTTTTGTGTAAAGATCGTTTACAATTAATCTAGCTTTTGCAAAATCTACAATGTCATTTTGTTCTATGTCAATACATGTGTAGTTCACATGTATTACATGGTACATAAACATGTTAATTTGACTTGAGCAACAATTCACCTAGGTACACATGAACATCATGTTGTTAAGGGGAGGTGCAAAGATGTTGAATAAGTGAAAGCTTTGGTCCATGACGAAATGTCTCATTCCCTGCCAACTACCCCATCTGCAATTATGTTGGTTACAAGTAAAATGTTTTTTTCCAAACATTTGCTCAATGAGGATGTTGAGGGCTCAATGGAACTTCTTCAAGGAGAGAAACTATGTCAAGTGATGGACAAGTTCACAAGATTGTGTTTTCCCAATATTCGGCACTTAGCTCTATCCTATAAACATCATTTGGGTAATAGAAGGGTGAAAATCCTTTAAGGTGTACCATAAAAGATGAAATGGGCCTAATTTTCATTGTAATCATTTTTTACCTTATAATGTAATCCCCATAAAAAATAATGAATCAAAAGTTGTCAAAAATTTGAGGACTTTATTTTAAACTATTATAATTATAAATTTCATCATAATCATCCATAAACATGTTTTTACACTACTAGAAAATGCATCATAATTCACTTTGGGTTTCATTAGATTTTGAATGAATTTGGACATTTTTACCTAATGAAATTGTTTAACCCCCTAATGAACAGGGATTAGTTGTTCCGGACAATGATTTATTTCACTAGTACTTAGTGAAACAAGATTACTCTCAAATGAAATATAAATTTACCAAACCATTCACTTGCTAGTTAATTAACTAACCAACATGGAAATTAATTAAATTATATTTATTTAAATATATAATATTATTGATAATTTCATGATTTTTCAAACCTATTACTTATTGACACGTGTCACTACTTACATTAAGTTAAAAACCTAGCCTAGGTAGGTAGGTAGGCCACATAATCAACCTAGGCACCTATTCTAAGAATTTGATACGGGAATATTCGGTCAACATACCCTAAGGTGCAATTTACTAGCTTAAATCACTATGGGACTTTAAAAGTGAAATAACTTCATTGCATTTTACTAATTTCACAATAATATCATTATGTAGACATCATGTTTCATTAGTAGTTAACATAATTCAATATTATAATTTATTATATTAAATAGGTGTATTCCTATGTTTTTAAAAATATTTTATCTATGTTATTTTATGATATACCCTATATTATTTTAAGCTACTTTAGTTATTTTAACTTATATTTTATGTTATTATCAATTATTATAAATTATTGTACCCTAAATTATTATACGTTATTTTACTTCAAGGTTTTTTCTAACTAGTTTAATATAACTTTTAAGTTATTCGAAATTAAATTATTCAACTAACTTTAGGTTATACCTTATGTTATTTTATTTTAAATTAATATATGTATTTCAAATTATACTTTAAGTCATTCAAGGTCATTATAATTTATGTTATCATAAATTATTTTATGCAAAGTATAATAATTTAAAATAATCTAAAACAAAATATAATGACTTAAGGTAAAAATAATTTTAAATAAAAAATAATAACCTACGAAAAATAATTTTAAATACCATACAATATAATAAATACCAATAGCCTATGATATTATAACATAAAATATCAAAAAAAATATAATATAATAATGACCAATAGTTGTAATATAACATATAATAATCGACAATAATTTATAATGTAATAACCATTAATAACTATCAATAAAATGACCACAAATAACCATTAATATAATAGCCACCATTTGCCATTAATATAATAGCCACCATTAGCCATTAATATAATACCAAATAATAATCACCAATATCCACCAATATAATAGCCACCAGTAGCCATTAATATAATAACCATTAATAAACACCAATATCCACCAATAAAATATCCATGAATAACCATTAATAGA
>Ga0116226_10002990_pt1 | contig 14858 bp, 12 predicted proteins | sample S1TSphfallax_FD_89692 | JGI IMG/M metagenome (GOLD analysis project Ga0116226, IMG submission 89692) | Host-associated microbial communities from peat moss isolated from Minnesota, USA - S1T2_Fa - Sphagnum fallax MG | ecosystem: Host-associated > Plants > Peat moss > Unclassified | place: USA...
CGCCGTTACGTTGTTTGAGCAGGATTTGCACTTTGCCTTCGGCGGCATCAAGCTGGGTGCGGCAATCGTTGGAGAGGCCAATTCCCTTCTCGAAAAGATTGATGGACTCTTCCAGCGGCAGGTCGCCTTTTTCAAGCTTGTCGACAATTTCTTCCAGGGATTTAATTTGTTCCTCAAAAGTCGCCATACTCTTCTCCTAAATAAGAACCTAAACTTTTTCCGCCAGAGGCCACAGTGGTCCCAGCACCTGTGCTGCGGAGGTGTACTTGCCGAACGGCGCGCTGACCTGCACCCCCTGCACCCGGTCGCGCACGGCCAGCAACATCTCCTGCGCGATGCGAATGCCTTCGGCGCGGGACTCCTCGGGTGAACCGGCTTCAGCCATACGCTTCATGATCGCATCGGGCATGGAGACCTTGAGATCATTTTTCATGAACTCAGCATTTTTCAAACTGGTGAGCGGCCAGATGCCCGCGACTACGGGAATGCGATGGCCGCTGGCCTCAATGCTGTCTAAAAATTCATGCAGCAGTTTCAGATCGAAAACGGGCTGAGTGATGGCATATTCGCCGCCCGCTTCCACTTTCATGCGAAAGCGTCGCAGCTCATTTTCAATGTCGGGCACACCGGGGTTGGCGGCGACACCAATGGTGAATCCAGTGGAGGCACCGATGGAGTTTTTTCCAATGTCAATGCCGTGGTTGAGGTTGCCGACAATTTTTACCAGTCCGATGGCATCCACATCAAAGACGGCGGTGGCGTCAGGATAATTGCCCAGCTTGGGCGGATCGCCAGTAAGGCACAGGACGTTTTTCAGCCCGATGGAGGACGCGCCGATGAGGTCGCTCTGAATGCTGAGCAGGTTGCGGTCGCGGCAGGTGTAGTGCAGCAGCGTTTCAATGCCGACCTGCTGCTGAATTTGGATGCAGAGACTTTGAGCGCTCATGCGGGCGGAGGCGCGGGGCGAGTCGGGCACGTTGACGCCGTGGACGCCAAGCTTATGCAGCATGGCGGCACCGGCGATTTCTTTGCTGCAATCAATGCCCTTAGGCGAGACGATTTCAACCAGCGTGAGAAATTCTCCGGTGGCGATGATGTGACCGAGGCGCGAGCGGTCTTTGAGCGGCGGGGGCTGGATGGTGGACTCGGTTATTTCAGCCGCAGCACTGGCCATCGCAGTAGGCGCAGCGGCCATGGCGTTCAGCGCACGCAGGGAGGACTTCATCGCGCGGATGTGGTTGGGCGTGGTGCCGCAGCAGCCGCCGATAAACTGTGCGCCCGCCTTCACAAATTTACGGGCGTAGCTGGCCATGTATTCCGGCGAAGAGAGATAGATGGCGCGGCCCTCAACGGCGCGGGGAACTCCGGCATTGGGCATGGCGCCAATGGGAAGGCTGCCCACACCATAACCCGCCGCCTGCATGGCCTGCACAGCAGCGAGCACGGCCTCAGGACCGGTGCTGCAATTGCAGCCGATAGCGTCCGCTCCCCATGCTGCCAGTTTTTTTGCGGCCTCGGCGGGAATTGTGCCGTCAAGGCAATTGCCAGCGTCGTCCACCGTCATAAAAACAAGTACAGGGAGAGTGGGGGCCTCAGCCCTGGCTGCGAGCAGGGCCTGCTCGGCTTCTGCAAGCGACATGAGAGTTTCGATGACCAATAAATCGGGCCCGGCAGCGACGAGCGCTTTGATCTGCTCCGCGTAGGCGGCATAGGCGGCGGCAGTGGTGAGTTCCCCTTCCGGCTGCAACTTCACGCCGAGTGAGCCGATGGAAGCGGCGACCCAGGCATCGCCAGCCTGTTTGTCGCGGAGCTGGTCGACGGCCTGACGCGCCAGCTTTACTCCGGCAGCATTGATGGGGGCGACTTGGTCCTGCAAGCCATGGCGCTGAAGGCGAATGCGGTTCGCGCCGAAGGTGTTGGTCTCAATAATTTCGGCCCCGGCCTGAAGATACTCTTCGTGGACGCTGCGGACCAGTTCGCCCTGCGTGAGGTTGAGTTCGTCGTAACATTTGTTAATGAAAACGCCACGGTCGTAGAGCATTGTGCCCATAGCTCCGTCAAAAAGCACGGTGCGGTCGCCGAACAATTCCTTTAGCTTGCCTTGTAGCTTGACTGCCATTCTGGTTGGGTCGTCCTCTTGCGTTTACGTGTGTTTGAAAATAGTGGATTTATGGACTTCATCCATGCTAGACGAGGCGCAACCTGAGCGCCAGCGGGGAAGGTGCAAGTGGGCGCGCTTTGCTATACTGGCATCTGTAACGAACAAGAAGATTTACCGCAGAATCCGCCGGGAGTCGCACCTTTTTCATGAATCGAAGCAGCAATATAAAATTGGCATGCGCATTTTTGCTGGCAGCCACCATCCTGCCGCTTACCGCGTGCGGCAGAAACTACGACAATTTATATCCATTCCCCCAATATAATTTTGCCGGACGGCCCATTCCGCCGAGCCAGTTGGCGAACAGGGTGCTGGTGGCGATCCAAAACCCCAGCGGTCTTTCTGGCGGCGAACTGGAAATTTTGGACGCAAAGAATGACCTGCGCCACAACATCCAAAACACGACACTGCAATGGGTCATCAACGGCTATTCGGCATCGCTGCCCATCTCAATCCAGAGCTTCCCGGATGAGCTTGCAGGCTATGTCTACGCCAGCGGCGATGGCAGCTTTACCAAGGTGAACTACAGCACTGAGGCGGGTGCGGGATCAGCGGCAAGCGAGCCAGGCAAATCAGCCAGCATCATGATTGATGGCCTGTTCCAAAATGTTTATTCCGCGCAGGAGTCGAACGGCTATGTGACGGTTTATAACGAATCGACCTCACAACTGTATGCGCTGAACCTGCCGAATGCGTATGTAGTAGCGACTAACACATCGGGCACGATTGCGCTGGCCATGGTGCGCAACAGCAACTCTCTGTACCGCATCATCAAACTTTCAACCACCAGCAATACTCCGCCAACACCGCCAGCCGGTGCGATTGACTGCCGTCCAGCAGACAATCCTCTGTACTGCGTGGTGCCCGTGCCGGGAACATTTGACCGGCCAATTTCAGCATATTTCTCGCTGGACGGGACGCAGGTCTACGTAGTGAATTGCGGGCCAGAATGCGGCGGTACTACGGCCAGTGTGAGCTACCTTAGCACCACTCCGCTGCTGGAGGACAATCCAACCATCCCGACGACCAGTGCCATTCTCGCGACTACTCCAGTACCCGGTGGCGCGACGACGGTACTCTCTGACGGAACATATTTGTATGTAGCAGGACAGCAGTTGCAGAGCAGTGGGACCTACGCGGGACTGTTTGCGGGCAATTTGTCGATCATCAGCCCGACGCAGCCAGCCAGCCAGACTTCACCCGTTGCTCCGAGCGTGATCAGCACCTATTCAATTTCCGATGGCATTCACACCAAGATGATCTTCGGCGACAACAACACGCTATGGATTGGGTCGAACACCTGCGCCGAGGGAGTGCGTCATGCCAAGGCGGTAGCAGGACTGACGACACAGGACGCCAACTATAACTGCCTGACGCGGTTTGTAATTGGGCCCATTAATTCGGGTAATCCAATACTGCCCAGTTGGTCCGCCAAAACCAGCTATAACGTTGGGGCACGGGTTACGGACGGCACGAACATTGAAGTGATGGCGAACGGCAATTCCAGCTATACGCTGAACGGCGCGCAGATCACTGATGGAACATCGGGCAGCAGTACGCCAACTTGGAGCACAGCGATCGATGGCACGACGACCGACGGCGGCATCACCTGGGTGAATATAGGCCCAGTAACTCAGGCGGAAATCATCCCCGGTATTACGCCCAACAGCGAAGCGTTCCCCATCCCGATAAATTGGATCAATACCAACGGCAGCCCGTACTACTATGGCGACCTGACCGGCATTTGCTGGGTGCAGGGGTTGAACAAAATGTATACGGCATACGGCGGGCAGATCCATTTGTTCGGTACGGCAGATGGTGGCGAGCATGACAACTCACAGATCACCATTCAGGGTACGGCGTATGACGTGGCCTACATGGATGCGCTGACCGACGCGGCGAATTAATAGGACATTCCCATGCAAGAGCGCCTGCCCACGGTCGACATTCTTGCAATAGCAGCACACCGCGATGATGTGGAGCAGACCTGTGGCGGCACATTGCTGAAGATGGCAGCGCTGGGCTGGCGGACAGGCATTCTTGATCTGACGCAGGGAGAGAGCGGTACACGCGGGTCTGCTCCAGAGCGCGCCGCGGAAGCCGAAGCCGCTGCAAAATTGCTGAATGCTAGCTGGCGCGAGGCGCTTGATCTGCCGGACGGGTGCGTGGAAAACACCTGGGAGAACCGGCTGAAGATTGCCACCGTGCTGCGGCGTTTACGGCCAAGGGTGGTGATACTGCCCTACTGGGAGGGCCGTCATCCCGACCACTACACCACGGCGACACTGGGATATGAATCATGCTTTGTGAGCGGGCTGGCGCGAGTGACCACACCGGGCAAGGCTGAATTTGCGGCACCGCACCGGCCTTACAAAATCCTCTATGCCAGCTTGTATTCCGATGTTCGGCCCAGTTTTGTGGTTAACATTACAGCATACATTGAGCAACGCCATGCCGCGCTGATGGCGTACCGATCACAATATAGTGAACAAGCCGCAGGAGCAGGACTGTTTGTGCCGGAAGATGATGTGCGAGAGCGCAACTTTGCCATGGCGCGAACGTATGGGCTGATGGCCGGAGTGCGCTATGCTGAGCCATTTGTCCAAAAAGAGATTGGGCTGGCAGAAGACTTGATGATGCTGCCGGTGCAGTCGATATAGATCAATCAGTTGAACAAATTAATTAGTTGATAGTTGTCCTATGATGGACTACATCGGTGCCAGTTGAGGGTAGGGGGTCATCCAGCAGTACCTGGACCTTTTCATTTTGCAAAGACTGCAATACTTGCGGCCCAGGGCCCATAACAATTTGGTTTCCGCCGACATTTTTGGCAGCGTACAAGGCGTCATCGGTGCGTTGGAGCAATGCCTCCCATGAGTCATCGGGAACGGCATCGAGGATGGCCACACCAAAGCTGGCACAGAGTCCGATGTGACGACCATGATTGGGAACATATAGCCGCTGTATTTCGGCACGCAAACGCTCGGCGACTTCAAGGGCGCGCTGGCGGGATGTGCCGGGCAGCATAATGACAAACTCATCGCCGCCAAGGCGGGCAATCAGGTCCTCACGACGCAGTACAGAGCGTAGTGCGTTGGAAGCGGCGCGGAGGAGACTGTCGCCATAATTGTGGCCAAGGGTGTCATTGGCAGATTTGAAATTATCGAGATCGCAGAGGATGACGGCAAGGGGCTGCTTGTTGCGGCGGCTGCGGCTGATTTCGCGCTCGGCCTCAATGGTGAGGGCGCGGCGGTTGAGGACACCGGTCAGCTCATCGGTGTAGGCCTGGGCCTGCAGCACGATGCGCTGGCGCGCCCCGGTGATCCAAACATGGCCGTAGGTCAGGCCAGCCAGCGCGATCGTATTGATGAGAAGGACTCCGGGTACCACGTCTGGCCGATGAAAGTAGCCGGGCGGCGGGGTATGCAGCAGCACCAGGGCTGAGCGGACGACATTCGCCACCACAAATAGGGACAGACAAGTGATGCTGAGCCATGAAGCCTCTCGCAAAAACACACTAGGTACGCGCATTAGAAGCACGATGCAAACAACGGACCCGATAATCACGCCCGCGCTAAAAATTAGCAGACCGGGCACGATTGTATTTGCGTAATAAACCGCCCAGGTCATGGCACAGGTGCCGATGATGGTGCTGGCAAGCAGAAGTAGCCATCCGCGCATCAGCCAGTTATTTGCCGGCAAGCCGGTCATCCAACTGTAGCCGCGGTACATGAATACAAAAGACATTTGAATAAAGAAGTTGGCGACGACTGCGGTGTAGAAATTGTCGATGCGGCCAAACAGCAGCAGAAGTGACATGCCCGCTGCTCCGCTGAGAGAACACAGCACCAGCATGGTGGGAATGCGGACTGTGCGTGCGCCAACTGTATTCATGACCAGGGCAACTGCACAGAGCAGCAAACCAAATAGATCAACAGCGAAGAGCGAGCTTACTTGCATAAATTAATTAGCCGGTGAAGGTATCTCGACATAGGCGGAACAGAGTCGCCTAAATAATTGACGATCAACCAAAGCAGAGGTATTCAAATCTAAAAGAAATCTCGAATGGAAGTAACGCAAGAGTTATTGCCAGTATTTTCTTTTATACCTGAAATAGCTGTGTAGTTGAGTACAACGAAAGATACTTTGTTTTGCTGCATGCCAAGTTAGAACGAATAGGCCAGAACTAATAGATTAAAAAAATTAATATATTGGGCCCTCGCCAGCCGGGCGGGTCTTCCAACGACGGTGCACCCACAACCACTGCTCAGGATAGCGACGCACCCAGTCCTCAATGGCGGCGGTGAATAGGGCGGTACAGGCCTCAGCATCCGCCTCGTTGTCGCCAGAGCGGACCAAGTCCAACTGTCTGCCGAAGTGGAGAACATAGCGCTGCTCACGCTGCTCCCAGAGTAAAAATCCGGGCAGGACAGCGGCATTGGTCCTGAGCGCGACCCGGGCGAGGCCGGAGCCGGTACAGGCCAGTCTGCCGAAAAATGGCACAAAAACACCCTGCGGCGGAGTCATGTTGGTGTCCATCAAAATGCCCACGGTCTCGCCATTATGCATGGCGGCGATCAGGACGCGGGCAAAGTTGTCCTTATGCAGTACACGGTTGCCGTGCAGGCAACGGATGCGGTTGACCAACGCATCGACACGCTGATTGTCAAGCCGACGAATAACCATGCTCATGGGATGGCCCATCAGCGAGTGATAGAAGCTGGAAAGCTCCCACGCGCCCAGGTGCCCGGTGATGACCAGCACACCACGGCCAGCATCGCGGGCGGCAAGATAATTTTCCAGCCCCTGATAGCGGATGAGGTCCTGAGTATTCCTGCGGGTATAGCGGCGCATCTGGCAGAATTCGCCAATCTGCCAGCCCAGCATGGTGTACTCGGTGCGTAGAATATGCTCGCGCTCTGTGGGGAGCATCTCTGGAAACGCCAGTGCCAGATTCACCATTCCCACGCGACGCAAACGGGGCAAGAGGTGCCATGCCAGAGCACCGATGGCTGCTCCGCAAGCCCGCGCCCAAGTGCGGGGCAGCGCACCCAGCAGCGTCACCAGCATCCAAACCATTGCGAATTCAATGACTTTAAGCATACTTGTCGTAATTATCCGGTCATTTGTATCGTAACTGATGCATTCGCGACTCCAGAAAACAATAGTTTCTACAAATGGCAATTATTGATAATGCCGCTGCACACTCGCGCCGATGTAGCGAACGTATATAGATGCGTTTGGGCAAGTTAAATAAATACAGTATGAAGCCAATCAGGAGATCGTGATGATAGTGGATGAACTTGCCTCCCCAGCAAAGCAAAATGAGTTGCCAGACGCTTCATCAAGACCCACTCGTTTTATTGCGCGCCAGCCAATATTGGACACGCGCCGCAACATTATTGGATATGAACTGCTGTTTCGGTCGGGCTGGGAGAACAGTTTCAATGGCGACACCAACAAGGCCACCCACATCATGCTGGACAACTGCCTGATTATGCGGATGGAAAACCTGGCCCAGCAGCAACTGGCATTTGTAAACTGCACCCGCGAGTCACTGGTAAAGCAGCATGTGGCCCTGCTGCCACCAGCCACGACTGTGCTGGAAGTCCTGGAGACAGTGGAACCAGACAAGGAGTTGGTGGCGGCCTGCCTGGAACTGGCGAAAATGGGCTATAAATTTGCGTTGGATGACTTTGCCCCCAGAGAGGAATGGCAGCCGCTCATCAATCTGGCTGACTACCTGAAGGTGGACTTTCGCCTATCGGATGCAGCGGAGCGGAAAAAAATCCACCGGATGGTGCGGGGGACGCGGGTCGAACTGCTGGCTGAAAAGATTGAGACAGAAGAGGAATTTAACATTGCGCTTTCCGAAGGCTATCGATATTTTCAGGGATACTTTTTCTGCCGGCCCACAATCATCGCAGAACATGAGATTTCACCCAACCGACAAAACTATCTGCGTCTGCTGTTGGAACTGAGTAAGGACCCATTAAACATATCAACTATTTCCCACATAGTAGAGTCTGAACCCTCGCTATGTTACCGGCTACTGCGGCTTGCCAACTCCGCCAGCATGGGAATGCGGTCTGCGATTACCAGTGTTACCCGGGCAATGATGGTGGTGGGCGAGGCGCGGTTTCGCACTCTGGTATCGGTTGCGGCGGCCAGCGCCATGGGCCACAACCAGCCACAGGCACTGATAAACCTCACGCTGGAACGGGCCCGCTTCTGCGAGTTGCTGTCACCCATGATCGGTGAAAACCCCACGGAGCAATACATGCTGGGACTGCTCTCGCTGATTGATGCGATCCTGCAAATGCCGATGGAAAAGATTGTTGAGTTGCTGCCGCTGCGCAAGGAGATAAAAGAGTCCTTGGTTGGAGTTGATAACCCGGTGGCACTCCCACTGAAACTGATTAAAAACTATGAACTAGGCGACTGGGGGCCATGCTTGAGCGCCGCCAATGAACTGGGCATAACCGAAGAGACCCTGACCAGTGTTTATCTGGAAGCCATACACTGGGTTGCCGAAGCGCTGGAAGCCAGCTAACAGGACCATAGCATTATGATTGAAGGAAATACATCTATCAATCATAAATATGCCTGATAATGAGAGGTAGAGTCAGTTTCTATTGATGAATAATTACTATTTTTGATTTATAGAATGGTCTCTATCGATCATGCGCTGGAAACTACAGCACCATCACGGGTGCTCCTCCGGCAACTACTACTACACGCGACCTTACGGAGCTGGTTGAAATGGGCGCGTTGCTGAGTGCCAGCGAACACTACTATGCGCAATATGAGTTGAACATGGCATTGGCAGGATGGTGACGTATGGTACAAACACTTGATGTTTTGAAACTCGACGCTAAGGTGCAGAGGCGCAATACACAATCGCTACTTATCGCAAGAGGGTTGTAATGCATGACTTGCATTCAGCCAGTGCAAATACGTGTCCATTGAGTGTGAACAGGTGAGGCTTTTTTTCGCAAACGCAGCCGCATCAAAAGAATACTCGTCATTTACCTGCTGGTAGTCGAGAACTATGGGAATATGCGGCGGGAGTTTGGGCACAATGTCCCGTGTATTCAACAGCCGCCATGAATTGATCGGAAGCTGGTTGAATAGATGGACAAACTCCGTATTGCCAACACGCGGCGATGCAAAAGTACACAGCGTGGAAATATCAAATTTCCGTTTTGCATTGTTCTCCATCACAAAAAGGGCGGCAAGCGCCGAACCCAAACTGTGGCCGGTAACGATGGTCGGCCTGTGCTGGCGGGGCAATCCACTTTGTGCTGGCGGGGCGATGCCACGCTCGGCCTCTCGACTGATTGCCAACTGTTCTAGTTGCTCGGCAAACGATCCGGTAAATATATCGGTGAAAGAAACAGGAGCACTACCGTGCGTGTTAATTTTTCTACATTTAACGACCTGCATCGTGCTGTATATCTTGTCAAAACCGGTTGCAACTTTCCCTGCAGCGGGGACCTGCCGAAATGGAATGGGAACTGCAACGACATCATCCCACCACTCCACGGCACCCTCTGTCCCACGGATGGCAATGATGCGCGAATCAGGATGTGCAAGGGAATGGGCAACAATGCCATAAAACTTCAGCTCTTTATCGCCGAGAACAAAATCGGACATTTGTATCCAGGCGCTGAGTTCATAGCCGTCAGGAATATCAATCGGTCCGGGACACAACGGGTCTGGATTCTGCTTGTTCTCAAACATGGCATAAGCAGCCTGCACAAACTGTCCATATAAATATGCTGCATCTTTATCCAGTGGTCCGCCCAAGCTGCATCTCCTTATAAAACAGACCTTACGGCACAATGATGGCTGCAATGTCGCTGCAAATCACAATACTCGGCCAAAGAAAAATTGAACAGTGGACAACAGTAAAACAGGCGACATTAGAGAAAAACTCTAAGGCCGCCTGTTTTCTGCAGTATGTGCGATTGGGGCTAGTTGTGGGACTGAACGAAGTATTTAGCGACGGCGCGGACAAATGGCCGGGCATCTTCGGGGACGACCACGTTGCCTCTCAGCACAGTTTCAAAGGGATACTGCATGCCGTAGAATTCGCGGGTGTCGCCGTCGTTTTGGCTTACGACGGTGCCGTCGAGATCAATGCCAGCGAAGAGACCCTTGCTGCGCGACCAAGTCAGCAGCTCGGCATTCAGCTTCCAGTCTGTGCCAGCCTGGGCATCGCGGCCCACTGGACCGGCAGCAGCAGAAGCGTCCCCACCAATTTTGAATTTGTTCTTGAGCATGTCCTGCAGGCCGCGGTCATTCACCGCCACCATGATGAAGTCAGTGGATTGCCCGCCAATTTGGAAGCCGAAGCTGCCGCCGCCCATGGAAATGAAGACCGGCGCGCTCCAGCCGCGGGGAGTACGACAGGTGGCCACGCCCTGACCATATTGCGCGCCAACGATAAAGGCGCCTTTGATGAAATTGGGAACGACAGCTACACAGTAAGCCTGCTCCAAAATGCCTCTGGGAATGGCTTTGTCGGGGGTCTGCATCACTTCGTCGAGTACAGCCTCAGAGTCGGCCAGCCGCTGCACCAGCTTGGCGTGGGACGAGGCTGCTTCGGCGTCCTTCGCCAGAGGGGTGGAAAGCAGGAGGGTGGCGCACAGAATGGCGGCTGCAATTCTAAAGAGGCCGATGGGGGAAAGAAATTTGGTCATCATTGGGTCCTTTCAAGGGGGCCGGTTGGGAAATGAATTACTGAAAAAGTCTACTTGAGAAAAATATCATGCTCGCAGGGTGGGAGAATGAAAATCCAGAGGGTATGTATAAAGAGGTTATGTCTGTATGATGCCGATGGGCGGTGCGGCGTTGTCCAGCGTTTTCCAGTGATGGACCTCAAATCACCTCGGGGCAACCTCGAAGTAGCCTCGATGCATATCGGGATAGCCTCAAATGTTCCTCGATGATTTGAGCAAAAAAATGGGGGTTGCAGGTCGCAGTTGCCTGCGACCACAACCCCACTTCTCCCAGGTCTGTGTTACTGGTAACAAGATGACATCGTTACCTAGGACGCACAATGGCACTTAAGGGCACGATCTTAAGTAACGCGACCAAAGTACTAATTAGTTAACAGTTGAAAACCAAGAAATGGCAACGCGAAACCATCATATTTATATGAAATAGAATAGCTTATTCGGATACCGAGAAGACTATTTAGTAGGATGGATACTGTACTGCTGCTCAATTAATTTGTGGTTTATGGCATACATGGTGAGTGCGGTACGGTTGTTAACTCCAACTTTGCGCATCAATTTGGCAATGTGCGCCTTCACAGTACGCTCCTCTATTTTCAATTCAGTGCCGATTTCGCGATTGGAGGCACCATTAATCAGGCGGACCAGCACATCGCGCTCACGAACCGTAAGTGCAATTATTTCTTTACTTTGAGCGGCAACCTGCTGGGGGCCATCGAGCAGACTGGCCAGCACACGACGTGGCGCCCACATGGAACCGTCGGCAACCGTCTGGATAGCCTGAATAATTTCCTGCACATTGGCAGAGTCTGGCAGTATGCCCCGGGCACCGGAACTGATAATGCGGCGATTGATCTTCAATTCCTGTGGTTCTGACATGATGATGAGGCGCATGTCGGGACGAAAGCGCTTGAAAGTGCTGATAAGGTCAAACAATGCTTCATTTGGAGTCATACAGAGCAGGACCAGATGGATAGTGGTGTCCCGGACAATTTCTGGAATGTTGCCACAAATTAGCTCGACACTGGGATTTGCCTCAAAAATGGTCTGAAAGCCGAGAATACGCAAGGGGTCAGTGGACACCAAACCGACCCGAAGCCGTCCGTGCAATTCTTCCTGGTCATCCTCTGTCATGCTCACCTGCTTTCGATATGAACTTTAGTAACACAGAAGCCTTACTTACATATGATCGCTACAATTTAGGCAGAACAATGCCGACCTGATTTTGATATTTGCCTTTGCGGTCAGCATAACTAACTTCACAAACCTCATCTGACTCAAAGAAAAGGATTTGGCAGAGGCCCTCGTCGGCATAGATGCGGGCGGGCAAGGGGGTGGTGTTGGAAATTTCAAGGGTAACGTATCCCTCCCATTCCGGCTCAAATGGAGTGACATTGACGATGATTCCGCAGCGGGCATAGGTGGACTTGCCGACGCAAATAGTGAGGACATTGCGGGGAATTTTGAAGTATTCGACAGATCGGGCAAGGGCAAATGAGTTGGGCGGTACGATGATGGTGCTGGCCTGCACGGAGACGAAAGAGCGCTCATCAAAGGCCTTAGGGTCAATGATTGCACTATTTACGTTGGTAAAGATTTTGAACTCATCAGAGACGCGGAGGTCATAACCGTAGGAAGAGAGGCCGTAGGAGATGACCCCTTCACGGACCTGTTTTTCGCTAAAGGGTGAAATCATGCCGTGTTCGAGTGCTTGTTTGCGAATCCAGCGATCGCTTTTGATGGACATTCTGCTCCTACAATGGGAAAAATTAGGGTACAACAGGGATAATTCGTTTCTAAAGTGCATCTTACGGCAGGAGTGGCGCGTTGACAATCTTTTGCTGCTACTCTAGCATTCGATGATACCCAGTTGGGCAACTAAAACAGATATTTTGGTTGCATCCGAGTTAGACTTGCCTTTACTATAACTTACGACCGGTTACTAATAGATACACCGAGGAAGCCAGCCTTGATAAAGCAGGACCTGGTACAAAGAGTTGTCGATGTGACGGGACTACCGCGCCAGCGCGCGGAACAAGCCGTTGACACAATCTTCGAAAGTCTAAAAGATGCTTTGACTACAGGCGAACGCATTGAGTTGCGTGGGTTTGGTGTCTTCACGGTGCGCCCGAGGAAAACAGGCATTGGGCGCAATCCACGCACGGGTGCCGAGGTGAGCATAGCGCCGGGTAAAGCGGTGCGGTTCAAGCCGGGTAAAGAGCTGCATCTGATGGATTAGAAGAGCCTTATGGATTGATTGCACCACAATGGAATCAATTCCTGCGATTTGGCGTAAATAGACAGCCCAAATAATCATTTCACAATCGACTGTGCTCTAGAATCTGGCTATGTCATCGACCCTGGGGTTGAGTGGCTCAGTCATCACTGATCCGCAAGCCATAACAACAAAAATTAAGGTCAGGCTGAACAAGAAATTGGAGCCACCCAAGCCGCGCAAGCAGCGGTTATGGCTGTATTGGCTGCTGTTTGTTATGACGTTGAGCACGACGACCATGGTGGGAACGCGATATATGTGGAACTTTCAACATGGACAGCCAGCGATAGCCAACGACACGGACATTTTTCCCTTTGTGTGGACAACACAACATATGGGCGAGATTGGGCAGGGACTGCCATTTTCATTGTGCCTACTGAGTATTCTGATGGGGCATGAGTTTGGGCATTACTTCAATTGCAGACGGCATAGCGTGGCGACTTCCTTTCCCTACGTGATGCCTGCGCCGACACTGATAGGGACGGCGGGTGCGGTGATTAAAATGCGAAGCCGAATCAAGTCACGACAGGCACTGCTGGACATTGGAATTTCTGGTCCGCTTTGGGGATTTGCAGTTGCGGTGCCATGGCTAGTGGTTGGAGTGTTGCTCTCAAAGCCGCTGCCCACAAATGCACCTGCACCGATGGTGTGGTTGCAGAACCCGGCGATTGTGCATGTGGCTTTTAGAGTATTGCGAATGCTGCACCAGAGTGTGCCTCCACTGGACCAGACACTTTTTCATCCAGTGCTACTGGCGACGTGGATTGGTCTGCTAATTACATCCGTCAACCTATTGCCAGCGGGACAATTAGACGGCGGGCACATTCTGTATTCGGTTTCGCCGCGGGGACACCGTTATGCGACTCATATAGTGATTTTGTTGATGATTGTTGCGGCCATATTTTACTGGTTGCCATGGTTGGTATGGGCTGTATTGCTGATGATGCCCCTGATGAAACACCAGCCGGTGCCGGTACTGCCAGAGCCGGACGAGACAGCGACAGCGAAGTATGTGGCGGCAGCGGTAATTTTTCTGCTGACCTTCCATTACATGCCATTTATTGGGTATCAGGGAGACAAGACAGTGCAGTTTTCATTGTCGAACCTGCCACAGATATTAGGGCATTAAGTCTGACAAGGCTACATAAGGTGGACTGCGTCTATATCGACGATGATGTTGCGCTGGGGAATGCCGTGGGCCTCGGCAGCGGTGAGCATTTTGCGCAGGGTCATACCAAGCAACTGGCGGCTGGATGATTTGATGACAAGGTGATAGCGATAGCTTCGCTTGAGGCGCATGATGGGCGCGGGCGCGGGACCGAGGACGCGCAAGCCCTCCTTGGTGGCTTGCAGGAGTCGACCGACGACCCCGACCCAATGGACAGCCTCTTCTAATTTTTCGCTGTGGATGATGACGTTGGCGAGTGAAGTTTCGGGTGGGTAGTGCATCCAGCGACGGAACTGAAGCTCGCGGGTAGCAAAACCGGTGTAATCATGGGCAGCAGCATGGCGAATGGCGTAATGCTCCGGGTAATACGTTTGGACCACAACGCGACCAGCAAGCTCGCCACGACCGGCGCGACCGGCAACCTGAGTGAGCAGTTGGAAGACGCGTTCTGAGGCGCGAAAGTCGGGTAGGCTGAGAGCGTTGTCCGCACCGACGACACCGACCAGGGTAACACCA
>Ga0116226_10002991_pt1 | contig 14858 bp, 17 predicted proteins | sample S1TSphfallax_FD_89692 | JGI IMG/M metagenome (GOLD analysis project Ga0116226, IMG submission 89692) | Host-associated microbial communities from peat moss isolated from Minnesota, USA - S1T2_Fa - Sphagnum fallax MG | ecosystem: Host-associated > Plants > Peat moss > Unclassified | place: USA...
AAAGAACAAAACCTGTCCGCCCCATCAACCCGCAACATAAAAGGCACCGTTTCCGGTACCTTGTAGCCGCCGATGGATCATGGCGAGGGCGCCTTCTACGCCTCACTGAGGCCGTGTGTCAACGCTCTGTCACATCTTCCCAACCCGGAGAAAAACCCTTTATTTTCCTGGAATTTTTACCAACGCCTCAACTTCCCGCAAAAAAATCTTCAAAACGCGACCCCAGGCAAGCCCGCCATACTAAAAACGCATGGCGGACCGAAATCCATGCGCAAAACTCAATACCGCCGCAGCAACGCCACCAGCCGCCCCTGTATTTTCACCCTATCGGCGGGAAAAATCTTCGTCTCATAGAGCTTATTGGCTGGCTCCAACGCCACTGAATTGCCGCGCCGGCGCAGCCGTTTGAGCGTCACCTCGCTCTCATCCACCAGCGCCACCACAATCTGCCCGGTCTCGGCCACTTCACCCTTGCGGATGATCACCGTATCCCCGTCAAAAATCCCCGCCTCGATCATGGACTCCCCCTCCACCTCCAAGGCAAAATGTTCGCCGCCGCCAATCAGCGCGACCGGCACCTCAATCTCGTCCTCATTCTCGTTCATCGCCTCAATCGGCAACCCGGCCGCGATCTTGCCATAGAGCGGCAGCGACACCGCCCCGGTCTCGCGCGCCGCCTTCACCCCCGGCATCTTGCCGGAAAAATCACCTTTTATGACATTGGGCGCAAACCGCGGCACGTCCCGCGCTGGCGGCGCCAGATCGTCCGACAAACGCACAACCTCCAAAGCCCGGGCCCGGTGCTTATGCCGGCGCAGAAACCCGCGCTCTTCGAGTGCCGTGATCAGCCGGTGAATGCCGGATTTGGAGCGCAGATCCAGCGCCTCCTTCATCTCCTCAAAACTCGGGCTGCAGCCAGTTGCCCGCAAATGCTGGTCAATAAAAACCAGCAGCTCATGTTGCTTGGTGGTCAGCACAGCCTCGCCTCCTATTATGGCGCCCGTACCCAGAACAAAGCGCAAACATGACTGTGTTCTAGTTTAGTTCTCCGCGTCCCGTCAAGTTTTTCGTCCGCCGCGTCACCACCCGGCTCAACCTGGTCGCCGGTGCATCGACCCAACGCTCAAACCCGAAGGTCAACGCCGCCGTCAGCGCCAGCCCCGCCGCCACCGAAACCACCACCCCGCCCGCCATATCCCGCGTCGCCACCAGCAAAGCCGAGGTCACCGTGAACAGCACCGGAAAATGCACCAGATACAGACTAAACGAATACCGCCCCAGCACCCGCCCCAGTTTCCCGCCCAGCCAAGCCCGCAAACCAGGCAGCACCAGCACCGCAAAAAAAATCAAAATGCCGCCATATTGCCCATAGGCATGGAACGCATCTAGCCGCATCGGAAACCGGAAAACATTGGAAATCCGTTCAAATTCCCGCCCCCAACCCGCCGGCAAGCCATGCGAAGACGCACAAAGCCCCATAATAAGCGCCAGCCAAGCCAGCCCCCGCATCCATGGCTTCCCGCAGCACCGCGCCCAACCCGGCCGCCGCACCAGCCGCGCCACCCCAAACCCGATGAGAAACAGCCCCAGCGGATGCATGGACAGCAAGATCAGCAGGGCACCATAAATCGCCTTAAACCAGCGCGCCGAAAGCCAGGCCCGCAACCGCACCATCAACAGCACGAGCAAAGACCCATAAAATTCTAAATGCAGCGTCCAAAGCGGCGGATTAAAATTTTGTGCCGCCGGCGCCAACCCAAACCAGCGCGGCAAAGGCGGCGGCAACAGCGTCTCGCCTTGGTCCCCCAGCAACATCCCGCCCGCCACCAGCTCTTTGCAGACAGTGCCCAGCGTCACCCGCTTCGGCCCCAGCCCCGCCAGCCAACTATTCGGCCCAAACAGCGCCGCCGCCTGCACGTGAGCGCGCGGCAGCCACGCAAACCACAGCGCTGCCAGCAAAACACACACCACCATCGGCACGCCCAACCGGATCAACCGGCGCAACACCAGCCGCCAGGCCGGCGCGGCACTCGCCTCAAACGACCCAGTCAGCACCACCCCGCTGATCAGAAAAAACAGCGACACCGCCACATAGCCATCGCAGAGAAAAAACCACGGCCGGTGGATAAAATTGTCCTCCCAGGCCGGATGCGGCACCAAAGGCGCAATGCCGCCAATCGCCAAAGCCAGCGCGGAAACATAATGCAAAAACACCACCTGCAGCGCGGCATAGCCCCGCAACCCATCAAAATAGGCGGCGCGCTCAATGGTTTGGTCCGGCGTTTCCAAGATAAAGCCGTTTCAAACGGCAAATTTTTGGTCCGTCAACTGCTCTTGCAGGGTCTCAGCGGTCGACCATCGCCATCATCCGCTCCGGATACCTTGGCCCCGCCACCTTTTCCGGCGCCAGCGCCTCATCCAGAGCCGCCATCTGCGCCGCATCCAGTTTAATCGCCGCCGCTGCGACATTCTCTTCCAAATATTTGCGCCGTTTGGTACCCGGAATCGGGACGATATGCGGCCCCTTATGCAGCAGCCAAGCCAGCGCGATCTGCCCCGGCTTGGCCCCCAAAGCCTCCGCAATATCCCGCACAATCTGCGCCGCCGCGACGTTGGCGTCATAATTTTCGCCCTGATAACGCGGGTCATTGCGGCGGAAATCATCCGCCGGATAATCCTCCGCCCGCTTCACATCCCCCGTCAAAAACCCCCGCCCCAGCGGCGAGAACGGCACCAGCCCGATCCCAAGCTCGCTCAAAAGCGGCACAATCTCAGCCTCCAAATTACGCTCCCACAGCGAATACTCGCTCTGCAAAGCACTCACCGGATGCACCTTATGGGCCCGCTTTATGGTCGCCACCCCCGCCTCGGAAAGCCCAAAATACCGCACCTTCCCCGCCGCCACCAACTCGCCCACGGCACCGGCGACATCCTCAATCGGCACCGTTTTATCCACCCGGTGCTGGTAAAGCAGATCAATATAATCCGTCCGCAGCCGCTTCAGCGACGCCTCCACCACCTCTTTAATATGTTCCGGCCGGCTATCTGTGCCGGCCATTTTCCCGTCCTCGATCTTAAACCCAAACTTCGTGGCAATGGTTATTTTGCTCCGCTTGCCCGCCAGCGCCCGCCCCAACAAATCCTCATTGGTAAACGGCCCATACACCTCGGCGGTGTCCAAAAACGTGCAGCCAAGCTCAATCGCCCGATGTAACGTGGCGATGGATTCCACCTCATCCGCCGGCCCATAAGACTGGCTCATGCCCATGCAGCCAAGCCCAATGTCTGAAACGGTGAGGCCTTGTGTGCCGAGTTTGCGGGTCATGTCCGTGCTCCCTAAATTGATAAAAAGTAAGTAAGCAGTTCTTTTTTGAAAAAAAGAACCAAAAAACTTTTGCGCCGCTTCGCGGACGTGCGACTAGCCCTTCTTAATGGTCAACAGCCAGGTGCCGTCGGCTTGCTCAACCAAATCCAGCGGGTCGTGCCCCTGATCAGCGGCAGCGCGCGGCACGTTCGCCAGCGGGTCCTCCCCCCGCAGCCGCACCAGCAAAATCTGCCCCACCTCAATCGCCTCCAAGGCCAGCCTTGTGCGCACAAACGTCATCGGACAGGTCTCAGCGGTAATATCAATGGCCTTATGATGCATTGGTAAGAGTATTGTCATAATAGATTGCCCTAGAAACCCTAGACCCGTGCGAGGCTTTGCGCCAGAAGGCGAGCTTCATGGATATAAGCATCGAGCGCCTGTGCATAGAGAACGGGTTGAAGATGACAGGCCCGCGCCGCGTCATCGCGCGCGTCCTTTCTGAAGCCACCGACCACCCGGATGTGGACGAGCTGCACCGCCGCGCCAACGCCATCAATGCCAGCATCTCACTCGCCACCGTCTACCGCACCGTCCGGCTGCTGGAATCCAAAGGCATCCTGTCGCGCCGGGATTTGGGGAGCAAGCGGGCCCGCTACGAGCCGAGCGGGGACCGCAACCATTTCCATCTAGTCGACCAGGACACCGGCAAGGTCCTGGAATTTTCCGCCCCGCACGCCGAAATCCTGCTCCGCGATATCGCACGGGAGCAAGGCTTTGACGTGGACGTCATTAAAATCGAGCTGTTCGGCCGCCGGGCCAGCGAATGAATAATTTTGTAACCCCCGTCCTGCCCGCTTTCACCCTGGGGAACGCGGCCCCTGGCTTTGCGGAATTGCGCGCCGGCAATCTCGGCGTACGGCTGGCCGATTCCGAAGCCGAGCTGCGCGCCGTGCAGGCGCTGCGTTACCGGGTTTTTTACGAGGAAATGGGGGCCTGCCCGGATGCCGCCATGCGCCAGGCCGAGCGGGATTTTGATAGTTTTGACGACATTGCCGATCATTTGCTGGTGGTGGACCATGATCTGGGCGAGGGGGCCGCAAGTGTCGTCGGCACCTACCGGCTGATCCGCGAGGCGGCGGCGGCGCGGCGCGGCGCCTTCTACTCGGAACAGGAATATGACATTTCCGTCCTCAAGCGCTTCCCAGGTGAAAAACTGGAGCTGGGACGGAGCTGCACCGCCCCCGCCTACCGCAACCGGGCGGTGCTGCAACTGCTCTGGCGCGGCATCGCCGCCTATGTCTTTCATTATGGCATAGACCTCATGTTCGGCTGCGCCAGCCTGCCCGGCACCGACCCGGATGCCCTGTCCGCCCCCCTCACCTACCTCGCAACCCACCATTTTGCGCCCGCCGCCCTCCGGCCACGTGCCCTGCCCTCCCGTTACGTCGAGATGAACCGCTGCGACCCATGCAGCCTGGATTCCCGCCAGGCCCTGATGAGCCTGCCACCGCTGATCAAAGGCTATTTGCGCCTGGGCGGGTTCGTGGGTGACGGGGCGGTGATTGACGCGCAATTCAACACCACGGATATAGCGGTGATTGTGCAGACGGACCTGGTCACCGAAAAATATTACCGGCATTATGAGCGCGAAACGCGCTAAACTGTCATAATACGGTATCCAGGCCGCATTGCGGAGCGTTTTTGATGACTGATGACGTGACTATACCTGAATCGCTGCTGCCTTATGATGACTGGACCCAGGATGCGCTGCGCCAGGTGGCGGTGGCCGCCTTGCGCCATGCGGAGACCCAGGGCCTGCCGGGCGGGCACCATTTTTATATCACCTTCAAGACCGCTTTCCCTGGTGTGAACATCCCTGATCGCCTACGGGCGCAGTATCCGGTTGATATGACGATCGTGCTGCAACATCAGTTCCATAGCCTCAGTGTCACGGAGGACGGCAAGGCTTTCTCGGTTGGGCTGGCCTTTGGTGGCGTACCTTCCATGCTCACCATCCCCATCGCGGCGATTTCCGCCTTCGCGGACCCGGAGGTGAGTTTTGGGCTGCAGTTTGATGTGGTGGTGCCGGAGCCGGTGCCAGAGCTTCCGGCGCCGGAGGGTGATGACGTGCCGGCGCGGGATGTGCCCGCGGACGTGGTAAGCCTGGATGCCTTCAGAAAGCGTAAAGAGTAGCCCGCGCCGGTAAAACCACCCCGCGAAGCGGAGCAAAAGTTTTTTTGGTTCTTTTTTTTCAAAAAAAGAACTTCTTCCTTTCTTCCTTCTTAGGAGCCGGCCGTGGACGCCTTACCGATTAGAAGCCCAGGTTTCGCGTATTCTCCGATGTTCCCGCTGGGCGAGGACGAGACCCCCTATCGCAAGCTCGACATTTCCGGGGTGTCGGTTTTGCAGGTGGACGGCAAGACGGTGCTGAAGGTGAGCGCCGAGGCGCTCACGGAGCTGGCGTTGCAGGCGTTCCGGGATGTATCGCATCTTTTGCGCCCCGGCCATCTGGCGCAGTTGCGGAAGATTCTAGCCGATGACGAGGCCTCCGAGAACGACAAATACGTTGCCCTGGAATTTTTGAAGAATGCCAGCATCGCCGCTGGCGGGGTGCTGCCGATGTGCCAGGATACCGGCACGGCTTTGGTGTTTGGCAAGAAGGGGCAGCGGGTTTGGGTGGAGGGTGATGAGGAGGAGGCGCTGAGTTTTGGCGTGCACCGGACCTATACTGAGACCAATTTGCGTTATTCGCAGATGGCGCCGCTTTCGATGTTTGAGGAGAAGAATACCGGGAATAATCTGCCGGTGCAGTTCGACATCATGGCGGCCCCTGGCGAGCACCATGCCGATGAATTCCATTTGATGTTCATCGCCAAGGGTGGTGGCTCGGCCAACAAGACTTATTTGTATCAGGAGACCCGCGCGGTCCTGAGTCCTGAGAAAATTTTGTCGTTCCTGGAGAGCAAAATCAAAACTCTGGGCACCTCCGCCTGCCCGCCCTACCACCTCTCCATCGTGATCGGTGGCACCTCGGCCGAGATGACCCTGAAAACGGTCAAATTGGGCTCGACCAAATGGCTGGACGCGTTGCCCACCGAAGGCAGCCTGGCCGGCCACGCGTTCCGGGACGTCGCCATGGAGGCCGAGGTGCTGAAACTGACCCAGCGCATCGGCATCGGCGCGCAGTTTGGCGGCAAATATTTTTGCCACGATGTGCGGGTCATCCGCCTGCCCCGCCATGGGGCCAGCCTGCCCATCGGCATCGGCGTGTCCTGCTCGGCGGACCGGCAGATCAAAGCCAAAATCACCAAAGACGGCGTGTTTTTGGAGCAGTTGGAGACCAACCCCGCCAAATATCTGCCGGAAATCACCACGGAGGCGCTGCCGAGCGAGGTGGTGGCCATCGACCTCAACCAGCCGATGCCAGATATCCTGGCCAAACTCAGCCAATACCCCATCAAAACCCGGGTGGCGCTGACCGGCACCATTGTGGTGGCGCGCGATATCGCCCATGCCAAGCTGAATGAACGCTTGGAAGCAGGGTTGGGGATGCCGGATTACATGAAAAACCACCCGGTCTATTATGCCGGCCCCGCCAAAACCCCCGAGGGCCTCCCCACCGGTAGCTTCGGCCCCACCACCGCCGGCCGGATGGATAGCTATGTTGCCGCGTTTCAGGCTGCCGGCGGCTCGCTGATCATGCTGGCCAAGGGCAATCGCAGCAAAGCCGTGCGCGATGCCTGCAAAACCTATGGCGGGTTCTATCTCGGTTCCATCGGCGGCCCGGCCGCGGTGCTGGCGCAAAACAACATCACCAAGGTCGAAGTGCTGGAATACCCGGAACTCGGCATGGAGGCGGTCTGGAAAATCGAAGTGAAGGATTTTCCGGCTTTCATCGTGGTGGACGATAAAGGCAATGATTTTTTTGAGGGCCTGGCTTAATGAAATTCACCGTAGACCGGATCGACCATGTGGTGCTGACCTGTAGCGATTTGCAGGAAACCGCCTCCTGGTATCAGCGCGTGCTCGGCATGGAACGCGAGGAATATGGCGGCAAAAACCGCACCTCGCTCCGCTTTGGCGCACAAAAAATCAACCTGCACGAGGTCGGCGCCGAAGTTCTGCCCCATGCCAAAATCGCCCAGCCCGGATCACTCGATATGTGCTTCGTGGTCGCCGTGGGTCCTGACGAAGTGGTGGCCCAACTGCACGCCTGCGGCGTCGCTGTGGAGCGCGGCCCCGTCTCCCGCATCGGCGCGCTGGGGGACATCATGTCCGTCTATTGCCGGGACCCGGATGGGAATTTGATTGAGCTTGCTTCGTATATTTAAAAGGAAGGCCAGGGCTCTGCCCTGGACCCGCTGGGGCCGAGAGGCCCCAGACCCCAAAACTTTTTACATGGGCATATACCAAGAGCGTGGCAATTAAATGCAACTCTCCGATTTCGGGTATGACCTCCCGCCGGAGCGCATTGCCACATCACCCGCTCGCCCGCGCGATTCCGCACGCCTGCTGCACGTGGGCAAAACCCTCACAGACCACACCATCCGCGACCTCCCCAGCCTCCTCACCCCGGGTGACCTGCTGGTCATCAACAACACAAAAGTCATCCCCGCCCAACTCACCGCCATGCGCGGCGGCGCCCGCATCGGCATCACACTCGACCGGCAATTACCCGATGGCACCTGGCGTGTTTTGCTCCGCAACGCACGCCGCGTAAAACCAGGCGACGAACTCACCATCGACCCAGCCTTCACCGCCCAGGTCCTCGAAGTTTTCGACGGCGGCACCGCAAAACTAAATTTCATCGCCGATGATTTTTATGCGGCTTTGGCCCGCGCCGGCGCGCTAGCCCTGCCGCCCTACATCGCCCGCCCGGAGGGCCTCACGCCAGAGGATGAGCGCGACTACCAAACCATGTTCGCCGCCGAAAAAGGTGCTGTCGCGGCACCCACAGCCGGCCTGCATTTTACGCCAGAACTTGTGGCGGCCCTAACAGCACGCGGAATCGAATTTGCCGAACTTACGCTCCATGTCGGCGCTGGCACATTTCTGCCGGTGCGCACGGAAAATATCAGCGAACACAAAATGCACGCTGAACGCGGCATTCTATCGCAAGCTACGGCCGATAAAATCAACGCCGCGCGCGCGGGGGGGAGCAAAATTACGCCGGTGGGGACGACGGCGTTGCGGTTGCTGGAATCCGCCGCTTTACCAGATGGCACGGTCCAACCATTCGATGGCGAGACCGATATTTTTATCGTGCCAGGCTATGAATTCAAAGTGGCGGACCGGCTTCTGACCAATTTTCATCTGCCGCATTCCACCCTGCTGATGCTGGTTTCCGCCTTCGCAGGGGTGGAAAAAATCCGCGCCGCCTATGCCCATGCGATTGGCGCAAAATACCGGTTTTACTCCTATGGCGATGCCTGTTTGCTGGAGCGCGCTTAAGCGATGAACGATTTCGGGTTTGACCTCCTGGCCACTAGCGGCGCCGCGCGGGCGGGGCTGTTGCATACCGCGCATGGGGATGTCCCCACGCCCACCTTCATGGCGGTCGGCACCGCCGGCACCGTCAAAGCTATGACCGCCGATGCAGTGCGCGAAACCGGCGCCAAGATTGTGTTGGGGAATACATATCATCTGATGTTGCGCCCAACGGCAGAGCGCGTCGCGCGCCTCGGCGGGTTGCATAAGATGATGGACTGGCCAGGGCCGATCCTCACCGATTCTGGCGGGTTTCAGATCATGTCACTGGCTAAACTGCGAAAACTCGATGAGCAAGGCGTGACGTTCCGGTCGCATATAGACGGTTCGGCGCATCAATTAACGCCGGAACGCTCCATGGAAATCCAGTTTTTGCTCGATGCAACCATCACCATGGTGCTGGATGAATGCACCAAATTCCCGGCGACGCGCGATGAGGCGGCGATCTCCATGCGGCTTTCCACGCGCTGGGCAAAGCGGTCCCGCGCCGCGTTTGTGGAACGGCCCGGCTATGGCCAATTCGGGATCTGCCAAGGCAGCGTCTACGCGGATTTGCGCCGAGAGTCGGCCGAGGCTTTGGTGGAGCAAAATTTCGAGGGCTATGCGATTGGCGGCCTGGCGGTGGGGGAGGGCCAGGCGATGATGTTCGAGATGCTGGAAATTGCGGCACCACTCCTGCCGGCGGATAAACCGCGCTACCTCATGGGCGTCGGCACGCCGGATGATCTGCTGGGCGCGGTGGGGCGCGGCGTCGACATGTTTGATTGCGTGATGCCGACCCGGGCCGGGCGGACGGCGCGGGCGTTTACCAGCCACGGTATTTTTAACCTGCGCAATGCGCGGTTTATTGATGATGGGGAGGCGCTGGACCCGGCTTGTTCGTGCCTATGCTGCGCGCGGCATTCCCGGGCGTATCTGCATCACCTTTTTAGGGCGCAGGAAATTTTGGGGCCGATGCTCCTCACCATCCATAACCTCACCTACTACCAAAGCCTGATGCAGGGTGCGCGCACCGCTATTCTGGCCGATGATTATGAGGGATATTGCACCCGCACTCGAGAGGGATGGACCCATGGTTGAAGATCGCTATGCCGGGTTGCAGCAACTTGGCCAGAACGCCAAAATGCCGGCGCGGCCAGAAGAGGCGGTGCTGGAGCGGGTGGCGGCGGAGACTGGCGGCAAAAATGCCGTGGTGCGGTTCACCTGCCCGGAGTTTACCTCGCTCTGCCCGCTCACCGGGCAGCCGGATTTCGCGCATATTGTGATCGATTATATCCCGGGTGAGTGGCTGGTGGAGAGCAAATCGCTCAAACTTTTTATGCAGAGTTTTCGCAACCACGGGGCGTTTCATGAGGCGTGCAGCCTGATGATCGCGGACCGGTTGGTGGCGTTGTTGAACCCGGTCTGGCTGCGGCTCGGGGCCTATTGGTACCCGCGCGGCGGCATCCCCATCGATGTGTTTTGGCAAACCGGGGCGCCGCCTGAGGGGGCATGGGTGCCGGACCAGGGCGTGCCTACCTATCGTGGCCGGGGTTAAAGCAGAAATCCGGGCGCGGGCGGCCGCACTTGGCTTTGACGCCGTGGGGTTTACCCGCGCGGCGTTGAGCGAGGCACAGCGGGACTGGCTGAACCAGTTTTTGGTGAATGGCTATCATGGCGGGATGGGCTGGATGGCGAACCGCGCCGATGAGCGCGGTGATCCACGGCGTCTATGGCCCGAGGCGGTGAGCGTGGTCTCGCTGGGCCTGTCTTATGCGCCGGAGGGGGACCCGCTGGCAGCACTGGCGGACCGGTTTGCCGGCAATATCTCGGTCTATGCGCGCGGCCGGGATTATCATGATGTGATTAAGGGCCGCCTCAAACAATTGGCGCAGGTGCTGGCGGGGTCTGGGGCGGGCGCAAAGGTGTTTGTTGATACAGCACCGGTGATGGAGAAACCGCTGGCGGCGCAGGCCGGGTTGGGCTGGCAGGGCAAGCATACCAATCTGGTGTCGCGGCAACACGGGTCCTGGCTGTTTCTGGGGGAGATTTTTACGACCTTGGAGATTGAGCCGGATGCGCCTTCGCAGAACCATTGCGGGAGCTGCCAGGCTTGCTTGGATATTTGCCCGACCCAGGCATTTCCGGCGCCTTACAAACTCGATGCGCGCCGGTGCATCGCCTACCTCACCATTGAACATGCCGGACCAATTCCGCTGGAATTGCGCGAAGGGATGGGGAATAGAATTTATGGCTGTGATGATTGCCTGGCGGTGTGCCCGTGGAACAAATTTGCTGTCGCCGGCCGGGAGGCGAAGTTGGCTGCAAGGGAAGAGTTGAACGCGCCGCGTCTGGCTGAGCTGGCGGCGTTGGATGATGCTGCGTTCCGGGTGATGTTTTCGGGCTCGCCGATTAAGCGTTCAGGGCGAAACCGGCTGGTGCGGAATGTGGCCATCGCAATTGGGAATAGTGCCGAGCCATCACTCCTGCCAGTGGCCCAAAAACTCGCGACGGATGATGATGCGGTGGTGGCGGAGGCCGGGGCCTGGGCAGTGGCGCGGTTGCAGGCGTTGGCATGACGGGGTTTTTTGGGGTAGGACCAGAAACATGAGCTGGCTTACCACGTTTGTCCGTCCGAAAATCCGTACTTTGCTTGGGCGCAAGGAGGTGCCGGACAATCTCTGGCACCAATGTCCGCAATGCCAGCAGATGATTTTTCACCGCGAGCTGGAGGCGGGCAAAAAAGTGTGCCCCCATTGCGGCCACCATATGCGCGCCACCGCCACGGACCGGCTGGACTGGACGTTTGACGACGGGGTTTATACCCGCATCGACCTGCCCAAGCCGGTGCTGGACCCGCTCAAATTCCGGGACGATAAAAAATACACCGACCGGCTGAAGACGGCGCGCGAAACCACCCGCCAAGAAGACGCGCTGCTCGTGGCGCATGGCACGATTGGCGGGTTGCGCGCGGTGGTGGCGGCGATGTCGTTTGAGTTCATGGGCGGCTCAATGGGCGCCGGCGTGGGCGATGGGCTGGTGGCGGCGGCCAGGCTGGCCGTGCTGCAAGCGGCGCCGTTGGTTGTGTACACCGCGTCCGGCGGGGCGCGGATGCAGGAAGGGGCGGTGAGCCTGATGCAGATGCCGCGCACCACGATCGCGGTGCAGATGGTGAAAGAGGCCGGGCTGCCGTTTATCGTGGTGCTGACCGACCCGACCACGGGTGGTGTCACCGCCTCCTTCGCAATGCTGGGGGATGTGCAGATCGCCGAGCCGAATGCGTTGATCTGCTTTGCGGGTGCGCGGGTGATTGAGCAGACGGTGCGGGAAAAACTGCCCGAAGGGTTTCAGCGCGCAGAATATCTGCTGTCGCATGGGATTATCGACATGGTGGTGAAGCGCGGCGAGCTGACCGCGACGCTGGCGCGGGTGATCGACTTGCTGACGGCGCATAAGAGGATGGCGGCCTAAAAAATCCGGTTTCGTGGCGGTGTTGGGGACGACATGAGCACAGTGAATGCCAGCCTGGCGCGGTTGCATGATTTATATCCCAGACTGATTGATCTGCGGCTGGAGCGGCTGGAGCGGTTATTGGCCGCCCTGGGGAATCCGGAGAGGAAAATGCCGCCGGTGATTCATGTGGCGGGGACGAACGGCAAGGGCAGTGTGTGCGCGTTTATCCGGGCGGCGGCCGAGGCGGCGGGGCTGCGCGTGCATGTTTATACCTCGCCGCATTTGCTGCGGTTTAATGAGCGCATTCGTCTAGCCGGTGAGTTGGTCGATGATGAGCGGCTGGCGGCGGCTTTGGATGAGATTGAGGCGGTGAATGAGGGCAACCAGATCACCGTGTTCGAGGCCATCACGGCGGCGGCGTTTTTGCTGTTTGCGCGCGTGCCGGCGGATTTATGTGTGGTGGAGGTGGGGCTGGGCGGGCGGTTTGATGCGACCAATGTGGTGCGGCCGGTGGCGTGCGCGATCACCTCGATTTCGATGGATCATCAGGATTTTTTGGGCAATACCTTGGCATTGATCGCCGCCGAAAAGGCGGGGATTATCAAGGCTGGCGTGCCGGTGGTGACAGGTTTCCAGGAGTCTGCGGCTTTTGATGTGATTGTTGCCGAGGCGGCCAAGTTGGGGGCCCGGTTATTGGCGCGTGGACGGGATTGGGACGTTCATGAGACGCCTGATGGGATTTTGTTTGATGGTATGAGGCTGCCGCGGCCTGGGTTGGCGGGAGCGCATCAAGTGGAGAATGCGGGGATTGCTTTTACGGCGCTCAGAGCGGTGGGGTTTGCGTTTGGGGCGGATGTTTTGGCGGCGGGGTTGCGAGGGGTTGAGTGGCCGGCGCGGATGCAGAGGCTGCATGGGGCGTTGTTAGAGATTCTGCCGGCGGGCGCAGAATTATGGCTGGATGGGGCGCATAATCCGGGGGGTGCAGAGGCCGTGGCGGCGCAGTTGGCGGCTTGGGGAACGCCGACGGCGCTGGTGATCGGGATGAAGCAGTCCAAGGATGTCGCGGAAGTTTTGCGCATTCTGCTCCCCCATGCGGCGCAGGTTTTTGCGGTGGCGGAGCCGGGACAGCATTTGGCGCTGCCGGTGGAAAAGATTGTGGAGGCGTCTGGCGGTGTGGCGGTGCCGGGGCCGGATGTGGTGGGGGCTTTGCAGCAAATTGTGAGCCCGGTCCGGGTGTTGATTTGCGGGAGCTTGTATCTGGCTGGAGAGGTTTTACGGCTGGATGGCATAGTGGAAAAAATTGCGGTTTGATTGGGTTTGCGGCGGTTTGTTAGCAATGCTCCACGTGGAGCATTCGCATTAAGTTATTATAGTTAACTTTATGTTTGTAAAAAATTTCTCAAAAAGCGGACACGGCAAAATCGGTGATAGGGTTGAGGGGTGGAATAAATGGTTTTTGCAATGGATTTTTGGGACGGAATTTATGGGTTTTTGGTGGGAAGTCGTGGATGCCGGCCTGCGCCGGCATGACGGGTGGTTAGGCTTTCGTTAGGGCGTCGTAGGACATGAGGCGGGTTATGAGGGCCGGCATGTCTTTGAGCGGGATCATGTTGGGGCCGTCGGAGGGGGCCTGGTCTGGATTCTCGTGGCATTCGATGAAGACGGCGGCGCAGCCTACCGCTAAGGCGGCGCGGGCTAGGATGGGGGCGAATTCTCTTTGGCCGCCGGAGGAGGTGCCTTGGCCGCCGGGTTGTTGGACGGAATGGGTGGCATCAAACACCACAGGGTAGCCGGTTTGGGCCATGATGGGGAGAGAGCGGAAATCACTGACCAGGGTGTTGTAGCCGAAACTGGCGCCGCGCTCGCAGAGTAGGATTTTGTCGTTCCCGGTGCTGGCGATCTTCTCCGCCACGTTTTTCATGTCCCAGGGGGCCAGAAATTGGCCTTTTTTGATGTTGATGGCGCGGCCGGTATGGCCGGCGGCCAGGAGCAGGTCGGTTTGGCGGCAGAGATAAGCGGGGATTTGCAGCACGTCCACGGCTTCGGCGGCGGGGGCGCAGTGGGAGGGATCGTGCACGTCGGTGAGGACGGGCAGGAAGTAGGTCTCGCGGATTTCGGCGAGGATTTTGAGGCCCTCTGCCATGCCGATGCCGCGCGCGGCGGTGACGGAGGTGCGGTTGGCTTTGTCGTAGCTGGATTTGTAGATGATGCCGATGCCTAGGTTGCGGCCCATCTCGGCCAGGGCAGCGGCGGTTTCCAGGGCGTGGGCGCGGGATTCGATTTGGCAGGGGCCGGCGATTAAGGTGAAGGGGAGGTGGTTGGCGATTTTTAGGTTGCCGATTTGGACGGTTTTCATGGGTTCCTCGCTCTGGGAAGGAAGGCGTGGATGCCAGCTTTCGCTGGCATGACGATGTGGGGCGGACGGTGCCTCTGCGACGGGGGATGCCAGCTTTCGCTGGCATGACGATATGGGGTGGGTGGCTTAGACGAGGCGGGATTGTTTGACAGCGGCTTCTATAAAACCTTGGAATAAGGGGTGCGGGTCGAACGGTTTGGACTTTAGCTCCGGGTGGTATTGCACGCCGATGAACCAGGGGTGGTCCGGGTATTCGATGATTTCGGGCAGCACGCC
>Ga0116226_10002992_pt1 | contig 14854 bp, 11 predicted proteins | sample S1TSphfallax_FD_89692 | JGI IMG/M metagenome (GOLD analysis project Ga0116226, IMG submission 89692) | Host-associated microbial communities from peat moss isolated from Minnesota, USA - S1T2_Fa - Sphagnum fallax MG | ecosystem: Host-associated > Plants > Peat moss > Unclassified | place: USA...
AGTAAGCACTTACATACTTCCAATCCTTATATCCACTTACATAGTAGGGAAAGGGGTAAGTAGTGTTGCAGGAGCAGTGCTACTCTACTTGAGAGAGAGAGACCGACTTAGTCAATAAAAGACAGCGTTAGGCCTACCTCCACTCCAGGTCCCAGAAGGGTCAATTAGTTTTCCTTCCTTGGAAACTTTAAACATTTATCTAGATTGAGATTGATTTTATATTTTCTGCATTTCTAAAAGCAAAGTTTGAACTTCATTAAATGACTCTCCATATCACTATAAATTGTGAAATCATCCAAAAATATCTTCATGAACTAGTCTAAATACTCTCTTAAAGCCCTGCTAACTGTTTTTTGGAAAGTTGGTGGCCCATTTTTTACACCAAATGGCATCACCATCCAAACAAAAGCTCCCCAATTTGTTACAAAAGTTGTTTCGTACCTATCCTTAGGGGCTATAAAAATCTAATGATATCCTAAATATCCATCTAGAAATGAATAAACTTCATACCCTCTTATAATGTTTAGTACCTCATCAGAAAATGGTAAATGATAAGGATATTTTTTGGTTACCTTATTCAACTTTACAAAATTCACACAAATTCTCAATTTTCCATTCTTCTTAGGCACTACCACTATGGGTGATAACCATATATGTAGCTTCTTGTTTTGGTTGATAATAATTTGTCAATGTCGTGTTTGACAATTGTATCATAAATAGGGTTTAATCTTTACCTTGCTTGATGTGCTAGTGGTATTGAGGTATCTAATTCAATTTTGTGTTAGGTTGATTCTAGAGGTATACCTTTCATATCTTTGTAAGTCCAAACAAACACATCCTTGACCTCCTTAAGTAGCATCTAAAGTTCCTTGGTCTTCTCCTTTGTCAATTGTGAATTTCCCTTTATGTATTATGGATTTACCTTTGTACCGAGATTAAGTTTAACAAGCTATTTTTTTATTATCAAAGTCTAACTTATTATCTGAAGATTCTGCACCTATATTTTTGTTGGTGTCTCATCCACTTGAATATCATCATGGCTATGATGGTAATAAGTTTTTGGATAAACCTTGTCTTCCAATGAAACCTTTCGTTTGACACAAAATTCTTATGATTTCATTGTTGAAGGCACCACTTCTACAATTGTTTGAATCAGATTCCTTAGTGCTTCTAATTTCTAATACTCCAACACTCAACAATGAAATCATTTTTTTTGAGAATGTGATTGTGCCAATTGAAAACAGTTCTGGTTCTATCTCAGAGATCAAATCCTTCGCTTTATCTACTAACCCTTACATGAAGTCATAACAAACAAGTAATTGGGGCCTTTTAATTTTTGCTCTTAATTTCATGTTAATTAATATAGTTTTGATTGTTCCATTACCTTGAATAGTAATGACATTGTTACCCCAATCATGTGTAACCTTTGCATCTCTAAGCCAAGGTCTCCCTAACAACATATAATAGTTATAATCTACCACATTATTTTTCAGAACAATAAGTGTGGCTATATATGGAATACTAGGTACATGAATCTTCAAATTCCTTATGATTCCTAAAGGAATAGTCATATTTTGATCTGCCATTTTAAGGTGGTATGGAGTTTGTATTGGTTTAAATAAACCTAACTTTGTTCTTAGGTCTTTTGTTATAATGTTCACACTTACCCCTCCACCTATCAAAACATCTTCAACAATGTTCTTCCCCACTTGTACTTGGATGACTACCATCTGGTTATCTAATTCTATAACTATTGTGCCTAATTCAGAATGTGTCTTAACCATTATGGCTACACTAGGTTCTAATATTTGCTTAGTAGTTATATTTGGTTTTTCTAATTTTAGTTTCCACCGCATATGTATTTAAAGATGTGGTGTTATTTTAAATAATTGACCTAACCTCAAAATATAGGTTGTCTCTAGCATCTATTTATTGATATCTTTGAATATTTGTATGACATAATTTTGTTGATAGGACTAGTAAACAAACTTTATGACATAATGGGTTTTGTGGAAACCTCTAATTTTAGCAATCCCGCCCAACTTGTATTCCACTATGTTTTTTCCTTTGGAATTAGATTTTGTAATGGGCCCTCTACTTGCATCTCCTAAATAGTCTCGACAAAACATTGTTGCAGTTTCTTCTCTTCTTCCCAATTAGCAACAAACTTCTTCTTGATTGGCTTTTTGTCCTTAAACACTTGTTTTTCAATAACCTTGTTCATGGTGATGGCCACATTCACATCCACCATATGGACCGAGGGATTTGAAACCTTGGTTTCTATTACAACTTATTTATCTATTGGCTTCACTCCTTTGTTCTTAAACATATCATGCATATAAATGTACTTAGGACAATCTATGATCTTATGTCCAATGTCACCACAAACATGATCGGAATACTTAACATGCCTATGTACTTTAATATGTTGAATAGTAACTTTAAAGACTACAAGAATAAGGTATTCCTCTCTTTTGACTCTACAAGTTTCAACATTATGATTTGTCTAGTGATAATTTGTACAATACATTCTTATTTTCTCTAGGATTGTTTGAGGTTTCTAAACTAATATTGTCTTATTACTTTGTGGTACTTATAAATTGTTTATGGCCTCTACACTAGAAATTCCTTATTCACAAACCAAAGTTGTTTCCTTTTTCTCTTCATACATGTTGTTATATGAAGATATGGTTGTAATCCATATTTCAAAATAATAGTTAAGAAATTATTTGTTGTCTTATGTTGAAAACTATTGGCCAACTTTAATAAATATTTCATAATAAACTTCCACTCTTTCATTCTTCTCCTACTTTATGTTTTTCAATTGCATGTAAACTTGTTCACCATTTTAAACTTTTTTATACCTTTTACAAAGGGTTAGCTGTAATTTTGCAAAAATACAATGTAGATAATTTCCAAGATACTTATTACACTAGTCAGACACAATATCATTGAGGGTAAAACTGAACATATTAACAAATTTTGCATCATATGTTTCACTATTTGTTCTAATGGCAACTTTAAATACTCTGACATGAACATTTGGGTCAGAATCGTTGACATACTCAAGATAGTTAAATGGCCAACAATAAGGTTTACTTGATGGTAATGGTGGCTTACTTGGATGCACCATTAACAATCCAAAATATCTTGGAAGTCCTAGTGGTCCTGGTGCATTTGAGTCACCGCCTCTTTAATTTGATGGTTGACTAGCAAAAAATGTATTCACCTCTTTAGGAAAATCTTCATGCAAATTCATAAATTTGGTTCCCCTTGGAACATGTGGTTTGGATTTGATCAAATTTGCTAATTCCAACACAGCCCTTTGTCAAAGTTTAGATTGTTGACTCTTTCATATAAACTCAACCTATGAGTTTGCATTTTCAATCTAACATTCTTTTTTCTTGGAATTTTATTGCAGACTACTAGTGTGCTTCTGTGCTTCACCAATTTGCCCTTCATGAAGAATAATCGGTGCTACCTGAAGCATTATGTGGCCTTCAGGTCTTTATTTTATCCACAAATGTCTTTATTTTATTCGAAAAACTCTTCTAGGTGTTTCAAACTATTGATCTACATGATTAACACTAAAATTGTTATTAATGGTAGCGCCATTTTCCACTTGTTAATGTAATACAACTTGATCTAATTGTCTCCTCAAACTTTTAGTTACAATCCTATTTTCCATCTCTCCACATCTTAATTCAAATTTGAACAAACTTTTACATTAGAGCAAAATCCCCATAGTTAGCTACTCTGCTTAGATCTGCTTATTGAACAAAAATAAAATGATCAAGATTTGAAAAAAATGAAATCAAAGTTCATTCTCTATTTATAGAAACAAAAAATTTAGTGACAAGACATAAACAACATTTTGAAATTCATTTTAAATTCAGACCCTAGCATGGTTGCTAAATGGTAAATACATTATTTTATATTTTATATTTTAATTTAAAATATGGATTGAAATACAATAAAACTAATACTAACATAATCCGCTCATTCAAATCTACTTAGAACTAGTTTTATAATTAAAGTCCAATAATGAAAATATGATATTAAAAAAACATCAAAATAACAATTTTGATTATGGAAACAAAGCTTTTCTAGAGATCCAAACATATTTCTATCATACTCCATTAAAGTTCCATGTTCTAGAATGATACAATGGTCTTTCATCTCTTTTTCTTCTCCAAAAGATATACCTCGAAAATAAATAGTTTATGTTCTATTCACATTCAAATGGTGATAAAAACTATGTAATCTAACTAGTAGTTCCTAAAAACAGTAAGTAAATACTTACTAATTAATAATTATTGCAAATAATTACTCTTTTAACACTTGATTAACCACCTATTCCACTACCTATTCTACCAACCCATTATGCAAAATACCAATTGACTAACAACTTGTCAACATGTCTACTAACCTAGTATAATGTTCCTTATCGTGTTCTATATCTGGTTTGGTTAATGCCACAAGTTAGGTTAATATAACAGCTAGTTTTAGATCATTTGTTAAGTATAACATGTTTAAATCTATAACCTATTAGGTCACAAGTGACCTATTAGGCATGTCTATTATTAAATATGGGTAACAATGTTTTTTGTTGTAGGGTAGTAGCTTGCTCCTTCTTTGACATGTTAGCAATGGATACTTCCTTTATTTCCACCCCATTTAATCCCACCCTAACATATTGGAGGGCTTGATAGATGTTGTCATTTCAATGTTTACAATCAACTTAGGGATTGAAACCATTACCCCTTGTCTAGCTAACTATATTTGGGGCCTAGGTAACATAGACAAACCTCCTTGGCCTCCCATTTGGCATATCCCTAGTGATCATGCCAAAGTTTATAATGTAATGGAAACAAATGTATTGGTTACACAAGGCTTGGGATATTCACACTTTTGCAATAGCCCATCCATAAATCACATGCCCAAGTGCACACTTACACATCCAAAACAAATTTATTGGAATAACTAGCAAATACAATGATGACAACGTAACTAGTGCCCCTTATGGGGTCATAAAGTGGGTTTGATTTTAGCAAAAGACCAAGATCATATTAGCACATGAAGTTTTTTGTTAACCTTTATTTCACTTGCCTATTTTCATCCTAAACATTTTCAACCACTCTCCCCTACTATAGAGTGTACTATAATCGTAATGGGGTGAGATTTAAATTTTTTTTATACACATTTGTTTAGAAAACCTATCATTTTAATCTCATGGTTGATGACATGTCATTATGTTGTAGACAACAGTGATGAGGGGGTGAAGCACAAATTGGTTATTATATAATATTATCATTTCCATGTGAAATAATGTAAAAAAACAAAACAATTTTGGACCATCCATTTAATCCTAACCTCCAACATTTCATACCCAAAAGTCATGACTCTATGGGAAGTAATTATAAAGGAATGAAGCATTGTGAGGTGAAAGTTAAACAAGAAAAAAAACCCATAGGACATATGGCGAGATAATTTCAAATAATAAAACAAAATAGGTAAATGTACCCTTGGTTATAAACTGGATATCCATATGAAGAAGTACATTAATGGGCTAATCAAGGGTTGAACTTCCCTTGAGCCTCAGATGGATTGCAATTTGAGATCCACAAGTTTGATAAAAGGCCCAAACTTTGTAAACAATAGTCAAGAGGGCATGAAGCATTAATGAAAGGTGAAAGGGTAAAAGAAAAAGAAGTTTCTAAAAAAAGGAGTCAAATTTCCAAAAGAAAAATGAACCCCAAAAATTAAGGGTTAGGTTTAAGGAATATGATGAACCAAAGTAAGTTAGTGTTTATAGTTTAAAGGTATTTGTAGCTTCTAGCATAGTGGCTCTACTCTTGGTCCTAAGGGTTACATCCAAAACCCAAATTACACACGACTTGGCATCTTCACATTAATTTCGGAGGTAACCAAAATTTTATACCCCTTGATGCCCATAAGAAACCTAGTCTCTTCCCCTTGTGAAAAACCATTAAATAATAAAAACACATGTCCAAGAAAAAAAATCAACAAGTATAATTTTCTTTGGGCTCAAATGGGGACTAACTAGAATACAAATTGGGTTAATTGGGTTCTGAAATTCTCGAGGGCCCATGCATTTAGTCTAAAGTCCCAACAATATAATTCCATATTTGATTAACCCCTTCCATTTGGTCTTCAATTCTACCATCTCATATCCATAGTTGATAAAAATGTCATGACATTACAAACAACATTAATTGAAGAGTTGCAAACATTAAATCAGAGTTTCAAGTTGCAATGAAAGAAAAAGACCCCCTACAAGAAAGTTGGGTGAGATTTCCCATATATGCATTCATATATTAACACTTAGAAAATACATTAGCGTGAAGGGACAATCTCAAAACATTATTACATTAGGCTAATAAAGAGCTCAAATTCCCTTTAGCACCATGCACAACATCTTGAGAATTCTAGTGTTTCACACCCACAAGGGATGAAACAAATTTTGAAAGACTCAACAATGCACATAGGTTGTCACATAATGCCTCTTCCCTTGGTCCTTAGGGTTACATCCAACCAAACTATAAACTTTACATCCATAACATCACAACACCCTATCACCAACTAGCATATTCACTATGGTTGATGGTTTAGGGTACATTTTGTCCACAAAATCCTTGTAGGATGTGTAATCTCTTTCCTATGGGTAGTATCAATAAATAATTAAGTTACAAAAGAAAATAAACAACAAATTTAAGACATAAAGGGAAAATAAACAAACTTTATTGACCCTAGATTTAAATGGGGTCATACAAAAGAAATGGATTATGGGCTATTTAAGGACTAAAATTCCCTTAAGCCCATGCAACACGTAATGGCTTTGGCCTTAGTCCTTAGGGTTACATCCAACCAAGATCAACATTTCCTTGGTCTTTAAAATTACCTCCCACCAAACTCAAAAGAAAGTATGGTAGACTTTAACAAATTAGATTGGAACACAAATTAACATCAATTCATAGAGTTTTAAGAACCTTAAATAATTATAAATTTAAAACATATAACTCCATATTTCATACCCATGTAATTGATTAAAATTCCATGACTTTGCATACAACAACCATGAGAAGATGAAACACCAAATGGAAATTGAATTTGGAATAATACAATTAGTTCATCATGTAACTATTGTGCCCTTGATCATTTGGGTTTAAGCATCAACAAATACATCACTTTGAGGAATAAATTGAGGGTAGAGTTGTTACATGATGAACTAATTAAATAAAAAAATGTAACCAAATAAACCAATGTATTTCTTAAAAATTATAAAGTAGCATCAATGTGAGGGTCCCAAGAAGGGATTTAGTATTCAATTGCCATTTCTTTGTAGGAGTTGAAAAAAATCAATAAACCCCTAGTACAATTTGGCTATGTATAACAAGCAATAGAAATTTCATGACGTAGATCAATGTTTTTTTTCCAATTTTCTAAAGTAACATCAAATGCGAACATCCCATGAGAAATTTAGCATTAAATTGCAACATCTTCCTAGGAGCTATTAGGGATTAGTAAATCTTTGGTATAAAATGCCTATGTGTAGTAATTAGCAATAAAAATCTAGCTACAAAAACCCAAAGTAGCTATTTTAATGATTTTTTGTCAAAAAAAAAATAATTTTGCAACAAAATATTTTCATTTCGAAAATATTTCCCTTAACAATGTGAAACTTGCACTACAAAATTTATTCAACACGTACCCAAAATAGATGTATTTTTCATTTTTTCCAAAATATAAATAATCTCACCCTAGGATATTACCTAATTTATAATTTTTTCACATGATTGTGAAAAATTGCACAAAATTAAATTTGATTGACATAGACCCAAAACAAATGCATTTTTGGCATTCTTTTCAAAATCCAACGAATCTCAAGATATTATATTTGAAGATTTACAAATTTTTCGCAACCATGCAAAAATTTGCACAAGAAAAAAATCTATAGCATATAACAACCAAGAAAGGTTGAAGCACAAAAATTCTAATTGCAATAAACAACAACTGAAAGGTGTTGAAGCACAAAAAATGTGACAATAGTAGATAGAAGCCAAGAGGGGTTGAAGCACCAAAGGGGAGGTAAAAAAATTTAAAGTTCAAGTTGGGTTTCTACACCATTAGGAATTTTGAATCATAATGCACACCTCTAATGAGGTTCCAACATAACCTTAACAAATAAAACAAAATTTAATTAATCTATCAAATTTACAAGGTTGAAATTTTGGAGCCATGTTACAAATCACTTCCCTTTCCAAGCTTTGTTTTCTTGTTTTTTTGTCAACCACAATTGTGCCACAACTCCAATTTCAAAGTCAAAGGATTTTCTTCTTCAAATGAATTAGAAGACCCATGTGATGACACCACAAAATCCATTTTTTTTTTCCTTGTCACCAAACTTTGAACTCAGAGTTTGTTGCTAAAAACATGAAAAAAATTCTTCAACTACATTTGTTAGTTTTTGCTTGCCATGGTGGGAGCTTTGTCGTGGCTTTTTCATGTAATCCTCAAGTTTGGCATGTTCGATCTACACTGCCATTTTCTTGCATTCAATGTTGATAAACAACTTGTAACCATAAAACCACATAACCTATAGAATGTTTTTTTGCAAGCCCAATGTTAGGCCCATTCAATGAATTCCCAAGTGTTTTTAGGTACTTGATTGAAAATTAGAATGGACTTGAACACCTCAAATCTACTAGTGTTTAGTGACAAATAGTCACTTAAAAAAATGTGGAAAATAGTTAGGCAAATAGCCTACCACTTTTTTATATAAATAGATAACAATAAACAATTGTGCAACATCTCCAAAGTTGGTAGTCAAATAACAAGCAGGAAAGACAACTTCAACACACTTTGCAAAGCAAAAACTTGAGTAACAACAAAACTCACTTCATTTGAAAAACTTCAAAGTTCAAAAAAATATTGCAATTGTTAAAGCCCCTAAAGTAAATAACCTACAAGTTTATATTCAAGAAAAATGTTTAAGCAATTAGTAACATCTACTATTGCAAAGTAGATATTCATTTCTAATCATTTGAAAATACTGGTGTGTTGAACAAACATTTCAACATTTGACAGAAAACAACCAAAAAATTAATCCAAAATGATACATAAGAGGTAGTGTTTTACAAAGAAAAACTTGATTCATAGACAAAATCTCCATCCATTCACCAAAAAAAACGTTTTTACAAATGTCAAATCCCTCTAAGAAATCCTTTCTAGAAGATGATGGAATTCCAAGAAAATCCCAAAAACCTAATTAGTGCAAACTAATCTTCTAAAATTTTGGTTTTAAATATAAAATTTTAAACTAATTCGGTATTGTCACAACCTTAACTTCATGCCCATGACCAAGGCAAAGGCTTGCAAGGGTGTGGGCCGAGAAGGAGCCTGAGAGTCACATCTCATGTTCCTAGGAGTGTAGGAAAGTGTGAAAGAATGAACCTTCACACTCCCAAGTGAGCTCTCACTTTAGGAGTTGAAGTCTTGATGGACTCCCAAACTTTTAAAGAGAAATTTCAAGAACCAAAACCCATTGGACTAAGGATTTTTTTATATTTTGGAAAATCTTTTGAAACATAGATGTCTAAAATGGGCTTGCATGACTCATTTGAACACTTAAAACATAAGTTATGGCCAAAAGAAGGGATGGGAGTCAAATTGGCAGTTTGACTCCCGACCACTAAAAGTCAAGAATCGCCCCAATTTCCTCACTTTTAAGTGGCGTGCAACATATCATTGAAAAGGTTTTGATGAGGGCTACAACTTTGCTTTAAACCTCATCTCAATCAGAGGTTTGCATGCAAAGTTATGGGCCCCCAAAGTTGCGGCAATCCAAGTTGTGGGAATTTCGGGACTCCCACTTGGGAGTCCCGGGACAAAATGACATTTGGGTGCTGGTCCCGTGGCCATGCTAGAGTATACTATAAGGGGGAAGGTGGTGGCTTCCCCCGAGTCCGGGCTGTGATGAGTCTTGTGAGTTCGTGTTTGCTCGTGATTCGTCTATGCATCAAAATGTTGTAACTACGCACTAACCAACTTATTATTTGATTGTGCAGGTCCATGTGAGTAACTAATGCTTATCACTTTTCCTAGTCCCCATCCCAAAGCTCCAACATGCCCCTCTACCCCCAAATTGTTGCGAGCCAGGGAGCATGCCCCAGCTCTTTACTCTTTCGCCATTGCGCCTCATATTCACATTTGATTCTATCAAGGAGCTTGAGAGCGTGTTAGGTACTCCTATTCGATTCTAGATAAATTAGTAGTGCAAAATTGGTAATAAGAATTGATAATGGAAAATTAATAGTGAAAATTGATAATGGGAAATCAATAGTGATAATTGGTAATCAGAAATCAATAGTGAGAATTAGTAATTGACGCGCTCCCAAGTCCCAAATTAGGCCCAAGATGGGCCTTGGTTTCTAAAATAACAAAATTGCGGGGACTTAAGGGCACACTCCTAGCTCTTAGCACTAAAAGGGGTAGAGGGGCATGCTGAAGCTCCGGGATGGGATTAGGAAGAGGGACAAGCTTTAGTTATTCACTCGAACTTGCATCAAGCTAACCAACAAGTTGGTTAGTTCACATTTTGGAATACCTTTAGTGTTAGGATAAGCCATGGGCGACTTTAGACTCACAAGACTCACCATGACCCAAACTCGGGGGAAGCCATCACCTTCCCCCATGTAATATTATATGCATTACTCCATAGCACCCACATCCGAATGGCTTTTTGTCTCAGGACTCCCAAGGAGGAATCTCGAAATTGTCTCGGTTTAAACTCCCGGGACTTTGTGAGTTCATAACTCTTTGCTTAGACCTCCGATTGGGATGAGGTCTAAAGAAAACTTGTAGGTCTCCTTGAGAGCTTTCCAATGGTGTATTGCACTCCACTTGCACTCACCGGGGTCAAGTCGATTCCCGATTTTCGGTGGTTGGGAGTCAAACTCCCGGCCTTTCTTTTTGCCATAACTTGTGTTGCAGATGTCCAAATGGCTCATGTGAGGCCATTTTCGACATCTACACTTCAATAAATTTCCAATGACATGAAGAACGCCTCAAGGCAAGGTGTTTTGACCCTTGCAATTGAGCTCTAAAGTTTCGAGAATCTCGGAGCACTCCCAAGTCCCCATTTTGGGAGTGTGAGTGCGACATTCCTCACATTCTTCCAAAAGTGGGGTTGCGATAGTAATGGGAAGTGGATATTTAAAAACCCAAGTTTGGTTATCAATAATAGTCGTATCCAAAACAAATATTAAAAAAAATACCTTTCCAACTTCCCCAAAAAGAGATTTCAAGCATGTACGAAAACAGTGAAGGTTCCAATTTTTTTTGAAAAATCCCTAAAAATATTCTTAAATTCCAAGTTATCTGACCTTATCCTATATCTAGAATTTGGAATTGAAGTTAAAGGTGATCGATACTTTTTTGGTTTTATTAATAAACAACTTTTCAAAATTGATAATAATATAAAATTGGTTTTAACCTAAAATCAATATTAATGTAAAATTGGTTCTAAATTAAAATTGGTAGAATTGTAAAATCAATTTATATTTCAAATTTGGTAAAGTTTGATTTTTGATACAAAATTACAACTCCTCAAAAACTGGCCTAGAAAACTTTCTAGCCTTAACATTATCCTCCTTGCTATTTTGTATCACATCCTCGAAATCAAGTAATATTATCCCACACTTCTACTAAAAAACTACCTTATACCATAGGAACAACTCTAGTTCCATCCCCTGATTAAAGGTTTTAATACCCTCTTTAGATTCTATAATGATAGACATGGTTGAAAGATACACAATTTTGGTGGCAACTTCGATAATGTTAGGTGCAACATGAGTGCATTTAGTTGCCACTTTTGCAGCAATGGAATCCACCTCCATCATGTTTTTATTCCTTCTTCTGCTCTTCCCGTATTGAGTATCCTAGATCTAGTTATAGACGATGTCTTAACTAGAGAGGAGGCAACAAAATAAGACAAAACAAAGTCAAGGAAAGTCTGGGCATAAGCAACTAATCAAAATTTGTACAATTCCTTGTCTTTTCAGTAACAAGAAAAGGTCTTGTTAAGAATTTCGATAATTTGTGTCTTATAAAACTCGTAGTGTTTAGCTCGGTTTTTCTTGGCCTTCTATTGATAAATGAGGAGCTTTGCTTTCATGAACACATTTTTAGTTCTAATCCTTTCCAATTTAGCAATTCAATGGAACGTGTAAGCTACTTCTTTGGCCTTGTGGATGAGCAATCAAATTTGCTACTACAAGTCCTCTAGTTGTTCCGAAGTGATGGGAGCATGGTAGGACAACTCTTGGATATTGAGTTACAGATGTTTAATGGTTTTAATAGACTCCTTCAAATCATCTACTTGGGAGTTTAGTTTTGCATCTAAGTCAGCATTTTCCCTCTCAAGACACTTGGCTCGTTCCTTTGCAATTTTGAGTTCACACACATCCATTGTAGTAATGAACTCCAATGATTTTCAAATCATCTCCACTTTCTGGTACTCAACCTCCAACTTTGTTCTTTTGACCTTCAAATGGTCTAAATAAGCCTAAATAATAGTATGTTTGTGTTGGAGGGTAGGGAGTTGAGTTCAATATTCCTCATTTTCAACCAAAGATTTGTCCAACAGAATTTGCATGTTTGCAAAGTTGGACTTTGCTAATTCTAGTGCCTAGATCATCAAAGCATCTTGTTGAGCTTGCCTTTATGCTTAGCATCATTCAATTTTCAAATGCAAGACCTCAGCCTTTGTATTGAAAACATCTTCAAGTGCAACCTATTTTTCAATACTAATTGCCTCAAAAGCGTGCCACAATGTTTTTATCGTTTGCACATAAGTATTGAAAACATGCAGGTGGTCCTCCAAACCTTTAAGAGAGGACTACCATGGAAGAGTTTACCTTTTCGGTTGAAGTCTAATCCCAACCAAACCAGGGGTGTAAAAGAGGCATACTAGAAATGATGCCTCTACATCTCTAGGAGGAGACCTTGCCTAGGTCCCACTAGAATTAAAGTTTGAAGGAATTTCCATTTCCTATATACCATCAATGGGAATACCTTCACCTTGTAACCTATCATGCAACTTTTGGGACAAAGACTGGGTGTGAGAGGGTACAGTACCAAAAAATGTGAAGGTAGGCCTTAGAGGTGAAGTTTCTGATGGTGCGTCTAAACTTGGATTCCTTGTCTTGTCTTACCTTTTTGGGCTTGGCTCACAAGATGGGGATTTTTTAACAATGTCTACTTTTTAGGCTAGGGGGTTGGTGATCGTTGTTGTTGTCACAAACATCCCACATATAAATTAACCCAATGTCTTTTTTGGTGTAACATCAAAAAATGGTTATTGGTTCAATTGACCAACTTCCTATTATGTTTGGGGAGGATTATTGACATCAATAGGCTTAGCCTAAAAAGATGTTGTTGGTCCCTTGCTCCTCACATCACGATCAGGTTTTATTGAAGAAACTATCCTCTTCTTCATCTTTGTCTTCAAATTCCAATAGCTAGAAAGTTGGGTCAATCAGAAATTAATCGAAGGATGATGTTAATGACTTGGGATGTATTGAATTCCATCTCCTTCCTAGGGTTTTCTTTATTTAGTTAGATTGTTGTGGACAAATCTTGTAGCCTAGAATGCAAGTTGTTGAATGCAACTTGAGCCCAATTTATCAATTAATTTGTTTTGGCAAGGGCCACAAGAAGCATGAACTTCTTGCTAACATATGTTATGCAAGTCACCTTGAGCCAAATCGTTTAAATCAACACAAAAATTGGGTGGCATACTTTTCTTTGAACTGGGAAACTTTCCAACCTTCCTTGTGCACAAATGCGTTCAAGGGGGCCATATGAATGCAAAGGTTTGCCACTTTTAAAAAGCACATTGTGGGTGGCTTTGTGATTCTGGATTGCGACAAACATAACATCTCCATGATGTGATTTTTAGTAATGATGATTAGAACTCCTTGCACCACAAATTTTGTTATGTTTATGTTTAACTAAATTATTGACTATAAAAACTCCTAACCAAATGTTGAATGGGTGTAAACTTGAGGTTTGTTAAATTGGAAAGCTTGATCATACGTGCCCATGCTACATCCCTACTAACTACCTAGTGTTGAAACTCGTTCATTTGGCTAAACATAATCTTAACTCCATCGAAATGACTTATAATCTTTCCTTTTCTTTTAGATTCTAATTTTGTTTCCATTTCAATTCCCACCTCTTCCTCTTTCTACTCTACAACATTTTTTTACCTATCTTTGTATTGTGGTGAGAGCCTTTCTACCTCCTCTTTGCTCACTCCTCTTCATTTTGCCGAAAACCAACTTTTCGACATATCTACATACCAATTTCTAACACTCTAGGAATGACTTGAAAGGAATGAAAGAAAAGAAATTGTAAAAGGTGAAGTGGGAGAAAGGGTCCCACATTTATACTTTGTGAGCCAATTAGGTTATTTCCAAAATAACCACATTGTTTGCAAAATTCGGTATTGATTCTTGGATACTAATCTGGGCAACGCATTGTACCTTTCCGTTTGATTTCAAAAATGCATTGTTGTCAAAATGCAACATCAATTCCTCCGATTGGGACGAGATCTGAAGCAATCTTGTAGCTCTCTTTGAGAGCTTTCCAACGCCATGTCGCTCTCCTTCTACAGACGTCGGAATCGGGTTGATTCCTGACTTTTAGTGGTCGGAAGTCAAACTGCCAATTTGACTCCCGATCCTTCTTTTGCCCATAACTTGGGCTGCAGATGTCCAAATGGCTCATGCAAGGCCATTTTGGACATCTACACTTCAAGACCTTTTCAACA
>Ga0116226_10002993_pt1 | contig 14852 bp, 10 predicted proteins | sample S1TSphfallax_FD_89692 | JGI IMG/M metagenome (GOLD analysis project Ga0116226, IMG submission 89692) | Host-associated microbial communities from peat moss isolated from Minnesota, USA - S1T2_Fa - Sphagnum fallax MG | ecosystem: Host-associated > Plants > Peat moss > Unclassified | place: USA...
CGAGACGCCGAGCCCCGCGCCTGCGCCGCCCGCGCCCAAGGCAGTCGCCGCGCAGGAAGAGAACTCGATCCCCATCGCGATCAAGCAGAAGGTCAAGGCGAAGCTCCAGCCGAAGAAACAGGTCGAGCAGAAGCAGCCGGTGCAGCATATTCCGGTGCGTGCGGCTTCGGCTGCCGAGCGCTACCAGGATGTGCGGCCGACCAACCGCGCGAACTACGGCGAGGCTGCGGCGAATACGCCGAAGTCGATGGCGCAGGCGACGCCGGCAGCGCAGGTCAATGTGCAGGGTGGCGACTTCGGCGCGCGCTTCCCGTGGTATGTGGATGTGATCCGCCGCAAGACCGCGCAGAACTGGTACAAGCAGGAGGTTGACCCGGGCACGCCGGGCGGCGCGCGCGTCTATCTGACCTTTTCTGTCTCTCGAAGCGGCGAACCGAGCGGAGTGCGCATCGCACAGAGCAGTGGCTCGCCCACGCTCGACACCTCCTGCGTGCGGGCGGTGCAACGTGTTGATACATATGGACCTCTGCCGTCCGGCTACACTGGATCGAGCCTGCAGGTGTCGTACTATTGTGAACAGTCCGGGCGATAAGCGCCTTCTCACGCACCAGTTTTTTGGACACGAGGCAATGACAGAAGAACCGCACCGCTTGAACCTCCTGAAGACATCACTCCTGATCTGCGCTGTAGCTCTGCTCGCTGTGCCTCGCTCGCTGCACGCGCAGGAGGACTGGGTGCGCACTGGCACGAACATGGGCGCGCAGAAGATCCGCGTGGCTGCGGCGAACTTTGCGCCGTCGGGCTCGGACCCCGAGACAGCGCCGCTCAAGACCACCTTCGATGCGACGCTCTACGCCGATCTGCAGAACGCCGGCATCTTCGACATGGTCTCAAAGAGCATGGCGCCGCCGCTCATGCCGAGTTCACAAGCCAACGTGCAGCTGAGCGCCTGGGCGGCCGCGCCGTCGAGTGCGGAGATGGTCGCCTTCGGCACGCTCGGGGTTGCGAACGGGCAGGTCACCGTAACCGGCTACCTCGACGACGCGAAGAATCCGCAGTCGCCGCAGGTCCTCGGCAAGCAATATTCGGATACGGCCAGCATCACGAGCGCCCGCCACATCGCCCACCGGTTCGCCGACGAGATCATCGCGCGGCTGGGTGGAGGCATCAACGGCATCTGCGAGACGACGATCTACTACGTCGCCGCGCGGGGCGGAAACAAGGAAATCTGGGCGATGGACTACGACGGCCAGGGCGAGCACCAGGTCACGCACCTGGGCACCATCAGTCTCTCGCCGCATGTCTCGCCCGACAACTCGCGCGTCGCGTTCTCCTCGCTCGGCAAGCGTGGCTGGTCGATCCGCATGTTCTCGCTCGACCTGAACCGGGCAGTCGAGTTCCCTTCCCCGTCCGGGACGACGCTCTCACCGGCCTGGTCGAGCGATGGAACGAAGCTTGCGTTCTCGTCGGACCGCGAAGGCGGTGACTCGGAGATTTACACGACCGACGCAAGCGGAAGCAGCATCCACCGGCTGACCAACTTTCGCGGGCCTGACGTTTCGCCGGTCTGGAACCCGAAGACGAACGCGCAGATCGCCTGGGTGAGCGGGCGGACCGGGCTACCGCAGATTTACATCATGGATGCCGATGGGGCAAACGTGCTGCGGATGACCGACGGCGGCTATGCGACCTCGCCATCCTGGTCGCCGAACGGGCAGTTTCTGGCCTTCGCCTGGGATCGCAAGTATGGGCCGGGCGCTCCGGGCGGGCAGGATATCTATATTATGGATATCGCCAGCCGCCGCTGGATTCAGCTCACGCACGATGCGGGGCGGAATGATTTTCCATCGTGGGCGCCGGATGGGCGGCACATCGTCTTTGAACGCGGCAGCGGCAACAGCTCGCAGATATGGAGCATGCTTGCCGATGGCACCCAGCAACATCCTCTCAGCAATAGTGGGGCTGCCTCCGAGCCGGACTGGAGCTGGAAGTAGATTATGTCTCTTGCCGGAACGGCGCTAACGTGAGAAAAATGAAGAAATTACCTCCTCCCCCTGTAACAATTTCCGCATCGCGGCATCCATAACAAAGAAGGACTGGCACTAGCAGCTAGATGCTCCCGAGGAGAAGATACGTGTTCCTACAGATTCGCAAGGTGATGTACCCCACGATCCTAAGCATGGCCGCACTGCTCACCATAGCGGGCTGCCATAAGAAGCAGTCCCCTCCCCCACCTCCGCCTCCGACCGTGACGGCGCCCGCTCCGACAGCTGACATTACGGCGACTCCGTCTTCGGTTGCGCCCGGCGACAGTGTCATTCTTACCTGGCACACCAGGAATGCAACCGATATCTCGATTGAGGGGATGGGCGCGGTGGCGAGCGCGGGCACGCAGACCGTGCATCCGACGCAGTCGACCAGCTACCACCTGATCGCACGCGGCGACGGCGGGACGACGGATGCAACCGCGAACGTGACTGTGACGACGCCCACCGCGGCTCCGCCGAGCAACATGAATGAGGGCGATGTAGGCGACGCGGCCTTCCACCAGAACGTGAAGGACATCTTCTTCGACTACGACAGCTACGACATCAACGCGACCGCGCAGCCGATCGTCACCCAGGATGCGAGCTACCTGAGCGCGCACCCGAACCTGAAGATTGTGCTGGGCGGCTACTGCGATGATCGCGGCTCGACCGAGTACAACCTGGCGCTGGGTGAAAATCGCGCGAACGCCACGAAGCAGGCGCTGGTGTCCGCAGGCATCAGTCCGGATCGCATCCGCACTGTCAGTTACGGTAAGGAGAAGCAGTTCTGCACCGAGCAGGACGAGAGCTGCTATCAGCTGAACCGGCGCGCTCAGTTCGAGATCGACCGGTAGTGCGAAGGCAAGACCGCCTGCACGGGAGGCGGAATTCGTGGCGGGTATACCGCGCCTACGGCGCAACGACGTTGATGCCCCAGAACTACCGGGGGCATCAACGTCGTCTGCCTGGACGGCAGGTCCCGCCAGCCGCGCGGGCGGTTTGGCTTTAGACTGACTTATCAACACTTGCGGGGCTATTCGACATGCGCAGATCGCTTCTTGCACTTCCCCTTCTTGCCTTCCTGCTGGTTCCGCCGCCTGCACACGCGGTCTCGAAGGAGATCATCCAGTTGCAGACGCAGGTCCAGCAGCTCTCGGACATGCTGCAGCATCTGCAGGAGTCGAACGACGAGCACATGGGCGTGCTGCAGCATCTGGTCGAGCAGTCGGCCGACAGTGTGAGCAAGATCGCCCAGCAGATGACCGCGCTGCAGGCTCAGGTGGAGCAGAACAACAAGAACGACACGCTCGCCGCGCAGATCCAGGGGCTGAACGATTCAGTCGATGAGCTGAAGACGCGCCTCGGACAGGTCAACAAACAACTTGGCGATATCCAGTCGCAACTGCAGAACGTGCAGGCGCAGCCCGCGCCACAGGCTCCGCAGCAAGGTGTTGCGGGTGGCGACCCGAACAGTGCCGGCTTGTCCGGGCAGCCTGCTAGCGCCCCGCAGTATGCGCCAGGCAGCGGTCAAATGCCTGGCTCAACCTATGGAGCGGCCCCAGTGCAGCAGCCTGCGCCACAGGCTCCGCCCGTCGATCAGCTTTATCAGGCTGCGCTGCGCGACTACAACGGCGCTCGTTATGATCTGGCCACATCCGAGTTCGCCGATGTCGTGAAGTATTACCCGCAAAATTCGCTCGCCGGCAACAGCAGCTACTACCTGGGCGAGATCGCCTACCGTCAGGGTCTTTATCCTGCAGCAATTCACTACTACGACATGGTGCTGGAGCAATTTGCCGGCAGCAGTAAGTCCGCCGCCGCGCAGCTGCGAAAAGGTCAGGCCGAGTTGGCCAACCATGATCGTGAGACTGGAATTCGCGATCTGCGCGCACTTATTCAGCGGTATCCCACCTCACCCGAGGGCGCGCAAGGCCGAAGCATTCTCAACGGCATGGGCGTGCGCATCGTGCCCAATAAGCCGAGTCCCGGCCGCTGACTCGGTTATTGTGCCTGGCATAGTTACTTACCAGGGGTAAAGTCGCGTATCCCGTTCACCGTGGACGCATCGAGTGAGCTCAGCAGGATCACCATCAGGTCGACCAGCTGATCGAAGTCATGCCGGTTGACGACGCCGTTGTGAGCGTGAGTGTAGCGCACGGGCACGACGAAATTCAGCGTTGGCGTACCGCCATTGCTCTCCTGCATCTCGGCCGAGTCGTCGCCGTAGCCTTGGACCAGGTCCAGTTGCAGTGGGATATTGTTTTCGCTCGCCAGCTTTCGAACGAGAGTTACAAGCTTGCGGTTGGGCAGCGCACTTGAATCGTATAAAAAGATTCCCGGGCCTGCGCCCAGCTTCTCCTGTGTCTCCTCCGGGTGGCCCGCATAGACATCGCCGGTGATGCCTCCTTCAATGGCAAGACCGATATCGGGCTTGACGACTTGGGCCGCAGTCTTTGCGCCGCGCAGTCCGATCTCCTCCTGCGTCGTGGCGACAAAGAAAAGCTGGTTCGGATGTTTTACCTTGGCCATGCGCTGCATCGCTTCAATCAGAACCGCACAACCGATGCGGTCATCCCATGCTTTGCCGAGATAATTGTCCGTGCCGTTCATCACCAGAAAAGGCGAGTCAGGCACGACCGGGTCGCCGGGCTCAATGCCCATGGCTGCAGCCTCGGCGGCGTTCTTCGCGCCGATATCGAGGTACAACATGTCGCGCGGGAATACCTTCGTGCGCTCATCTGCAGGAACAACGTGAATGTCGCGAACTCCGGTGACTGCATGCACCGGACCTTTCGATCCGATGATGATCCAACGCTGATCCACAAGAACCTGGTCGAGCCAGCCGCCCAGCATCTGCATCGTGAGCAGGCCATTTGGGGTCATACGCCGAACCATGCCGCCTAATTCATCCATGTGTGCATCGATCATGATGCGAGGGCCTGAATCACCTACTTGGGCGATCACTGAACCCATGCCGTCATACTTGATCGACGATGCGAGAGGCTTCATCGCATCGACCATAATCGCGCGCACGGGCTCCTCAGCGCCCGGAGGCCCGGGTGCATTGGACAATCTTTCAAGCAGATTTACGGTCGCGTCCGGAGTACCTTGAGCACGGACACAAGGCGTGGCGAGCAGGAGAGACAGCGCAATCAGGGAAATTCGCAATTGAGAATGCTCCGCATGGATCCTGGACTTGGAATTACTTTGCTTGTTGAAAAATCGCTTTGGGCAGCATGGCGTGTACGCCTACTTTCGTATCGACGAGTTGGGTGATGTCGAGATCGACTGCCACACTTGATAACTGGTACGCCTGATCGCGCGTAAGGTGCTTCTCCGTCACCAGAAAGTCGAGCATATTGTGCAGCGCCATCTTCGTCGCTTCATTCAGATCTTCGCTGAAGCCCATCGTGATGTACGCAGTTGGCGTCTCCGCATACGGCCACAACAAGTGACGATCCTTATGCACGATAAATTGGAAAGTGCCGGTCAACATGGTCTCCATCGCAGTGATGTCGACCTCGCCATTGCCTTGTCCGGCGTGGCCGTCGCCAACCTCAAAGAGCGCGCCGGGTGTGTGTACAGGCAGATAAAGCGTTGTCCCCGCGACTAATTCCTTGTTATCCATATTGCCTCCGTGCATCCAGGGCGGAGCGCTGTTATAGCGTCCGGCTGACTCAGGCGGCGCGTCTCCCATGGAACCGAAAAACGGGCGCAGCGGAATATAGATACCCGGCGCAAAGTGGGCCAGCATCTTATCGCGATCGAGCGGAATAATGGACATCCTGCCATAAGGAAAATCATCGGGAAGATAGCCGCGGCCTACGCCGAAACCGTTGCAGGCCCACGGAACGTCGATATCGATCTTCTCTATACGTACCTCGAGAACATCGCCCGGCTCTGCTTCGGCAATCGCGATCGGACCGGTGAGAATATGACCGCCCGGGCCCTTGTCGATAGTCTTGGCCTCGTAGATCTCGGTAACTTCTTTGGGGATATCTTCAGCGCGAACACCACCCTTCTCGAGTCGCTCGGGCGGTCCGCAGGTCGAGAGCGTGTGGACCGTGACGCTATCCCCGCTGTGGACAGTAAGTACCGGCTTCGCCTGCGCCCAGTAGTAGCCCCAGGCAACTGTGGACGGTGAAACAGAGAGCGTTTGTTGCGCGCCGAGAGACGCACACCCTCCGAAAAACCCGCACATGAGAAGGAGCCGTAGCCTGCAGCGCATGACCCAATGTAGCAGGCATTACACTGCACGAAAAGTAGCGCTTGCGAGCGGCCGAGTACACTTAGCGAGGCGCGGGCGCCACAGCATCAGCAATTGCGTAAGCGCCCACCGCCATCACTGCCGCATTCTCTGCCAGGTGCACGGGATCCACTTTGTCAAAGGTATCGGCGGCGGTGTGGTGGTAGTTGAAATAGAACCGCGAATCCTGCAAAGGCGCAAATCCCGGTACACCCTGCGAGACGATTGCCGCAATATCTTCGCCCGCTTCTTCGCTCGGCTGAAGAACGCTTGCACCGATCGGTTCAAGTACATGGGCGACGGGCCGCAGCCAGTCTGCGAGTGCGGACTTGCCTGCGTAGATAAGGCCGGTCGGATGATCGCAGCCCAGGTCGCTCTCGAAGGCTGCAATCTGATCGGCAAGCTGCGATTTATGCTCCTCGGCATAGGTGGCAGCGCCCTCTGATCCGGACTCCTCATCCATCCAGGCAATAAATCGAACCGTCCGCTTCGGATGCAGGCCTAGCTTCTGCAGCAGGTGAATCGCCTGCATGGAAACAGCAATGCCTGCGCCGTCATCAATTGCGCCCGTGCCGAGATCCCACGAGTCAAGATGGCCTGAGACGATCACCACCTGTTCGGGGTGCTCGGAGCCTTTCCAATCGGCAATAACGTTATAACTCGGAACGTGCGGCAGCGTTCGAGGAGTCAGGGTAAGGTGCATCGTCACGCTGCCCTGCTTCGCCAGGTCGGCCATCAGATCCGCATCCTCCGCAGTCACCGCCGCCGCCGGAATCTTCGGCGTATCTGCGGTGTAGGAGGTCGCGCCGGTGTGAGGCAAACGATAATCCGCGCCGCCTACCGAGCGCACCAGCACCGCAACTGCGCCCGCGGTTGCCGCAACGGTCGGCCCGACCGCGCGATAGATCACTGACTGCCCGTAGGCCTGGCCGCCTTGCCCGGTCGCTGCGAGTTGCTTGTCAAATGGATGATTGAAGAGCAGTATCTTTCCCTTCGCGGCACCGGGTCCGAGTTGTTTCAACTCATCAAAGGATGAGACAACAAGAATGGGCGCGGTAATTCCCTCATCAGGCGTGGCGACGCTGCCGCCGAGCGCAGTCAGCACAATCTTCTGCGTGGTGCCGGGTGCGCCGCCCGGCCATGCAGTCAATGCGCCTGTCTCCTCGCCGCGCACCCAATGGGGGACCATCGTTTTTTCGAGTGAGACCTCCGCGCCGAGCGCACGCATTTCGGCCGCGACGTACTCTACCGCTTGCTGTGCCTGGGGTGAGCCGCTGAGCCGCGGACCGATGTTATCGGTCAGATGGCGCAGCCGCGTGTAGGCGTAGTCGTCGCTCATGGCGGCATCGCGCAGGCGGCTGAGCGTTGCTATCTGCTCGGGCGTCCAGGCGCCTGTGCCGGGCGAAAGAAACTGTTCCAGGCGCGACTGCATCGCCGTCGAGGGCGGCCTGGGAGGAGGCAGTTGCGCTTGGGTTACAAGAGAGGTGAACGCACTGAGGGCGGCAGCGGCGAAACACAAGCGCTTGATCATGCCGAATAATATCAAACCTCGGCGCTATCTATGTTGTCTGAATCCTCGACTAAGGCAGGCGCACGACGATGCCTGTACTGAGGGTTCTAGGATTGAGAGCAGACCCGGAAAACCCACCGTAGGAGAATTCGACGAGCCGCCAGTCGACACGAGGAAAAATCGTCCAATCGAGGCCGCCCAGGAACTGGTATTCGAGTTTTGTGGCATTTGTCTGCGCGATGCCTTGTTCATACTTCAAATCACCCGCGCCAACCAGCGCCTCCACATAGGGCATTACAGGCAGCACATGCGGCTTGAACGTCAAACGGGGTCCGGCGAGGCCGCTGATAGCCTTCGTTGTTCCCTTGCCAACAACAGCGCCACGGCCGTCCAGTCCAAGCCCGAAGAATGGGACCGTCCATCGATTGTAGAAGAGCCCGAATGTTGTGCCGTACTGCCAATTCGTGTTGGGCACGTTGAAATCCGAGGCGCTGAACTCGCCATACACGCCGACTTGCGCTTGGGCGCGCGGCGTCGACATGAGCAGGAGCAGGGATAAGCAGAACGTTCCGGTCACCAGAAAACAAGCAGGTCGCATATCTGCACTACCTTTACTTGAGAAGCTCGATAGTAGGAATCCTGTTCTGTGAGAAAGGCTGCTAACCGTCAATTGCGAAGATCGCGCATACGCAGTTCCACCTCAGCCCGCTGCTCGCCTGTAAGGGGCAATAGAGGCAGACGCGGCCGGCCGCCGTAGTAGCCGTTGAGATCGCATGCATACTTGATTCCGGCCACGCCGAGTTTGCCCGCGACACAAGCCGATGCAGCGACGAGGCGCTGCTGTTTCTCGGCGGCAAGCGCAGGGTCATTTTCCTTGTACGCAATATACACCTCGTGACAAGCCTGTGGTGCGCACGCAGCCATGGCCAGAACCGCGCCCGCAGCCCCTGCGCTGAGTGACGCCTCGATCTTGTCGGCCGCGCCGCTGAGTACTTGGAAACCAACCTCGCGGGTGCGCGTTTTGAGGGCAGGCGCAGGCGGCGCGGTCGCAAGTGCCGGACCTGCTGAAGCCCGGCCAGCATCGCTCGCGAGCAGATCTGCCGAGATGAATGACCCCGCTGAGGGTTGCGGAGTGAGCATGCGCTGCGTCACTGCAGTGAAGACCGTTGTTACGGTGGTCGAACGCTTTGCGGCTCCGCGGGTTGCGATGACAATCTCGCTGAGCCTGTTCACATCGCCGCTCGAATCCTTGAGTCCGATAATATTTGGATGCTGCGCGAGTTCGGCTATTATGTCGGTTGCCAGGTCGTAGTGCGTAAACTTGGGGATCGTGTAGAGGACCACCGGCAGCGGAGAGTGGTCAGCCACGGTGCGGAAGTAAGTGAGCATGGCGAGCGGGCTCATCTGGGGTGCATAATAATTGGGCGTACGCACGAGCACTGCATCGTATTTCTGCTCGGCTGCAAATTCGGCCAACCGCAGCGTGGCGGCAACACTGCCCTGGCCCACACCTGCGAGCAGCACCTTCTCTGGCGTCGCCGCGGCCGCTGCAGTTGTCAGAACGTCTCGCGCCTCTGCGTCATCAAGCATCACCGCTTCGCCCGTTGAACCGAGAATGACCAGGCCGGCGACAGGCGTGCGGCAATAACGCTCTACATTATGCTCAAGCTTGCGCAGGTAAAGCCTTCCATCCGGATAATAGGGCGTCGTGGCAGCGGAAAAAATACCTTCGAGTAACATAGAAGTATTGTACTCAATCGGTCGTCTTAGCCGTTCGGATGCGCGGCTTCTCCGGGAAAAGGGACCGCCTGTGCGTTGATGATATCGATGACGCGAGCCTTGATCCAGTCATAGTTTGGCGACCCGGAAAAGCTGCGATAGTCATTCCGCACACCATCGCCCTCCCCGGTAAGTTGATACTGGCGCTGGCCGTCCGCAGCCTGTTTCGGATAGGCCTTGGCCCAGGACGCCTGGTTGAAGTCATCGCTCTGCGCATTGATCTGCCAGACGCGCTGGCCATCACCATTGCGTACGAAAAAGCAGTAGTAAATATGAAACTTGCCGACCGGCGCAAAATATTCAACCGCGTCCACCGTGTATCGACTTACATGGAAGCGGTCGAGCAGAAATCCGCTGGTCTGCTTCGCGTCAGGCTCTTTTCCCGCATCGTGGAGCGCGTGCAGGGTGGCCCGCTCGGCATCCCGCTCGCGCGTATTGCCAGCCATCGCATAGGCGATCACCAGTGTCGTGTCGATCTTCCAGTTACCGGGCGCGAGTGTGCGCGCTCGTTCGCCGTACGTAACAGCCAACTCCGGGCGATTGAGTTCGACCGCTGTGGTGGCGGCTAGCAGGTTAGCAGTTGCATCGTTGGGATTGGCAGCGATCGCCTTGGTTAGCAGATCCAACGCTCGCTGTGGCTGATGATCTTTGAGTGCATCGAGCGCTTGTTGCACGGCACCGGGCGCAGAAGCGGCCGGCGATATATTTTGCTGTTGAAGCGCCGGCTGCTGAGCCAAAGACTCTGCCGCCGCTGCCAGCGTCGATAGAATCGCCAAATGCCACATCGGCTGCCACAGCTTGCGTATCAAGGACTCACCGCCTCCATCTGTGCACCATACAGGGGGCTCATCTCAATCTCTCGTTGCGGCAGCAAGAGCGCTATGCAGGTGCTGCAGCGCGAACACATTCAGGGTCTTGCGCTGGAGTGCGGCAATACCCTCGGCCGCAGCGCGGGCTGCTGCAACCGTGGTAATCATGGGGATGCGCTGCAGCACGGCGGAACGGCGTATCGCCTTCTCATCGAAGTACGTATCGAAGCCGTAGGGCGTGTTCACGATCAACTGAATGCGATCGCCCTTGATCAGATCGACGACGTTGGGCCGGCCCTCTTTTACTTTGAAGACGCGCTCGACCCTCAAGACCGCATTCTCGAGCGTGTCCGCTGTGCCTTCGGTAGCGACGAGGTTAAAACCCAGATCGACATACTGGCGCGCAAGATCCACCAAGTGCGATTTATCGCGATCATTCACGCTGAAGAAAACTGACCCCGCTGTCGGCAGTTTGAGCCCAGCTGATAATTGCGCTTTGGCAAATGCCTCGCCAAAGTTATCCGCAACTCCCATCACCTCGCCGGTCGAGTGCATCTCCGGGCCAAGCACAGGATCGACCCCGGGAAATTTATTCCACGGAAACACCGGCGACTTGACGAAGAAGTGTGGGCCTGTTCCAAGGTCCTCGCCGCTCGCGAGTTCGTCTGGAAGCAGTTCACGCAAGGTGCGGCCAGTCATCAGGCGCGACGCGATCTTGGCCAGCGGAACTCCGGTTGCTTTCGAAACATAAGGCACGGTGCGCGAAGCGCGCGGGTTGACCTCGATTACAAAAACCTTCTCGCGCTGAATGGCAAACTGAAGATTGACGAGACCGATCACCTTGAGTGCGAGGGCAAGTTTACGAGTGTACGTGCGAATGGTCGCAAGCGTGGCCGGCGACAAATCAACCGCGGGAAGCACGCAGGATGAATCCCCGGAGTGAATTCCCGCCTCTTCAATGTGCTGCATGATGCCGGCGATGAGCACGTCCTTGCCATCGCAGAGCGCGTCCACATCCACCTCAACGGCGTCCTCGAGAAACCGGTCGATGAGAATCGGACGCTCCTGCGAATATTCCACTGCTTGCTTCATGTAATGCGCAACAGCCTCGCGATCGTAGGCTATCACCATCGCACGGCCACCGAGTACATAGGATGGACGCACCAATACCGGGTAGCCGATCTTGTCCGCACCCGCAAGCGCCTCGTCGATGCTGGTGGCAGTCGATGCATCGGGCTGAGGAATATTCAATTCCTGAAGGAGTTTGCCGAAGCGCTTACGATCTTCCGCGAGATCAATCGATTCGGGCGAGGTACCGATAATCGGCACGCCGGCTGCCTTCAGTCGCAGGGCAAGATTCAACGGCGTCTGTCCTCCAAACTGCACGATCATGCCGATCGACGCGTCCGTTTGCAGAGCGCCCTGCGCCTCGTGCTCGTAGACCGAAAGCACATCCTCAAGCGTCAGCGGTTCGAAATAAAGACGGTCACTTGTATCGTAATCGGTGGAAACTGTCTCCGGATTGCAGTTGACCATAATGGTCTCATAGCCATCCTCACGCAGCGCAAAAGCCGCGTGGCAGCAGCAGTAATCGAACTCGATTCCCTGGCCGATACGATTCGGACCACTGCCAAGGATAATAATTTTGCGCTTATTGGTCGGCAGCGCTTCATCCTCTTCGTCATACGACGAATATAAGTAGGGAGTACTCGAGGCGAACTCGGCCGCACATGTATCCACCAGCTTGTACACAGGCTTCAATCCCTGGTTGAGCCGCATCTGCCGCACCTGCTCAACGCCGGCCGCGCCTGCGAGATCCCAGGCCTCGGCAAGCCGCTCATCGGAGATGCCCATGCGCTTCGCTTTTCGTAACTGTACCGGTGACACATTGTCGATCGTCGTCTCACCAAGCGCGGTGATCGCGTCGGTGATCTCCTTGATCTGATGGAGAAACCAAGGATCGATCGAGGTAAGACGAGCGACCTCACGCACACTCAGGCCGCGACGAAATGCGAACCGGATATAACTCAGGCGCTCAGGCTGAGGAGTCACCAGACGCTGGGTAAGCCGCTTTGGATCGAGAATCTCGGCGCCCGCCTTTTTGCCCGTTTCAAGCGAACGGAAGGCCTTCATCAGCGCTTCCTTGAAGGTCCGGCCCATCGCCAGCACTTCGCCGACAGACTTCATCTGCGGGCTGAGACTTTCATCCGCGCCGGGAAATTTCTCGAACTGCCACTTGGGAATCTTTACGACGACATAGTCGATCGACGGCTCAAAGCAAGCCCGCGTCATGCGCGTGATGTCGTTTGGAATCTCGTCCAGCGTGTAGCCAACCGCCAGTTTGGCAGCGATCTTCGCAATCGGAAAACCAGTCGCCTTCGAAGCCAGCGCGGAGGAGCGCGAGACGCGGGGATTCATCTCAATCACAGTCATCCGGCCGTTCGCAGGATTGACTGCAAACTGCACATTGGACCCGCCTGTCTCAACACCAATCTCGCGAATGATCGCAATGGCCGCCGAGCGCATCGCCTGGTACTCACGATCGGTCAGCGTCTGCGCGGGCGCAACCGTAATCGAGTCGCCCGTATGCACGCCCATGGGATCGAAATTCTCGATCGAGCAGATGATGATGACGTTGTCGGCCAGGTCGCGGACTACTTCGAGTTCATACTCTTTCCAACCAAGGACAGACTCTTCAATAAGACACTCGTGCACCGGCGATAAGTCGAGGCCGCGCGCGAGAATCTCCATCAACTCCTCGCGATTGTAAGCAAGTCCACCACCCGATCCGCCCAGCGTAAACGATGGCCGGATAATAACGGGAAAGCCGATCTTGCTCGCGAACTCAAGACCATCGCGCAGGTTATTGACGAGAGCCGAGCGCGGCACATCGAGCCCGATGCGCGCCATCGCATCCTTGAACAGCAGTCGGTCTTCCGCCTTCTTGATCGCTTCGAGCTTTGCGCCAATCAGTTCTATCTCGAATTTATCGAGCACGCCGGTGTCGGCTAACTCGACCGCGAGATTGAGCGCGGTCTGCCCTCCGACTGTCGGCAGCACGGCGAACTTGCCCGTGCGGCCTTCCGCGCGCAGCATCTCGCTCTCGATCCGCAGGATCTCTTCAAGATACTCAGCAGTAAGTGGCTCGATGTAAGTGCGGTCGGCCAGATCAGGATCGGTCATGATGGTTGCCGGGTTCGAGTTCACCAGCACCACCTCATAGCCTTCGGCACGAAGCGCCTTGCAGGCCTGCGTGCCGGAGTAGTCAAACTCAGCCGACTGGCCGATGACAATCGGTCCAGAGCCGATTACTAAGATCTTGGTAATGTCATTCCTGCGTGGCATCTGGTCCCTGCTCGTAAAATTCTGTTCGACGTTCGGCGGCTACTGCTTCCAGGTGTCCATCATGGTGCGGAAATCCTGAAAGAGATAATGCGAATCATGCGGACCGGGGCTCGCCTCCGGGTGATACTGCACACTCAGAATCGGCATCGTCCTATGACATAAACCCTCAAGTGTCTGATCATTCAGGCTGATGTGGGTCAGGTCGACTTCATTCGCATTCAAGGAGTCCGCATCGACAGCGTAATTATGATTCTGACTGGTGATCTCGACCTTGCCTGTCGATAAGTGCTTGACCGGATGATTGCCGCCGTGATGCCCGAATTTCAATTTGAACGTCTTGCCGCCGAGCGCCTGTCCGATAAGTTGATGCCCAAGGCAGATGCCGAAGATCGGCGTCCGGCCGGCAAGTTCGCGAATGGTCTGGTTTGCATACGTCAGCGGCTCGGGGTCGCCCGGGCCATTCGACAGAAATACCCCATCTGGCTGCAGCGCCAGCACGTCTTCCGAAGTCGTGCGCGCGGGCACGACCGTCACTCGGCAGCCCTGCGCACCCAGCATGTGCAAGATATTCTGCTTGATGCCGTAGTCATATGCGACCACGTGCAGATCACACTCCGGCGCGGTCGAAGCCGATAGCGGATGCAGCGGATCGCCGCCGGGATTGCGCCACTCGTACGATTCTTTTGTCGAGACTAGGCTCGCGAGGTCGGTGCCATCCATCTTGCGAATGGCGCGCGCCTTGGCGATCAACACAGCGGGGTCCTGCTCACTCGTCGAGATGACGCCGCGCATCACTCCATGCTCGCGCAGATGACGCACGAGCGCGCGCGTATCGATCTCTGAGATCACGGGCACGTTGTAGCGTTCCAGATACTCGTCGGCAACCTGCTCGGAGCGCCAGTTGGAACTTACAACGGAAAACTCCCGCACCACCAGGCCTTCAATGTAGGGGTGTTTTGCTTCCGAGTCAGCGGCGTTGGTGCCGTAATTGCCGATCTGCGGATTGGTCAGCACAACAATCTGACCGGAATAGGAAGGGTCGGTAAATATCTCCTGGTAGCCGGTGAGCGAGGTATTGAAAACAACCTCACCGGAGCACTCCACTTTGGCTCCGTAGCCCTCACCGCGGAAGATGC
>Ga0116226_10002995_pt1 | contig 14852 bp, 13 predicted proteins | sample S1TSphfallax_FD_89692 | JGI IMG/M metagenome (GOLD analysis project Ga0116226, IMG submission 89692) | Host-associated microbial communities from peat moss isolated from Minnesota, USA - S1T2_Fa - Sphagnum fallax MG | ecosystem: Host-associated > Plants > Peat moss > Unclassified | place: USA...
CGTTAACCCTCTATTCACTGGTTGTGCCCGAATGTTTTCCTGGTTTGGCAAAAATAGTTAAAAAACTTTTGTTTTGGGGTGGGGTGGTAACCGGCGGCCCGTTCCCCGTCATTGCGACGCCCGCGAAGCGGGCGGAAGCAATCCATCTTACGGACGTTGAAGCGGGAAGAAAGATGGATCGCCACGCCGGGCCAAAGCGCGGCTCGCGATGACGGCGTCGCGGTCATTCCAAAGTCATTGCAGCGTCACCACGATGCCGGTGCTTGTGACCTGCGCCGGAAAATGCTGGCCGGTGGTGGGGTTGGTCATGAGAATGGTATCGCCCACCCGGCCGGTCTGGTCCGCAACGGCGCTGAGCGACACAATAACGCCGCCCGCCACCACGGAGACGGAGACCGTCTGGCCGGCGGTAACCGCGACGGGCTCGGCAATGTCCGACCCGGTGACAATAGCCCCGGCAGGCAGGTTCATGACCGCGCTGGCACCGGTGAGCGCGGCAGAATCGTAAAACACCTGACGGCCCGCATAGAGCGAGACCGGCTCGCGCGCGATGGTGAAGTCCGATGGCGAGAAAACCTGGCCCGCGGCGATGGGGCGCGCCGCGACGACGACAGGCTGCGTCGCCGCGATGGTGACGGTGACGTAGAGAGTCCAGCCCGGCGCGGGGCAGTGCACGGCGGCCTGCTCATAGGGCTCCACGCCCGAAAGCGTGACGCCGAGCGCGCCCTGGCAGGATTGCATGAATTTCGCACCGTCCACCGGGCCGAGCGTGATCGTGGCATTCGCGGGTGCGGTTTCCGCCAGGGCCTGATGGATGGCCGAACTGACCTGGGCGGGGTCTTGCGGGCTGGCCGCCGCCGGGGTGGTAACCAAGGTGGCCACCAACCCGAGATATGCGCCGCCCAGATAAGAAGGGCGTTTCATTCGGCGGCCTGCCGGGCTGGAGTCGCGGCTGAGTCGGTCTCGGAATCCGTCCAAGGATAGGGAACGGTTTCAGCGGAAGGCAGCGCCAGCGCAGCGGCGCGGGATTTTGCCCCTTGCTCCAGCGTCGTCTTCAAATCCCCCACCGCGCGCTGCAGCGCCTTTTGCCAGGCGGCAAGGCGGTTGGGCAGGCGGATCGCGCCCAGAGTCTCCGGCGTATCCAGCCGCTCATCGGTGAGGATGAGGCAACCTGCCGCCGCAGCCAGAAGGGCGGGGTAATGGTCGGCATCCGTCTCGGTATCGGTCGGGCGGATGAGCACGTGCGGGGCGAGCGCGCCCAGCTCCTGCGCCCAGCCCTGCTCATGCTGCGGGGCGCGCAGCCGGGCGATCGAGCCGGTATAATTTGTGCCGGGGCGTTCCACCACAATCCAGGAGAGTGTGCCGAGCGTCTCGTTCATCAACTCGGTCAGCCAGGCCGGGGCGATGCCCTCGTCGATCCAGAGGATGCGCGGGTTCGTATTGAGCCCGGTGCCGAGCGCCAGCGCGTCCCAGAGCGGGCGGTGCAAGGCAGGGCGCCAGAGCGCGATGTCGCGGCCGGGCGGGCTGAGTTTCTTCACCTGTTTGACGAGGCCCGGGGATGTCGCGACCAGCCGCGCGGCGGCGGCGATGGTCGGTTTGTGTTCCGGTTTCGGCGCGCGGGTGAAAAAGCCGGTGTAAGGCGGCGCACCGGCCGGGGCGGGCGCGTCGGGGTTGATGCGCAGCCAGGCGGTGGCGGCGCGGCGGCCGATTTCGGCCACACTTGGCATGTCCGGGGCCCAGCCCGCCTCGATCTGCCCTTCGCCGCGAATGGCGCGCACCGCGTTCAGCAAGGGAATACCGTCATCCGGCGCGCCGGTGAGCAGGATGGATTGCGCATCCGCAGGGGCGGGCCGGACCAGCCCAAGCCGCTGCTCGGCGGCGAGCAGATTGCCGCGCAGCGAGAGCGCTGGGTGGTGGTACGGGTCTTCCCAGGGCAGCGCGCGGGCTGAAGCCGTGCCGTTGCGGAAGCGGCAGGCAGCATCCACGGCCACGCCCTCCGCCGGAATGAGGAAGGAGACATCCGGGGTCCAGACGATGCGCTTGCCCGCTGCGCGCAGCTGCGCGCAGAGATCGATCCAGAGCGCATCGCCGGTGAGGTCCGGGATGGTGCAGTCGGCGAGTGCGGCGCGGCGGGCGAGAATGGCGCCAGGGGCCACAGCGCTGGCCTCTTGATCCACCGCGAGCCAACCGCCCATGCCGGGATCGTCCGCGAAATGCCCGGCGCCCAGGCGCGTATCCGCGCCGATGACGATGGGGCCTTGCTGCAGGAAGCGCCCTGGCTCCTTGGCCATCTGCACCAGGCTGCGCGCACCCGCCATCGCCACACCCTTGTCCGCAAGGCGCGCGCGCAGCTCGGCCAGCCAGCCAGGCATGGGCGTCAAGGCACGGGCGTCCAGAATGGCGACGTCCTCGCCTTGCGCGAGCGCCAAAGCCTCGGCGAGGGCCTGGGATTCGGTGAGGCCGGGAACCGGGCGCACAGCCAGCACCTTGCCCTCCAATGCCGCCGTCTGCTCGGAGACCTGGGTGAGGTAATTCGCGGTTTGCGGCAGCAGCGCCGCGCCGGCCAGGATGATCGGCCCGGTTTGCACGAAGTTGGAGAGCATGTCCTTCAGCCAGCGGTCGAGCATCGGCACATCCGCGCCGCTGCAGAGCAGAATGGTGGAGGTGCCGGGATCCGCCACCGCGCGCTCATGCTGGAAGAGGCCGAGATGTCGGCGGGGTTTCACCGTGGCGGGCAGACCGGCGCGGGCGAGATGGGCGTGCACGGCATCGCTCGCGCGCTCGCCGAAGAGCGTGGAGGGAATATTGTCTCGCCGGCTGAGCGGGGCGCGGCTGAACAGCGCTTCTTCCAGGCGAAGCACAAGCGGCGCGTGCTCGGCGAGGCGGAGCTGATAATCGTATTCCTCCGCCCCGGCGCGCGCGGCATCCAACCCGCCGAGGCGCTGCATCGTCTCACCGCGATACCAGACCCAGTCGCCCAGATAGGCGGCCTGGCGCAGGCGGGTGATGTCCCAGGCAGGTTTGTGGCGGACCCAGGCGCCGCTGTCGCCCTGCACGATCTCGTCGCAATAGACCATGTCCGGCGCGGAGGAAGCCGCCGCGAGGGCGAAGCGCAGGCAGGCATCCGGAGCGACGATATCCCCGGCATTGATCATCGCGACGTAATCGGCGCTGGCGCAGGCCGCGTTCACCGCCGCGCAGAGCGCAGCCGTGACTTCCCCCGGCTCAGCGCCGGCGGAGAGGATGGTGATGTCCGGCATTTCGATCGGCTCGGCGGAGACGACGGTGATCCCATCCGGCGCGTGCCACTGGCTACGGAAGGATTCCAGCGTGTCGTGAATCGCATGCGCGCGGGCGGGCGGCACGGCGATGACGAGATGCAGGGTCGGGAGTTTTTGGGTTTGCGCCTTGAGCGCGAGGAGACGCTGCTTGGCCCCTTCATCCGTGCGCTCGGGCGGGCGCAGACCCGCGCGCTCGCGCGCCGTGGCCGGGGCGGCGGGCTGCATGGCGGCAAAGCCCGGGATCACGGTGCCGCGGCTGGTCGCGATTTCGTTCAAAAACCCGACGATGTCGCGGGTGGCGGCGGCAAAACCGTCCCAGGTATCGGCGGAGGTGTCGCGCGCCTGCACGGCATCCCATACCTGCGCCGCCAAAGCGTGCAGCGGGCGGAAGAGATCCGATTGCGGCACCGGCTCGCTGCGGTTGAGCTGGCTGGTGAGAAAGCTGCGGGCCTGGGCCAGCCCATCGGGCACGCGGTTGCGCAGCGAGAGGCCAAGATCGCGCTCCAAACGGTCGATCTGCGCGGCGGGATTGGCCAGCAGGTCCTGATAGGTGAGCCAGCTGCGCGGCAGATGGCGGGCATGGCGCTCGGCGGAGACGAGATAGGTGAGCCAGAGCAGCACGGCATGGGCGCGGGCGAGATTGTTCTTGCGCTGCTGGCTGGCCGCGACCGTCCATGGCGCGCGGCACATATGGATGACATGCGGCTTGTGGCCGGCTTGCGTGACCGCGCGCTCATAAAGCGGGAACAGGCGGCAAAGATGCGGATGTTTCAAGCCCCAGAGCGGATCCGTTTGAAAGCGGCGACGCAGGATCTCATCCAGCTTTGAGAGATGCCGGGCGATATCCGCGCGGTCCCACCAGCCATCCGGCAGCCCACGCACATCGGTCCAGTCCACGCCCAGATGCGCGAAGAGATTGACGTCGAATTCGATGAGTTCGGGAATCTCATAGAAGCCGAGCGGGTTGTGTTCATTCGCTTCGGCGTCGTTATGCAAGGTGACGCCCAGCCGCTGGAGCGCGCCGGCGAGGGCGGAGGTGCCGCTGCGGTAATAGCCCGCGATTAAGATGACATCCGACACGTTTAGCTCCTTGGCGAAGTTTGAAAATCCAGCTTTCAGCCGGAGATGTAGTTGAACAGGCTTAGATTCTGGATGCTGCCGAAAGCCTTCATCGCGGCTTCCAGCGCGGTGGTGGTCTCATCGAGCGAGGTAATGGCGGTTGCGGCGTTCACGCCGATGGTGCTTTGCACATTGTTCTGCAGCGCGGTGCTCTGGCTGGTATTGCTGGCAGCCGCGTTGGTGACGGCCTGCAGCGTGACGCCGTTCTGCGCCTGTGCGGCGGTGATGGATTGCTGGTATTGCGCGAGACCGGCGAGATCCTGGTTGAGCTGCTGGTTGGTCTGCGCCGCCTGCGCGCCTCCGCTGCCCGCATTCTGCAACGTTGTTTGAATATTCTGCAACAAGGCGAAGGCCGATTGCGGACGGCTGGGCGAGACGGTGAAGCTGTCGCCCGAAGCGGGCGCGCCGGAAAGCTCGAAATCCACGCCGCCCAGCTGCAGGGTCATGTTGGACGAGACCGCGCCTGTGGAGATCGTGCTGCCCCCTTGCGTGGCGGTGTAGGTGAGGCCGCTGGCGCCGTTGGCAAAACTGAGCGTGATCGGGGTGGCCTGGCTCTGGAATGTGCTGGCGGCGGCAGGGCTGGCAACGCCTTGGGAGAGCAGCTGGCCGGTGCCGGTATTGCTGGAAGCGGCGGCAGTGGTCGCGAAACCATCGCCGCTCAGCCCGGTCATGAAGACATCCCCATTGGCGATGGTCGAGGCCGCGCTGTCGGGCGAAACCAAAGCCTGGCTCTGCGCGCCGTCGCCCATATAGGCGATGGATGCGCCGGTCGCGCCCTGCACGGTCTGGAAGGGCTGCACGGTGCCGCGCGAACCGCCGAACAGATAGTTGCCATCTGAGCCGGTGGTATTGGCAAGGCCGAGAAGCTGTTGCGAGGCGGAGGAAATCTGCGTCGCGAGCGCCTGCATGTTTTGCGAGCTGGTCGTGCCGTTCAGCGCCTGTTCAAGCACGGACTGAACATTGTCGAACAGCGAGGAGACCGACGAATAGACATTGTCCACACTGCCAAGCTGACCCTGAATATCCGCCTGGGTCGTGCTGTCATTGCTCAACGCGCTGATCTGGTCCTGGTTCAGCGTGGCACTTTCATACGCTGCGGGATTCTGGTCCGGCGTCTGCACGGCGATGCCGGTGGAGACCTGCTGCTCTAGGGTGCTGAGCTGCGATTCCTGCTGGGCGATGGAATTGCCAAAATTCGTGAAAAACGAGAGCTGCATTGGGTATCCTTCAAATCCGCGCCGCGCGATGCGCGGCCTGTACTGGGTTGCGTGTCATGGCTTTGCGCCGCCGCGTTCGGCCTGTTTGCGCCAGGGCAGTGCCAGCTCCTGTTGCCGGTCGAAGCTGCGCGCCTCAATGCGCGCCGCTTTCGCCTGCGTATCCTCCAGGCTGTGGCGATGCGCCTGGGTGCTCGCCAGCGCCTCGAATGCTGCGGCAAGTTGTTGGCGGGCACGCGCCTCCATCTGGTCGATCTGCGTATCCGCCGCTTGCGAAGCCGTCACGAAATGGCCGGCCGATCGGGCCTGTCCAGCGGTAACGGGCGCACCGTCGCGCCAGCTCACGGAGAGGCGCTGGCGGTAGGCGGAGAGCACGCTGCGCTGCTGGGCGATTTGCGCCAATGTCGCCTGATGGCGGCTGATGTCTTCCAGGATGCGCCGCTCCTTCTCCGCCGCCAGCAGGTCGAGCCGCTCCAGGGTACGGGCCTTCATGGCGCGGTCTCCGCCATCGCGGCTTCCAGCGCGGCGTAGCTGGCAGCCAGCGGCATGGCGCTGGAGGCGGGCTGGCGGATCACGGCCTCCATGCCCGGCGCGCGGCGGATGGCTTCGTCCAGCAGCAGGTCGCGCCCCGGTGCGTAAGCGCCGAGATCGATGATGTCCTGCTTTTCCGCGCGGCGCGCCCAGAGCGCGCGGAAGCGAGAGGCGAGCCGGTGATGGGTGGGGCCGACCAGGCCCGGCATGGGCCGGGAGAGCGAGGCGACGATGTCGATCGGCGGATAAAACGCCGCTTCGGCGAGGCTGCGCGAGAGGACGATATGCCCGTCCAGCACGGAGCGGGCCGTGTCCGCCACGGGGTCGCCGACATGGTCGTCGCCTTCCACCAGCACGGTGTAGATGGCGGTGATGGAGCCCTGATTGCCGGCGCCGTTGCCGGCACGCTCCACATAGGCGGCGAGCGCGCCAAAGACCGAGGGCGGGTAGCCTTTGGTGGCGGGTGGCTCGCCCACCGCGAGGCCGATTTCTCGCGCCGCCATGGCGAGACGGGTGAGGCTGTCCACCACCAGCAGCACATGCGCGCCTTGGTCCCGGAAGTATTCCGCCGTCGCCGCCGCGAGATACGCGCCATGCAGGCGTCCTAACGCGGTGTCATCTGCGGGCGAGGCGATGACGACGCTGCGCGGGCGCGCGGAGCCCAGATGATCTTCGATGAATTCGCGGATTTCACGCCCGCGCTCACCGATCATGCCGACCACGATCACATCCGCCTCGGCATGGCGGGCCATCATGCCGAGCAGCGTGGTCTTGCCGACGCCGCTGCCCGCGAACAGGCCGATGCGCATGCCCCGGCCCATGGTGGCGAGCGCATTGATGGCGCTGACCCCGACATCGAAAACCTGGTCGATGCGCGTGCGGTGCATCGGGTTGATCGGCTTGCCCATCAGCGGCCAGGGCTCGGAGACTTCCGGTGCTGGCAACCCGTCCAGCGGCTGGCCCCGGCTGTCGATGACGCGGCCGAGCAAAGCGGGGCCCATCAGCGGGGCGTTCGACTGGCTCGCAACATGTACGCGCGCACCGCGCACGACGCCCCTGGTGCCGAGTTCCGGCATGATGAGCAGCGCGCCGGCATCGAAGCCGACGATCTCGGCGGCGATGGATTTGCCGTCCTGCGTGTCGATCAGGCAACGCGAGCCAATGGGCGCACGGATGCCGCTGGCGTGGAGCACCTCGCCGCTTGCCTTCACGATGCGGCCATAGCGGCGCACCGGATCGCGCGTCAGGGCTTCGCGCGCGCGCGCCTGCGTGAGCAGCCGGAGCTGTTCGATATGGCTCACGCCACCTCCGCGGGCAGGCCGAGCGCCTCGCGCACCGAGGCGATGCGCGTTTCCAGCGTGGCATCCCATTCGATCTTGTCGACCGGGTCGCCGTCCGGGGCAATGATTTCGACCACCGCACCGCCGCGGCTGATAGCGGAATCGCTCAGCAGATGCGCGTTCTCAAGGTTCAGGACCGGCTGCACCCATTCATGGTCCGCCGGGTTGACGCGGATGACGAGGCTCTGGCGCGGGTTGCGTTCCGCCGCCGCCTCCTTGATCAGCCGCGTCACCAGCGCGGTCAGCCCGTCGGGGCTGGTTTTCACCTCAACGCCCAGAATATGCCGGCAGAGGGAGAAAGCGAGTTCCGTTACCAGCGCGGAGAGCGCCTGCTGCTGCTGGGCGAGCGGGGCGGCAAGCTGGCTCCAGGCGGCATTCAACGCGGCCCTGGCGGGCTCCAGCGCGACCTCCGCCTCGGCCTGCAGCGATGCCCGGCCCGAAGCCTCTCCCGCCGCGCGGCCCTCCGCCTCGGCCTTGGCGCGCAGCCGGGCGACCTCCTGGCGGACCTGCTGCGCCAGCTCGGCAGCATCCGGCGCCTCGTCCGCGAATGGGGCGGAGGCCGGGGACGCTGAGCTGGGGAGGAGAATATAGCTCATTGTTGGCGTTGTTCCGCCTGGCGCTCACGGCCGAGCTGCGTGAAGCTGGCGGAGACCAGGCGCAGCAGCGGCTCGCCCACGGCCAGCGCGGCGCGGACCAGCAGCCCGGCGGTCAGCGCGCCCACGAGCCAGACAATGACGCTGGCCGTGTTGAAGGTCTGCGGCTCGCTGAAGGCCAGCCAGAGCAGGACGATGGCGGCGGTGACGAGGGCCGGGTGGTAGATCCGGCGCGCTTGTTGCTTTTTCATGGCGCGTGAACTTTCATGACGCATTCGGGTCTGGTGCGTGAATGACGAGAATGACGCGACGATTCTGCGCGCGGCCTGCATCGGTCGCGTTGCTCGCGATCGGCGAGAACTGTCCAAAGCCTTCCGCCGCGAGCTGGTTGCTGCTGACCCCTTTGGTGGCCAGCAATTGCACGACGCTGACCGAACGCTCCACCGAGAGCGACCAGTTGGAGGGGAACTGCGCGGTTTTGATCGGCTGGTTGTCCGTATAGCCCTGTACGACCACGGTGAAGGCGGGCGGCAGCTGGGAGAGGCTGCCGGCGACCTGGGCCAGTAGCAGCTGCGCGGCGGGCATCAGCTCCGCCTTGCCGTTCGGGAACAACACCGAGGCGTTCAGCTGAATCGTGAGGGTTAAAGGCTGCTGGGTGATGACCACCTGACGCTTCGCGGTGAGCGGCTGCAGCAGGAATTGCAGCTTTTCATGGAGCTTGTCGAGCGCCAGAATCTCGGCCTCCAGACGCAGTTCGACCTGGCGCGACAAGGCCGACGTGTGGGGCGTGTGCGGTGAAGGGTCGGGTTGCGGGCGCGGCGAGACCTGATGCGGCATGATCCCCTGCCCCGCGGTTTGCGTCTGCACCACGGCGTGCGGCGTGCCGTGAAACGCCTCGACAAAGCTCTCGGCCTCCTCTGCCATTTTTTGCTTGTTGCGGGTGGAGGAGGCGTAGAGCACCACAAAAAGCGCCAGCAGCAGCGTCAGCAGATCGGCATAGGAGATCACCCAGCGCTCGTGATTGGGTTTCTTTTTCTCGCGCTTCGGGCGGGCCGGGGCAGTCATTGTCAGGCAGCGCCCGGGGCCAGCTCGGCGGCGGCTTCAGCGGGGCTGGATTCCTTTTTCGGCTTGGTCTTTTTCTCGTTGAGGAAGCTCTGCAGCGTCTGGCGGATGAGAATGCCGGGCTTGCCTTCGGCCATCAGCATGAAACCCTGGATGATGATTTCACGCTCCCGCTCGCGCCCCTGGGCGATGGCGGCAAGCCGCGTGCCGAGCGGCAGGAAGAGGAGGTTAGCAGCGCCCACGCCGTAAATAGTCGCCACGAAGGCGGTCGCGATGCCCGCACCCAGCTCCTCCGGATGGTCGAGCCGCGTCATCACATGGATCAGCCCCAGCACCGCGCCCATCACGCCGATGGTGGGCGCGTAGCCGCCGGCGGCTTCCCAGAGTTCGCCCGCCGCCTCATCCTCATGCGTGGCGCTCTCGGCGATCACGCTCATCGTCGGCAGCAGATCATCCTTGCTCGTATTGTCGATGATCATCTGCAGACCCTTGCGCTGGAAGGGATCGGCGACGGTATCGAGCGCGCTCTCCAGCGCCAGCACGCCCTGGCTGCGCGCGAGATTCGACCAGCCTGCAAGCTGCTCGATGAACGATGAAAGATCCATTTTCGGCGGCTTCACCACCCAGGCGGTCCGGGTGAGACCGGCCAGCAGCTTCTCGAAGCCGAACTGCGTGATGAGTGCGGCCGCCGTGCCGCCGAACACGATGATGGCGGCGGTGCCGCTGAACAGCGCCGAGAGCGGATCGCCATCCACCAGGCTGCCCAGGATGACCGTGGCGAAGGCCGCGATAATTCCGATGATTCCCGACATTATACGGTCGCTCCATGGGGTTGGGCCGAGAGTTGGGCGGCGAGCGTCTCCAGCGCGCGCTTGCGCACGCGGGAGGCATAACCCTCGCTGATATCAAGGATCGCGGCGATTTCGCGATTGTTCATCTCGTCATAGAAATGCAAGGCCAGCACGCGGTATTCCAGCTCCGGCAGGCTGCGCAGCGCGGCGACCAGCCCGGCATGGTTATCGGCACGCATGAGCTGCGCCAGCGGGTCTTCCGGCGAGGTGCCGCCGGCCACAGCCGCATTGTCCACGACATCGGCATCGAACATCGACTCGCCGCGCCGGCGCATGCCCTCGCGGCGCAATCCGTTCAGCATGGCCCCGCGCACGCGGCGCATCGCATAGGCTTCGAACTCAACGCCCAGCGTACGGTCGAACTTGTTCATCGCCTCCAGCATGCCGATGGCGCCCCATTGCAGCAGCTCATCCAGATCCGCCCAGGGAATCCGGCTGCGCAGCACAAGCGCGATGCGCTTGACCCAGCGGCCGTAGAGCACCCGCATGGCATCGGCATTGGCCTGGGTGCCGACGGGTTCAATCATTGCCACGGCCCGGTATGGCGGTATGGACCACCTGCAGAACCATGCTCTCGGGAATTTCCTCCAGCGCCACCACGGGGATGATGCCGCCGACCCCGCGCGCGACCGCCCGGCGCAAAACCGCCTGCACGACCAGAACCGGCTTAAGGCCACGTCCGCGCATCGCCTTGGCCGCGTTTTCGGCCGCCTGGCGCAGATGCGCCGCGGTTTCCGTCTCGATCTCCTGGCCAAGCCCGGAATCCCGCCCGGTGCGGATGGATTTGCCGATCAGCTCCTCCAGCTGCTGCTGCAGCACGGCGACCCGCAACGTCGACTCCCCACCGGCGAATTGCGTGACGATGAAACGGCCAAGACGCATGCGCACGGCGGCGAGCAACCGGTCCACATCCTTCACCGCATTATCCGATGCTTCGACCAGCGCCTCGGCGATACGCTCGAAATCGCGGATCGGCACTTCCTCCGCAAGCAGGCCCTGCAGCACCTGGCGGGTGAGTCCCATTGCGAGATTGGTGCGCAATTCTTCGGCAAGGCGCGGCGTGGTTTCGGCGAGGCGCGTCATCAGCCCTTCGACCTGCGGGCGGCCGAGCAATTCCGCACCGTGGCGCTTGAGGATTTCCGCGAAATGCGTGGCAATCGCGCTTGGCGCGTCCACCACCGTGTAGCCGAGATCCTCCGCCGTGGGGATGGCGGATTGCGGAATCCAGCTGGCGGGCTGGCCGAAGGCGGGGTCCTTCACGGCGCGGCCGATGGTGAGTTTTTCGGTCACCATCGGGCCTTCGAGCGCCAGCCATTGGCCGGGCCATGCCTCGCCGCCGCCGATCGACGCGCCGCGCAGGGTGAAGCGGTAGCCATGGGCAGGCAAGTCTGAAGAGTCCCTGATATGTACGGCAGGAACCAGAAAGCCCATGGCGCGGCCATAGCGCTGGCGCACCGCGGTGAGGCGGTTGAGCAGACGCCCCTCCCCCTGGCTGACCAGCGGCGTGAGGGCGAAGCCGATATTCATGCCGATCGGGTCGACCCCGGTAACATCGATGAGGGAGTCGGTTTTCACTTCGGCCGGCGCTGCAGCGCCCGGCTGGCCCGCCAGGACGCCTGCGGGCGTTTCCACCCGGCGGGACAAGCGCCATGCCGTGAAACCGAGCATTGCGGCGAGCAGCAGAAACGGAATATGCGCGATTTGCGGAATAACGCCGATGGCGCCGGTGATCGCGGCGCCGATGCCGAGCGCCTGCGGGTATTTGCTGATCTGCGATTTGATCTGCTGGCCGATATCCTCCCCCGTGGCGACGCGCGTCACCACAAGCCCGGCGGCGATGGAGATGGTGAGCGATGGCAGCTGTGCGGCCAGACCATCGCCCACCGTGAGCAGGGTGAAGGTGCGCGCGGCATCGGCCAAAGGCAGCCCGTCCTGCAGCGTGCCGATCAGCAGGCCGCCGACCATGTTGACGACCAGGATGATCATGGCCGCCACCACGTCGCCGCGCACGAATTTGGAGGCGCCGTCCATCGCGCCGAAAAAATCTGCCTCGCGGCGCAGCGCCTCGCGCCGGCGCTCGGCAGCCTGGGGCGAGAGCACGCCGGCGTTGATCTCGGCATCGATCGCCATCTGCCGGCCGGGCAAGGAATCGAGCATGAAGCGTGCGGACACTTCCGCGACGCGGCTCGCCCCTTTCGTCACCACGATGAAGTTGATGATGATGAGAATGATGAAAATGATTCCGCCGACGACGTAATTGCCGCCGACGGCAAACTGGCCGAAGGATTCGATGACGCGGCCCGCCGCACCGGGGCCGGTGAAGCCGTTGAGCAGAATGGCGCGCGCGGTGGCAACATTAAGCGCCAGGCGCATCAGCGTGGTGGCGAGCAGCACGGAGGGGAAGGAGGAGAACTCGGCCGGCGAATGCACGTAGAGGCTGGCGGCGAGGATCACCAGACCTGCTGAAATATTCAGGGCAAACAAAAAGGAGATGGCGATAGGCGGGATCGGCATCACCAGCATCACCAGCACCAGCAATACGACGAGCGGTGCTGAGAGCTGCGCCGCGCTGAACGCGTTTGGCCGCGGCAGGATTGCGGCGTCAGCCATGCAGCAAGCCTGGAATCGCGTGGTAGAGATTCACCGTGTAATGCTCAAGCCCGCGCAGCATCAGCGGCCCGGCAATGGTGCTGAGCACCGCGAAGCCTGCCAGCTTGGTGATGAAGGGCACGGAAGATTCACGAATTTGCGTCATCGTTTGCAAAACAGCCGTCGCCAGACCGATCACCAGCATCACCGCGAGCGCTGGCCCGGCCAGCTCCCCGAAGGCGATCCAGGCACCGGCGCTGACTTCAGTTGGGGTCATGCGGCAGCGTCTTTAGCGGGCTCGCTTTCCTCGGCGAGGGAGGTGACGCGGATGCCGTACTGGTCCTTGGCAACGGAGACGACCTCGCCATAGGCGATGCGATGGCCGTTCGCGAAAATGCTGAGCGGCTCTCCCACCATTTGGTCGAGCACGACGATCTGCCCCTGGCGGAGCATGCGCAGTTCGCGCACCGAGATACTGGTGCGGCCAAGCTCGACGCTGAGCATGACCGGCACGCGTTCCACCGCCGCCTTGCCCAGCACGGCCGGGCCGGATTCCGCGGCGGGTTGCAAGGCTTCCAGCGCCACACGCTCGCCCGTTGGCTCAACCGGCGTCAAATCAGTCTCATTTCCCATGATGCCCTCTCCGGCGATGCGCTCTGTCAATTTCGGCCGGCAACAGACGCGCCCGTCCTTCTGTCCGTAATCCGCGTAGAAAAGGTCGATGCTGCCGACCATGCCGATGGCATCCGGCAGGAAGGTGCAGTTGAATACGTCGCCTGGGCGCAGCGATTCCACGAAGCCGAACGGCACGCGCATACGCGCCGTTTCAACGCGCAGTGCCACCATCACGGTTTCGGAGAGCTGGTCCAGCGCGCCCTCCCATAGCAGGTCCACCGTGCGCGGGCCGTTCAGCCGCGCATGTTGGGCAATGCGGCCTTCGAGCTGTTCGACTGCCGTGTAAGGGCAGATCACCGAGATCGAACCGCTGCCGGTGCCGATTTCAAGCGTGCCCTTGCTGACGATCATCCAGTCTTTGTCATCGGCAATCGAGAGCATGCCATGCGCGGTTTCGTATTGCACCGCTTTGAGTTTGAGCGGGGTGTGCGCGCCCCATACGTCCATCATCGTCGTCAGGGTCAGCTCGATCAGTTGTTTGCCGATGCGCAGCTCCATGGCGGAGAGTTCTTCGCGCTTGAACTGATCCGCCCGCGTGGCGCCGCACATGCTGTCCACCACCGCGCCGATCAACGCGCCTTCGATGACCACCAGGATTCGCGCATTCACCGGCTCGGCCTGCACGATGGCGGCAAGGATCATTTCCGGCAGGCGCGAGAGCGTCGTATCCAGCGCCTCGATGGTGTTGGTGCTGGCGATGATCTGCACCGGGTTACGGATGCGCTCGAACAGCGAGAGGCGGATCTGGCGCATATAGCGATCCGACAGACTCTCCATCATCGCCGAACGCAGCTGGGGGGTTCGTGAGGCGGCGAACAATTCAATCAGTGAGATGTCCTCGACATGATCAAGCATAGGCGCGGACTCCGTTCGCCGAAGTGTCGCCCGCCGGGGCAGAGACCGAAGCCGAAGCGAGCGCAGGCGTGGACGTGCCGCCACCTGAACGCGAACCACCGCCAGAATTGCCGCCTTGCCCGCCGCCCTGGCTGCCGCCGCCAACCTGCGCCTGGCCAAGCTGGAGACCGGCAGTTGCCATCGCCTGGCGGAGCTGATCCATCCCGGCGTTGAGGAGCTGGCCTGTCTGGGCGGTTGTCGGGATGAACTGCACGTTCACCTGCGCGCCATGGCCGACGGCGATATGGACCGAGAGCGCTCCGAGGCCCGGCGGGTCCAGCCGCAGCACGGCGCTCATCTGGCCATTTTGATGCATGGCGGTGATGGAGGCGGCCAGTGCTGCGGGCGTGGCGGATACGGCGGCATCCGGCGCGGCGGCGGCGGACGCGGCCGCCACCGGGGCGGTGGTCGAGCTGGGCGATGCGGGGTTAGAAAGATTGCTGACGGATATCGCCGGGTTAACGGGGCCGACCGATGAATTGCTCGCCGCCTGTGCGGCCGGCGTTGGCACCGCGTTGCCGACGGCGTTCAGCAAGGCGGACGTGTCTGGTTTTTTCGCTGGTGTTGTAGGCGTCACCGCCGCGGCCTGCGCCGTCGCGGCATGGCGCAGGTCGATGGCCTGCGGGGTTGGCGGTGCAATGGGTGCGGAGGGGGCGGCCTGGGCGGGCATGGCTTGTGCCGCGCTTGCGGAGACGCTGGACGC
>Ga0116226_10002996_pt1 | contig 14851 bp, 14 predicted proteins | sample S1TSphfallax_FD_89692 | JGI IMG/M metagenome (GOLD analysis project Ga0116226, IMG submission 89692) | Host-associated microbial communities from peat moss isolated from Minnesota, USA - S1T2_Fa - Sphagnum fallax MG | ecosystem: Host-associated > Plants > Peat moss > Unclassified | place: USA...
TACCATTTTAATCGGCGAACAGCCGAACCTTTGGAACCTTATACTGCTCCAGGATATGATAAGACGACATCGAGGTGCCAAACAACCCCATCAATTAGGGCTCTCAGGGGTTATCAGCCTGTTATCCCTAGCGTACCTTTGTCCGATAAGAAATGACTTTTCCACACAAAATCACTTGATCACTATGACCGACATTTATGTCCCTGTTCGATTTGTTGATCTAACAGTCAGGCAAACTTTTTACCATTGCGCTTCAACGATCAGTTATAACACTCATCTGAGATTTACCTTTGCGCACCCCCGATACTATTTAGGGGGCGACCGCCCCAGTCAAACTCACCATTTTAAATAATTTCTTGAATTTTAAAAATTCAAATTAGTTTCAAAAATAATTAAGAGTGGGATTTCAATTGCGTATATTTAATATCTTGCAATATTAAACAATATACTACCACTTATACTACACATAAAATAAAGGAAAACAATATAAAACTAGAGTAAAGGTGCATAGGGTCTTTTCGTCTAACCGCGGCTATCCTGTATCTTCACAGAAACGCCAATTTCGCAGGGACAATACTTGAGACAGTGGAGGAGTCGTTACACCATTCGTGCAGGTCGGAACTTACCCGACAAGGAATTTCGCTACCTTAGGACCGTCAGGTATACAGCCGCCGTTTGCTGAGGTTTAAATTTGGTGCAAAAAACACCGCCTTGTGGCTTTGCAGCGCCGGGCAGGTGTCGAACCCTATACGTCATTTTACAATTTAGCAGAGTTCTGTGTTTTTGATAAACAGTCGCTACTCCCTTTTTTATGATTCCCAAATTTATTTTAAAAATAAATTTGGGCTCTCTTTATCCCGAAGTTACAGAGTTAATTTGCCGAGTTCCTTAAGTATTGATATCCCTTCACCTGAGTGTACTTACACCTGTTCACCTGAGGCGGACTAAGTACGGTTATTTTTTTTATAAACATTTCCAGAAACATAGTAGATTAACTATTTAAACTATTATTAAATAATTAAAATACATGTTATTACAAGTTTATAATGTATTATACAAATTTATGTATTTACCTATCGAATATTCCTTTAGGAAATATCTTAAGGACCGAATAAACCTAAGTAGTTTTTCTGAACTTAGGAAACCTAGAACTTACGGTGATATTGTTTTTAACAATATTTCTTGCTACTCATGCCGACATTATCACTTTAGATAAAAATCACTTTTTAATTTTTACTAAACGTTCCGCTACCATATTTTTTTTAAAATCAAAAAAAATATTTATTTTTTCGGTAACAACTATTAGCCCCCATCAATTTTATGAGAAATGCTAGCCTTAAAACCGGTGATCTTAAACGATATCTTTATTTAACAATATAAACTATATTAATAAGTTTATTTACATAGTTAAAAAAATTAATTTTTTACTAAGTATGCTGTTATGGCTGCTTTGAAGTCTACGTCCGATTATCTTCGCTAACATCGATCTTAAATCACTTGTAGTTGTTTTAGGGACCTTAAAAAATAATCTGGGCTGTTTCCCTCTTGACCATAGGCCTTAGCACCTAAGGTCTGTCTGCTGTTTAAATAGAATTATGAGATTCTCTAATGTCAATAGAGTATAAAAACCCCCATCTAATAAAAAGTAACTATACCTCTATTTGTTGTAAACAACGCTCTACTTACATAGATTTCGCGGAAAACCAGCTATCTCCTAGTTTGATTGGCCTTTCACCCCTAATCGCAAGTCATCCCAGTATATTGCAACATACACGAGTTCGGCCTTTCAAACTGCAAAGTAATTCAGCCTGCTCACAATTAGATCACTAGGTTTCGGGTTTAATTAGTGTAACTTAATCGTTTTATTTGTAACTCGCTTTCGCTAAGCCTACGTATATATACTTAAGCTCGCTACACTAATTAACTCGTCGGCCCATTATACAAAAGGTACGTTGTAAATTTTCTTATTGCTTATAAAAAATAAGCAAAAGTTTACTTCCAACAGATCTTTTTTATGCAAATTTTAAAATCTATTTCACTCCTTTGTAGGTTTCTTTTTCAACTTTCCCTCACGGTACTATTTACGCTATCGGTCGACAAATCATATTTAAGCTTAGCAAGTGGACTTGCTTTTATTCAATCATATATTTTATCATTACACGATTTACTTTTCAGCTTTATTTTTTTTCAAAAAAAATAATTTAAAGGTGAGGCCTAACGGGACTAAAACCCTCTATGGTAGCTTATTCATAAAGCTTTTGAAACACCCAATTAAAAAAAAGACAGAAGCTGGCTTAATTCGCGTTCGCTCACCACTACTAACGAAATCTCTATTGAATTTTATTCCTTAGGTTAATAAGATGTTTCAATTCACCTAGTTTTTAAATAGAACAGAACTTTGTAATTTATTTAGGGGAACACCTGACTCAAAGTTTGTAAACTCATCCACGGTTTTCTGTGATTAACACCCCTCTTATTTGTCGCCTAGTTATCCATTTGCATATTTTAAAAATTAATAAAAAAATAACAAAAATTTTAAAATAAAAACTTTAAATTGAATAAACTTTTACTACCTATAAAATTTTACTAATTTTTTTTTAGTAACTCATTTTTTTTTACTGGAAATTAAAACCCTTTTAGAAATCGAATAAAAACTTTTACTATAAGGATACTTACGTCTCCAAAGGGGACAACACAAAAAAATACTATTATGCCTTAACGAACCTAAAAAATAAAAATCACTAAAATTTATAAATCTAGAAATTTCAATAGAATTAGAATCTTCTAAACTAAAAATACGATAATAAACAGATGCTTGATAATCTCAAGACAAAAAACTATTTATTAAAAAATAAAGATAATGTTTATCGTAATGAGTTATATTAAATGAATTAAATCAATCAAAAAAAAAAAAAGAACAATTAAACTCAAAATGATCTTGAAAAGAAAAAGAAATTGATGAAAACTTTAGCTTTAAACCATCAAAAATATAAATATAAATAGTAAGACTAGATATTTTTTCGTCTAAACATACCAAGGAAAGATCAACTTTTTTTAAAAAAGACGAAGATAACCTATTTAAAAAAATTGTTTTATTTATTTCTTTATTAAAAATTTCATTTATATTATTATAAATAGGATAAGAAATATTTTTTTCATCTAATGAAACAAAAGAACTAGTTAAAATATTTAAATAATTATTAAAAAACTGCAAAATTTAAGTGTCTTTCTTTTTATTATTATACTTGTTATTTGATAAATTATAATTTGGCATAAACATTCGAATATACCATGGTTCTTTTTTGTAATCTTCTCTTATTTGATTAGCTCTAAATTTAATAAGAAGTTTTTTTTTATAAAGATTTAAAGCAACTTCATGTTGCTTTTTGAAAGATAATCCTTTTAAATAACCCTTTTCTTTAAGTATTTTTATATTTTCTTCTATATTTTTTCTAGCTTCTATATTTCTATTCGTAGTTGAATTGGTAAGATATCTAATGTATTGTTTTAATGTTTTACCACGCGATTTAGCTAATTTTATAACATTAGGATGATAATCCTCTTCTCTAGCCATATCCAATTCAATGGAGATTCTTTTTTGGTTTTTATATTCTTTATGTTCTTGAAGTTGCTTTTTTAAATCCTTTACATTAACTTTTTTTTTTTTTTGTTTATATGGCATCTTTCTCTTATCGTCAAAATCCTTAGCTTTATTACTAGTACTTTTACTACGTATTTGATCTCAAATTTTAATAGCGAAATGATCATTTTTAAGTTCTTTAATTTTAGTTTTACGAAGATTTTTATTAAAAGAATAAGAAGGATAAGAAGGAGAAGAATAAAAATAAGATTTTTTTTTAGACTTTTTAAAATTTTGTAATTGTTCTAAATCATCTTTTAACCTTGCATTTTTTTTATATTTTATATTTTCCGCTATATTATCACGATGACGTTTCTTTAAATCTCTACGATTTTTAAAATAAGTTGGCAAACCAATCATAGAGCAAATTTTATCTATAAAATCACGAATTGTTCTTATATTATCGGATTTTTCTTTATAACGTTTTACAAGTTCCGCATATCTTTCAAACCACTCTGGCTGACTATTTTCGTCTCATATTAATGAAGGATCATCGGGTTTAATTTTTTTTTCTAGTTCCTCAACTCAAGAACTTTTATGACGTTTCTTTAAATTTGATGAATTTAGTAAAAAATACTTATTATATGTTTTCTCTAACAAAATAAACTTTAGTTCTAACCAATTAATAAATTTATAAATATATTTTAAAAAGTTAGAATGTAAATAAATATAAACATAATGTTTATACCTAGGCTTAGAATTATAAGCAATTATCCTTGCTATTGTATCGATTGGAATAATTAAAAGTTTTAACAAATAATGTGAAAAAAATAAACCTTCTAATATATTAATAATTGTTCTAAGAAAACCTTTGGAATTTAAATATACAAGAACAGAAAAAACTCCAAAAGTAGATAAAAAAAGTAAACATACTATATCAAAATATCTTCTAATAAATGAAAGAAGTCATGATAAAATTTTTATTTCTGTGTAGCTTTTAGCAATTAAAAAAATTCCTAAAAAAATTAAAAAAATTGAAATTAAAATAAGAGTAAACTCAACAAGATCCTCATCTTCCATTTTTGCTCTTAAATTAGTTTTAAAATCTTTTGAATCATCTATGTAAAATCATTTATATAAATCGCTTTCTTTAGCATTAATTCTAAAATTTTTTAATCTTGACTTTAAATTAAAAAAATTTAACGTTATCCATCCTTGAAAAGGAGATAAAATTTTATTAGTAATAAACTCTAAAATTTTTTTAATTGTTATAAAATTTAACCTTTAGTATATTTTTGACAAAATATATTAAATATAATTTTATCGTGAAATTTTGATTTCTCGACATTTCTATAAAAAACATCGTAAGTAGGAAAATAATTAAATAAAAAATAGAAATCTTTTTTTAAAAAAAAATTTTCTTTTAAAGAATAATTACGTATTATTAAAAAATCAAAAATATTTTTTTTAAAAAATGAATAAATTTCATTAAGTTGAAAACGAAATCTGATAGGATAAATATATTCATAAAATAAAAAATGAAAACGTTTTTTAAAAAAAAATCTTTGACCAGCAAAAGTTATAGTTATAATATCTTGATTAAAATCAATTTTAGCAAGTGGATCATTTTCAATTCGTCTATTTACCATCACTCAACCATTTTGCAAGTACATTTTAGAAACTTTTAAATTTTCGCAAAAACCTAACCAAATTAGAATTCTTGAAATTCTATTTTCAAAATGTGTAAAATATCTAATTCATTTATCTCCGGGTTTAACTATACCTTTAACTTTTTTATAAAAATGTTTATTATTTTTTAAACCATATAATCAAATAAAAAACTTTCTAAAAACGATATTTCTTGTATAAAAATGTTTAACTTTCTTTCTCGTAAACCAGGCTTTAACACCTGCGCCTCTTTTAAAAAAAGTATTTTTTGCTTGTTTTTTTGAAAAATAATAACCTGGTCTAACAAATCGTTTAAATTTAAATTTAAATCTTTTAGATTTAGTTCTATTGGGAGTTTTTTTTTTTAAATACCATTTTTTACCAGCAAAATTAATTTTAAATTTTCTGTAATTTTTTTTAGCATCAAAAACATTCTCAATTTTGTTTTGTAAACAATAACTATTAAAATAATTAAGACTAAATTTTCTGTAATTTTTTAAACTTGGTTTTAACAAATCACTATAAATATTTTTTTTACCAAATATAGAATATAAATCATCATTAGTAATCTTTTTATAGTATATATATTTAATATCTGAAGATTTTTGAAGTGATAAATCATGAAAAATATTTATTCATTGTTTATAACATAACCTTCACGTGTTATAAAAAAGATTAGATCTACTATCAGATTTTTTTAAATTATTATTTAAAAATAAACATCTAGCAAAAGCTTTCATACAAAAAAAAAAAAATCATTTAAGAAAAATATTTTTAATAAAAGTTTTATACCCTTTAAAAAAACGTTCAGGTTGATTAAAAAAATTTAATCAAATATTATTAATAAAAAAAAACGTATTATAAATTTTAACAATATTACATGCATATCCTATAACATCAGAGGATGAAAAAAAAGTTTTATCTGTCAAAATCGTTCAAAAATAATCAATTGAATGTACAATAATAGTAAGAAAAAAGGAATTTTCAGATTGAGTAAATTTTCAAGAAAATTTATTAAAAGCAGGTATTTCATATAATTCTTTTCTAAACAAAGCACGATAATCAATTTTTTTTGTACTAAATTTTTGTTTTTTATCTTCATCTAAAGAAGAAAAATAATTTTTTTCTATTATAAATAATAAACGTTTTCAGTGAGCAAAAAAAACTCAGTACCTAACACGTTTATCTTTATAATTGGGTTGTTTACTTAAATTATTAAAATAATTTTTTGAATTGCCTCATTTTTTAACAAATAATTTTTTTTTTATATTGCTTACTACTCGTTTTTTTGCCTCATTTTTTAACAAATTCAAATTTCTTTTAAAAAAAAAATTATTTATTAATAATTTTTTATTAAAATTAAAAAGATTTACCATTTATTATACAAGTAGAAATAAAAAAACTATAAAAATAAACACTATTTAAAGAATCATCATTCCCAAACATTGGATACATAGTTGGAGAAAAAACAGAATCCGTATCAAAAATACTTAAAACTGGCAAATTGGATTTTGTTATTTCTTTTAGCATAACTTTTGAATAAGATTTATTATTATCAAATAAAATAATAAAATCTAAAACATTATTAAAATCACTGCGAACATTTTGAAAAGGTTTTCAAAAACTTATAACTCCATTTTTGTTTTTAAAACTTTCAAAAAAATAATCATGTCTTTTAATTGAATTTCCTATTAAACCTATCTCCCATAACGCACTGGATTCATAACATAAATCAGCCATCGGAGACAAAAGATTAAAATAATTTTCTTTAGAACTTAAAAATAAAAACTTTGATTTTCGAGAAGATAAAACAACTTTTTTTATGATATTTTTATTGCAAAACATATTTAAAATAATTTTATCTAAATTATAAATATAATCTTCACCACGTTTATAAGACAGTAAGTGACCAACTCCATGATTTTTAGAATTAAAAGAGCTAGAACCAAAATGAACATCAGAACAAAGTAAATTATTATAATTTATAATTTTGTTTCACATTTTGAAAAAGTTATACACAAACTAATTGAAATAATCATAGAAACTAATAAAACTAAAGACGCTATTATAAAAACAAAAGAACAATGAGTAAAAGTATATTCTCCAAAAATTGAAATATCGCTAGCATACAAATATTTATTACAAGTACTTATAGATATATCTGAGGGTAATGTATTTAACTCAAAATTTAATTTAAATATTTGATTAACGTAAATAAAATTATTAGAACAAAAAAAATAAAGAAAACTTACTAATACAAAATTTAAAAAAGAGCTTAAAAAAAAATCGTCAACTAAAAATCCTTTTGAATTTTCAGTTTTAACATTTATTACCATTACAACAAACAAAAACATAACAATAATAGCTCCTATATATATCATAAGGTAAGCAAACATTAAAAATTCGCTACCGAAGAATATAAAAAAGAATATACAAGAACTAAAAACTGATAAAATTAAACTTAGAATATTTGTCATAGTTTTATTATATATCAAAGATAGGTTAATAATCAAAATTAAAATTAAAAAATAAAAATTTAATAACATTGTTTTTTTATTTTCGATTTCTTCAACGATAATGAACAAACATTCTATTATCTACCGAAAGCTTTTTTATATTTTCCAATTCAGGAACTTTTAAACGTTCAGTAAAAAAAATAAATAAAAGTTGATTACGAAGTTTATAATGAAACTTTTTTTCAAAATCAGCAGATATCACAAATTTATAGTAATAATGAATAGCATAAGAATAACGTTGAGAATCTAAAATAGGAGCAGGTAGTTTATACACATCTCTACCGTATCTATAACAAACAATTTTTAAAATAGGCTTAAACTTTTCTAATGATTCAAAAAATATAAAAGAAGCAGCATAATTTTTATGAAGTTCATGCCCAAATACACTTAAAAAAACTTTATATACTTTTTCTTTTTGACCATTTCTAACAAAACAATTTATAAATTTATTTAAATAATAGGAACCATAAATTGGATCCTTTAAAAATGAATACTTATATTTTTCATGAGGTAATTTTTTCATTTTAACGAGAACGACGATAAAGTAAAGGCATGCCGTATTTAGATCTAGCTTTTCTTCTAAAAGCTACAACACCAGCATCCATTTTACCTCTAATTATTTGACATTTCATATTAGGAATGTCACGTCGTCTACCACCTCGCAAAAGAACTTTTGCAAATTTATACAAAGAATGACCTATACCTGGTATAAAAGCATAAGTACGTCGTTTTGATGAAGTTACATTAACATAAGCAACTCTACGCCTAGCTGAATGAGGTTTTTTTGGAGCTTTAGTTAAAAGCCTTTCAATTTGAGCACGTTTGTGAGGACAACCTTGTAAAACCGGTATTTTTACCTTTTTTTTTCTAGAATGCCTACCTCATCTATACGCTATTTGACTGTATGTAATCAATTTATATAAAACTTTATTAAAATTTAAATATGATAAAACTCACATAAAAGTTCTCCACCTATATTATTATTTATAGCTATACCACTATGAATAACACCCATAGTAGAAGTAGAAATTATATAAACTTTTCTATTATTTTTGTACAGTAAAGATTTCAATTGGTAAACAGAAATATATAGCTTTCTACCTGGCTTAGAAAGCATTTTTACATTTTTTAAAAAAGATAACTTTAATTCCATGGATAAAAGAAGTTTGCCATTTTTTTCTAAAAACGAATAACGATTTATTAAATTAGCACTATAAATAGCCTTAACAAAACTTTTTAAAAATTTTGTACCATAAGCATAATGAACATCTGTTTTAGAACATTTTATGCCAACATTTATTGAAGATATTAAATTCGCTAAATGACTCATTTTGTTACCAAGAAATTTTTTTTAATCCACATATTATTCCCATTGACTGATATTCTCTTATTTTAATTCTAGAAAGTCCTAAATAATTTATACCTCGAGATCTACCAGTTATAATACAAACATTTTTGCAGCTAGTTTTAAAAAATCTGTTTTTATTTAATTTTGATAACTTTTTATATAAAATAGTTCTTTCATACATATCAGTCATACTGTTATATATAAAAAACTTTAAAACATTTTTTCTTATTTGCTGTTTAACAGCCATTAAACGAAATTTTTTATCTTTTACTTCAAATTTTTTCATTATTTTTGCTGTTTAATAAATACATAAAAAATTTAAATACGAAATTATTATCATAGGTTTTAAAAAAAGTATAAAGCTAAGAATAAATAGAGGTGCAATAATAAAAATTTCTCTTTTAGTCATATCCATAAAAATTTTTCCAAATTTAGTATTTAAAGTTCCAAAAAATAATTTTTCATAAAAATAAATATTATAAGCAACGGTAACAACAGAACTAAAAATTAATAACAACAGAACTAAAAAATCTGTTTTATAAACACCTAATATTATAAAAACCTCACCTAAAAAATTTAAAGAGTAAGGAAAAGCAAAATTAGAAGTAATAAAAAGAAAGAAAAAAAAAGAAAAAATAGGACTAACTGAAGTTAAACCTCCATAATACTCAATTGACCTTTCATGATACCTTTCATAAATACATCCCACTAAAAAAAAAAGACCAACAGAAATAATACCATGAGCTAACATAATTAAATAAGCTCCATATAAACCATAAAGATTGTTAGAAAATATTCCCAATACAGACATATTCATATGAGCTATAGAGGAATAAGCAATTAATTTTTTAAAATCTGTTTGAATCAAAGCAATACAAGAAGAATAAATAATAGAAATTATAGCTAAAGTATATATAAATGATGAATAATAAAAAGAAGCATATGGAAATAACGATAAAGAAAATCTAATAAAACCATACCCACCTAATTTTAAAAGTAAACCAGCTAAAATCATTGAACCTGAAGTAGGAGCTTCGACATGAGCTTCTGGCAATCAAATATGAAAAGGATACATAGGGATTTTTGCTGCAAAAGAGAAAAAAAAACCAAGTCACAGTAAAAGTTGTTCTTTTTTAGAAAAAAATAAATTAGGAGAATAAATTATATCTAAATAATTAGTAGTACCAAAAAAAATATTAATATATAAAATTGACACTAACATAAAAATAGATCCAACAAAAGTATAAAAAAAAAAATAAAATATAGCTCTAATTTTTCTTGTTCTTTGACCTCAAATTCCTATTATAAACATAACTGGAATAAGAACACTTTCAAAAGAAAAAAAGAAAAAAAATAAATCAAGAGAAGAAAAAGCTAAAATTAAAAAAAATTCAACAAAAAAAATACACATATAAAAAATATTAGTTTTTATTCTAATAGAATTTCAAGTTGATAGTATAGTCAAAGGTATAATAAAAGATGTTAGTATAATAAAAAAAAGTGATAATGAATCAACACCTATAGTAAAAGTTATACCAAAAAATGGCATAAATTTAAAACTTGTAACGTATTGAAATCCAACTAAAGTATCAAAATTAAAAAAAATAGAAAGTGAAAGTAAAAAAAAAAAAATAGACATAGTTAAAGAAAATTTTTTTATTTGATTAGGTGAAATAAAGTACACTAAAAGTGAACTAAAAAATATAGCAAGTAATAAGATATTTAATAACATTTATTTTTTATCTATCAACTTCTCCAAAAACAATATCTTGGGTTCCTATTATAGTTACTAAATCTGCTAAAAGACTATTTTTACACATAAAATCTATACCTTGTAAATGAAAATAACCGGGTGCTCTAAATTTACACCTATAGGGTTTACTACTTCCATCAGAAACTATAAAAACTCCAAACTCACCTTTAGGAGCTTCAACCGATGAATAAACAGAAGCACTAGGTGAAGTAAAACCTTCAGAATATAATTTAAAATGATGTATAACTTGTTCCATATCATTTTTAATATGACTTTTTAAAGGAGGAGAAACTTTACTATTTTCTTCTTTTATTTCTCCTGAAGGAATTAAATTTATACAATGTCAAATTAAAGCCAAACTTTGTCTCATTTCTTCTACTCTAACTATATATCTGTCATAACAATCACCTTTAGAACCTAAAGGAATTTTAAAAGGAATTAAATCATAAAATTCATAAGGATTAGATTTTCTTAAATCTCAACAAACACCTGAACCTCTTAACATAACACCTGAAAAAGATCAATCAAAAATTTTATCTTTATTTACTACTCCAACATCAATTAAACGCTGTTTTCATACTCTATTGTAAGTTAAAAAATTTTCTAATTCATCTAAACGAGAAGAAAAATTTGAAATAAACAAAAAAATATCATCTAATAAACCTAAAGGAATATCTTGATAAACACCACCTGGTCTTATATAGCTAGCATGCATTCTAGCACCTGAAACTCTTTCATAAAACTCTATTAATTTTTCTCGTTCTTCAAAAGCTCATAAAAAAGGACTTAAAGCTCCAACATCTAATGCATGAGTTGTTATAGACATTAAATGATTCAAAATTCTAGTTATTTCGCAAAATAGCATTCTTATATAAGAAGATCTATCTGGAACATAAACATCTAATAAACTTTCAACTGCTAAACAATAAGCATGCTCTTGTGACATCATAGAAACATAATCTAACCTATCTAAATATGGCAACGATTGTAAATAACTTTTATGTTCAACTAACTTTTCAGTACCTCTGTGTAACAAACCTATATGTGGATCCGCGAATTTTACTACTTCACCATCTAATGTTAAAATAAGTCTTAAAACACCATGTGCTGATGGATGCTGAGGACCAAAATTTAAATTAAAGGGTTTTATTTTATTATTATAAACAAAATGTTTTTTTAAATCTAAAAAAAAAGTTGGAAACAAAAACATAATTTATTAAACTTTAATGAAAACCAAATTTTAAACTTTCATTTAAATACATAGAACATAATGAAACAAAAACATAAGCTTGCAATAAACAAATTATCATTTCTAATAAAAATATAATTAAAATTAATATAACTATTACTAAAGAAAAAAAACTTTGAATAACTAAAAAAGAATTTATTAAAAATCATGAAACAGAAATTAGTATTTTTATTAATATATGACCTGAAAGCATATTAGCAAAAAGTCGTATAGCTAAACTAAAAATTCTCATAATATAAGAAATAAATTCTATTAATACAAGAAAAGGCATAATAAAACTAGGAACGCCGGAAGGTAAAAAACCAGAAAAAAAAACTCATTTATGTTTTCTTATGGAAATCAATATAATACCAACAAAAAAAGTAACAGATAAAAAAAAAGGTAATAAAAGTAAACTGGTAATAGTATAAGTAAAAGAAACAGTGCCAACTATATTAGAAATTAATAAAAATAAAAATAAAAATAAAAAAATAGGAATATATCGTAATGAAACTGATCTATTTTCTATTCTAGAAGTAACAATATTAAATATAAAATTGTAAATAAATTTCAATAAATAATAAAAATTAAATTCATTTTTTAAATATGAAGTATAAAAAAAACAAAAAACAAAAAACAAAATTATATAACTTCATAATACAACGTTATTCAAATTTAAAAGATTAATTATATCAAATTGCTCTAATGGATCAAAAAATTTGTAATAAAATAAAGGTTTATTTATTTTATTAAAGACCACTATTAACGCGAGCATCTGCAGCATCTTTTATTTTTTTAGCTAAATTCATTAACTCACGAGCATCTGCACCTAAAGTAACAGAATTCAATCTTGCAGCTATATGTTGTGCTTGAAGACCAAAGGCTACCGCTTTAGCACCAAAGGCTATAAGAGTTTCAGTAGACACGTATTGTGTTGATTGATCATTATTAATAGAACCAAGAGCATAATGATATGCGCTTTCTACATTTTTTCAAGCGACGTAACCAGAAACCGCAGCAACAAGCGTACCAATAATAATAATAAGAATAGTATATTTATTTCTTGATAAAAAATCAATTGTTCCACCTGATGAAGCTTTTGTTTTATCTTTATCAGTAGTAGTTGCTTCTTCAGATAAACACATAGAAGTTGAAGAAATATCTCAATATAAATATAAAGTACCAAATGATAAAAAAAAAGATAAAACTGAAGAAAAAGATGAAAGATTAAAAAAAAGTTTAATAAATGATAGAAATAAAGATAAAGCTGAAAAATTAAAAAAAAGTTTAATAAATGATAGAAATAGAATTGCTCTGGGATCTTTTATTGATAAAAAAAAATTATGAATATTACTAGATAAAGTAATTGTAAATTTTAAAATTAAAAAAAAGATTAAAAAGATTAAAAAGATTAAAAAAAAGATTAAAAATGATAAATTATTAGATAAAGCTAAATTAACAGGAAATGAAACTACAAAAAAAAAAAATGGTACATAATTTAAAATTTTGTTGTTGATATCTACATTTTTTTTGTAACAAAAAAAAACAAAAGAAAAAAAAACAAAAGAAAAAGATATGAAATTTCACACTAAAACATTACATACATTATCCAAAATTATATTATCAATAAAATGGTCTGAAAGACCGTTAATTTTACTAATATTTAAATAACTATGATAGAGCAATAAAATTAGATTTTTTACGAAAATAAGGATGTACACCATTTGTAAATTGCAAATGATGGTAATCTATAACTCGAGATGATTCAGTAATTTTATTTATTTCTTCAACTCTAGGAATAATATCTTTTATATTAGAAACAATAATATTAAGACTTTTTTGAGTATATTCGAACTCTTCTTCATAAAAAATACCAGGATTATGAATTAAAATAAAAAAATTAATAACTCTAAAAGCGGTATACATTGCATTCATATTATTAATAAGACTATGAATTTGATCGTAATCAGTGATATTATGAGGCGTAAAATTTTCAATTTTAGAAATATCCATAAGAAAGTAATAATTAACGCTTCCAATACCTATATTTAATAATGCTACGAGTTTAAGTATTTGACTACTTCCTATTATTATCTCTTCATTACTATCATTACATAAAACTATTGATGTAAAGTAATTTAAATAAAAATATAAACCTGAATATGTCAATAATAATACCAACAACAAAATTTTAAAAAAAAATAATAACTGTAAATAGCGAGTATAAAAATCGTTTAAATACTCCAAAGGAATCGTACTTTTAATAGATAAAAAATTATATAAATATTTCATAAAATATTAACCCTCTTCTGCAATAACCTGTAATGGAGTAGCAGGAGGAGGGTTATGACGAGGTCGTATTCTTCTATTAATATATCTATGTGGATCGTTAAAAGGATTATAAGCATGATTACCCAAACCACCGCTACCCTTTGGAGAAGGAGGAGGAGTATCACTATTTATTTCTACTCCAATATAACAAACAAGTAAAATAAAACCAGCTAAAACTAAAACATATTTTAAATACGGATATTTATCATCTATTTTTTTTCATTTCTCTTCAAAAGAAGATACTGACGCTGAATCCGTATTTTTTTTTTTACTACTTCAATTATTAATGTTATTGTTAGAATCAGAACAAAAAGATGTTAAAATAGAAATATCAAAATAAAAACGTAAACCTAAATATATTAAAAAAATAGTAACAAAAAAATCAACAATATTTTTCGGTAAACAAAAAAAAATTTTATTAGAATGA
>Ga0116226_10002997_pt1 | contig 14846 bp, 13 predicted proteins | sample S1TSphfallax_FD_89692 | JGI IMG/M metagenome (GOLD analysis project Ga0116226, IMG submission 89692) | Host-associated microbial communities from peat moss isolated from Minnesota, USA - S1T2_Fa - Sphagnum fallax MG | ecosystem: Host-associated > Plants > Peat moss > Unclassified | place: USA...
GAAAAAGCTATGGTATCGTGACGAAAGGGGTGTAGCTGCTATTGAATTTGCGGTTATTGCTCCTATCATGATTATCTTGGCGTTGGCAGCTATTGAATTTGGCAATTATTTTGTCAAACGTGAAATTGTAAGCTCTGCTATCAGTAACGTATCGCAAACGCTCCAGCGTGATCCCGCACACATATTCACAACCCAGGAAATAAATAGTATGGGTGGTGGATATGTAAGTTTTAACAACGGCAAGAATTTTATCTGTGCTGATGCCTATCAAACTCCTGCTCAGGCAGCTAATTCCACAGCTAACTGCACTGCGAACAAGTTTAATACGACCAATCCATTCGGAGTAAATTCCACCAATGCTTATTATGTATCGGTACGATCCAGTGTAGGCGATGCTGCCATTACACCGCTTGGCAAATTCATTCCTGCGGTGAATACTATCAAGCTCGCTTCTTCGTCTGGTTCAACGGAGGTGGGCTATATGATTCCTCCTAATAATTGTGGCACTCTCCCACTTGTTTATAGTGGGGGCAGCTATCATTGTGCCAATATACCAACAAACTGTGGTACTAATCAGTCGTTGAACTATGTGAATGGTGCTTTTACCTGTACCGCAAGTGTGCCTACCTGTAATCCTCCCAATATTCTTGGCTGGAACGGTAGCAGTTACACCTGTACTGGGGTACCAACGTGTGATTCTGGTCAGTCACTTACGTTTAATGGAGGTCAATACCAGTGTACAACGTCTTCGTCATTCAGTAAAGTAACCTATTACTATAGAGGTGCTACCACAGACGGTGGCGGTGGTGGACAGGACTTCATAGGTAATCACAAATTATGTGTCCTCAGTAGTATGTATATCAAACAAAGTGATTACGGTGCTAAACTAAATTGTGGATTAAGTGGTGGTAACGGTGGTTACAGCGATGTCGATGATTGGCCTGTTCCTAATCAAGCATTTGCTTTACCAAATAATTCAGTGTTCAATATTTCTAATATGCCTACAGTGCCTTGGGTATTTGACTCTTTTGGTAGAGGTCGTGGAGCAAGTACCAGTTGTGCAGCATTTTGCTTTGATTAATGCTTAACAACTAAAGCCAAAACCCCGCTACAGATGTGGCGGGGTTTTTGGTTTGAGAAACATACGCAGATTCAAGGGTTAAGTGCATAAATAGACCTCTGTCAAAACGCATTTTGGCTGGCTGCAAATACCAGTTTTTCTGCGTTACGATACTCACGTACTAACAGGTTCTTAAGTTTCGTTACTCGGCACGTATTCCCCTCTCCTTGCGGGAGGGGTTAAAAATAATAAAATCAGAATAAGCAAATTACTTTTAGAATTGCTGCTAATATAGCTGTTCATTTCCAGTAAAGTTTATTGCTTTTTTATACCGGTAAGTCTAGCATCCTATTTAATAGTAACAAAACCAGTATATCCCCCTTATCCTAATGGTTGCCACTTTGATTTCATTTTTAACAAAAATACCCGGGAAACGCTATTTCATTAGCATTTTTATTATGGTATCCATGCTTTTCATACTCTTCAGTATGGTTATTTACCGCCATTATGACAATGCCCAGCGGTTAAATGGTCTTATTCTTTATAATTATGAAGTGGTAAGGCAAGACCGTATGGTATTGTTTGATCTGGTGAATATGGAAACGGGGGTGAGGGGGTATCTGCTAACGGGAAATGAACATTTCCTTGAACCCTATCATCATGCCATAGAAGTATTGCCACAGGAAATTGCTGCCATTCATGAGTTGATTAAAAATGATGATTTTGAACAGTCAACCAATGATAAATGGCTGAAAACCCTGGATTCGTTAAAGGATAATCTGGTATTGCAAGTCAATTCCTACCGCTCGGGTGGGGGATTTTCCTTTTCAACGCAAATACTGGAACTTCAAAAACAGCAGATGGATGATTTGCGAAATATGCTCGAGACATTTGTTAAAGAGAAAGTGGAAAAATTACGCATTCAGGTGGAGGCTTCCCGTAAAGATGAGCAGAGTTTTTTATATACACTGGCGATAGGAACGATACTTGCTATTATTGCCATGCTGATAGCAACGCTTGCCCTCTGGATTATGACGGCACGGGCTAATGATTTCAACATCAAGGCGACGGAGTCGGAAGAACGCCTCAAAATCATCATTAACGGGATGAATGACGGCGTATTTGATTTTAATCCTTCGGCGGGTATTGTCTATTATTCGTATTCCTTTAAAAAAATGCTGGGATTTGAAAATGATGATTTTCCCGATACGTTGCAGACTTTCAATAATTTGCTACATCCCAATGATGAAGCATCTACCTGGGAGGTATTCAGGCGTTACCAGCGAAAAGAAACCGATGCCTACCATAATATCTTTCGCCTCCGCCATAAAAATGGCGATTGGGTGTGGATATTGTCACGCGGGATAGGATTCTGGAATGAAGCAGGGGAAATGATACGTCTGATAGGAACCCATATGGATATTACTGAACATAAAAAAAGGGAAGAGGAGCTGAAACAGGTAAATTCGGATCTGGAAACTTTTACCTATATTGCCTCTCATGATTTGCGTTCGCCTCTGGTGAATCTGAAAGGATTTGCGGATGAGCTGCAATTTTCCCTTGATAAAATAAAGCCTATTATTTTTCGCCTGAAGTCTGGCTTAAGTGAAGAAGAACAGAAGATTATTTCCCAAAGTATGGATGAAGATATTCCCGAAGCCTTGCGATTCATTGAAAAATCGACTGATCGTATGGATACGCTGACCACTGCGGTGCTGAATCTCTCCCGCATAGGTAAAAGACAATATCATTTTGAAACGGTGGATATGGACGCGATTGTAAGGAAATGTATTGAGGCACAGACATATGAAATTAATCATAAAGATACGCAGGTGACCTGCCATAGCCTTCCTTCCATTGTTTCCGATGTTTTGGCAATAGAGCAGATATTTAGCAACCTGATTGAAAATGCGGTGAAATATCTGGATAATTCCCGACCAGGCATCATTACCATTTCCGCTGAAGAAAATGCTGTTGATATTGTGTTTGCGATACAGGATAATGGCAGGGGGATTGCAGAGATGGATCAGAACAAGATATTTGAAATGTTCCGCAGGGCAAGAAATACCGAAGATGTCAGGGGATCAGGTATGGGCATGTCTTTTGTAAAGGCAACGCTTAGAATACTCGGAGGAAGTATCTGGTTTCAGTCTTCGCTCGGAGTTGGAACTACTTTTTATATACGCTTACCCAAAATTTCCATGAAAGGATAATATGATGTTTAATACAATGCCTGAACCTTTTACGCTGGTGATGATTGAAGATGACGAAGGACATGCAAAATTAATCAAGCGAAACCTTGAACGGGCAGGAATTGCCAATGAACTGGTGCATCTGGAAGACGGGCAGGTGGCAATAGATTATTTTTTCCATCTGGATAATAGAGGAATAAAACATGATAGAAGCCTGATATTGCTGGATCTGAACCTGCCCAAAGTGGACGGTTACGAGATTTTGCGTCGCCTGAAAGAGCAGGAACGCACCCGTGCTATACCTGTGATTGTGCTTACCACTACGGATAATCCCAAGGAAGTGGATCGATGTTATGAACTGGGCTGCAATGTCTATATCACCAAACCGGTAGAATATGATAATTTTACCGATGCCATACGAAAATTGGGGCTTATGCTTGCGGTGGTAAAACTCCCTCATTTAGCCAGAAAATAGGTTATCACTATGCCCAATAGCTCATTGCACCATATTCTGTATGTTGAAGATGATGAAGCCCTGGCAAGGCTGCTGCAAAAACGTATGGAGAGACAACGCTTTCACATTGACCTCGCCGCCACAGCGGAAGAAGGATTACGGTGTTTGCAGGATTTTGCATATGATCTGGTGCTGATTGATTATAATTTGCCAGGTATGAGCGGCATTGAAATGCTGGATGTCATTTCCACTCTGGAAAATCCCCCTCCCACCATTATCCTAACTGCAAGCGGGGATGAACGTATTGCCTTAAATGCACTCGAAAAAGGTGCAACCGATTACGCCGTAAAGGATACGGGGCAAACCTATCTTGATTTGCTCCCCGCCGTGATGCAGGCTGCTTTTACACGCGAAAAATTATTGCGGGAAAATGAAAGGCAACGCAGGGAGCTGGAACTGGCAGTAGAAAAAGCAGAAGCTGCCAATGAAGCAAAGAGTAATTTTCTGGCAACGATGAGTCATGAAATCCGCACTCCCATGAACGTAGTGACAGGGCTTGCCAGCATATTGGCGAGAACCCCGCTTAACGAAGAACAGAAAAAAATTGTGTCCACCTTACAAAATAATGCCAACCTGCTTTTAAAAATTATCAATGATTTGCTCGATATTAGCCGTATTGAATCCGGGCAGGTGGAGCTGGAATATAGCCAGTTCACGATTGCTTCCATACTGGACGATATTCATATCATGTTTGGTGATCAGATAAAAGCCAGAAAGTTGCAGTACACCGTTACCGATAATACGAGCGAACAGGAATTCAGGGGCGATCGCACCCGTATCCAGCAGATTATCATGAATCTGGTAAGCAATGCGATTAAATTTACCGAAAATGGCAGTATCACGCTGGCAGCAGACAGGGTGCATACTCCAGAAGGAAAGATCGAGCTGATATTAACGGTCAGTGATACGGGTATTGGTATTCCTGAGAAAAAACTCTCCACTATTTTCGAGAAATTTACGCAGGGAGATGAAACGATAACAAGGAGGTTTGGTGGCTCGGGTTTGGGGCTATCCATTGCACAGTCGCTGGCTCAATTAATGCAGGGAGAAATCACCGTCACTACGAGAGAAAATCAGGGATCCACTTTTCATGTCAGACTGATACTGGAAGAAGTGGGGTATGATGCCTCGCACATCGTTTCCCTCGCTTCCACATTCACTGAAAAAGAGAGTAAGTCCAAAGGTAAAATACTGGTTGTGGAAGATTATGCTCCCAATATTATGGTGGCGACTATGATTCTGGAAGAGTTGGGCTTTGAAGTGGTAAGTTGTGAAAGTGGCGAGGAAGCCATAAAGATTATTGCACAGTCCACCCGAGCATTCTTTGCCGTCCTGATGGATGTACAGATGCACCATATGGACGGGCTGGAAACCACGGGACATATAAGGGAACTGGAAAAGAAACTGGGCTTTCGCAATACAATTATCGGCGTTACCGCCCATGCTCTGGCAGGAGACAGGAGTCGCTGTATTTCAGCAGGTATGGATGATTATGTCAGCAAGCCTATCCACCCTGAAATACTGGAGCAGAAATTATTGGCTCTTTCACTGGAAAGCCAGTAATATCGCAGATTTGCATCGCTACTGTCTTGTCCATGGGCGTTTTCCCTGTTCCACCAGACTATGACGGGTAGTCAATTTGCCATTCTGAATAGAAACCGTCATGGCTCCCTGTGTTTGCAGCATTGTTTTATCAATCACCAGTGGAGCCTTACAGGAAGCCTTATCCACATTTTCATTAATAATCACAATATCGCTGGAAAAACAATCATCATTTAAGGCTTCTGCATCGTCTAAAATGGCTATAGTTTTACCTTTTAGCGTAAAGATGCAGCCTTTATCATCGCAATGCTGATTGGCAGCCTCTTCATCTGCGTATTCATTCTGTAGCCCTATTCTTAGCCAGGTCGTGGCGGAAAAATTATTTTCTCTTCCTCGCAACACCACCATGTCGCCATTTTCCAGCCGTGCGGAAATATGTTTGCCGTCGGCACTGATAAACAGATCAGGAATCTGGTAGGAAAATGCCGTTGCCATCCCTGCCAGTGCAATCACGATTCCTAACCAGCGTAGCCGTGTTTTCCAGAAATACACCCAGATAATACCAAATACCACGCACATAAAGCCGCCGTCCGTAGGGTTGGGAACTAGCAACATCGCATGAGGCAGATGCGAAACCCACCCCGAAATATGCAGCAGCAAATCCACACCGCACTGCATGGGGTAGAACGCAAGCCAGCCTAATCCCACTGAGAGCAGCAATACACCCGCCAGCACTAACGGCATCAGGAGAAACGAAACCAGTGGTTCCGCAATCGTATTGGCGAGCAGGCTATAACTGGAAAACTGGTTGAAATGGTAGATAATAAACGGCTCCGTACCGAGCCACGCCACCAAAGAAGTCATCATTACGGCGGCAAAATAAATGACCACTCGCCTTATGCCAAATCCCGCTCCTGCTTTTGCCAGAATCGCATGATTGATGCCCCATTCATAAGAGGCAATCAATGCTGCCGTAGCACTGAAGGATAGCTGGAAACTGGCAGTCAGCACGCTTTCGGGTTCATAGAGCATAATGAAAAAGGCGGAAGCTGCCACTGATCGCATCGGGTTGGGATCCCGATCCAGCAAAATGGCAATGAAAATAAGCGATACCATAAAAAATGCCCGCTCCGCTGAAACAGGTGATCCCGAAACCCGTAAATAAATATAACTGGCAATCAGGGCGAGCAGGGCTGCCCATTTCTTGATAGGGTAATGCAGATTAAGATAGGGAATCAGGGCGAGTAAAAACCGCAGGCTGAAAAAGGCAATGCCTGCTACAACCGATAAATTCATACCCGAAACCGCCAGCAGATGATACAGCCCTGCAATTCGCATATTATCGTTAATTTCATCGGGAATCGTGCGAGTTTCTCCCGTGATGAAAGCGGCAGCTACGGAGCCGGCAGGTTCAGAAAAATAGGAGCGTATATGTTCCGTCAAACGACGGCGGGATTCAGCAAACCAGACAGCGAATTTACTAGATTCCAGCGGACTTGCCGTTATCGGAGGAATACCATATCCCACTGCACCAATGGAGCGAAAATAAAAATAACGGGCAAAATCAAATCCACTGGGTACGGAAGGCTCAGGTGGAGGAAAAAGCCCTGCTCTTAGCTTGATAATCTGCCCCGTAAGCAGCGTTTTATCGTAAGTCCGAAGTGAAATACTGATGGCTTTGGGGGTATGTTCGCCCTGTTCCATCATTTTGCCGTGCTGGCTTAAGGTCACCTCTTCCAGTATCAGCTTGCTGCCTTTGGGGGTAGGCGATATTTCCGCAATTTTACCCGTAACTTCCACATAAGAGAGGTTTTCAGTTAAGAAAGGGGAGTCCATCTGGTGGGTGCGTAGTTGCGATAGTGCAATTCCGAATCCAATCAATGCAAAGGCAATAAAAGGATAAAGTATCAGGCTTTTCTTGCGAAAAATAACGGCGATAAGGGCATTACCCACACATAAGAGGCTGCCTAACCAGAGGGAAGGCTCATAAGGCAGGCTGAAATACCACACAATCCCCACCGCCATACAGACAGGAATCCAGAGTATAAGCCGTTCCTGTTCAGGGGCGAAATAGGTTGAGAAAAATAGGGTTATGCGTTTCAGTATGCTAATGCTCCCAGCAAAATAAAAATTTATACATTAAACATTTAATCAATCATCCACCTACAGGGAAAAGGAAATTATCTCTTAAGTTTCTCACCTCTCCCCTGTAGAATGGACAACACGCACCAGCAAATATGCTGGTGGCGTGGGGAGTTCGTAAAACCTGTTACTAGAAAGGTCTGCGTTGTTCTTTAGTCTTTCGACCTGAACATACAACAACGCCTCCCCAGCCGAAGCTGGAGAGTGCAAAATAACGGTAGCACAAAGTTACCGCTAGTAACAAGAGGCTACGACACCCCAGAACACCCTAACGGTTATTCTTAGAACCTGTTTAGAATCTTTTTTAACGATGGATTTTTAGAGAATTTTGTGCGAAAAACAAGGTGTGATTCGCAGGAATAGTGTTACTATTTCAAGAATCATACCTTGTTTTACAGCCAAAATTGTCAAAAATAGGCGTTAAAAAAGATTCTAAACAGGTTCTTAAGCTCATCATAAAAAAACTTCACCTCATGTCAACTGAAAATGTTGTTCTTAAAAAAACCCTCATCTAAGCCGTGTATGGAATAGGAATAAAGGAAGTATAAAATGCTGAACAATCAATGCCCGATATATTTTATGCAGCCAGCGATAAAGACGGCAAGTGCGAATAACATCGCACCCAGTCTGTTAATAATGTGTGATTCCATAAGCTGCATGTCTTTTTTTAGCGACGACTCAACCGTATTGATTTTGGTATCAAGGGCAACAAAATCTGCTTTCATTTTGGTATCAAGAGCAACAAAATCCGCTTTCATTTCAGATTTGAATACCTGCACCTCTTCTCTGGTTGCTACATGTGAAAAATCCACATCACTGGCAGCCTTGAGTTCCATTGCAAAAACCTCAGCATGGATAGGGCTTATTCCTTTTTCCTTCATGCGGTTAGCAGATGCGAGCGTATCAAATGTGAGGGTAGTCATTAGTTAATTCCTGTTTAGTGAATCCGTTCATTATAGGATAGGTACGAAACACACGCAAGGGCTTTTTTTAACCTGTAGCTGCCTTTTGGCTTGCATAAACTATAGACTGCTTATATGTTCCAAAAAAATCAATTTTTGATGTGTATGATATAGGGTATCTATGACGGCTTCTGTTTCTCCTCAAAGTGTGCATTATAATGATGATGTTGTCAAATTATTCACCAAAGCTGCCCTTTTCTGGGGTGTGTTCGGTATGGCGATGGGTCTTTGTATCGCCTTGCAGCTTGCTTTTCCCTTACTGAATATTGAGGAATATTTCTCGTTCGGGCGGTTGCGTCCCGTGCATACGACGGGCGTGATTTTTGCGTTTGGGGGTAATGTTTTGTTTGCTACCAGCTATTTTGTGGTGCAGCGTACCTGCCGTGTCCGCCTGTGGAATGATAAATTATCGCTTTTTACCTTTTACGGCTATCAGATTTTCCTGATACTGGCGATGAGTGGCTATGTGATGGGCATCAACCAGAGCAAGGAATATGCGGAACCTGAATGGTATGCCGACATCTGGCTGACGATTGTGTGGGTTTCCTATCTGGTGATTTTCATGATGACGCTGAAAAATCGTAAAGAACCGCATATTTACGTTGCCAACTGGTTTTACCTTGCTTTTATCCTGACGGTTGCCATTTTGCATCTGGTGAATAATATCGCTATTCCCGTATCCTGGAACGGCACAAAAAGCTATTCCGTCGCAGGCGGTGTGCAAAGTGCGATGATACAATGGTGGTACGGGCATAATGCGGTAGGGTTTTTCCTAACCGCAGGTTTCTTGGGTATCATGTATTATTTCGTTCCCAAACAGGCGAATCGTCCGATTTATTCCTATAGGCTTTCCATTATCCATTTCTGGTCACTGATTTTTATCTATATCTGGGCGGGGCCGCACCATTTGCTTTATACTTCCCTGCCTGACTGGACACAAACGCTGGGTATGACGTTCTCTATCGTACTCTGGATGCCTTCGTGGGGTGGGATGATTAACGGGATGATGACGCTTTCCAAATCCTGGTATAAATTGCGTGATGATCCTATTCTGCAATTCCTGATTATTTCGCTGGCATTTTACGGTATGAGTACCTTTGAAGGGCCGATGATGGCGATTAAAGAAGTCAATGCTCTGGCACATTATACCGACTGGGTGATTGGGCATGTGCATTCAGGGGCATTGGGCTGGGTGGCGTTTATCAGCTTCGGAGCGTTATACCATATGATTCCCGTTTTATGGAAACGTGACGGCATGTATTCCAAACAGCTTATCAGTATCCACCTTTGGGTTGCGACATCAGGTATTGTGCTTTATATCGTAGCGATGTGGTTTGCAGGCATTACCCACGGGCTGATGGCAAGGGAATATGATGCTAACGGCTTTTTAGTGCATTCCTTCGTGGAAATTGTCAGTGCCATGCACCCTTATTATCTGATGCGGGCGTGTGGTGGTGGACTTTTTGTCATTGGTATGTTGATTATGGTCTATAATTGTACCATGACGATTCAGGGCAAATATCTGGTTGCCAGAAAGGATGTGGCATAATGTTCTCGCATAGCAAGATTGAAAAAAACTCCATGCTGTTGCTGATTCTGGCGATGATTGTGGTTTCTATTGGCGGTATGGTGGAAGTGCTGCCGCTATTTCGTATGGAAACGGTGATTGAACCCGTGAAGGGTGTGCGTCCCTATACACCGCTGGAGTTAACGGGGCAGAATATCTATATTCGTGAAAATTGTGCCGTGTGTCATAGCCAGCAGATTCGCTCCCTGCGGGATGATGTGGCACGTTACGGGCATTATTCACTGGCAGCCGAAAGCATGTATGATCATCCGTTTTTGTGGGGTTCCAAACGTACGGGGCCGGATCTGGCACGGGTAGGAAGTAAATATTCTGATGCGTGGCACGTCATGCACTTGATGAATCCACGTTCCGTAGTGCCTGAATCCGTGATGCCAAACTATAGTTTTCTCATGACAAGGGGGGCGGATCTGGTGAATATTGATCAGCATTTGAAGACGCTTCGTATGGTGGGTGTGCCTTACACCGATGATATGATAGCCAATGCCTATAATGATGCGATTGCACAGGCAAGAGAAGACGGCAATGCACCCGATTTGAAAAAACGCTACGGCGATAAAGTCAATGTACGGGATTTTGACGGGCAGCCTTTGTTTGTCTCTGAAATGGATGCGTTAATCGCCTATTTGCAGAAACTGGGAACCGATGTGGATTTTACCACCTATAATCCCGATATGGATCCAAGGGATAAGAGGTAGTCATGGAATGGTTAGCCCGTAATTCAGGAATTGTTGCAACCGTGTTGTTCTTTACCATTTTTGTCATGGTGGCAGTCTGGTCGTACCTTCCTTCCAACAAAAAAAGCATGTCCGAACATGCGATGATCCCGCTAGAGGAGCCTAAAGATGAAAATTGAACAGGATAAGGTAAGTGGTGCGGAAACGACAGGGCATGAATGGGACGGAATCAAGGAACTGAATATTCCCGCTCCCCGCTGGTGGCTGGTGGTATTTGTGGTGCTGGTAATCTGGGCGGTGATTTACTGGTTTTTCTATCCCGCATGGCCGATTTTTGGTGGCAATACCAAAGGGGCGTTACACTGGACGGAGCATAGACAGCTTGCAGCAGAAGAGAAAAAAGTAGAGGATTCGCAGCAGAAATACCGTGATAATCTCAGCAAAATGAGCTTGCAGGAAATACAGGATAACCCTGAAATGTATGCGTTCGCCAGAGCAGGCGGAGCAGCCGCATTCAAGCAGAACTGCACGGCATGTCACGGCAGTGGTGCAGCAGGTGGTAAGGGCTTTCCCAACTTAAACGATGATGACTGGTTATGGGGTGGCAAGCTGGAAGATATTTACCATACGCTGAAAGTAGGGATTCGCTCAGGGCATCCCGATGCACGGGTTTCCCAAATGCCCGCCTGGGGACGTGATGGCATTTTATCACGCGAACAGATTGAAGATGCAGCAGAATATGTCATGAAACTGCATGAAGGGGATAAAGCAGATAAAAACGAATCCTACCAGCGGGGAGCCAAAATCTTCGCTGCCAACTGTGCCGTATGCCACGGCGAACATGGCGAAGGCAAGCATTCCGTCGGCGCACCACGCCTTAACGATGAAATCTGGTTGTATGGTGGCGACAAGGCAACGATTATCAATACCATTACCAACGCTCCCGCAGGCGTAATGCCTAGCTGGGAACGACGCTTAAGCGATGAAACCCGCAAGGAATTAACCATTTATGTGCATTCGCTGGGGGGTGGGGAGTAGGAAGTCATTGTATAATCTTGGCAATCGTCTCCATCGCTAAAAATAACCTCATGGGATGTTCCTGCAATGCTACAAAGCCATATTTCAGGTAGAAGCCTTTTGCCTGTTCATGTTTTGCATCCACAAACAGGGCATACATAGCCACTTCGTTGCTTGCCAATACTACCCGTTTCATGGCATTCACCATAAGCATGGCAGCAATGCCTTTGCCCTGAAAAGCACTATCCACCGCCAGCCTGCCGAGCAATACAGCAGGAACAGGATATTTGGGTAATCGCTTTGCATTAGCAGGTGGCATTACGTCCCGTGATACCGACAAGGCACTTAACGTATAAAAGCCTATTACCTGATTGGCTATTGTCGCAACAAACACTCTGGCAGTGCGTCTTTTTGCATCCTGACTGGCATATTCCTTCAGGTAGCTATCCAGCTCAGCTTCACCACAGGAAAAGGATTGCCTGTCATGATGTTTGCCAAGCGGTTCAATAATAAAATCCATGTTAGACATCAGAGATTATATTCAGGTTTTTGTAATTATCAAATGCCTGTTTTAATGCCTGATTAGGTTTGGAGGGCTTGCCAAGAGCATTAAAAAACAGATTCCAGTCATGCTCATTTAACCTTAACTGTTCATTTCTATCCAGAATCCTTTCCGCCATATCCGCAGCACTGGCAATAATAAAGCTGGTGAGTGAACGGTGATCAAGAAAAGCTGCCTGTTCAAGGCGTTGTTTGATAGAAGGTTCTAGGCGTATGCTTATACGGTCTGTCTTATGTGTGTCTGTTGCGATGTCCATACCAAACTCCTTTGCCTTTTATTGTACAGCAAAATGCCATACAGCACAAGCTATATTAGCTCCCTATCCCGCCTGATAGTTCAATAACTTGCCCTGTAATGCAGGGAGCTGCCAGCAGATAAGCCAAAGCGTCGCATATTTCCTGCGGGGTGCTGGTGCGGGCTAATGGCGTAAGTGCTTTCACTTTTTCAAACGTATCTTGCTTATCCTGCAACCCTTCCAGCGTCGCACCTGGTGCAATGGCATTAATGCGGATAGTGGGAGCCAGATCACGCACCAGCAGTTTGGTCGCTTCGTTTAACGCCTGTTTGCTAAGTGTATAGGAAAGAAAAGCAGGGGATAGGCTCCAGCCGTGCATCCCGTCCGTGATAGTAATCACTAACCCATCTTTAGCTTTGTGCTGTGCCTTGAAATCCCGAATCAGTTGCAGGGGAGCATAGAGGTTGACACCAAAATGACGCTCCATCTGGATTTGACTTACCGTCTCCAGCGTATCTTTTTCAAACAGGGAAGCATTATTAATCAGGCAATCCAGATGGATGCCCTGTTTTACCAGCGAAGGAATCAGGGCTGCCACTTCCTCTGCAACCAGAAGATCGGCTTTTGCCAGCCAGGCTTTCTGTCCCAACTCCCTGATAGATTGTGCGGTGAGATTCGCTTCTGCTTCATGATTTCTGTAATGGATGACTACGTCCCAACCCGTTTTTGCCATAAACAGTGCCATTTCCCTGCCAATACGTTTGGCACTGCCCGTAATGAGTACGGTTTTACTCATGGATGACTTCCTTTTGTGCGAGAAACTGCTCCGCAAATGCGGTAAATGTCTTTTCTGCAATATGTGAACGTATGCTTTGCATAAGCTGCTGATAATAATGCACATTATGCCAGGTGAGTAAAATAGCCCCCAGCATTTCCTCTGCTTTGAACAGATGATTCAGATAGGCACGGCTATAGTTACTGCAACATTCACAGGTGCAGTGTGGATCTACCGGTTTTTCGTCCAATGTGTAACGGGCATTTTTGATATTGATTTCGCCTAAAGAGGTATAAGCCCTGCCAAAACGCCCTGAACGGGTAGGAATTACACAATCAAACATATCCACACCGCGTAATACCGCCCCCACAATATCCGAAGGCTTGCCTACTCCCATCAAATAGCGTGGTTGCTCGTGAGGCAGATGTGGCACGGTGTAATCCAAAACGTCAAACATCAGTTCCTGCCCTTCACCCACCGCAAGCCCGCCAATGGCATAGCCGTCAAACCCAATCGCTTGCAGGGCTTTTGCTGACTGGAAACGGAGGTCTGGATAGATGCTTCCCTGCACAATACCGAATAAGGCATAGCCTTCACGTTTAATAAAGGCTTCACGGCAACGCTTCGCCCACCGCATGGAAAGCTGCATGGACTGCTCCGCCTGTTCCAGAGTGGCAGGGTAGGGGGTACATTCATCAAATGCCATCGTGATGTCACTACCCAGCAGATACTGGATTTCCATAGAGCGTTCGGGGGTAAGCAGAAAGCTATTGCCATCAATATGAGACTGAAATTTTACGCCTTCTTCGGTAATTTTCCGCAATTTTGCCAGTGACATCACCTGAAACCCACCTGAATCAGTAAGAATCGGGCGATCCCAGTTCATGAATCTGTGCAGACCACCCAGTTTGGCAATGACCTCCGCAGAAGGACGCAACATGAGATGATAGGTGTTACCCAGCAGAATATCCGCTCCCGTTGCCTTCACCGACTGTGGCAACATTCCCTTGACCGTTCCCGCTGTTCCTACGGGCATAAAGGCAGGCGTGCGGATGTCCCCGTGTGCCGTGGTGATAATGCCAGTACGGGCATGTTGTTGCGTAGCGTGCAGGGTAAAAGCAAAGGGTTTCATAATGGCTCAAAATAACTGGTTTCGCAGAACCTAATAAACAATTCTAGGGGATGCAATAAATTATTTGATTTTCCTGATTGACAGGTGAAAAAAGATTGATTATGAAGTGCAGCAGAACAACATCAGAAATTGTTCTGAGGAACAACATCAGAAATTGTTCCGAGGCTTCAGGACCTGCCTTGATTAGCAGTTTGTGCTACTGTTTAGTACTCCCTCTCTATACGGCTGGGGAGACGCTTGTTATACAATAAGTCTCATCTGTGACTAAAAGCAGCGTGAATCTTCTAATCAAGGTTTTCTGAACTCCCCAGTCATCAATTTTCATGTTATATACCGCTCATGATTCAAAACTTGTGATTTCTTACTTCGTCTTTATTGGCACTAATAAAGCTGAATTTTCTTGAAATAGCAGTAAGTATTCCTACGAAAATTCAGCTTCATTATTACCAAA
>Ga0116226_10002999_pt1 | contig 14842 bp, 10 predicted proteins | sample S1TSphfallax_FD_89692 | JGI IMG/M metagenome (GOLD analysis project Ga0116226, IMG submission 89692) | Host-associated microbial communities from peat moss isolated from Minnesota, USA - S1T2_Fa - Sphagnum fallax MG | ecosystem: Host-associated > Plants > Peat moss > Unclassified | place: USA...
CTTCGAACGAGCGCTGTCCCTTGACGCGAACTCCACCGCCGCTATGGTGGGCCTGGCGGAAGTCCGCATTCTGCAGTCGCTCGATGGCTTCGAGGCAAGCCGCAACAACGCGGAAGCTCTCGATTTCGCGCAACGCGCGGTGCGTATCGAGCCCAACCTGGCATCTGCCCACGCCGCACTCGCTGCTGCCCATATCGTGAATGACTGGGACTACACTACTGCAAGGCACGAGTTCCAGAAGGCGCTCGCTCTTGACCCAAAAGACGGTCTCGCGCACCTCTGGTACGCCATGTTCCTGCTCATGCCCGAGAAGCAGTATGCGCAGGCTGAGCAGCAGGTCCGGCAGGCGATCCAGCTTGACCCATTCTCGCTGATTGCCCAGACGAACCTCGGTCTCGTCTATGCCGACGAAGGCCGCCGGGAGGAAGCCCTCGCTCAATATCGCCTCGTCCTGCAGATGAATCCGGCCTTTGTCCCTGCCCGCTTCCGCATCGCACAGCTTCTTCACAGTGAGGGCCGAAACCGTGAGGCGAGGCAATTTGAGCCTACGGATGTTTCACTTGTGCATGTGCGCCCTCATGCAAGAGCGCGCGTCGCTCATGCGTTGATCCATCCAGATGAGGAGCCAGGCTTCGCCAACTTGCAAGGCGCGCAGGTCGCGAGCCTGACCCCATCCCTCAATCTGCCGGAACAATAGCCGGCTAGAAGTGGAAGCCCAGTTCCGCCGTCAGTGCCCGCGGTGTGACAAAATGCGTGCCGCTGAAGGTGGAGAGAAAGTTATAGAGGGCGTACTTGTTGGTGATATTCACGCCCGTCAACCGCAGGCTCCACTTGTATTTGTCGCTATTGCTTTTGAAAAGGTCGTCATTTCCAATCGACATGTCGAACAGGCTGCGCGGCTGAATCCGTGGCGGGTCATGGTCATTATTGCCCGCGTCCGAAGCCGGCACATTGATCAGGTTGGAACTGAATTGCGAAGCAAGGCATACATAGGGTTGCCCTGGACCTGGCTGGATGCCGATCTGATTCGTCCCCGTGGCCTTTACGCCATTGCAGACGAAACCGCCCTGGGCTTCCTGGTCCGGCGTCAGCGGCAGATAGGTGGGAGCACCCGTCACCGGGTTTGTGCCAGCAGGGACATTATTGTCTACCAGCGCAATCGCGGGTTGCCCATTCAGCGTGGTCGAGCTGTTCGGGCAGGAACTGTTCGGGTCGTTCGACAAGGGGTCGTAGCAGGGAGTCGACCCGGCGACCAGCCCGCTGTCGTAGCGCCAGTTGAAGCCAAACCAGGGACTGAACTTGCCCGGGATCTGGTACTGCACATGCGAAGTCTGGTTGAACTTCTCATCGTGGTCGATACGGAATGGATACGCCGAGCCCGTGGCCACACCACCCGTCGCCCCCGCTCCCGCCACCTGCGGCGGATAGAAGCGTGCCGCCACAGACGACATCACGACAAACGCTGAGAATCCGTGATAGGTCGGCACATCGACGTGCAGCGCGTACCCGGGAATCTTCGAGCTGTGCCAGTCGATCGGAAAGGTGATCGGCGTATTCCCAAGCACGCTGAAGTCGAATGCATTATGCGTATATTTCCAGATGTACTCGCCGGACACCACCAGGTATTTCCCGGCAGCCTGCTGAAATCCTGCGTGAAATTCATTCCGGAAACCCGGTTGCAGCGTTGTCCCAACGCCTGAAGCGCAAGCCAGCAGTGGGGCCAGGACCGCATTGCCGCAGCCTTCGCTGGAAAGCACCAGGTTTTCATTGAACGGCGATTCCAGTGTCCGCGCATAGGAGAGTCGCAGAATCGTGCTGCTCGGCTTGATGTTGTAGGAAACGCCTACCCGCGGTTCAGCCTGCCGGGCAATCGCCAGCCCGTTATACAGGTCGCCCCGGATACCGACGTTGAAGAGCCAGTTCCCTGTCTTAATCTGGTCTTCGAGATAGAGCCCCAACTCCTTTACATCCGTGCGGCCAGCGAAGGTGTAGAGTCCCCCGCCGCGCGTCAGATCATACGGCGCCAGGGCGCTGATGAAGTTGGGATTGGGGATAATGGCGCCGCCCGGACAGGTCGATACCGTATAACCCGCAACCGGATCGCCGATCAGGTTCATGCATGGCGCATTGAATGTGTTGTTGACCACGCCGAGTGTGTCATTCTCGCGCAGGAATGTCTGCGAATAGACTCCGCCCAGCTTCACATTATTGATCCCTCGCACATACGAGATATCGCTATGAATGCCAGCGTTGGTGAGGGACCGGTCCTGGCCGACGGTCTGGTTTTGCAGCGTCACCGGTCCAAGGTCGGCGAACGGATGATTGCTTGGATAATAATTGTAACCGTCACGGCGTAGATAGACGCCGAAATTAAACACAGAGTACTGGCTGATGGTCCTCGTGTACGCCGGAGCAATGTCGTAGGTAAGAATCTTGGACCGCTGATCTGTATTGCCCACATTCCCCAAGACCGGGTCGGCGGAATCTCCGCCGCCCACAACACTCTGCACATTCAGGTTGTCGTAGGAGTTCGGTGTCTGGAACCAGGACCGGCTCAGGTTCAGGTTCACATGCATCGTGTCGTTATCTGTGAACTGGCGGTCAACCCTGTCGAAGAAGTTGAATTCGTTCCCTTTGTCGTGGAAGACTTTGAATTCCGGAGGGTCGAGAAAGCGTCCGGTATCCAGGCCATCGCCCTCGAAGAAATTCCCCCAGTTTTTCCCGCCATAGCTCAGGTCAAACGATCCCGTCGCAGAGCCGAAGGTGCCATACGATGTGCTCAGTGACCCCGTCGGCTTGGTAATCCCCTCGCCCGAACGTGTCGTCACATCGATGACAAGGCTTGTCTTGCCGCCATACTCTGCCGGTGGCGCGCCCGAAATCACCTCAATCGACTGCACCGAATTCGATGGGATCTGGTTGGAAAACACCTTACTCTGCTGGTCTGTGATCGGCTGCCCATCGATCGAAAATGAATTTGAAGCGTGGTCGCCCAGCCCGTGGAACAGGCCATTCGAATCTGCTGCCACCCCCGGCGACGCCAGCGTCACCAGCGAACTCATCGACGAAGACTGGCTCTCCAGTGGGAGCTTGGTGATCATGTTCCGATCCAGATCGGTATGAAATGTCGGATCGTTTTCGACCAGGTCGCCGCCGCCCTCCACCGTTACTGTCGTGCTCGCCATTCCGACTTGCAGCTGAGTCGTGACGACCTGTGGGGTCGTCGATCGCACTTCAACATCCTGGCTTGTCGAAGCGAATCCAGCTGCCGAGATAACGAGGTGATAAGGATTAAACGGTAAATTCACAAACTGATAATGGCCGCTCGGATCCGTAATAGTCGACCGCGAGAGACCGCTTACGGGATTGTCGATTGTGACCTTTGCATTGGGGATAATCGCGCCCGTACTGTCAGTGACCGATCCCTGCACTGAGCCGGAGTTGGTTTGCGTGAAAGAGGGACGGGCCGCAAGAATTGACGCCCCGAGGAGGAGGACTGAGATCGCCCTGGAAAGGGACCGGAATACCATGAAGTCTCCAGAAGTGTAGAAAGCTGAGAATGCAAGCGCGTCGTCCCGGGAGTGAGACGACTCCGTGGGCTGACGACGCGGTCAGAAATTCCTGCTTTTTAGCTGGAGAAAGGAGGCGGGCGGATAAACGCCGTGACGACAACCGCACTGGAGCCGGGATCGGGCTCGCCGATCGATACCCGCTCGATCAGCCGCAGAACATATGCCGTCATCCACGTCGGCTGCGTATCGACCGCGATGTGGGCCGCCGCACACAACTGGCAGTGCGATGTATCTACGGAGCCGCCGGGGTTTGCCGGATCATTATGCGCGACCTCGACGGTCATAAAGACCGCGAGCACCATGCACAATACGACTGCCAGCAGCTTGCCGAATTTGGATTTGAACGTCAAAGTTGGGATGAAGCGCGAAAATTGCCTTCTATCTGATGATGCGGGATATCGAAGCTGAGGTCAAACCCTCCACATTGGCCGCATTGCATGCCTACGCCGCCAGGATGTCACTTTTGGCATCCTCCACTCCCGATCCGGGTACGTATGATCCAAAGGAACGATGCGCAGGACCAGCACGCCGTAGCTATTCGCTGTAACCTTAAGTGTATCGTGTTGCATTGGATATGACGGAAGCCATCCAGCCCGACCCGGCCCCTGAGGAAACTGCCGCCCCTCCGGCTGAAGCCGTTTCCGCAGCCAGCGAGGACGTCGACACAGTCCTCGAGTCAACGCACACGGAGGTGGCTGACGCAGAAGCCGCCGTCACTGAGCCGGCGCTGCCTGTCGTTGTCATGCGTAAGAAGCACCGCTTCGCCTCCCGATGGATGCACTGGATCAACTTCCCGCTCCTCGGTGTCATGATCTGGAGCGGACTGCTCATCTACTGGGCCGATTCTGACGCGGCTAACCTGTACCCTCATCAGACATACCGCATCGGCATCGGGAGCTGGACCCTCTTCCGCTTCTTCCCGGACCCTTTCTACGCGAAGCTGGGTATGCCGTTCCGTCTCGCGGAAGGCCTCGGCTGGCATTTCTTTTTCATGTGGCTTTTCATGCTCAATGGCGTCGCCTATGTGGCCTATACGGTCATTTCCGGCGCATGGCGCGAACTGGTCCCCGACCGCACTTCCTTCCGCGAAGCCTGGCAGGTCCTGCTCCACGATCTTCATCTGAGCAAAACGCATCCGCCCGTGCGCAAATACAACGGTGCGCAGCAGATCGCCTACACAGCCATCATTCTTTCCGGCGCGGGCTCTCTGCTCACGGGGCTCGCCATTTATAAACCGACCCAGCTGCACCTGCTCACCTGGATGCTAGGCGGCTACGAATTTGCACGCTTTCTCCATTTCTGGCTCACCATGGGCTACGTTTTCTTCTTCGTTATCCACATTCTGCAGGTTGTGCGCGCGGGCTGGAACAACTTTCGCAGCATGGTTACGGGATATGAGCTGGTTGAGGAGACAAGCACCCATGCCTGATATCGACCAGGTTCCGCTCCTCACCGGCGATGCCGCTCGCGCTGAAATGCGCAAACGTTCGCGACGCAATTTCCTTGCCGGTGGCCTCGCCGCGGCTGCGGCCTATGCCTTCTGGCACAAAATCAAGTACAGTCCGCAGGTCGACGATCTGCAGCGTCCCCTTCGCCGCGCCTTGAACTTCAATTCAGATGTTTCCCGCGCGCTCTTCCGCGACCGCGGCGTTGCCCCGACATTCCCCGAAAGTGACGCCGTTCAGAACGTTCGTCTCAATGGCAATATAGGCATCGACCCCGTGATCAAGCTTGATTCATGGAGACTGCAGGTTTCCGGCCTGCCCAGCGCAGACGCGTCGAAGCAATACGTCGCTGACATCAATACCTATAAGTACGCGGAAGACACGGCGTTGATGGACCAGGACCCGGACGTTGACGCCTACGGTGATACTGGCGGTAGTCTCGACGCAGACGAGGATGGCGAGCCCCTTCAGCCTGAGCCCGGGCTACTCCTCACCCTCGACCACATCCGCGCGCTGCCCCGCGTCGAAATGATCACGCAACTCAAATGCATTGAGGGCTGGAGCGAGGTCGTCCATTGGGGTGGTGCGCGCCTGCACGACTTCATCGCTGAATATCAGCCGGACACTGCTGCTCTGCCACAGTATGTTGGGCTGCAAACGCCGAACCGCGACTACTACGTCGGTCTCTTCAAGGCAGATGCGCTGCATCCGCAGACTCTGCTCTGTTACGAGATGAATGGCCAGCCTTTGAGCCGTGAGCATGGCGCGCCCCTGCGCCTGGTGACGCCGCTCAAATACGGCATCAAGCATCTCAAGCAGATCGGCAAAATCACCTTCACCAACCAAAGGCCCAGCGACTACTGGGCCGAAAACGGCTACGACTGGAACGCGGGCCACTAAAGCCTGAACAGAGGCTATCTGCTAAGGATTGATCTAAGGATTGATCCATCCTCCGTCGTGCGCAGGCAAATGTTCTGCCTCCACTGGCCCCCAGGATCCCGGCTTATACGTGCAAACCGGCAAGTTCCCTTTCAATATCGGGTCCAGCAATCCCCAGGACTCTTCCACGTAGTCTTCACGGGCAAAGCGCTGCTGGTTGCCTTGCATCGCGTCGCCTAGCAGGCCTTCATACGGAAGAATGCTGTCAGGTGACTCTCGCTGTGTGGCGATCAGCGCGACCTGCCGGCCGCGCAACTCCTCACCCTGCGCACGGATGGACGCATCGATCTCAATCGTGACATTGGGACTCACGCGGAAGCGCACATTATTCGGCGGAGGCGGATGCATGGAGAAAATCGCCGGCGGCTGCCGCAGACGTACGTTCACTTCCGTCGCCGTGGTCGCGAGTGACTTGCCGGCGCGGATATAAAAGGGCACACCCTTCCATCGCCACGAATTAATTTCAAGCTTAAGGGCGACGAAAGTCTCCGTCTTCGACCCTGGCTTCACGCCGGGCTCATCGAGATAACCGTTGAACTGCCCCAGCACCACGTTCTTCAAATTCAACTGGACGGCGCGCAGCACCTTCACGCGCTCATCGCGCAGCGGCTCTACGCCGTTGCCCTGGGGAGGCTCCATGGCAACATTGCTCAGCAATTGCATCACGTGGTTCTGCAGCACGTCCCGGACTGCGCCGGTTTCGTCGTAAAAGCCCCCGCGGCCTTTCACACCGAACTCTTCGGCCATGGTGATCTGCACGCTTTCCACGTATTGCCGGTTCCAGATCGGCTCGAGAAATGCATTCGCGAAACGGAAGAAGATCAGGTTCTGGACAGCATTCTTGCCAAGATAATGGTCGATACGAAAAACATCTTTTTCGTCGAAGATGTTCAGCACCATCTTGTTCAATTCGCGCGCTGTTTCCAGATCGTGGCCAAACGGTTTTTCGAAGATCACGCGCGCGCCATCCGCACAGCCCGAGTCTTTCAGCTGGCCCAGCACTTTTTCAAACAGGCTGGGAGGGATCGCGAGGTAGTGGATCGGATGTTCGGCCTTGCCCAGTTCCTTGCGGACCTGCTTGAAGGTCTCGATGTCCATGTAATCGCCGTCGACGTAGCGCAGCGCGCGGCAAAGTTTGTCAAAAGGCGCAGACTCCAGGCCCCCATGCTGCTCCACGCTGTCCTTGGCGCGCGCCCTGAACTGCTCCAGGTCCCAGCCTGACTTGGCCACACCGATCACCAGCTTCGGCAGTTTTCCGTGCTTCGCCATGCGTTGCAGGGAAGGAAAAATCTGTTTATAGGCAAGGTCGCCCGTGGCCCCAAAAAATACCAGGGCGTCCGATTTTGCCTGCGTCATTCCTGTCTCTCCTTACCGCAAGTATTCCACAGCACTCTCTCTGGCCTAGGTTACAAGATGAGCAGTCTGCGCGAAGGTTGCATCAACGTCCGGATGTTTCGTTCCACAGGAAGGCCATGATCTCAGCATAATCCTCTACCTGCTGGTCCACGGACACACCCGCGCTGTGGCCGCCCTTCAGGCTGTAATGCAGCAGAATGGGTCGATCGCCTCCATTCGCAGCCTGGACCTCCGCAGTCATCTTGCGTCCGTGCAGAGGATCGACGCGTGTATCGTTGTCGCCGGTGAAGAACAGGATCGCCGGGAATTTCGTCCCGGTCCTGACGTTCTGGTAGGGCGAGTATTTGGCGAGATATTCATAGTCTTTGGCGTTATCCGCGGTGCCATATTCCGTGGTCCAGAGTCTGCCGAACAGGAAGTTCTGATAGCGGAGCATGTCCAGCAGCGGATAACCGCAGACAATCGCTCCGAAGAGTTCCGGCCGCTGCGTCATTGCTGCACCCATGAGCAGGCCGCCATTCGATCTGCCCCAGATCGCCAGTTGTTGCGGCGTCGTGTACTTATTGTCGATCAGGTACGCAGCCGCGGCGTAGAAGTCATCGAAAACGTTCTGCTTGTGCTCGAACATCCCGGCACGGTGCCAGTCTTCGCCATACTCGCCGCCGCCACGGAGATTCGGCAGCGCGAATAAGCCGCCCTGTTGCATCCACCACGCGTACATCGTGCTCCAGGCGGGCGTGTTTGCGACCAGGAAGCCACCATACCCGGTCATCAATACCCGGTTCTTCCCGTCCTGCTTCCAGCCTTTCCGGCCTGCCAGGAACATTGGTATCCGGGTCCCGTCCTTCGATTTGTAGAAGACCTGCCGAACCTCATATGCGTCGGAGTCGAATGGTACCTTCGGCTTCGCGAAAATATCGGACTTGCCTGTCTCCACTTTGTAGCGAAAGATCGTCGGCGGCAGGTTGAACGAAGTGAAGGTGTACACCCCCACCTTTGCACGCGGGCGACCATAGACGACCGAGCCGGAGCCAATGCCGGGATACTTCAACTCACCCACCTTTTCGCCCGCAAGCGTATAGATAGACGTCTGGTCCTTCACATCGACGAGACGATCGACGAAGAGCCGTCCGCCGACGATGCTCGAGGCCTGGATCACATCTGCACTCTCGGGCACCACCGTCTTCCAGGCGTCCGGGGCCTTGCCGGGTTCGGCTTTTAGGATGCGATGCTTCGGCGCCTTGTAGTCCGTCTGCACATACCAACTGTCATCGCCTGCATCGAGCAGGTCGAAGCGGTTGTCGATCCCGTAGACCAGGGGCGCGATCGCGGAGTCGGGCTTGCGCAGGTCTTTCAACAAAATGTCTTCGCGCGTCGCCGGTACGCCGCGGCTGATGATGATGATGAGAAAGTGGCCATTGTCACTGACTCGGCTGTTCACCAGGTCGAGTTCACCCAGCTTTTCACCCTGATACTCCTTGCCGAAGATGAGCGTGTCTGCCGACTGAGGCGTACCAAATTTGTGAAAGTAGACCAGGGTGCCTTCATGAGTGAAGCGCGAGTAGTACAGGCCAGCCTTGTCCGGACTTACCTGGACGCCGAAATATCGATCGCTCTTCAACTGGTCGTCCAGCGTCCTGCGCGCATTTACGTCGAAGACATGGACTTCCTGTTCGTCCGCCCCGCCCTGGCGCACGCCATAAACAAGGAGGCTCCCGTCATCCATGACGTCGTCGATGCCGATGGATGTGTTCTGGTCCTTGCTCAGGGACTTCGCGTCGATGAGCAGTTCATCTGCGCCCTGCCAGCCATTGCGGAGATAGATCGAGCCCTGATTTTCATCCGCGAGACGCTTTTTGAAGAAATAACGCTCGCCCTCAATGACCGGAGACGAGTAGGAGTCTACGTGTTCCAGCTTTCCGATGGCCGCCTCAGTTTCCGGCAACGCCTTCAGCTGCGAAAAGTACAGGTCTGTGTATTTGTTCTCTTCGCCGATCCAGGCGCGCGTCTCAGGGCTTTTCTGGTCTTCCAGCCAACGATAGTTGTCCGTAACCTGATGCCCGTGCAGATCATCTGTAACAGGCTTGACAGCAGTGAGTGGCGGAGCAGGAAGAGTGATGCCTTCTCCTCCTTTGATCTGTGAGTAAGCATGGTTGGCGAAGGTCATAGCGATCAGTCCAGCCAAGAAGCTTCTACTGAGCTCCCGATTCAACTTCCGGTGCAACGCAGTCATCGACGGTCTCCCGATTCAACGATTCTCTCTTGGCGATTCTGTAGCGGCACGCGTCCAGAATCGATAGGTCCTATCCGACACGCTCGCCTTTCCTTCATCTGTTTCATAGACAACTTGCAAGGCCCTCCACAATGCCTGGGCTTCCGCCTCAAGTCCCAGAATCCGGAGCGACCGCAGCATCCGGGTGATTCGCAGATGATTATGGTTCCCCGGGGTCAGCCAGTTCCGCGACCGCTGCGCAAACTCCCATGCGAGCACCAGCTCGCCTTCCTGGTAAGCGAAGCCGAAGAAGGAAAGCATCCGCTCGAAGGAAGCCCGCAAGGCTTCCTGCAAGTTTGTGTCTTTGTGAAATGCAGAGATGGTCGGCTTGTCCAGCACCGGGGCCCAGGGATTGGCCATGCTTTTCTCCGGCAGCGGAAAGAGCCACTGGATGTAGTCGTGCACTTCCTCCAGCTCGCGATCGGACCACGAGAGTACCTCATCCATGCGCCAGCCGCTGCTGGTAACGCCGGTACCGCGGTAGAAGTCGAGAATCGCACTCATCTTTTAGCAGATAGTAGCAGCAGCCGATCTTCGCACGGCGGTCACCATCGCATGAAGACGGTTAGACTCGCAGAAAGAGCGTAGCGCATGTCCAGGTCGTCTTCTCCGAAAACCACGGCTGCCAGGGTTGGGATTGAAGCCCAGCTTGCGACTCTGCGTGAGCTTTGCGGGACCGTTTCTGATCCGCAGCAAACAGTAGAACGTCTTCGCCCCTTCCTGAAGCAAACTAACAACCTGATCGTTGCCCGCGCCGCAGATGTCGCTTGCGAAATGGATGCCCGCGCACTGTTGCCGGAACTCATAGCGGCCTTCGAGCGCTTTCTGGACGCGCCGGCGAAGAGCGACCCGCAATGCTGGGCAAAGAATGCGCTCAGTAAGGCGCTCCACCACCTTGGCTGCGACAACTCTGCACTCTTCATCCGTGGCATCCGCACGCACCAGCTCGAAGCCACGTGGGGCGGCCAATCCGATGTTGCGGGCACGCTGCGCGCCAATTGCGCTCATGCCCTCATCGATTGCCATGAGCTGACACACCATGCGCTGCTGCTTCATCTCCTCGAACTGGTCGCCGACCCGGACAAGTCCGTGCGCGGCGAAGCGATGCGGGCGATCGCCCAGGCAGGCGGCGAGGCTGCTGCCTTACTGCTGCGCCTGCGCATCCTGATCGGAAAGGATGAAGAGCCGGACGTGTTCGGCCACTGCTTCGCTGGATTGCTCTCCCTTGAAGGAACTGCGGCCGTCCCCTTTGTCGCCCGATTCCTGGAAGATGAAGACGACCGAAGTTCCGAAGCAGCGGTTGCGCTCGGCGAGACCCGCACGCCCGAGGCGTTCGCCGCGCTGCTTGCCTGCCTGCAACGTTCGAGTGCATCCCATGAATTCGTTCCGGGCCGACTGCGAAAGCTCACCGGCATCCTGGAACCGGCTTTCGCTGCAGTGCTGCTTTCAAGCATCGCGCTCACGCGACAGGCAGAGGCCGTCGAAACTCTGCTCAAGCTCGTCGAGAACGAATCAACGTATGCAGAAGATGCAATCGAAGCGCTGGCCAATGCGGGTTTCGGCGAAGAAGTGCAGAGGCGGCTTGTCGCCCTGGTTCAACGGATCGACAACGCGCGCATCAATCGCTGCTACCAACGCCATTTCCCTCAGTAAGAACTGGGGTCAGCGCCAGCACGCCAATCATGAACGAATGCGCTCGCCCGTTACAATCACTGCAAGCCGATGTCCGCCCCCAGTCAAGCGCCGCTGCAACCTCTGCCACAGAGCAAATCCAGACTGAGTCGCGCTTTGAACGCGCTGAGGCCGTCGCATCGCCACACTGCGTTGACAGCGACCTTGCTGCTCATGCTTTCTGCCCTTGCTTCGCGTGTCATCGGTCTTGTCCGTACGAAGTACATCGCCTATCTCTTCGGCGCTCATGCTGCGGCTGACGCCTTCAACGCCGCCTTTCAACTGCCGGACATGATCTCCTACTTTCTCGTCGGCGGCGCGGCGTCCATCACATTCGTCACCATGCTCACCCGTTACCGGGACCAGGGCCGGGAGGCTGAAGGGCAGCGGGCGATGTCGATCATCCTGACGACCATGCTCTGCATCCTCGGCTCGGCGATTATCCTCGGAGAATTCCTCGCCCCGGCCTATGTCAACACTTTTCTCAGCGGCTTTAGAGCAGATCCCGCCAAGTCCGCTCTGTGTGTGACGCTGACACGTATCCTGCTCCCTGCACAGCTATTTTTTCTGGCCGGAGGTGTCTTCGGTTCCATTCTTCTCGTCCGCAAACAGTTTAATATTCAGGCCGTCACGCCCCTGATCTACAACTGCGGGACAATTTTTGGCGGCGCGTTGCTCTACCGATACTTCGGTGTTCCCTCGCTCGCGATCGGCACAGTTGCCGGAGCATTCTTCGGACCTTTTCTGCTGAACGCAGTCGGCGCCCATCGGGCGGGCATGCGCTACCGTCCGATCCTCGACTGGGCCAATCCCGGCTTGCATGAATGGTTGCGCATGTCGATCCCGCTGATGCTTGGCGTGTCTCTCGTCAGCGCCGATAACTGGATCATCAATTACTTCGCTTCGCACAACAGCGGCGACGTGTCGCTGCTCACTTACGCCAAGAGCCTCTTTGCCGCGCCCGTCTCTCTTGGACAGGCTGCCGGCGCTGCGTCTTTACCCTTTCTGGCTTCGCTCTTCACAAAATCTCAATCCGAACCGGCGCAGAACTCGGATTTCTCCAACGCGGTCAACGCTTCTGTCTCCCGTATTGCAGCATTCTCCATTCTGCTGACGTCGCTCATGATTGCGATGGCTGCCCCTTCGGTTGACGTGGTCTTCCGCGGCGGTCGCTTCGGCGCTGTCGAAGCCGGCCACATGGCAACATTCTTCGCGATCTTCTCGGTCTCGCTTTGCTTCTGGTCCGCACAAGCCATCTATGCGCGCGCCTTCTACGCCACCGGCAACACCGTAACGCCGCTGATCGCGAGCACAATTGTCACCGCAATTGCACTGGTCATCTACAAGCTGCTATATGCGAGTGGCGGCCCGATCGGCCTGGCCATCGCTTCAGACGTCGGTATCGTCATCCAAACGTTGACACTTGCCATCCTGCTGCATCGCCGGCGCATGGTTTCCTTTGCGGGTCTCGACTTCTCCGAACTGCTGCGCGCCCTGGTCGCCTCCGTTATCAGCTACGCCGGGATGGCGCTGCTGTATCACGAGTGGCATCCTCATCAGCGCCTTCGGGAGTCGCTCCTGCTGGTTACGGCCGTCTTATTGTGGCTGGCGGTTTCCGCAGCCGTACTCATGGTTACGGGTTCTTCACTCCTGCGACAGTTGACCGGTCGTTTCCTGCATCGCAAAGGGGCTGCATGAACGCACAGCACTGAAGTCAGCTTCTTTCAACGGAGCCGCGCAAGGCTGATTGCGCCGTCGGGCAGCAAAGAACTGCCGGAACGATCTCCATGCCGGCAAAACTACGCTAATCTTCCAGCCCCGGGACCTGGCTCGCTGCGATGCCCGCCTCTCCGCCGATCGCCGGGCATTCCTTTTGCGCGTTTTCTGCCCGCACCATCAGGTAATGCCTGTCCACCTCAAGAACATTGTCGAAATCGAAGTGTTTGCAAACCGTCCACTGCTTCAAATCCAGAACTCCGACGAACGCCGCGGTCTGGGGACTGGTGAGAAAAAGCATCTTCGGGTGTTGTGCGGCGCATCGTGCGATCCTCTGTTCCGGTGACGTCCTGGCTGCTTCCCGTCCGTTCACTAAGCCGTCAATATCACATACATCGCCGCGGCTGAAGTAGCCGATGAAGCCGACGTCTCCAGCAATGACTGTGCGCCCTGCAAAGCCTGCAAAGTTTGCAACGCGCAGCTCATTGAAGGTCTCGCTTCGACCTGCCATGGCGCGCCAGCCAAAGAACCAATCCACAGGCAACATCAGCAAGAGCACGAGCCCACCCGCCGCGGCAGTCCATTGCAGGCCGCGCTGTGAAAGCATGGACCGACCGGAGAGTTGGCGCTCTGTCCGCTCGAGTTCACGGATATTCCAAAGGAGAGAAAAGATCAGCGCCCACAGGACATAGCGCACCCCCTGAATGGCCTGGCCGCGCAAATATGCGAGCAAGACCAGTACCGGGAAACCGGCGTTTCCGGCAAGCCATAGCAGTACCTTCTGCCGTGCCGCTGGACCGCGCAGGATTTGTCTCAAAAGAAGAATTGCCGAGCCGATCCAAAGCGAAAACAGACCGATACCCAGCATGACCGAACTTGCGAGTACATGCCCGATGCTTAGGACGACATCGATCGAACGAGGCCCGCTCTTAGCGAGCGCTGTATCGGGAAGAAGTGTGTGAAAGTGCAGATCGATCCACAACATAGCAACCAAGGCCCCAAGCGCCAGAGGACTCGCGACCCAGGCTGCTTTGACCATGCTCGATCTGAATTGCAGGTTGCCGATCAGCACGATGATCGATACGAGTGCTATCTGGCTGGCCAATTCGATCCTGGTCAGCACGACGAGTGCTCCGAAGAGCGCCAGCAGAAAATACTTCCAGCCGGGCAAACTTCGGCAATCCATCAAGTGTCCCGTGACGGCGGCCAGACAGACCATGAGCACCAATACGAGACCAGTCTCCATGCCATCCGACAGCCAGCGGATCCCCATGGGCGCGAGCATGCAGGTGAGGAGACCAAAACTGAGCTTCCTGCTGACAGAGCCTGTCCGCAGGGAGAGTGCTTTTCGAGTCATGAGGACAATCAGCAGGACATAGAGTCCGTCGGACAGGACTTTCGGCAGAAGCGGGCTGCCCGATACGCTGGACAAGACTGAAAGCACCGCCAGATATACCAGGCTCGACGTGCCAAAGTTGGCATGAAGGCCGTCGTAAGTCACCTCGTGAAATGTCCGGAGATTTACTGCGTACCGCAGGTGGATAAGGCAGTCATCGAGCATCGCGTGGCGCGTCGCGAACAACCAGCCCGAGAGCCACAACGCGATCGCACACCAGGTGAATTTCTCCATCCGATCTGTCATGGATCACCTGGCAACTGCTTGCACATGCGGGGACATGGTGTTCTTCCGGATTCCGGGCGGAGGGCGAACTCACGCGGGCTTCAAATGACGATGGCTCCGGAAGGTGCCGGAGCCATCTCGTTATCGCAATTGAAAAAGGCCAACCACTAGACCTGCACGGGCTTCGGTTCTGCCGCGGCGCCATTGGTCGACTTCTCACTGCCACCGGGCTTGCGGATATCGATGCCGC
>Ga0116226_10003000_pt1 | contig 14837 bp, 14 predicted proteins | sample S1TSphfallax_FD_89692 | JGI IMG/M metagenome (GOLD analysis project Ga0116226, IMG submission 89692) | Host-associated microbial communities from peat moss isolated from Minnesota, USA - S1T2_Fa - Sphagnum fallax MG | ecosystem: Host-associated > Plants > Peat moss > Unclassified | place: USA...
AGGGTCAGGGTGAGGTGGGGGAAACTCCGAAGTTGTCGAGTGGCACTACAAGTTTGCGACAGGTAGCGGCCCAGCCACCCACCTCACCCAACCCTCTCCCCCCGCAAGCGCGGGCGGAGAGGGCTCAAGGAGCCTCATCTTAGCGGATATGCCCCGACCCCCGCGCCCCCGCAATTCACGCGGCGGCGTGCGAACATATTGCGGAATTCTTTTACCTGTTGTAGGCACTTACACGCTCTTCCTGAGCGTCATGCTGAAAGACGGCCGACAACTTAATTCATCTGCGCGGCGGGCGTATGTGGCCCGCCCGACCGGGGGCCCGTGACCGAATGACACCCACGCTGCCGTCACGCCGGGCCGTCCGCTATATCCGCCTCAGTGCGTGCCTCGCGACGGTGGCTCTGGCGGCGGGGTGTTCCAGCCAGCGGCCCATGGTGAGCGGCCATCTCGCGGCGGAGCAGTACGAGGCCCGCGCGAAGCGCAGCTACGCGGCGCCCGGCCCGGCCTCGGACCCGTGGGGTCCTTATATCCGTGAGGCGGCCGGAAAATACGATGTGCCGGAGCGGTGGATTCGCGCTGTCATGCGGCAGGAATCCGGCGGCAAGGAGTATATCGACGGCCGCCTGACCGTGTCCTTTGCCGGCGCGATGGGGCTGATGCAGGTCATGCCGGCCACCTACGAAGGGCTGCGCCAGCGTTACGATCTCGGCGACGACCCGTTCGACCCGCACGACAACATCATGGCCGGCACCGCCTATATCCGGGAAATGTACGATCTTTATGGCGCGCCGGGGTTCCTCGCCGCCTACAACGCCGGGCCGAAGCGGCTCGACGACTATCTGGCGCGCAACCGGCCGCTGCCGGACGAAACGCGCAACTACGTCGCCAGCATCGGGCCGAACATCGTCGGCGTCTTCCCCGAGCACACCTCGCCCGCGCAGCAATACGCGATGAACCGGCTGCCGATCGACATTCCCCCCGGCCCCCGCTACCCGCGCAACAGCGGCGGCGCGCCGGTGGCGCTGGCGAGCGGCACCTCGTCCCGCTCCGGCTGGTCGCGCGGCCAGGTCGAGGTGGCGGACCTGCCGCTGCCGCCCCCGGCGCCCCCGCCGCCGACCGTGCTGGCCGACGCGACGCCGAAGGCCGGCCACGGATTCCATCTGATTTCCCGCGCGGTGGCCGAAACGATTCCCGCCCGCGCCGGTGGCCCGGTCGCCGGCAACTGGGCGATCCAGGTCGGTGCCTACGGCAACCCGACGCAGGCCCGCGTGGCGGCGCAGATCGCCAAGGACCAGGCCCACATCACGCTCGCCAGCGTCCAGCCCGTCGTCGGCGCGGTGCATCACGGCAGCGGAACGCTCTACCGCGCCCGCCTCGCCGGCCTCTCCCGCGACGCCGCGATCCAGGCGTGCGAGAAACTGTCGAAAAAGAGCGGCTGCATCGTCGTCTCGCCGGACGCCCAATCGTAAGACCGGTGATGTTTCGTATGCCAAACTTGGCGGCCGCGCGACCGGCGCTTAGATAGCGGGGGGCCGGGGCGGTCACGCCCCGGCCACAACCGGGACGGCGTGCCAAAATGTCCGAGTCCGTCGATGTCCCGGCCGCGCTGCTGGCCGATCTGGTCGCGGACCCCCGCCCGCCGGCGCGGCTGCTGGCGGAATTGCAACGGCTCGACGCGGCGGCGGACGAGGCTTCGGCGGCGCGTGGCGTCGCGGTGTTCGAAAGCCTCCATTACCGCCTGCCCCCGTTCGCCAGCGACGACGTGCCGCTGGTGGCGAGCCGCCTGTATGCGCGCCTCGGCCGCACCGACGCCGCCACGCTGCTGGCGGGGCTCGGCTTGCAGTTGCGCCCGAAGCACGAAGCCGCCCGCGCGGCATGGGAGGCGGTGCGCGACGCCACCCCGCCGCCGGACGCGGCAACGCAGGCGAGAGCGGCGGCGCTGATCCCGCAGCCCGAGCCGGGGCCTGCACTGCTGCTGGCGCTGGAGGCGCTCGACGAAGCGAAACGCTGGCCCGAGTGCGCGGCGCTGTTCGAGGCGGTGTGGCCGCATGTCCGGCCGATGGCGCAGTACTGGATCTATCACCGGATGAGCAACGTCTACGCGGCGCTCGGCCGCACCGACGCCGCCGTGCTGATGGCCACGCTCGCGATCCAGATCGCGCCGCATGACCCGGCCTCCGACCAGCCGCACCGAAGGCTGCTCGGCTGGTTCCGCGACGCCCGCCGCCCGCGCGACGCCGCCGATCTCTGCGCGCGCCGCGCTGCTTTGTGCCCGGCGCCGGACCTGCTCGACGAGGCGGAGCATGTCCTGCTGCTCGCCGAGGCCGGCCCGCTGCTGCCGTCCCCGCCGCCGGCCGGGCGGACCGACCGCACGGTGATCGCGGCCGAGATCAAGCGCGCCCGGCCATGGCGAAGCTACGGTGCCGGCGTGCCGCTGGGCCTGATCGAGATCCAGCGCGACCGGCCGCGCGACCCGATCGGCGTCGCCAGCCTGCGCGACGCGGAGGTACTGATCGACAACGGCGCGGTCGCGGTGTTCGGGCCGGACGGCACGCCGCATATCGACCTGTCGCTGCGCTGTTTCCCGCCCCTGCTACGCCGCACCCTCGCGGAGCTTCCCGGCGCGGCGCCCGAGGAAATGGAAATCGACCAGGCCGTCCTGATCAGCGACGAGTTTCCGGGCCCGAACCTGTGCCACTTCCTGCTCGATCACGCGACCCGGCTGGAGGTGTATCGCCGCGCCGGCATCGAGGTCGGCGAGGTCACGGTGATCGGGCCGGAATTGCGCTTCGACTATCAGCGGGAGACGGCGGCGCGGATGGGGGTGCGCCTCTATCTCCCCGTCACCCGCCGGGCGCGGCTGCGGGTCGGGCGGCTGTGGGTCAGTTCCAACTGCCACAACCAGCGCCACCCGGCCCATTGGGGCGCGGCGTGGGCGGTCGATGCGGTGCGGTCGAAATTCGATCTCGTTCCCCGCAACCGATCGCGCCGCCTGCTGATCTCACGCCGGGATTCGCAATGGCGGCGGATCGGCAACGAGGCGGAGATCGTCGATCTTCTCCGCCCGCTACGGTTCGAGGTGATCGTGCCGGGCGAGCTTGCGTTCGCCGACCAGATCGCCGCCTTTCGCGACGCGACGCACGTGGTCGCGCCGCATGGCGCCGGCCTGACCAACGTGCTGTGGTGCGCGCCGGGGACACATGTGCTGGAGGTGTTCCATCCGCATTACGGAACATGGGCGTACGCGATGCTGAAGGATGTGCTGGGCCTCGACTACGCGACGCTGGTCGGCCGCGACGCGGGCTCGGACGCGCCGGCGTTCAACGACACGACGCTGCCGCGCGAACGGATGGTGCCGCACGCCGGGCGCGACATCCGGGTCGATCCGGCCGTGCTGCGGCAATGGCTGGCCGATAGCGGGCTGGCGTGAGGCTGACCGACGACGAGGCCGCGATGCTGGACGGCCGCGATGGGGAGGGGGCGGCGGTGGCGCTGCGCCTCGTCGCCGAGTCCGGCCGGCTGCTCGGCGCGGACGGGCTGGTGCCGGTCGCCTCCGCCCATATCGACGGGTGCCTGTATCACGGCGATTCGGGAACGGAGTTCGCGGAATTCCTGGTTGCCAAGGGCGGGCGCGTGCGGGTGCCGGCGACGCTGAACGTCGGCGCGCTCGATCTGCGGCAGCCCGAGAATGTCCGGCTCGATGGGGCGCGGCGCGGCATGGCGCTGCGGCTGATGCAGGCGTACGAGGCGCTCGGTTGCCGCGCGACCTGGACCTGCGCGCCGTATCAGGCCGGCCACCGGCCGGCGGCGGGCAGCGACGTGGCCTGGGGCGAATCCAACGCCGTCGCCTTCTGCAATTCCGTGCTCGGCGCCCGGACCAACCGCTACGGCGATTTCCTCGACATCGCCTGCGCCATCGCCGGCCGCGCGCCACGCTACGGTCTGCATCTGCCGGAGCGGCGGCGGGCGACGGTGCGGGTCGATACGTCCGGCCTCTCCGACGCGCTGAAACGGCGCGAAGCGTTCTGGCCGGTGCTCGGCGCCTGGCTCGGCCGCGCGGTCGGCGAGGAGGTCGCCGTCATCGAGGGGCTGCAAGGCTTCGCGACCGAGGACCGGCTGAAGGCGCTCGGCGCCGCCGCCGCGTCCACCGGCGCGGTCGCGCTGTTCCACATCGCCGGCGTCACCCCGGAAGCGCCGACCGCCGCCGCGATCCTGGCTGCCGACCCGGCCGTGCTCGCGCTCACGCCCGGTGACGTCCGGGCCGCGCGCGATCTGCTCTCGACCGCGACCGGCGATGCGGTCGACGCGGTCGCGGTCGGCAGCCCGCATTTCTCCGTGGACGAGGTCGCGGCATTGGAGGCCCTGCTGGCCGGGCGGCGGGTGCGCGTGCCGATCTATCTCAACACCAGCCGCTTCGTGCTCGGACGGCTGGAGCGGGACGGGCGGCTGGCCGCGCTGACGGATGCAGGCGTCGTGCCGATCGTCGACACCTGCGTCGTCGCCACGCCGATCCTGCCGCCGTCGGGCGGCGTGCTGATGACGAACTCGGGCAAATTCGCGTTCTACGCCCCCGGCAATACCGGCTATGGCGTGCAGTTCGGCAGCCTCGCCGACTGCGTGGAGAGTGCGGTCGCCGGCCGGCTGGTGCGTGACGAGGCTGGCTGGGCATGATCCGCACCCTGTTCCCCGGCGACGCCGAGGGCGACCTGCTGGTGCTGGCCGCGCCGCTGAGTTTCTGGGGCGGCGTGTCGTGGGAAACCGGGGCGATCATCAACACGCGGCACCCGCAGGTCGGCGAGGTCGTCACCGGCCGCATCCTCGTGGTGCCGGAGCCGGTCGGCTCGTCGTCGTCCTCCGCCGTGTTGCTGGAGCTGATCCGCGCCGGCCGCGCCCCGGCGGCGATCGTGCTGGGCCGGCCGGACGCGATTCTGGTCGTCGCCTGCCTGGTCGCCCGCGAAATGGGCTGGCCGGCCCCGCCGGTGCTGCTGGCGCCCGATTTTCACGGAACGCCGTCCGGCCGGGCCCGGATTTCTGGCGGCGTGCTCGAAGAATAAGGTCGGCGGCGAAAACCCGCCTCCCCGCCGTTACTTCGCCCGGCCCCAGGTGTAGGTGGAGGCGATGGCGTAGTTCCACACCGCGCCGATCAGCGCGCCGGCCAGACCGGCCAGCCACCAGCTTTGCCCCCGCCCGAACACCTCCGCCGCGATGCCGATGTTGGCCACCGCGCCGATACTGCACCCGATGCAGAACGTGACCAGCCCGCGCACCAGCCGCCACCGCTTCAGCCGGCGGTCGCGGTAGGTGAGCTGATTGTTCAGCATGAAGTTGCAGACCATCGCCGCGATCGTCGCCACCGCCTCCCCGGTGCCGAAACCGGAGCCGAGGCCGAGGAAGATCCGCAGCACCAGCAGGTTCACGCCGACGCCGATGCCGCCGATCAGCGCGAACAGCACGAAGCGGACGGGAATGATGTGGCCGATCAGCTTGTCGGCGATCAGCATCAGATATTCCCAGGCAACCATCGAATCGAGCTTGCTCTCGCCGAACTGGCGCTCGCGGAACGTGAACGCCAGCTCGCGGAACCGCAGCGGCCGGGGCGAGGAGGCGAACAGGTCGAGCAGGATCTTGAACCCCTGCCCGGACAGGTTGCGCACGGCGGCGTTGAACGCCTCCCGCTTGACCATGAAGAACCCGCTCATCGGGTCGGCGAGGTCGGATTTGACGATCAGCCGGCTCAGTTTCGTGGCGAAACCGCTGATCGCGACGCGGCGCGCGTCCCAGGTGCCGGTGCCGCCGCCGGCGACGTAGCGGCTGGCGACGACGATATCGACATCGTTCTCCATCAGCGCCGCGAACATGCGCGGCAGCAGCGTCTCGTCGTGTTGCAGGTCGGCGTCCATGACCGCGACGATCGGGGCGGAGGTCGCGAGAACACCCTCGATGCAGGCGCTGGACAGGCCGCGCCGCCCGATCCGCTGCATGGAGCGCACGCGCGGGTCCGTCTGCGCGAGGCGGCGCGCGACATCGGCGGTGCCGTCGCGGGAGTCGTCGTCGACGAACAGCACTTCCCACTCGATTCCGGCGAGGACCTGGTGCAGCAGACGGACGAGGACCGGGACGTTGGCGCTCTCGTTCAGCGTCGGGACGACCACGGCAAGCTGCCGGCTGGCCCAGGTGGCCGGCGGGGCGGTGCTGCCGTCCTGCATGGTAGCGTCCAAACTTGTCACTCCGTTATTATCGTCTGCGTTGCTGCCAGCCCGGGCGGCGGAGGGCAAGATGGTGCCGGCCGCCGCCGCCAGCGTCCCATGCGGCATACGCAAAGGTGAACGGGCGGCATGAATGTATCGTCGCGCCTCAAAGAATGTTTAGCGCGATCGTTATGGCAACAAATGTGTCCGGTTGGCTGCTCGCGGTTCTCGGGTTTGCCGTCGCCATGTCGGCGACGCCCGGCCCGAACAACGTCATGGTCGCGGCCTCGGGCGCCACGTTCGGGTTCGGCCGGACCATTCCGCACATTGCCGGCGTTTCGGTGGGGTTCCCGCTGATGCTGGGCGTCGTCGCGGTCGGCGCCGCCGAACCGCTGCGGGCGTGGCCATGGCTGCACGAGGCGCTGCGCTGGGTCGGCGCCGCTTATATGCTTTGGCTCGCGTGGCACATCGCCGCCGCCGAGCCGGTCGTCGCGACGGCGGACAGCCGCCCCGGCGCCGAGCGGCGCGGCAAGCCGATGACGTTCCTGCAAGGCGCGCTGTTCCAGTGGGTCAACCCGAAAGCATGGGTGATCGCCGGCGGAACCGTCGTCACCTACATCACCGCGACCGGCGCCGCCTTCTGGGTGCAGGCGGCCATGCTGGGACTGGTATTCTTTGCGACGACGGTGGTGTTCGTCTCGCTCTGGACCGGCGTTGGCGCCGGGGTGGCGCGGGTGTTGCGAACCCCGCGCGCGGTCCGGCGCTTCAACGTGGCGATGGCGGCATTGCTGGTTCTGTCGGTGGTGGCGCTGTTCGGGGAATGACGCGCCGTCACGCGGCCCGCCAGATCCCGATCCGCGCGGCGCCATGCGCCCGCTCGTCCAGCAGCGTCCCGAGATCCGGGAGTGCCTCGCCCCGGCCGAGTTCGGCGACGATCAGCGCGCCCGGCGCGATCCATCCGGCCGCCGACAGCGCCGCCACCGCGTGGGGAACGAGGGTCTGCGCGTAGGGCGGGTCGAGGAACACCAGTCCGCAGGCGCTTCCCGGCGGCGGCCGCGTCGCGTCCGCCGCGAGCACACGGCACGTCGCCTCCGCCTTGCAGGCCGTGATATTCTGGCGCAGCGCCGCCAGCGCGGTCTTGTCGGCCTCGATGAAAACGGCACTCGCCGCGCCGCGCGACAGCGCCTCCAATCCGAGCGCGCCGGTGCCGGCGAAGGCGTCGAGCACGGTCGCGCCGTCGACAACCTCGCGACCTCCCCAGGGCGCGTGCAGCAGCGTGTCGAACAGCGCCTGACGCACGCGGTCGGCGGTCGGGCGGGTGATCGCGCCGGGCGGCGCGACCAGCGCCCGGCCCCGCCACGCGCCGGCGACGATGCGCATGGCTACGGCTTCTCGGGCGGCAACTGTTCTCGCAGCACCTTGGCCGGCACTTCCTCAACCGAACCGGGCGGCAGCAGCCCAAGCTGGAACGGGCCGTAGGCGACCCGGATCAGGCGGGACACCTGAAAGCCCAGATGCGCCATCACCTTGCGCACTTCGCGGTTGCGCCCCTCCCGCAGCGCCACCGTCAGCCAGCAATTGTCGCCCTTGCGGCTGTCCAGCCCGGCCTCGATCGGGCCGTATTTCTGCCCGTCGATGACCACCCCGTGCACCAGCGCGGACAGCCGCCCCAGGTCCGGCACGCCGAACACCCGCACGCGATAGCGGCGCAGCCAGCCGTTGGAGGGCAGTTCCAGCCGCCGTGCCAGCCCGCCATCGTTGGTCAGCAGCAGCAGCCCCTCGCTGTTCAGGTCCAGCCGGCCGACGCTGACCACGCGCGGCAGGCCGGGCGGCAGCCGCTCGAACACCGTCGGCCGCGCTTCCGGGTCGCGATGCGTTGTCACCAGGCCGGGAGGCTTGTGATAGCGCCACAGCCGGGCGCGGCCGGGTGCCTCCACCAGCGCGCCGCCGACTGTCACGAGGTCGCCGGGAACGACGAAGGTCGCCGGGTGGGTGACGGCGGTGTTGTTCAGCCTGACCTTGCCCTCGGCGAGCAGTTTTTCGGCGTCGCGGCGGCTGGCCACACCCGCGTGGGCGAGCCATTTGGCGATCCGTTCGCCGCGTTCCGGCTCCTCGCTCATCGGCTGGCCGCGATCAGCGCGTCGAAGATCCGGCGGTCGCCCGGGTCGATCAGGAATTCCGGGTGCCATTGCACGCCCAGGCAGAATTTTGCGCCGGCATCCTCGATGCCCTCGATGACGCCATCCGGCGCCACCGCATCGACCACCGCGACCGGGCCGGGGTCGCGCACCGCCTGATGGTGCGAGGAGTTCACCGCCATCCGCCCGGCGCCGACGATCCGGTGCAGCAGCGTGCCGGGCGTGACCGCAACCTCGTGGCCCGGCTCGTCGCGCGGGTTGGGCTGCTCGTGCGGCAAGGCGTCGGGCACCGAGTCCGGAATGTGCTGGATCAGCGTGCCGCCGAGTGCCACCGCCAGCAACTGCTGGCCCCCGCAAATCCCCAGCACCGGCATCCCGCGCGCCAGCGCCCCGCGCAGCAGGGCCATTTCCGCCGCCGTCCGGCCTTCCTTCAGCGTCACCGTCGCGTGCCGCTCGCCCTCACCATATAAGGATGGGTCGACGTCGAACGCGCCGCCCGTGACTACCAGCGCGTCGATCGCCTCGAGCCAGTCGGCGGCGAGTGCCGGCATATGCGGCAACGCGAGCGGCAGGCCGCCGGCGCCCGCCAGTGCGTCCATATAATTGGCGCGGATGGCGTACCACGGGAATTTCGAGTAGCCGCCGGGCTGCTCCGCATCGAGCGTCACCCCGATGACGGGCCGAGATTTTTTCTTCATGCGCGTTGCTAGCGCCGGGGAAGCATGAAGGGCAAGAAGACGCGGATGGACCCGATGGGCATCGCGATGGAGGAAGCCCGCGCCGCCGCCGCGCGCGGCGAAGTGCCGGTCGGCGCCGCTGTGTTCGGGCCGGACGGGACCGTTCTGGCCCGTGCCGGCAACCGGACGGAGGCGGACCACGATGCCAGCGCCCACGCCGAACTGCTGGCGCTGCGAGCAGCCGCGCAGGCGCTGGGCTCGCCCCGGCTGGTGGGATGCGACCTGTTCGTGACGCTGGAGCCATGCCCGATGTGCGCGGCCGCCATCGGCCTGTTCCGCATCCGCCGGCTGGTGTTCGGCGCCTACGACCCGAAAGGCGGCGGCGTCGAGCACGGCGCACGGGTGTTCGACGCGCCATCGTGCCATCACCGGCCGGAGGTGATCGGCGGCGTGCGGGAGACGGAGGCGGGTGAGCTTCTGCGCGCCTTTTTTCAAGAACGGCGCTAGGCAGATTCCATTGGCGAGGCCAACGAATGCTCCCCCTCCCCTTGTGGGAGGGGGCTGGGGGGAGGGGTCGCTGGGGCGGGAGCCGCGTGCGGCTCCACCCCTCCCCCAACCCCCTCCCACAAGGGGAGGGGGCTTCGCCGCCACCGCTGGCAGCCGGTGGTCTGCCAAGGAATGTCTGCTTCGGCGCGGACCGCTCGATCATTTGATCAATCAACCATCAGTATAGCTCCCGAAATCCGCGATCATTAATCATTTTTTCAAAAATGCCGAATAGACCAGTCGCAGGGATGGCCAATGGCCGCCACAAAGATAGGACCGTAATAAACGGTCTAGAATCAAATGTCACTTCGTGACACTTGCTGGACTAGAGGAATAATCCGAAAATATTGGCGCATCGCTGCCGTCGCACGATTGTTGCGGTAGTGTCCCGCGCGTGATCTCGACCCGGCACCACGCCTGGTCCGGGGCTCGAACCGCCAACGCGAAACGATCCGAGTGCCGGCAGATATCGGCTCCGATCGTTTGCCTATTTTGTGCAAAATCGCACATAAACTCAGTCAGCCAACAGTTCTTCTATCGAAAACGAAGGTCGTCGATAGAAAACAAACCGAACAAGTTGCTAAATGCCGCTCACAAAAATTTGCTCGCGTCTCTTTTTTTATTGAGATCCGTCCAAAATTCTGCGCTTATCCCGCTGCGACGTTTCACCGAGTGGAAACGGGGCGCTTGCCGCGTCCCTTAGCAACAGGATTTGTCATCAATGAGCTTGCTTAAGTCAGCCCCCACGATGATCGCAGCCATGGCCAAGACCAATACTCGCAAGGTGGTCACTGCCGGCGGACTGGCGATCTGCCTGCTCGCCGGCGTCAGCCCGAACCACGCGCAAGCAACGACAGTAACGACTACGATCGCCGTGAGTGCGACCGTGCTGTCGTTTTGCAGCATTTCAGCGACCGCGCTGGCGTTCGGCAACTACTCGACGACTGCGGTGTCCGGCACGGCGACCGTCACCGGGACCTGCACGACGGGGACGACATACAATGTCGGTCTCAGTGCCGGCACGGGCACCGGTGCGACCGTCACGACGCGCTACATGACCAACGGCTCGAACACGCTCGGTTATAGCCTGTATCAGGACGCCGGCCACGCCAACGTCTGGGGCACGACCATCGGCACCAACACGGTATCGAGCACCGGCACTGGGCTAGCACAGACGTTTACCGTTTACGGTTTGATCCCCGCCAGTGAATACGTGGCGCCGGGTTCCTACACCGATACGGTGACGGCCACGATCACTTACTGAGCCATGGCCCCATGGAGCCGCTTCATCCCAGGACGCGCCAGCAAGGCGTTCCTATGGCTCGCAGTGGGGACCACCCTTTTGTTCGGCGGACCGGTTTGCGCCCAGTCGCTTCAGGTCACTCCGGTATTGATCGATCTCCAGCCAGGCCAGCGAACCGCCACGCTGCTGGTGACCAACAAGGGCGACCAGTCGGCGATCGTGCAATTGCGGCCATTCCATTGGGCGCAGGAAGGGAATGCCGACAAGCTGACGCCGACCCAGGACGTCGCCGTCAGTCCGCCCATCGGCACGATCGGGCCGAACGATACGCAGACCTTTCGCGTGGTGCTTCGGCGCCCTCCCTCCACCGGCGAGGAGGGCTATCGCCTGCTGCTCGACCAATTGCCGCCGCCGGGTGCGCCGGGCGTCGTGACCGTGGCGTTGCGTTTTTCGATTCCGCTGTTCGCCAAGCCCGCCAATGTCGGGGCAGGGCAGGTGAACTGGCAGATCGCCTGGAACAACGGCAAGGCCGAGCTGGTCGGCACCAATGTCGGTCAGCGGCATGTGCGCGTGATCAATGCCACGCTGACGCTCGCGGGCGGGGAAAAGCTTGCCGTCGCAGCCGGCCAGGGTCCGTACGTGTTGCCCGGCCAGCGCCGAACATGGCCGATCACGGGCGCCGCGCAATTGCGCCCGGGCGCCACCTGCCGGCTGACAGCGTTCTCGGACGCCGGGCCTGTCGATGCGACTGTCGATGTGTCTGGGCCGTAGATTATGCACGGTCCTCCTTGCGCTGGCGTCGATCACCATCGCGATCGCGAAGCAGAACGCCTCGCTGGCCCAGGATTCCCCCGATCTCGAACTCCAGTTGGCCGTCGTCGTGAACGGGCACTCGATCGACAAGATCGGCAGTTTCGTCGAACGCGGCAAGAAGCTGTTCGTGACCCGGCGGGAATGGGGAGACCTCGGCTTCAAGCTGCCGCCGCCGGCGGAGGGCGAGACCGTCACCGACGATACCGAGCTGGCGGTGGAATCGCTGCCGGGGATCTCGGTTCGCCTCGATGAAAAGACGCAGACGCTCTATGTCACCGCCGCCACGGCCGCGATGGAGCCGACGCTTCTCAGTACCGCCGGCACGGAGGAGACGGGCAAGGTGCGGGTGACCAGCGGCTGGGGGTCGGTCGTCAACTACGACGTCACCGGGACCCATGTCACCGCGACGAACGCGGCGGAGGGGTCGCTGGACGGGCGGGTGTTCACCCCCTACGGCGTGGCCTCCAGCTCGCTCAATGCCACCTCCAGCGCGGGCGGCACGCCGGGGCGGGTGATCCGCCTGGATTCGACCTACAGTTACTCGGACCCCGACACGTTGCAGCGGACGAATGTCGGTGACGTCGTTTCCGGCGGGCTGGCCTGGACGCGCCCGGTCCGGCTGTTCGCCGGCCAGCAGACCACCGACTTCTCGCTCCGCCCCGATCTGGTGACCACCGCCGTTCCCACGCTGGCCGGCCAGGTCGCGGTGCCGTCGAGCATCGACGTGCTGGTCAACGGCGTGCAGCTCCTGTCGAAGGACGTGCAACCCGGGCCGTTCGAGATCCACCAGCTTCCGGTGGTCAACGGCGTCGATAACGTGACGATGGTCGTGCGCGACGCGGCCGGCAACGAGACCATTCAGAACCTGCCGGTCTATTCCAGCAGCCTGCTGCTGGCCCCCGACCTCAGCAACTTTTCCGCCGAAATCGGCGCGGTGCGGCTGAACTACGGCGATGTCAGCGACGACTACCACGCACTGGCGGGCATCGCGAGCTACCGGTACGGCCTGTTCGACTGGGTGACGATCGAAGGCCACGCCGAAGCGGCGGCCAGCACCCGGGCGTTCGGCGGCTACCATACGCCGGCGGGCGGCATGGCCGGCGGCGGCGCGGCGTTCAAGATCGGATCGTTGGGCGCGATCGCCATCGACGGTGCCATCAGCGACTTCGGTGGCCGGGGCGGCGGGCTGCTGTATGCGGCGGTCGAGCACACGTCGTCGACCTTCAGCATCTCCGGCGCCGTGCAGATGGCGAGCAAGGGCTTCGGCGATGTCGCCTCCGCGTATGGGCAGCCGGTGCCGCGTATGCAGATTCATGCGGGCGTGAGCGTGCCGCTCGGCAACCTCGGCTCGATCAGCATCTCCTATGTCGGGATTCAGCGCCCGGCCAACACGGTCGCGCAGGAATTTCCGACGCAAACGCCGCAGACCGTCGCCGGCCTCGCGGTGCCGCTGCTCACGCCGGCCAACCGGGTCGCGCTGCTGTCCGCGACCTATTCGCGGCCCGTGTTCAACCGAAAGGCGTATTTCTACGCGACCGGCTTCCACGATCTGGCCAACGTGTCCAGCTTCGGCCTGACGTTCGGGCTCAGCATCCCGCTCGGGCGGCGGACGTCGGGCAACGTCACCGCCAACTCGGCGGGCAAGGGGCTGTCGTACGGGTCGGTGCAGGTCAGCCAGTCCGCCTCGACCGTCGGGGATTTCGGCTACCAGGTGGACGAGAGCGCCGGCAGCCCGGAGCAGCAGATGGCCGAGGGCGACTACAAGACGCCGTGGAACTACCTCAGCGTCGCCGGGGACCGGACCAACGGGACCAGCGCGCTGCGTGCCACCGCCCAGGGGTCGGTGGGGTACGCCGGCGGTGACCTGTTCGCCGCCAACACCATCAACGACAGCTTCGCCATCGTCGACACGACCGGAACCCCGGACGTCACCGTATTGCAGGAGAACCGGGAGGTCGGCCGTACCGACAGCTCCGGCCGCCTGCTGGTGCCGGATTTGCGGTCGTTCGACAACAACCGCCTGGCGATCGACCCGACCGACGTGCCGGTCGATACCGAGATCGCCCGCACCGCCCAGATCGTTCGTCCGCAGGACCGCTCCGGCGTGGTTGTCGAGTTCCCGATCCACAAAATCCGTGGTGCGGTGCTGGTGCTGGTGGATGAGAAGGGGGCCCCGATACCGGTGGGCAGCAGTGCCGTCCTGGCCGGCGACGGCCGCCCGCCGGCCGCCGTGGTCGGCTACGGCGGCGAGGTGTATGCGACCGGACTGCAACCGCATGACCGGGTCATCGTCACCCGCGTGGGCGGCCAGCGCTGCCAGGCCGAATTCGACTACAAGCAGGTCGACGGATCGCTGCCGGAGATCGGCCCGCTGACCTGTGTTGGGATGGCGCCGCAATGAGGAAGGGTCTCGCCACCGGCGTTCTGGGGCTGTCGGTCACGCTGGCGGGCGCGGCGCACGCACAAGGATGCTCCACCTCCGCGACCGCCGCAGCGTTTGGCACCTACCAGCCGCTGGCCGGGACCACCGCCACCACCACCTCGACGGTCACAGTCACCTGCACGGCGCTTGTCTCGTTGCTGATTTCGTACACTGTCCAGCTCAACGCCGGCGGCAGCGGCAGCTTCAGCACGCGGAAGATGGCCGGACCATCCTGGAATCTGAACTACCAGCTCTACATGGACGCAGGTTACACCCAGGTCTGGGGCGACGGAACGAGCGGTACGAGCTACGTCACCGACGGCTACCTGCTGGGCGTTGGCTCGGTGACGAAGAATTACACCGCCTACGGCCGCGTTCCCGCCAGCCAGTCGGTCGGTCCGGGCGCCTACACCGACTCGATCACGGTACTGCTGACCTACTGACCGCCGGCTCGGAGCCCCAAGCGGGCCGAGCAAGCCCCGCATATGCGGTCTTTTCGTGATGATACCGTAACGAAACGAACGCACCAAGGCACCGGCTTTCTCAGGCCATTCTTTTTCGGGGTCGGCGGGACTTGCGATGGTACAAACTCGGGTCCAGCAGGTGCGGATTGATCGGCATGTCCCGCAGCCAGGCCGGCATGTCCGGATGGTACGGCGGCTTGTACGGCGGGAACGGCTCCGGCTTTTCCTTCTTTGGCCGGGGCCGGCGGGGACGCGGCGGCCGGGCCAGGATGGCCGGCGGGTCGATCCCCAGCATCCAGCACAGGGAGCGGATCGGGCGGCCCATCGCGGCGGGCGCCGCCTCCAG
>Ga0116226_10003001_pt1 | contig 14835 bp, 14 predicted proteins | sample S1TSphfallax_FD_89692 | JGI IMG/M metagenome (GOLD analysis project Ga0116226, IMG submission 89692) | Host-associated microbial communities from peat moss isolated from Minnesota, USA - S1T2_Fa - Sphagnum fallax MG | ecosystem: Host-associated > Plants > Peat moss > Unclassified | place: USA...
GCCCGAGCGGCTTTCATCCACCGCTGATCGAATTCTTCGTGCAAAGCCTCCTCGCGGTGGCGCTCCTGGTCGGGCTGATCTATCTCGCCTACCGCCACTCCGCCCGGCTCGCCGACGTCATCGGTCCCACCGGCACCACCATCATCGTGCGCCTCTCCGCCTTTCTGCTGTTCTGCATCGGCATCCAGGTGATGTGGAATGGCGCCGCGCAACTCTTGGGCTCGCTGCCCATCGGCTCCTCGGGCACGAACGAACCGTTGCCTTGATCCGCGCCAGCCAACCTATCGCGAAAAGCCCTGTCAATCGCGTGGCGGGAGGTCGAAGCGGTATCCAACACCATAGACCGAAACGATGTTCTCGAAAGTCGGTTCAACCGCCTGGATCTTCCGGCGTAAATTCTTCACGTGACTATCGATGGCGCGATCGCTGACGTCGCGCATATCCGTGTGCACGCTGTCGAGCAGTTGGGCTCGCGAGAAGGCGCGTCCCGGACGGGTCAGCAATAAGCGCAACATTCTGAATTCGACCGGTGTCAAGGGTAACCATTGGCCGTGCCAACAGATGCGATGACCCACCTCGTCCACGTGCCAGGCCTGCGCCCTGGACACAGGACCGTCAGTGCGCCTTAGGAGCGCGCGCGCGCGCGCAACCACTTCGCGGGGGCTGAATGGCTTGCAGACATAGTCGTCCGCACCGATATCGAGACCGAGCAACCGATCGACTTCGTCGACACGCGCCGTCACCATGATGATCGGCACGTCGCTGAAGCGACGCACCGCGCCGCACAGTGCCATGCCATCGAGACTCGGCAACATGAGATCCAGCACGATGAGGTCGGGAATCGATTGCTCGATGTGGCTCAAGGCTACCTGCCCGTCGGCAATGCTGAAGGCATCGAAGCCGTCGCGACCCAGATAATCCAACAAAAGGCGCGCAATCTTCGCGTCATCCTCAACGACGAGGATGCGCCGCGGCTGCGCAGCGGTCATCGCGGCGACTCCGCCGAAACCGGCATATCGACGCGTATCGACAAGCCCCCGAGTTCCGAGGCGGCGGCGCTGATCCGACCCGCATGTGCGCGGACCAGCGCGGCGCAGATCGCGAGCCCAAGACCGCTGCCGCCACGGTGGCGGCCCCGCGCCGCGTCGGATCGATAGAGCGGGTCGAAGAGGCGCCCGAGATCCTCGGCCGGCACGCCCGGTTTACTGTCATCGACGCGCAAGCAAACCGATTCGGGTTGTCGTTGCATGGTCAGCCGGATTCGGCCCGGAGCATCGGTATAGCAAAGGCTGTTCTCGAGCAGATTGCTGAGTACCTGCTCCATGCGCTGCGCATCCCAATACACCGGCGGTGCACCTTCGGCCGGAGTCGTGATTTCGAGAGAGATTCCCAGCGCGTTCGCCCGCCGCTCGAATCGTTGGTGTACTCGTTGAGTGAGCTGCAACGCATCGCACTCCTCGAAGTAGCACGGCAGTGCATTGAGATCCGCCATCGCCAGCAGGTGTAAATCATCGACCAGCGCACTCAGCCGCGAAACCTCTTCGCGCAATGATACGACGGCCTGTAGGCTCAGGGGTCGTACGCCTTCGGCGAGCGCTTCGATCTCGCCGCGCAGTACCGTGAGGGGCGTCCGCAATTCATGCGAGATCTCCGCGATCCAGCGGCGTCTTGCGCCCTCGAGGTGTTCCAGGCCTTCGGCCATGGAATTGATATTGCGAATCAAGTCGCCGATCTCGTCGGTGCGTGTCGTCGCCAGTCGCGTCCCGAACTCGCCGCGTGCGATGCTCGCGGCGGCGTCCTCGATGCCGAGCAGAGGCCGTACCCAACGCTCCGCCAACCACCGGGCCCCGAAAAATCCGACGCCCAATAATGCACCCGCGAGCGCGGCGATTCCGAGGTACTGCCGGCGGAGAAAGGCCGCCTCCACCGCGTCAGGAACGCGTGCGACGGGACGCATGCGAACCCAGGCCACCACCTCACCGTCGATTCTGACGGGCCGCTCCACCGTATCGCTACGGTTGGCGTCGACCGGCATGCCCAACATGAGTTGACCATCGGGTGCGTAAACACCAATGCGCGAGCCGAAGATGTCAGGACCGCCTGGCGCAGGGAATGCACCCGGTGCGGGGAGTGCGCCCGGTGGCGGTCCCAGTGCCGGTGGCGGTCCCTTGGTCGGCGGCGGCCCGTCAAATCCATTGAGTGCATCGGGTGGGGCTGAGCCGCCTAATCCTTGGCGTTGTCCGAACTCCTCGAGCAAAGGTCGTATGTCGACTGCGCCTTTCCTGAACGCCTCCGACCCACCGGATCGTTGCACGTGCTCGGCAATGAGACTGGCAAAATCCTCCAGACGCTCGGTGTCGAGCGCCATCAGGTAATCGTTGAATCCGCTGCGCAGATTCCAGGCGAGCATGCCGCCAAACGCCAGCACCGCCGCAAGAATGACGCCGAGCAGTAACAAGGAAAGCGTGTGCACGAGTCGTAGACGCATAGAGCCTGAATCTTGCCCCAGATCGCACGACCCATCCAAACTCATAATTTCTCCATGGTTCACCGGCAATCTGGCTCCGCATCGATGCACTCGACCACGCGGAGGTTATGTGAAAGCTTCAATATCGACCCCAATAGTCGCCGCGCTTCTCAGCGCCGCGATCCTCGCAGCATTGGCCGCTTGCGGTGGCGACTCCTCCACGGGATCCTCGTCGTCAGCATCCTCGTCAGGATCCTCGTCAGGATCCTCGTCGTCGGGTTCGACGTCATCAGGTTCGGGTTCCTCGAGTTCCAGCGGGGTCTCGACCGAATCGATCGACTGCACTTACAGTGAGAGCACCTACAATTCCTCGATCGGGCTGACGAGCACCGCCGCGTGGAGCTGCTCGAACGGGCAGCGCGTACTGACCGCCAACGGCATCCCTGATCACCCGGTTGGTACGTTTCCCAATGCCAACAACCCCAATACGATCACGGAACAGTCGGTCTCCTGGTACACCACGCTGACCCCGATTCAAAACACCACCAGCACCTCGGTGGCGCCTACCGGCTATGCACTCAACGGGGTGAAATTCGACCCGAGCACGGCCGGCACCTGCCCCTCGGACGCCGCCAGCACCTCCGACTGCACGCTGCTAGGCAACACGGGATTGTGGAACATCGAAGCCCTGGGGCAGTCGACCTTCGACTTTGGATTGGATAGCAACAATGCCCATGTGCAGCCGAACGGGTCCTACCACTACCACGGCATGCCGACCGGCATCCTCAACAACAACAGCACCACGAGCGACAACCCGAAGATGCTGCTGGTGGGATTCGCGCAAGACGGATTCCCGATCTATGCGCGCTACGGCCACAGCACGCCGGCCGATGCGACCAGCGCGCTCAAGGTCATGAAGGCCAGCTACCAGATCAAGACGACGCTCGACAGCGGTCGGCCGTCCACGTCGGTCATACCGGCGGGAACCTTCACGGAGGATTGGGAATACGTGAAGGGTCTCGGCGATCTCGACGAATGCAATGGCCAGTTCGGCGTGACGCCGGAATTTCCGGACGGCATCTATCACTACTACATCACAGACACCTACCCGTTCATCCAGCGTTGCACATTCGGCACGCCCCAGGACAACGGCGAGGGCGGACCACCGTGACGGGAATGGTCCGCGTCGGTACGGCCTGGGCGCTGCTTGCGCTGACGGTCTGCACGCTGCTGCCACGCTGCGCCGCGGCGCATCTGCTGCCACCGCAGAACGCCACGCTGCACGTCGTCGGCGATAAGGTCTATGCCGTCGTCTCGGTGCCCGTCTCGGCGCTTTCGGGCGTGGACGATGATGGCGACGGCCAGCTCTCGATGGCGGAGCTGCGAAGGCACCAAGCGGACATCAACCGGCAATTCATGCAGCGCTTCGAACTGAGCACGGTCCATGAAACGGCGCGCGTGCTGAATGGCTGGGTGCTCTCGCCCCAGACCGGTGGCGGAGCCATGGTGCCCATGACCTACGTGGTGGTGCTCGAGGCGGTCCAGTTCTCGAGATCTGTCGGCGAGCTTGCTCTGCGCACCGACCTGTTCGGCATTGGCGAGAGTGCAGGGAAGTTGTCGATCCGAGCGACCCGGGATCAGCGAGACGGCGCCGATACCGAACTCGCGGTGCTCGATCCGCTACTGCGCAACCACGTGTTTTTTCGCGGCATGTGGTCGACGTTCGCGCAGTCCGTGGAGCTGGGCGTGGAGCACATACTGACGGGCGCCGATCACCTGCTATTCCTCTTGACCATCCTGATCGGGGCGGCGGGCTGGCGCTACTGGCTCAGCATCATCACCAGCTTCACGCTCTCGCATAGCATCACTTTGTCGCTATCGGTCTTCGGAATCTTGCATGCGCCGGCGCACCGCGTGGAACCGGCCATTGCCGCGAGCATCGTGTTGATGGCGCTGCATCAACTGTTCCATCCGGGCGCGCTCGGGCGATGGCGAATCGCACTGGTGTTCGCATGTGGCTTGCTGCACGGCATGGGGCTCGCCTCAGCCCTCAGTGACATCGGGCTCGATCGCGGGCATCGCCTCGGTACGCTGGCGGGCTTCAACCTCGGGGTCGAGCTGGGTCAGTTCATCTTTTTGGCCGCCTTGTTCGCACTGGTGACGCTCGGCCGGCGATTCCTGCCGACGCGAGGCGCCGCGCTGTGGACGCGCCTGCCGCCCGCCACGGCGGCGGTGCTCGGGGCGATCATGCTGGTACAGCGATTGTAATTTGCCCTGCGACCACGGGTATCACAGCAGCGCATCCTCGGTGTTCGATGTTGTTTATGGAATCCGTTTGGCCAACTGCCGAGTGTCACCGATCGGCATCAAGAAGAAGGCCTCTTCAGCGACGCCTTTCGCCAGGCGCGCGGCGCCCAATTCGTGAATGGCGTGATCGAGCGGGTCGTCGGCGAGTTCGAATGTTCCCCAATGCACCCCCACGCTCCGTTTCGCACCGAGATCGAGATGCACCTGAACCGCCTCCTCCACGTCGACATGTTGGGGACTCATGAACCACCGCGGCAGGCAGGCTCCGACCGCGATCAGCGCAAGGTCGAATCCTCCACCGTGTGCGGTCGAGTGGCGCGCGGCAAAGCGCTCGCGAATATCGACGAAATCGCGGCTGTAACCGGTGTCGCCGGTGAGGAACCAGTGAAAGTCCGCCCCGAAAACGGACCAACTGCCCCACAGCGTTTTGTTGCGGTCGCGCACGCCGCGTTGCGACCAATGCTGGGCGGGGGTGAATACGAATTCGACCCCGCCGAAGACATGATGCTCCCACCAATCCAGTTCCATGGCATGCGTGATCCCACGCGCCCGGAGCCACCGAGCGAGCCCCAGCGGCACGAGGAACAAGGGCGAACCGCCCGGTTGACGGGCGAGCGACACGATGCTCGCGCTGTCGAGATGATCGTAGTGATTATGCGAAACCACCACCACGTCGATACGGGGCAGATCCCCGATCGCAATACCCGGAGGATGCGCCCGGGCGGGTCCGATGAAGGCCAGCGGCGAGGCACGGGCGGAAAAAATGGGATCGGTCAACACGTTCAATCCGCTGGCCTGCACCAACATGCTGGCGTGGCCCACCCAGGTCACCGCCGGGATCATGGCCTCGCAGGCGCGCGCATTGCTCGAGATGAAATTGAGATCAGCGATGACCCGCGGAGTCTCAATCGTGGGTGGCGGCGGCAACCGGCTCTTGATCCGCTGAAACTGCCAGCGAAGCACGTCGGGAAGCGTCCGGGTGACCGAGGGCACATAGTTGTTGCGAAAGCCGCGGCGGGTGTGGTGCGGCTTCACTGTCAACGGCATTCCCGGGGCGCGGCGCAAATCATGGCATTGCATTCTGCCACGAAATCTCGAACCTCGAAGTCCACGCCGACGACGGAGGCGACACCATGCCTCACAACAACCGCGGCCCGCACCCCTCCTCCCCCAGCTTGTCGCCGGGGTTGCGCAGCGGGCATGACCCGAGCGACAAACACCCGCAACCGATGCAGCCGCTCAAATTGTCGCGCAGGTGCGTGAGCGTCTCGATCCGCTCGTTCAATGACGCCCGCCAGACGCTGGACAATTTTCTCCAATCCCCCGCCGTCGGCGTCCGCCCGCGCGGCAGCGCCGCCAGCGCATCGCGAATGGCCGCCAGCGGAATGCCGATCCGCTGCGCCACCTTGATGACCGCCACCCGCCGCAGCACCGCGCGCGGATAGCGCCGCTGGTTGCCGCCGGTCCGCGTGCTCTTGATGAGTCCCTGTTTCTCGTAGAAATGGATCGCGGACACCGCGAGCCCGCTGCGCGCCGCCACCTCACCCACCGACAGCACCGCGCCCACCTTCGCGGCTAGCTTCACGCCCATGCAAGTGCTCCTTGACCTCAACTATTGTTGAGGTTGTACCTTAGCACCATGCCTGCACTCGACGCTCGCAACGACACGCTTACGCTCGCCACCTCCGGCCTCACCGGACGGTTCCTGCTCCTGTGCCTTGGCGTTTGGCTGCATTCCGCCGACACGCTGGTGACCGCCACCATCGCGCCCGACATCGTCGCCGACCTGCACGGCATCACCTACATCAATTGGACCATCTCGCTGTACGAAGTGGGCGCCATCATCGCTGGCGCCGCGACCGCTGCGCTGTGCGCACGCATCGGCATCCGCGGCGTCTTTTTGGGCGCCTGCTGGGTGTACTGCGGCGGCTGCGTGCTGGGCGCGCTCGCTCCCAGCATGGCGGTGCTGATCGTCGGCCGCCTGGTACAAGGTGTGGGCGGCGGCATGCTGCTGACGCTGTGCTACGTCGCGGTCGAGGAATGGTTTCCCTCCCGGCTGTTCGCGCGCTTGTTTGGGATCATTGCCGCGATCTGGGGCGTGGGTTCGCTGCTCGGGCCACTGCTCGGCGGCGCCTTCGCCGGCAGCCACGCGTGGCGCGGCGCCTTCTGGCTATTTGCCGCGCAATCCTTCGTCTTAGGTCTACTGGCCCGCTGGTCGTTCCCGGCCTCCCGGCGACAGCCGGCCACAACGCGACCGCCCGATAGTCCGTGGCCCCTCGTACCGCTGCTGCTGCTGGCGGCCGCCACCCTGCTGATCGCCGAAGCCGGCGCGCTCACCCACGCCGTGGCGGGCGCAGCGCTCTGTGCTCTGGGGTTGGGCCTGTTGGGTATGGCAGCGCGCATCGACCGCCGTGCCACCAGTCGACTGCTGCCCGCGCAACTGCTCGACTTTCAACATCCGGTCGGCGCCGGGCTGATGCTGGTGCTGGCCGTCTCGGTGGGCACCACCGGGTTCTGGGCCTATGGTCCCCTGCTCCTCAAAATCCTGTTCGACACCCAGCCTCTGGTGACCGGCTATATCCTCGCCGGCGAGTGCATCGCTTGGAGCCTCGCCACCCTCGCCGTGTCCTCGGCCACTCCGGCAGCCGACGGCTGGTTGATCCGCGGCGGCACCACGGCCGTGGTCGTGGGCTCGGGCGGATTCGCGCTCGCGGTACCGTCGGGCTCGCTCGCCGGCATGGTGGTCTGCGGTCTCTTGCAGGGAGGTGGCTTCGGACTCTGCTGGCCCGCGATCGTGCAACGCCTGGTGCGTTTCTCGGCGCCCGCTGATCAAGCGCTGGCATCCGCCTCCGCCTCGACCGTGCAGCGCATCGGCTACGCCATCGGCACCGCGGCGGTCGGCATCGCCGCCAATGTGGCCGGCCTCGCCGGCGGAATTTCCGTCGCCGCCGCGAAAGCCGCCGGGTTCTGGGTGTTTGCGGCCTTCATCCCCATGCTTGGCTTGGGGCTCCTGAGCGCCTGGAAATTCACTGCCAACGACGGACCATCCAAATGACCATCGACCCGCAATTGCTGAAGGCTGTCGACAAGCTCACGAGACTTGGCAAAACAACCCGTTCTCCACGTGGCTGGATCAAATGGTGGTCGTGGTTACTCATGCCTGGTAGCGCGTCACCCCACCGACTACGGTGCGCACCACTTTGATGTCCTTGATCTTGTTCGGATCGATCGTATGCGGATCTTCGGCGAGCATCACGTAGTCGGCGAGCTTGCCCGGCGTGATCGAGCCTTTGGTGCCCTCCTCGCGCGTCGCATACGCGCCATTCAGCGTATTCACCCGCAAGGCCTCCGCCACGCTGATCCGCTGATTCTGGCCCCACACCTCGCCGTTCCAACCCGTGCGCGTCACCATCCCCTGAATGCCCATCAGCGGCGAGAACGGGCCCGGATCGAAATCCGATCCGGCCGCAGCGGGCACGCCCGCATCGAGGAGGGTGCGATATGCCATGCAGCGCTTCATCAGCTCCTCACCATAAAAGTGAAACTTGTCGGGATTGTAATACGCATACGAAGTGAACAACGCCGGCACCGCCCCGAGGGCTTTGATTCGGCGCACGAGGTCTTCGTTCACGAGCGTGCAGTGCGTGATCTTCGGCCGCGCGTCGGCGTCCGGCACCAGGCTTAAGGCCCGCTCATAGGCGCTGAGCACGTGATCGATCGCAACGTCACCATTGGCGTGACAATTCATCTGAATGCCGGCCCGATGCACACGCTCACACCAGGCGTTCAGCACTTCTTGCGACTCGGTCACATTCCCCTGATAGCCGCTCTTGCTGTCGGGGTACGGCACGCTCATCGCCATGGTCCGCTCGGAGAACGACCCGTCGGCGATGTGTTCGCACGTGGCCCCCAGTCGTAACCACTCATCGCCCAGACCGGTGGCCATGCCGCCCGAGATCATCGCCTCCAATTCCGGACCGTCCGCCTCGTAGCTCACTCGATGCAAAAGATCGCCCTGCTCGCGGATTCGCTGCACAGCGCGCAGGTTGCCGCTTTCATGACAAACACTCGTAAGGCCAAAGCGCACGAACTGCTTCGAGATGAAAGCCAGTCCCTTGGCGTCGCGCCGCAGCGCCTCGTCGCCCGAAAATTCTCGCCGCTTACCCTTGGCGTCCATCCGCGTGCGCGCATTGTCGGTCACGCGCCCCGTGAGTTCCCCGTTCGCATCACGATCGTAGGTACCCCCCGGCGGGTTCGGCGTCGATTGGTCGACGCCCGCCATTTCGAACGCCTTGCTGTTGTAGAAAGCCGTATGGCCGCCACGATGAATCACCACCACGGGCAGTTCGGTGCTCACCAAATCAAGGTCCCGCACCGTGAGCGCCCGCTTATCCTTGGATTTCGTGTCGTCGTAAAAGTATCCCTCCACCCAGGTGTCGGCCGGCGTCATCGCCGCCCGCTCGCGTAATTTGTCCACGATCGACGCAATGCTGACGGCCTCCACGTCGTACGGATTGCCGACGAGCACCTCGTACAACAGCTCATTGCCTGGGGCGTGATTATGGCTGTCGTTGAAACCCGGAACCAACGTCATCTGCGCGGCATCGACCACCTGGGTGTTCTTGCCGGCCAGTGCCCGGATGTCAGCCGTGCTGCCGACGGCGACGAAGCGGCCATCTTTGACCGCAAACGCCTGGGCCCTGGGTTGACGCGAATCGACCGTATAAACCTTTCCGTTCACGACGATGAGATCGGGATCTCTCGCCAGCACGACGCTCGCCGCCCGCGTGAGGCCAGGCCGCGCCAGCACCGCCACACCCGCCGCCGCCAATCCGAGAAACGACCGCCGTTTGACCCTGGGATGATTCATTTCAAGATTATGCATCACCGGCAGTCGTGACAAACCTTAAATCCTCAAGTCCCGCCGAGCCACCACCGGCACCGTATCTCCCTTGTACGGGCTTAGCTTCACGATCTTCTTCTGCCGGGTCGGATGCCACGGAAACCCGGGCGGCTCGCGCACCGGCGCACCCGCTTTCAGATGGCAAATCTTCACGCCGATGGGATGCACCAGATGCATCCACACGGCACTTAAGACCTCCTCGCCGTTGCGCAGCACGCTGACCTCGGACTCATGCGACATTAACTGCCCCGCGGGTACGAGGCTGCTGGTCACGAGCAACGTCACCTCCGGATGGGCGGTCCCCGCCGTCAAGGCGTTGGCAAACGACGCCAAATCCACCCGGATCCCCTCCGCCAACAACTTCCGGCCCAGCAACTTCACGAAATGCAGTTGCACCCTGACCGACTGCGCCGCCGTATCCGCACCGAACACCTTCGACAGGTCGAAGCTGCCGCGAGCCGTGATCTCGCGCCAGTTCGCACGCAGGTACGTCGACAGTCTTCCCCACGCCTCCCCGTAGACCCGAGTCCGCGAGTCGTCTTCCAGAATATCGAGCACAGCCACCTCGTTGATCGTCGCTTCAGGGTTCCGCGGCCTCGGATGATAACCTTGCGGTGCCCCGACCCAAGCTGCTACAAAACCTCATGCACGACGAAGAAACGGTGATCCTTCACGGCAACGAAGCGTTTGGCGTCGAAGTCCGTGGTTTCGATCACATTCCCGAGGCGGAGCGCAACATGACGCTGCGTCAGGTGGATCTCTTCTGGGTGGCGAACAGCGTCAACCTGTTGTCCTTTGCGCTCGGCGCACTTGCGGTCGGCTTGGGCCTCCGTTTGTCGCTTGCCCTCATCGCCTGCGCCGTCGGCAGCATCCTCTACGCGTATATCGGCTTTGCCTCCATCGTCGCCGTGCGTGCGGGGTTGCCCACGAGCACGCTGACGCGGGCCGCCTTCGGCATGCGCGGCAACCTGCCGAACGCCATCCTCTGCTGGGCCGCCGCGCTGGCCTTCGAGGTGATTAACATCATTTTCGGCGTCGACGCCTTGCTGGCTTTGTTCGGCCGGCTGGGGTGGACCCACCCCGGCGCCACGGGCAAGCTGGTGGCGGTGCTCTCGCAACTCATCCTCTGCGGCGGCATCGCCGTGCTCGGCCACGCCACCATGATTTGGTTCCAGCGCATTTTCGCCGTGGCCGTGACCGTCGCGCTCGCCATGGTGTTCCTCTACGTCGTCAGTCACGCGCACTTGAGCGCTTCGGCACATGCCAGCGCGTCCGCGGTGACGCAGGCTGCCCTCTCGCCCGGCGCCACCCTCGCCGCATTGTTCACGGCCTGCGCCATCATCGCCTCCAATCCGCTCTCCTTTTTGTTCAATTGCGCGGATTGGGTACGGTACCTGCCGTCCGCCACCCCGGCCCGGAGCGTCTTCTGGCACGTCTTCTGCGCAAGCTATGCTCCCTCCCTGGTGCTCACCACCATGGGCGCCCTCTGCGCGACCTTGGGCAACATGTCGGACCCGGTGGCCGGGCTCGAGCCCTTCATTCCCGACTGGCTGTTCGTCGTCTATATCTTTGCCGTGATCGGCGGATCTCTGGCCAACGCCATTCCCACCTATTACTCCTCCGGATTGACCATCCAGGCCATGGGTCTCAAAGTGCATCGCAATGTCGCCACCGCCATGGACGTCGTGATGTCGACCGCGATGGCCCTGTACGTGCTGTTCGTGCAGGATTTTTCGACGGCGCTGAATAATTTCATTGCGCTGCTAGTCGTCTGGGTGGGGCCCTTTGGGGGCGTGTGGATTTGCGATGCGTACCTACGCCGCGGTAACTTGGATTTCCACGCCATCCACAGCACCGAAGGAGCCGCCGGCCGCTACTGGGGCTGGCACGGCTACAATCCGGCCGGCTGCATCGCGCTGCTCGCGGGGATGGCGGTGGCGGCATTGACCATGCGCTCGCCGGTGTACGACGGACCCATCGCCATCGCGTTGGGCGGCACCGACCTGAGTTGGATTCTGGGACTTCCCGTGTCGGCACTGGTCTATGCCGCGCTCGTCAAGCTCCGCGCCCGCGATGGGCGGACGCTTGGACTGGCGGCGGAATGATAGCGTGAGCCGAGCCAGCGTCATTCGCCAACAGATCTGGGAGAAACTGCGCCCCGTCGCCAAGCCCGACTCGCGCTTTCATCTCAATTTTGCCGAATTCATCCCCGACTTCACCGGCAGCGAGCGGGCGATCGAACGCCTCATGGCGCAGCCGTTTTACACGGGCCGATATGCCTTTGTCACTCCCGACAACGGCTTGGCCGAGTTGCGCCGGCGCATGTTGGATGACGGCAAGACCTTGGTCGTCTCCACCTACGGCATCTATCGCGGGTTCATGCTGCTGGACCCTGGGGCGATCCCTCCCGGTCAGTCGCCGTTCGCCGCGTCGCTCGACGGCATGGAACTCTTCGGCACGCCCATCTCCCTGGCATCTCTCGCCTCGCGAGGTCCCTTCGATTTCATGGTCACCGGCGCCTCCGCCGTGTCGTTGAACGGCGTGCGCTTCGGCAAGGGACACGGCTTCTTCGACTTGGAGTGGGGAATGTTTACCGACTTGGGGCTCGCCCACGAGAACACGTCCGTGACCGCCGTCGTTCACGATGTCCAGGTCGTGGAGGAGAACCTCATCCCCAGCGACACCGATATCTTGGTGGATCACATCGCCACGCCCACCCGTTTCATCACCGCCTCGCGCGGACCGCGGCCCCACGGCATCCGGTGGGAGCTTGTCTCGCCCGAACAGCTCGCCGCAACTCCACCCTTGCAGGAACTGCGCGTGCTGCTGCAGGAACTGCGCGTGCTGCGCGACGCGGCCGATTCGAAGCCTTAAACTCGCCAGCTACAGGACGTCAACGCAGATTCAATGGAGGTCAGAATGCGCTTCGAACTGCGGTCTCTCAACACATCGGTCCGGGCAATCCTGGTCGCCGGCTCCCTGCTCGCGGGAAACGTGGGCCTGACGGCGGACTCCGCCACCTCGGCGGACTGGAACGACACGCCCGCAAAGGCCACCCCCGAGGACGCGGAGGCGGCTTTCCGCGAAGGCTTGCGCAAGCTCGACTGGATCCAAGGCCCACGGCAAATGGAGCTCTTCGGTAATTCCAAGCTGCTGGTGCCGGCCGGCTACGTGTTCTTGAATCCCGCCGAAACGGCGAAGTTCATGACGCTGACCCACAACATCGGCGGCGCCACCGAGTACTTGTTTGGGCCGAAGGATCTGCATTGGCAGGTGACCTTCAACTTCAAGGACGACGGCTACGTCAAGGACGACCAGAAAATCGATGCCGATGCGCTGCTCTCGAGCATCAAGGAAAACACCGCTGCGGCCAACTCGGTACGGCGCGAGCGCGGCTGGGACGAAATGGAAGTGATCGGCTGGCAGACCCCACCGCATTACGATCCGGAATCGCATCGCCTGGAATGGGCGGTGACCGGACGCGACCTGAAATCCGGTCAAACCGTCGTCAATTTCAACACCCGCATCTTGGGCCGCGGCGGCGTGATGTCCGCCGTGCTGGTGACCGAACCCGACGCGATGACCGCCGCCACGACCGACTTCAAGTCCACGCTCTTAGGCTTCGACTTCACCGCCGGTCAGCGCTATGCCGAGTACAAGCCGGGCGACAAGGTGGCCGAATATGGGCTCGCCGCACTCGTGACCGGCGGCGCGGCCGCGATTGCGGTGAAGACCGGATTATGGAAAGTCATCTTGGGCGGTCTCGCGGCCGGCTGGAAGTTCATCGTCGCGGGCGCGGTTGCGGCCATGAGCGCGCTGCGCAAGGTCTTCAGGCGCAAAACGGCGTAAACCCGTTGTCCTATGAAGCCGAATTGGTGGGGCTGGCGCTGCTGCTCTATTTGTATGACTCGAGCGCGCTGCTTTACGCCAACGAGGCCATCTTCAGCTGCGACTCCGCCCGTCGCTGGTCGGTCTCGACCGGGTGGGCGGGATTTACCTTGGCGGGTCGCACCTTGTGCATCCTGAATCCGTTCACGCCGCATCACCCCGCCTTTCGCCTCGCGTGGGATCTCGCGTCGGTTGACACCCCGGCGATCCAAACTCCCGCGATCCAAAGTCCGGCGGGTGATTCCGCCTGGTCCGACCGTGCGCGGCTATTCGATCGCCTGGTGCCCTCGAGTTGGCTGGCATGGACCGCCTTGTTCGTGGTGCTGCCGGTGGGGTTGTTCACGTCCGCGGGCGCCTACGCCGTCGTACCCGCATTGCTGCTGCTCTATGCGTCGAGCCTCGTCGGCCTGTGGCGCCTGCGGCGCCTGCGGCTCTCCACGGCGCTGGGACCGCCCGATCGCAAACGCGACTGGGGGTTTGCCTTCGAATGCCTGGCGTGCCCGCCGTTCGCGGCCAACATGATTCGTCGCATCACGCTACAGCAGCGGATCGCCGAGCCCGTGCCGCTGGCCGGGAGTCGCCTGCTCGATGCAGAGCGGTGGAACCGCCTGCGCACGCATTGCGAATCCCGGCAGCGCTGATGTCACTCACCGAATTCGCCGTGATCGTGTTCGGCCTGTTCGCCGGATACTGGGTCGTCGGCAAACTATTCTTTCGCCGGCCGCCGGCACCTCCCCCGGCCGGGGACCAGGCACGCGCTGCTCCGGCGCCTCCGGTCGATGCGCCACCCTGGTACGACGTGCTTGAGGTCGCGCCCACGGCAGCGCCCGCTGAGGTCGACGCCGCCTACCAACGACTGCGCTCCCAATACCATCCTGACAAGGTCGCGTCCCTGGGTCAGGAGTTGCAGGATCTCGCGACCCAAAAATCGCAACAGATCTCCGCCGCCTATCGCGACGCCCTGCGAGCTCGGGATAGGTTCCCGCCCGGTGGCACCGCCCCGTGAAAGCGCTGCTCGCCCTGCTCGTTGCCGGCAAGATGGGCAAGATCCTGCTGTCCGGCGGCCCGACCTGTTCGTATCGAAAGGCGCCCCAGACGTCGCGCGGACGATCGCCGTTACCGTTCATCATGAAACACCTGCTTCAAGTAGGCGAGGAACGTCGCATCGTCGCACATCGCCTTGCCCGGCGAGTCCGAGAGCTTCGCGACCGGCTGGCCGTTGCAGGTCACCAGTTTCATGACGATGTTTAACGGCGGTATGCCGGTATCA
>Ga0116226_10003002_pt1 | contig 14834 bp, 12 predicted proteins | sample S1TSphfallax_FD_89692 | JGI IMG/M metagenome (GOLD analysis project Ga0116226, IMG submission 89692) | Host-associated microbial communities from peat moss isolated from Minnesota, USA - S1T2_Fa - Sphagnum fallax MG | ecosystem: Host-associated > Plants > Peat moss > Unclassified | place: USA...
CGGCTGATCCGCGAGATGCACGCCATCCTGCTCAAGTCCGGACGGGGCGCCGCGAAGCAACCCGGCGAGTTCCGCCGCTCGCAGAACTGGATCGGCGGAACCCGACCCGGCAACGCCCTATTCGTGCCTCCGCCGCCGAACCGGCTGGACGAATGCCTCGATGCGCTCGAACGCTTCCTCCATAGTGAGGATGCGGCTCTGCCCCCACTCATCCGGGCGGGCCTTGCCCACGTCCAGTTCGAGACGATCCACCCATTCCTAGACGGCAACGGGCGCCTGGGTCGGCTGCTCATCACGTTGATCCTGTGTGAGGCGGGGGTGCTGCGCGAGCCGATCCTCTATCTCAGCCTGTTCCTCAAATCACGACGCGATGACTATTACCGGCTCCTGCAGGAGGTGCGGCAGGCCGGAACGTGGGAGACCTGGATGGAGTTCTTCCTGACCGGCGTCGCGGAGACCTCCGAACAAGCCGCCGCGACGGCGCGCGAATTGATCGCCATGTTCGACGCCCATCGACAGCAGATCGCCGGCCTCGGCCGAGCGGCCCCGTCGGCGCTCCGAGTCCACGAACTGATGCAAGCCAGTCCGATCGTCACCATCCAGACTGTCTCAGAGAGACTTGCCGTCTCTTTCCCGACCGCCAGCACGGCACTCGAAAATCTCGCCGGAATCGGTGTCGTGCGCGAAACCACGGGACGGCAACGCGGCCGGATTTACGCCTATTCGGACTACCTGGCCTTGCTCGATCGGGGCACCGATCCATTGCCCGCCTGACATTCGATCGAACCAAGCGCAGCGCGCCGAGCCTCGAGACGTCGGCGACACCGAGGAGATAGTCACTCTCGGTCAGGCTGCGAACGGTGCGGCCGTCCCCTCAGACACGCCGGCGCTCCGCTCGTTGCATCAGCCGCCGGCCCTAGCTGTCCGGCGCCGAATCGCCAATTGATCCGAACGTCGCCAGCCCGGCACGGGGCGCGCGAAGATACCGCGCGTCAAACGCAGAGCGGGCTCAAGCTAGAACCGGTCCAGAAGGGCAATCCGACCGGCAGCTTACAAAAATGCCACCGCTGCAAGGACGCTCCGTCCCTCACGCACGATCCTTTAATTAACCCTTACGCTATTAAAGCCTATCGTCATATAGCTTAACAGCGAGTGGGCTCATTCAAGTTTGGTCCCATCACGAACCCATTGCGACGATTTGCCGATAGCCTTGAGCAAGCAGCGCGTAGCCTTCCGCGGTGCGGCGAAACATCGCGTAATCTTCCTCCGTCAGCATCCGGGCGAAGCGGGCCGGGCGGCCGGTCCAGAGTTCGCCTTTGGGGACGATCTTGCGCGGCGGGACCAAGGCGCCGGCGCCGACCATAGCGCCGGTTTCGACCACGGCATCATCCATCACCACGGCATTCATGCCGACGAAACTGCCGGGTTCGAGCGTGCAGGCATGGATGAGCGCCATATGGCCGATTGAGACATCATCGCCGATTACTGTGCCGCTCCGCGTCGAGGAGACATGAACGACTGTGCCGTCCTGAATATTGACGCGCTCACCCACGCGGATCGAATTCACGTCGCCGCGCAGGATACAGCCGAACCAGATCCCGCTGCCCGCCCCGATCACCGTATCGCCGATCAGCGTGGCATTGGGGGCGATCCACGCATCTTCGGCGACGGTCGGGAAAATGCCGCGAAACGGCAGAATCAGTGCACTCATCGGACGAAACCTCCGGATAACAAAAAAACCGCCGATCCTGGAGGACCGGCGGTTTTCGAAACAGGCAACGGACTGACTGTTAGCGCTTGGAGAACTGGAAGCTCCGACGCGCCTTGGCCTTACCGTATTTCTTACGCTCGACGACGCGGCTGTCGCGGGTCAGGAAGCCTTGTGCCTTCAAAGTCGGGCGCAGGCCCGGCTCGAAATAGGTCAATGCCTTGGAGATACCGTGCCGGACCGCACCGGCCTGACCTGACAGGCCACCGCCGGCAACCGTGCAGATCACGTCGAACTGATCAACACGGTCCACGATCTGGAACGGCTGAGCCAGCAGCATCCGGAGCACGGGACGGGCGAAATAGGTCACCTGGTCCTTGCCATTGACCGTGAATTTGCCGGTCCCGCGCTTGATCCAGACGCGGGCGACCGCGTCCTTGCGCTTGCCGGTCGCATAGGCGCGGCCGAACGCATCGATCTTCGGGACATTAGCGTCGACTTCGACGACCGGGGTGGTGGTGGCGGATTGCGGGCGCAGTGTGGACAGCGCCGTCTTCAGCGTGCCGAGTGATTGCAGGTCGGACATATCAGGCGACTCGCTTGTTCTTCGGGTTGAGCGCGGCGACATCGAGAATCTCGGGCTGCTGCGCCTCGTGGGGATGTTCCGGGCCGGCATAGACGCGGAGATGGCTCATGATCTGACGGCCGAGCGGGCCACGCGGCACCATGCGCTCGACGGCTTTCTCGATCACCCGCTCCGGATGCTTGCCATCAAGAATCTGGCCCTTGGAGCGGCCCTTGATGCCGCCGGCAAAGCCAGTATGCCAATAGAAGATACTGTTGGCGCGCTTGTTGCCCGTCAAATGCACCTTCTCGGCATTGACGACGACGATAAAATCGCCGTCATCCATATGCGGCGTATAGCTCGGCTTATGCTTGCCGCGGAGGTGGTTCGCAATGATCGTGGCGAGGCGGCCAAGCACCAGCCCATCAGCATCGATCAGCGTCCAACGCTTTTCCAAGGTGGACGGCGTGGCGTTATAGGTCTTCATCGATCCCAAACTCGAAGGAGAAACATCCGGTCGAGCCGGACGGAGGCGCTTAGCTATGCGGATGGCGGAATTATGTCAACCGAAAAGCCCATGCAGCATAGGCATTTATCTGTGTGGTATCCAGATATGCTTATTCTAAGCTCTTGTAATATATTACTTTTTGAGATGCATGACTGCGCCAATCGCAACGCTCCCCACCACTATCGCCAAATCGCGTCATCCACGATGCTTGACGGCGGGCGCGGAGGCGTCGAAACAAAGAGGGCTGGGGTGTCATTGGAGGGTTTTATGGGTCGAGCGGCTTTGGTGGCAGGGTTCATTGCGGCAGCGTCGCTGTTCGCAGGTCAGGCATGGGCGGATTGTGTTCTTCCAGGACCCGAACCGGTCGTGCCCCGGGGCGAGGTTGCAACGCACACCGATATGAAAATCGGCCACGACGCGCTGCAGACCTATGTGAATGCGCTGGAATCCTATCAGGCCTGTCTTGAAAAGCAGATCACAGCGGCCCCTCCCGATACCAAACCGGAATTGAAACTGGCCTGGCGCGCTCAAGGCAATGCCGCCATCGATGAGGCCAAGGCTGCCGCTGCGCGCTACGCAGCTCAGTTTAAGATTTTCAAGGCGCGTCAGCCGCCGCCGAAGCAGAACTGATCAGACGGGCGCCGGCTGAAAACTCGCGGCCTGGGCTCGCGGCCACAGATCGCGGAAACGCGGATCGTCGGTGCCGACCAATAATTCTCCCGGCGCCAGAAATCGATAGAGGCGATCGAAAGTCTGGACCTGATCGGAGGCGATCCGCCTGGAGAAATGCCAGGGCCGGAGCTCCTGTGGATGGCTAAGCCCTGCCGATGCGATAACCTCGGTGAGCGCGTGTAACGTCGTGCGATGGAAGCGCGCCACCCGTGCCGCCTTGTCCGGCACGACCAGCGCCCGCTGCCGATGCGGATCTTGAGTCGCAACGCCAGTCGGGCAGCGATCGGTATGACAGCTCTGGCTCTGGATACAACCCAGCGCAAACATGAATCCGCGGGCCGCATTGCACCAATCTGCGCCCAGCGCCAGAGTCCGGGCGATATCGAATGCGGTGACAATTTTGCCGCTGGCCCCGAGCTTTACCCGGTCGCGCAAGCCGATCCCGACCAGCGCATTATGTGCGAACAAAAGCCCGTCGCGGAGCGGCATGCCGATATGGTCGGTAAATTCGAGCGGCGCAGCACCGGTGCCGCCCTCCGCACCATCGATCACGATGAAATCCGGGACGATCCCGGTCGCAACCATCGCCTTGCAGATGGCCAGAAATTCCCAGGGATGGCCGATACAAAGCTTGAACCCGGTCGGCTTGCCGCCGCTCAATTGACGTAGCTTTGCCACGAACTGAAGCAAGCCGATCGGCGTCGAAAACGCCCGATGGGCAGCCGGCGAGACGCAATCGACGCCAGGTTTGACGCCACGCGTTTCGGCGATCTCAAGACTGACTTTGGCGGCCGGCAGCACGCCGCCATGGCCCGGCTTGGCACCTTGCGACAGCTTGATTTCGACCATCTTGACCGCCGGCAACGCTGCTTGTACCGCGAAGCGGTCAGGACAGAAATCGCCGTCCTCCGTTCGGCAGCCAAAATAGCCGCTGCCGATTTCCCAAATAATGTCGCCGCCGCCTTCCTTATGATACGGGCTAAGGCCGCCTTCGCCCGTATCATGGGCAAATTTGCCGAGCTTGGCGCCGCGATTAAGCGCGCGGATCGCGTTGGCGCTGAGCGCTCCGAAACTCATCGCAGAGATATTATAAACGGATGCACTGTATTTCTGGGCGCAGTCCGGTCCGCCGATCAGGATCCTGAGATCGGAATCAGCGGGTTCGGCCGGCGCAATCGAATGATTGAGCCATTCGAATGAGGTCTCCGTAACGTCCAGCGAGGTGCCGAACGGGCGTTTATCGAGCTGCCCCTTCGCGCGGGAATAGACGATCGACCGGGTATTGCGATCGAACGGCATACCATCCGTATCGCTTTCAAGGAAATATTGGCGGATCTCCGGCCGCACCTCTTCAAGCAGGAAGCGAATATGCGCAGCGATCGGGTAATTGCGCAAAAGACTATGCTTGGTCTGCACCAGATCGAAGATCCCGATAGCCACCAAAGCCAACAGCAGCACCAATAGGAACAAGGTCGGCGGATAAATAAGGGACAGTGCACCACACAGCACCGACAGCGCGACGACAGCGGTAAACACCAGATAACGGCGCGTAAAAGGCAATAGCAGCATCAGGCGCGGTCCTTGCGACGCGGTCCTTTCGACAGGAACGGGTTCTGCTGTTGATATAAACCTTACTGCGTGTCGAACCTATCTCTGTCATCGATCGGCGCTTGGCCAAGATCTGAGAATCGCCGTACATAGAGCAGATGAACCACGATTCCTATCCCGACTCCTATATCCGCATGATTTTGCGAAAGGCCCGAATCATCGCCATGGTCGGGGCAAGCCCGCATTGGAACCGGCCGAGCTATTTCGCCATGAAATATCTCCAGACCAAGGGGTTCCGGGTGATCCCGGTCAATCCGGCGGCGGTTGGCGAAAAGATTCTGGGCGAAACCTGTTACGTGCGCCTCGCTGACATCCCTGAGCGGGTCGACATGGTCGAGATCTTCCGGAAGGCCGAGGCGGCGCCTGTCCTCGTCGAGGAAGCGATCGCGATCGGCGCCAAGATCATCTGGATGCAGCTCGGCGTGCGCCACGACGCAGCGGCCGCGCGCGCCGAGGCGGCCGGGCTATCCGTCGTGATGGATCGCTGTCCCAAAATCGAATATTCGCGGCTCTGCGGCGAACTTGGCTGGTTCGGGGTGAATACCGGGGTCATCACGGCGCATCGCCGTCGGGTGATGTAAAGACCAAAAAAACAAAGGAGGAAACCATGGCCAACGACAACGGATTCGGCTTCGAAACCCGGGCGATCCATGCCGGCGCATCGCCGGATCCGGCGACCGGTGCCCGGACGACGCCGATCTATCAGACCACGGCCTATGCGTTCGATGATGCCGAGCACGCCGCCTCCCTGTTCAACCTCCAGAGTTTCGGCTTCATCTATTCGCGCCTGACCAATCCCACCGTCGCGGTGCTGGAGGAGCGGATCGCGAGTCTCGAAGGCGGCCGCGGCGCGGTTTGTACCGCATCGGGTCATGCCGCGCAGATGCTGGCGTTTTTCTCGTTCATGGAGCCGGGCGCGTCGTTTCTGGCCGGCAACCGGCTCTATGGCGGCTCGATCACCCAGTTCGGCCGCACCTTCCAAAAATTCGGCTGGCAGGCCCAGTTCGTCGATCAGTCGGACCCGGAAAATTTCGCCCGCGCCATCACCGACAGCACGCGCGCCATCTTCGTCGAAAGCCTGGCCAATCCGGGTGGCGTGATCACGGATCTTGAAAAAGTCGCGCGCATCGCCGACGCGGCCGGCATTCTGTTCATTGTCGATAACACGATGGCGACGCCTTATCTCTGCCGCCCGATCGATTGGGGTGCCCATGTCGTGGTGCATTCGACCACGAAGTTCCTGGGCGGCCACGGCAATTCGATGGGCGGCGCATTGGTCGATTCCGGCCGCTTCGATTGGTCGAAAAGCCCGAAATACGCCACATTGAACGCACCCGAGCCGGCCTATCACGGGCTGCGGTTTCACGAGACCTTTGGCGATCTCGCCCTCACCATGCATGGCCATGCGGTGGGGTTGCGCGATCTGGGCGCCTGCATGGCGCCGATGAATGCGTTCCTCACCATCACCGGGATCGAGACGCTGCCGTTGCGGATGGAGCGTCACGTCCGCAATGCCGAGGCGATCGCGCGCTATCTCTCGACCCATCCAGCGGTCGCGTCTGTGTCCTATGCCGGACTCGAAGACAGCCCTTATCACGCGCTGGCCCAGCGCTATCTGCCCAAGGGCGCCGGCTCGGTTTTCACCTTCGCGCTGAAAGGCGGCTATGATGCCGGGGTCAAGTTCGTCGAGGGTCTGGAGCTCTTCTCCCATCTCGCCAATATCGGCGATACCCGCTCCCTGGTGATCCACCCCGCATCGACCACCCATCGGCAATTGACCGAGGCGCAGCAAATCGCCGCCGGCGCCGGACCGGATATCGTCCGACTTTCCATCGGTCTGGAAACGGTTGACGATCTGATCGCCGATCTGGGGCAGGCGTTGGAGCGGGGCTGAGCGGCCTGCTATTTTCTCCCTCTCTGCCCCTTTGGGGCGGAGAGGGTCGGGGTGAGGAGGGGTATTTCGGTTTGCATAACGGCGCAGATCTCGCTTCGGTACAGCCCACCTCTCCCTAACCCTCTCCGCCCTGAAGGGCAGAGAGGGGATTTCGTCAGCGCGGTTCCATCCCCGGCCCGCTATGGTCGGCAAGCTTGTCGAGATAGGCGATTAAGGTTGAAGCGTCGGCGAATTCAGTGTGTTCGGCTGGCCGGGGCGCGGCGGGTGGCGGCGGAACTGGAGCGGGCGTGCGATGCGACTCCAGCTTGGCTGCGACCTGCACCTCATGCTGTTCGAGCAGGCGCAGACCCTCGCGGATCACTTCGCTGGCATTCTGATAGCGCCCGCCGCGGACCAAGGCCTCGATCAGCGTCGCTTGGCGGTCGGTCAATACGACGTTGCGTGTCGGCATCGGCTAAATACTCCTGTTTCCGGGACAGTATCAGATTATGCCATCAATGCCAAAATGGTTAAGGACGGGGCCGCAACACCGAGAAAAATAACGGTGTTGCCAGTAAATAACAGGCAGCGGCGATCCAGAGCGCTGTATCCAGCCCGAACAGCACGCCGATCAGCGGCGCCGCGACTGCACCACAGACCGAGAACAGCCCGTTAATGCCCCAGGCCCAGAGGAAGAATGGCTCCTTGCCGAGCCGCTTCAGTTCCGTCATGGCGGTCGGCAGCGCGAACCCCATCAGGAACGCCGGCGCGCCCGCGATGCCCAGCGCCGCGGCAAGCCGTCCGGCGAAACCCAGCCTCACGACCCCATCAATCAGCGGGTCCAGGGCCGCCGCATAGATCCCCAGCAGCAGCGCGACCGCGACCAGAATCGGCGGGAGCAGGTGGCGGCATCGATCCTGAATCCGCGTTGAGGCAAGCGCGCCGAGCCCGGAAAGCACCAGCATGCCGGTTAGCATCGCCGCCGCCGACACGGTCGGGTTATCCAGCACCCGGACGAATTTCGCGATCAGCGTGATCTCGACCAGGATATATCCGAGGCCAAGACAGGCGAAATAGCCCATGAGCCCGAGCTTGCCCGGCTGCCGCTGAAAGATCGTACGCCAGCCGAACAGCACCGGCAGCAGAATCAGCAGTGCGCCGACGATCAGGCTCTGCCCCAGGCTGACCCAGAGCAGCAGGAAGCCCCAATCGTCCGAGATCGCATCGAAATGCTGAAGCGCCAGCGGGATGTCGGCTGGTTTGATATAGCCCGCAAGATAGGGCCGGTCATCGGTCACCGGCGGCATCGCGAAGGCATAGGCAGCGGCGATTTCGGCGCCATGGCCGGTCATCATTTCGCCGGCCATCGCACGATAGAGCGCTGTTGCCGACATATCGATCGGCGGCGACTTGCTGCCATCATCCTCGGCCTGCACGCCCGAACCGTCATCGCCACCGGCACTCGGCGGGGCAGCTTGCGATTGCGCCGGCATCGGATCGCGCCATTGCGACAGCACCGCGGCATCTGACGTCCGATCAACCGCCTGACCGGGCGCCCAGATCACGTCGAACGCCATATGGTTGGCGTTGTCCTTGAGCTTGGCGACCTCTTGATCGGTAAAGCCACCGCGGCGATAGAGGATGGTCGCGGTCGAGAGATAGGTATGGTCGATAAAGAAACGCTGGCCCGGTGCGCCCGGATCGACGGCCTCGGCGGCAGCCAGCATCGTCGCCATTAGTTTTGGCACTGCCTTGGGCGGATTTTCCTTGTTCCAGACCGTGACCGACAAGATGCCGTCTGGCTTCAGCGCCCGCATATAGGCTTCCATCGCCTGTTCGGTATAGGCGTATTTCTCGACCACCGAGAGCCCACCCGGGCTCGACAGGCCGATCGAATCGACGAGGCTGAGATCGACGATATCATAGGCGCCGCCACCGGATTCGATCGCGATGCGGCCTTCGGTCGGGAGCAACGTCAAGCGCGGATCGGCCAGGAGATCGGCGGTTTGCTGCGCCAGCGAGGGCTGTTTGAACGGCACAGGGATCATCGGGTTGGGTTCGGCCGCGACGACATGGCGCGCGCCCAATCCGAGCGCCACACGGGTGGAGAGCCCGCCGCCGAACTGCACCACGAATGTATCCGCCGTCGGGCGCAGCAGGAATGGCGCCGCCATCGGCAGATAGCGGAAATAGCCTTGCTGATCCGCCGGCAGGCTCTTCATCACGCCGGTCGGGCCGTCACCATCGATATAAAGGCCGAAATAGCCGTTTTCCGGCATGGATGGCAGATCGATCGCCGCCATGTCCGACAGGCCGGGCGCGAAGTGGAAATAGGAGCTGGAATAGATCTCCAGATAGCCCTGCGGCCCCCAGGCCTGATAGATCCGGTCGGCGTCGGGGAAATGCCGGGCATATTCGACGCCCTTATAGGGTGACGTCGCGATGGTCTGCGTCGAGAGGTTGACAAAGGCAGCAAGCCCCGCCAGCACGATTCCAGCTATTGCGACGAATTTCCGCCCTGATGCCCAGGCCCAGAACAGGCAGGCAATCAGCCAGAGTGCCAGCGGCACCAGCAGCAGATCCCACGGCGGCACGACCAACATCGCGGCCAGGATCGCAAGGCCGGCGGCACCGGCGCCCAGCAGATCGGCGAAATAGACCCGCCCGAACCGGTCGGCACCGATCAGGAAGGCCGATCCCAGAAACAAGGCCGCCGACAAAAACGGCAGAAAGTAGCAGCCGACCACGCCAAGCAGCAGCCAGAACTGCATGGAGTCAGCCGCGAGAAAAATCGGGTTGAAGCCAAGCGCCTGCGCACCCTGATTGCCCAGGATCAGCAGCGGCCCGAAGCCGAGCAGCGCCCCCGCTGCCCAATTCCCCGCCTGACGCTGAAAATGATCGCGCCCGACACACATGATGGCGCTGGCGAGACCGAACCCGGCCATCGCAATCGCAATCACCAGCGAGCCGAAATGGGCCCAGCTACCGATCGCGAACACGCGCATGATCGAAACCTGCGCCGCAATCATCGCCGCGGACAACAGCCCAACAGCCAGATAGAACCCGGCCCGCTGCGCTAGCGGGACGGGCACCACGCTGCTCATCTTAGTGGTTCCAGGTCCCGCCGCCTTCTTTGGTGAACGGGACGAACGGCACTTCTTTGCGCCCGCCATAGATATCTTCGCGGGTGATCGTGATGTTGCCGTTGGCGTCTTGCAGCTTATGCACCGCCAGCACGATCTGATGGCCCGGCGGACCGACCGGAATCACCATCGTGCCGCCGACCGCGAGCTGCTTCAGCAGGGGCGGCGGGATATGGTCGATGCCGCAGGTGACGATGATCTTGTTGAACGGCGCGTTCTCTTCCCAGCCATAATAGCCGTCGCCGATCTTGGTATGGACCGCCTTGTAGGTGTCGTAGCCATCCTCGATCAGCTTGTCATAGACGCCGCGCGTCCGTTTGCCCAAGGGATCGATGATCTCGACCGTGTAGACATGCGAGGTCAGGGCCGACAGCACCGCCGACTGATAACCGGAGCCGGTGCCGATCTCGAGCACCTTGTCCGACGGCTTCACATCGAGCGAGGTGGTCATATGCATGACCAGATGAGGGCCCGAGATGGTGACGCCATAGCCGATATCGAGGAAGGCCGAATCATAGACATGGCCGATCGTCTTCGGGATGACGAAGCGCTCGCGCGGTGTCCACAGAAACGCGCGCATCTCGAGATCGCGGGTCACGTCGCCATTTTTCAACAGAAACCGCGACCGCTCCCACCGCAGATGCAGCATCTTGGGATCGTCTTTGCGATGCGCCTCCATCCAGGCGACATAATGCTCTTCCGTATCGATCGGGAAATTCGGATCGGCCGCGACCGGCATCGGGTCTGCGGCTGTAACAGGCTCGGGCTTGGGCGCCGCGGGCTCGGCGGCATTGGCCACCAACGAAACTGCGCCAAACGTCATCAAGCCGAACAGCGAAAGGGCGAGGAACCGTCCTGCCTTGGATATCGTCAACGCTACACCTCGAAGAAGTAACCGGCCGGCACCGGCCTTTCAAACAGGCGCGGAATTTCGGTCAAGCGGCAGGGCAATGCAAGCCATGTTTCAGCAGTGCGGCATCGTTGTCAGTAAGCATCGCCGAAATAAATGCTTTCCCTCCCCCTTGTGGGGAGGGTGGCGCGCAAGCGACGGGTGGGGGTCGTTCAGCCGGAAGGGTTTAGGCGCCGGACGGGTTCTGAACCCACGCTACAGGCGGCACCGACCCCACCCGTCGCTCCGCGCCACCCTCCCCATAAAGGGGAGGGAAAGCAGGAGAAAGCCTTAGTGCACCGAAGCGAGTTTCGATTGCTTCAGATAATGATCGGCTAGCGTATCGAGCGGAATCGGCTTGATCTTGCTGGCTTGGCCCGCAGAGCCGAAGGCTTCGAATCGCTCGCGGCAGAGGTCGCGGGCGGCCTTGGTGGCGTCGATCAGGAATTTGCGCGGATCGAATTCCTCCGGCTTCTTCGCCATATGGCGGCGCATCGCGCCGGTCATGGCGAGGCGGATATCGGTGTCGATATTCACCTTGCGGACGCCGTACTTGATGCCTTCGACGATCTCTGAGACCGGCACGCCGTAGGTTTCCTTGATCGCGCCGCCATTCTCGCGGATGATTTCCAGCCATTCCTGCGGAACGGACGACGAGCCATGCATCACCAGATGGGTGTTCGGTAGGCGCGCATGGATTTCCTTGATCCGGTCGATCGCGAGAATATCGCCGGTCGGCTGACGCGAGAATTTATAGGCGCCATGGCTGGTGCCGATCGCGATGGCGAGTGCGTCAACGCCGGTTTCCTTGACGAAGTCAGCGGCCTGCGCCGGATCGGTCAGCAGCTCGTCATGCGACAGCTTGCCCTCGGCACCCGACCCGTCTTCCTCGCCGGCTTCGCCGGTCTCGAGAGAGCCGAGGCAGCCGAGTTCGCCCTCAACAGAGACACCGACCGCATGGGCCATCTCGACCACCGACCGCGTGACCCGGACATTATATTCATAGCTGGACGGAGTCTTCATGTCGGCCATCAGCGAGCCGTCCATCATCACGCTGGTAAAGCCCGAGCGGATCGAGCGCTGACAGACATCGGGGCTGGCGCCGTGATCCTGATGCATTACGATCGGAATATGCGGGTAGGTCTCGACCGCTGCCGCGACCAGATGGCGCAGGAACGCTTCGCCGGCATATTTGCGCGCGCCGGCCGAACCTTGCAGAATGACCGGACTATCGACCTCGTCGGCCGCCTGCATGATTGCCTGGATCTGTTCCAGATTATTCACATTGAAGGCGGGCAGACCGTAATTATGCTCGGCTGCGTGGTCGAGTAGCTGTCTCAACGAAACGAGCGCCATGGCATCCTCCTGGCAGTAATTGGTTGATAAACCAAGATTATTGATGTTTCCGGGCAAGGCCCGCAGCGATATCGGCGACGCGTTCGGGGGTGAAGCCGAAATGCTTGAAGAGCGCCTCGGCAGGAGCGGATTCGCCGAAACTGTCGATTCCGACGACAGCTCCCTCAAGCCCGACATATTTGCGCCAGAAATCCGTGACGCCCGCCTCGATCGCGACACGCGGCACGCCGGGCGGCAAGACCGTCGCCCGATACGAGGAGTCCTGCCGATCGAAGACATTGGTCGATGGCATCGAGACAATTCGCACCGCGATGCTCTGCGCCTGCAATAGATCGCGGGCAGCAAGCGCCAACCCGACCTCGGAGCCTGTAGCGATCAGCACGATATCCGGCTTCCCGTTTGGCGCATCCGATAAGACGTAGCCCCCGCGCTGCGCCAATGCGGCCCGCGCCTCGCCCGATTCCTGCGCGGGCAGCGCCTGACGCGAGAGCAAGAGCGAGGTGGGTCCTTGACGCAAGACCGCCTGCCGCCAGGCCGCGGCAGTCTCCAGCCGATCGCAGGGCCGCCAGACATCCATGCCGGGGATAATGCGCAGTGAGGCGGCATGCTCGACCGGTTGATGCGTCGGGCCATCTTCGCCGAGCCCGATCGAATCATGGGTCAGCACGAAGATGGTCTTGAGCTTCATCAGCGCAGCGAGCCGCATGCCATTCCGCGCATAATCCGAAAACACGACGAACGTGCCGCCAAACGGCAGATAGCCGCCATGGAGCGCCACGCCGTTCATGATCGCGGTCATGCCGAATTCCCGCACGCCGTAATGCAGGTAATTGCCGGTCTGACCGTGCAGCACGTCGCTACACGCTTTCCAATTGGTCAGGTTCGAGCCTGTCAGATCGGCCGATCCGCCCAGGAATTCTGGTAACTTGGCGGCAAAGGCTTCGATAACTTGCTGCGAGGCCTTGCGGGTCGCGACATTTTCCGGTGCCAATGCCGCAATCCAGCTTTCGCTCCATTCAGCGAAGAAATCCGGAAGGTGACCGGCAACCCGACGGCGAAACTCCTCTGCGAGGGCCGGGTACTGAGACGCGTAGGCCTGAAACCGGGCTTCCCAATTTTGCTGGGCGGCGGTGCCCTCACCCCGCGCATCCCAAGCCTGACGGATCGTATCCGGAATCTCGAACGGCGCATGACTCCAGCCAAGCGCGGCGCGGGTCGCTTCGACCTCCTTGGCACCCAGCGCGGCACCGTGGGAATCGTGCGTTCCGGCAAGCGTGGGCGCACCAAAGCCGATCACTGTCTTACAGCAGATCAGCGTCGGCTTGCCGCAGGGCGTCAGCGCGGTTTGAATGGCTTGCTCGATCGCGGCGGGATCATGGCCGTCAACCGCCGGGATCACCCGCCAGCTATAGGCCTCAAACCGCTTCGGCGTGTCATCGGCGAACCAACCGGTGACATGCCCGTCGATCGAAATACCGTTATCGTCATAAAAGGCGACTAGCTTATCAAGTCCCAACGTGCCGGCCAGCGAGCACACCTCATGCGACACGCCCTCCATAAGGCAACCATCGCCGAGGAACACCCAGGTCCGGTGATCGACGATCGAGAGATCCGGCTTGTTGAATTCGGCAGCGAGCAGCTTTTCGGCAAGCGCCATACCGACCGCATTGGCGATACCCTGACCGAGCGGCCCGGTCGTGGTTTCGACCCCTGCCGTCATCCCATGTTCGGGATGGCCGGGCGTGCGCGAACCCATCTGACGGAACCGCTTCAACTCCTCGATTGGCAGATCATAGCCGGTCAAATGCAGCAACCCGTAGAGCAACATCGAGCCATGGCCATTCGACAGCACGAACCGGTCCCGGTCCGGCCACGCCGGATCGACCGGATTATGCCGCAGGTAATCGCGCCACAGCACGGTCGCGATATCGGCCATACCCATCGGCATGCCCGGATGTCCGCTTTTCGCTGCTTCAACCGCATCGATCGCCAAAAAGCGCAACGCATGAGCTAACTTCGTCTGATCAGTCGCAGGTACGTCTTTCGTCACAACACTCATCTCACAAAATCCCCTGTCCGATAGCCGGTCACAACGCGCGCTTTTTGCGGTCGAGCAAGTGCCAGATCATCGGGGTAAAAATAAGCTGCATCGCGAGCGGCATCTTGCCGCCGGGGCAGACGATCGTGTTCGGCCGCGACATGAATGAGTCATGTATCATGGAGAGCAGATAGGAGAAATCAATCCCGCGCGGATTGCGGAAACGGATCACCAGCATGCTCTCGTCGGCGCTCGGCACGTCGCGCGCGGTAAACGGGTTCGAGGTATCCACCGTGGGCACACGCTGGAAATTCACGTCCGTCCGCGAGAATTGCGGGCAGATGTAATTCACATAATCCGGCATGCGCCGCAGGATCGTATCGACGATCGCCTCCTGCGAATGGCCGCGCACGCGCTTGTCGCGGTGCAGCTTCTGGATCCATTCAAGATTAATGATCGGCACGACGCCGATAC
>Ga0116226_10003003_pt1 | contig 14832 bp, 4 predicted proteins | sample S1TSphfallax_FD_89692 | JGI IMG/M metagenome (GOLD analysis project Ga0116226, IMG submission 89692) | Host-associated microbial communities from peat moss isolated from Minnesota, USA - S1T2_Fa - Sphagnum fallax MG | ecosystem: Host-associated > Plants > Peat moss > Unclassified | place: USA...
CAAAAAAATAAAAAAAAAAAACAAAAAAAAAAAAAAACAAACCATAAAATAAAACCAACCAAAGGGGGGGGTGGGAAATATCTTCTGTGCCCCCCCCCCCCCCCCCCCCCCAAGACTCGAGTTGGGAAAAACATGGCATGGTCTGAGTAGACATCAAGGTGCTACAAGAAAGCATTCTTGTACTTAATTAACAAGTCTGTGACTTGGTCTTTCTCCTTCTTAGTAAACTAGTTCCCCATAATGAAAGGGTAGTTGGAAACACATGGAATGGAGTTAGAAAGTGTGTTTGAAGAACTTGGTGTATTGGGTTTTCCATTATCCAATTGTGTAGATTCATAGAAGGTTGTAATTATTTCTCAAGAAATTGATGTACTTCTAAGTGTATCAGAAAAAACTTGAATCAAATTACATAGTACCTCCTCCCCCCAACACTAAGAGTGAAGTGTTGAGTGTTGAAGATAGGCAAGTGTATTTGGTTGGGGTGCCATGTAGTCGCATCGCCAAAACTACAAGTTGATTGAATCAGTGCTGGTGTTGTGTACATTTGAAAGTGTACACATGTTACCAACAACCATGTAAGGGAATTTAAGTCCATGCCTCTCCCTAGTAGAACGTTATGCTCCAATTTAATCACTTTGGTGTGATTAATAATGCAAGTTAATAACCCCATAGCCCTTTCTTTTTCTTTTGGGCTTGGTTCATCCCAAGTGGGTAAAGCATGACAATACACGAGGCCTGGTCCATTTCCATGAAAGGTGTGTTTCCTTGGGAAGGAAACAAAGGTGGGCCAAGCACCTCTTGGTTTTCCTATTGTGTTCGCAAGAAACCAAGGAGGTTTTTCTTGCTTTGTAACTAGTTAGCAAGAGCTCTGATCATCCAATATGTGAAAAACCTGTAGGTTGGGATCTATGATGGTGTATCACAGAACCAATTTCAAAACTGAAAGTGGTGCAAGGTTGGTCCACCAATTGCACAACCAGTGCGCATAAGAACCGCATTGTGTTGCATTAAGTAGGAACGACTTTCCAAAGTAATGTTTGACAAGCATGTAGTGCTCTTGGATTTTTTCCTTTTGGTCAAACTAAGAAGGGGTGTTCTCAATTACATAACCAAGCATAGGAGAAATGGATTGAGCCGAGTTGATCAATCGTACCATGTCCCTGAAGAGACCAGATCTTGTGTCATTCGAACCTTCTCCAAGTCCAACAACTGAAAATCCTTGACATTCCCAACCTGAAATGATGAGGTCCACATGGCCAAGTAATTCCATATGTTTCTTTTAAATTAGTTGTATGTTAGAGGGCAAGAAAGTGAAATTGGCCGTCCATGCGGTGGTTGCAAATTGTTGTGGAAATCTAACCACGAGTTTCATCATTCTCAATGCCGCCACTTGCCTTGTAATAAGATCAATGTCTACGTAAAAATACCTCCGAACCACCATCCCTAACTATAGTAGGGCTTCAAAACCTATACCAATACCACCAAAAAGCTCTAGTAAAATAATCCCTTTTTTAGGCAGTGTCCAAGTGATTAGTTGACAAAGTATTGGCTTAATTAGTTTGCCATGGTTTTCCATGTTCTCAAAACTAGACAGAGTTTTGACCAAGGGCTCGGGGGTTGCTTTGAACCTTTGTAAAACCTCTAGTCCATGTTGAATGTCAATAGGAACCACCTTCAAACTTTCAGTAGCTTGGGCGTAAGTTGTTTCTTCTTCATCTCCCACTATGCATTTGTGGTTAACTTGTTGTATGTAGGAAATAATGTGTGCTTCCTTGAGCATACAATGGTGAACCATAGGACTATGGTTCCCATGTAAATCAAAAGGTATGTATCCTAGGTGGTGGCCATCAATCTCCCAATCCACTTGGTAGTACGCATGTTCTAACTAGTTGTCAATTGTGAAACCTGGTGGAAACATGGCCTCTTGCTCAATGAGCACATCATAATTGGTGGCATTGGTGACTAAACATCTAACCTGTAGGCAAAACTCTTGATCTATACCTTCATTGAAATTAAGTGCAATCAAATTCGAACTTTCCCCAAGTACTTCCTCTACGATCCTATTAATGGTGTGAATTTGCCACATAGATTTTCGTAGTTTGGGAGTCCAGCATGCCCATCTTCTTGGCGAATTGAACTCCAAGAATCGTTGGTTAGGCACTTGTATCAAGAAATACCACTCTAGGTGTATGTCCTCCCACCTGGATTACTAACTCAGTATTGTCAACAATGGCAACTCCGATGGTGATGGAAGTTCTTTCACTAGGCACCACCTTTAGAAATGAAAAACTTTGTGGACAAAATGGTTATTCACAACACCTTTGCTAAAAAAAAAATCCACAAGTGAGGTGTTCTAAGTTCCCTTCTGATATGTGAATGTAAAATCAAAGGTAGGAGAGCCCATTAATTTAACCATGCTAAAACTAGTGATTAGATTACGAACGTCATCTATAACACGTGAGTTAATCGAATGTCTTTCCAATGTGTTGGATGGGTCCCCTGTGGATCAGGGATTGGTAGAGGACTTGATGTAGTGTTCAGGGTATCCTTTAGTACTACAATTATGTCCTTGGTGCTTAGTTTCAAATCTTGAAAACTAAACAACGTTATATTCACAAGCTTTTGCGCCACTTCACGCATTTGAAGTTAGCACTCCATAAGCTGATCGGTGGAAAATTATGTGTTTTCCTAATGTACATGTACTCCTAGGACACGAGAATTTGATGCTTTAACAGCTTGTGGTGTAGTAATCTCCTCCCCCCTTGCCAACAAGGTGCGTTCTTCTTCCGTTTTGAGAGGATGAAAAGATTGTGACATGACTATTCGAGATCCTCTAGCCATGGTAATAGGACTTGAACCAGATGTGAATCCATTAGTCTAAATTACTTGCCTAATGGTAGAAATTTTGGGTGCCACACTAGCCTCTTGTGTCGTGAAATAGGAAAGGTAAACAAAATGGCAAAATTTGGTGTGAAACTATAATTGTGTGCATTGGAAAGAACATACTCCCCAACCATGGCATCATGTGAGAGGCTAAATAGAGAAGGCCAAAAGAGAAAAGAGAATTTTTTTCTTCTACTTCGTGTTTTTTTTTATTCTCTTCTTCTTCTTCTTCCAAAGCTACTACAAGGGCTACTCACTACATGATTGCAAGCTCAAAAACACACAAGAGTGCACAGCCCACATGTTAACCTCAAAACCCATGTACAAGGAAAACAAATGTATGTGGGGTTGCATCACTTGGTGCAAATCTTATACTGCAATCAAACCTTGTGTGTGTGTGTGTGTGTGTACATGTTCCCAAGACCTAAAGCTGGCAACAAAATAAGCTTTGGAGATGCTCGTTCCTTCTTCCCTCCTCCCTTCGGAACTCGAAACTTCACAACTTATAATTTGTTTCTAATGTCCTTTATCCCTCGCTTACGTTGTTGCTAGTTATGGTTATTGTTGATCATGTTGTAGTTACAGTTAAATGCTTATCATTTCCATAATACACATTATACATCAATTTGTGACTCAATTTTGGTTACACATGTAATTAATGGGCCATGGGGGCTTATTGATGGATGAATAGAATCTTATAAACATTCACATAGGAGGATGAAGAAGAGAATAGTTACACATTAGTCGTAGTGTAGTTGCAAATCCCTATCAAATTTGGTGAAGTTGCAAAAGTAGTCACAAACCCACATTTCTTATAGTGAATATTGGTTCCATGCATTGCAAATTGGCCTCCCAATTTTGATGGTATCCTTTTATTAGCCTTGCGGCCAACACAAGGCCATAAAGTTCAACATTTATTAATAACTTGGGGTAGAGTGAATTTTTTTTTCCCTACCTTGATTCCTAATGTAAAGGCTTTGGGGCTAATTTCAATTTTTGCATGAATAGGACTATTAATTATTATTAATTAATCAATAATAAGTTAGAATTTAATATTCAATGAATTTTAATTAATAATTTTAATTATTTATTATTTAGTTAGTCATTAAAATTAAGTAATATTTAGTAAATATAAATAATTATTAATTTATTGATATCACATATCAAATATATTATTATTATTATTATTATTATTAGTCATTAATATTAAATAATACTTAATTTAGTATAAATAGTTATTTATTGATTGATATTACATATTCAATAAATTATTAATAATTATTTATTTAGTTAGTCATTAGGATTTAATATTATTTAATAAAATATAATTAATTAAGTAGTCATTAGAAGCAAATACTAATTAATAAACTATAACTAGTTATTAATTAATTTATGTTACATATTAAATAAAATATAAGTTTTAAAAAAATTTAATCACTAAGATTAAGTACTACTTAATAAACTAGAATTAGTTATTAATTTACAGATGTTACAAATTAAATAAATTATAAGTATTAATTAATTAATTAATTATTAATTAAGATTAAATACTACTTAATAAACTAAAACTAGTTATTCATTTGTTGATATTTCATAGTAAATTATAATTATTAATATTTATTCATTAATAAGATATTAATTAATTAACTAGTTTATTCACTTATTCAAAATTAGATATTATTAAATATTTAACTTATTAATATTAGCTAAATATCCATTAAATATAAATTAAATAATAACTAGCTGAGATTTAATATTAAAATAATTTTAATTAATTAACTTTAACTAGTTAATTGATTTTTAATTAGTTATTAATTAATTTTTAATATGAAATATTTATTTATTTCATTTTAATATTTTATTAATTACTTAAAACTATTAATTAAGACTTGATCATTCATATTAATTAAGTAATTAATATTAATTATTGATGGATGTATACTATTAATTAATTAGTTGGTAAATAGTAAATTTTAATTAATATTTGATGTCATTATGACCTATTATTATTAATAGGTAAATGGGTAATAAATAGATAAGTAGGTACGTAGGTAATAGGTGAGTAGTAAATAAATAGGTTGTAGGTAGATAGGAAGTTAGTGAATTGGTTAATTAATCAGTCAATTAACTAGTTAATGAACAAGTTATTTACTTATGGAGTTGACACAATTGAAAGGGAAACCAAATTGTACGGGATAAAAAATTTAATCACACCCTAGTTGTAAACTATTTGCAACTAGATTTTTTATCCCATATTGTTTAGCTTCCCTTTCAAACATGTCAACTATATAACCAAATGCATTGTAAACATTAAAGTACACAAGATTTGCCAAATGGAATGTGCAATTTAAACAAGCTTTAACCCTAATTTGGATAAATCCAAAATAAAATAAAACAAATTCAAATATGTCTTGATAATTACTTGCCTACTTACCTACCTACCTACCCACCTAGGCCTACCTACCTACCTATCTTAGATTTTTTTACCTGCCCACTTATTTTTATTTTAAATGTTTCAAAAATCATGCCACATGGCACAAAATTATTTGTTTACGTGTATGAATAAAAAACCTTGAAAAATAAATGGTCGACACAAAAAAAATGCTAATAAACTTGATTTGTTTAAATTTTTTTAATATGCCACATGGCAACATGAAATTGGTCATTATAAATTGGTCACTATTTGCATGATAGTTGCATGTGTTATACAATCAATAAATGAAAAATATATTCAACTCAAAATACATATTTCATCCATTGTCTATGTGATGACATCATTTGCAACTAATGTCTTATGCAACTTGTCCAATGCAACTACAAGTCATTTTAGTTGCAAATGTCATTATAACTAGAAATTAATTATAAACTATAGTTGAAAATATGCAAATTTCTTCTAGTGGTTGCTACATTTATTAATATCATGACATCAATGTTTTAACATTTCTTCATAACTTTGGGCCAATTTGGAACCCAAAAAAGCTCAAGGTTGGTTTCAAGTTTTTCCATCCCTAATTCCTAATGTAATGTGGGCGTAAGAAATATTAACTAACCTACTTCGACACTTGAATTGTTTTCCATCCTCTATTCTTGGCATTGAAACTAAGCAAAAAGTGGGTGCAAAAAATCATGACACAAGACGATACACTTTGGTCACTATGTAGTAGGGAAATTTTGCGTTCTTTCTAATTAGAATTTCACAACAATGAAAGGCCAAATTTTGGAATCGTAAATTGATTTGAGAACATGCTTTCAAACATTAATCATTTTGCAAGTTAAATAATCTATGAGTTTAACACCACGTAGAGGATTTATTTCATTTAAAAAAATAATGCCATATTCCGATTAATATTCATTGGAAACAATAATATTTATTCACACATATATTTGGTTGAGCAACATGTGTGGAATATAAAATGTTGTACGATAGAGAATGCTAAATATTTTCAATGGAATGTATATGTTGGAAAGTAAAATATTCACATTTGAATGGTGGTGATTGGAAAGGTGGTAAGAAAATCATGAATTCCATAGAAGAAAGTATAGCAAAAGAATGTATAAGAGAAAACAACATTAATTCAGTTGAGGTTCATCCATAGCTAATTAATAATAGCCATATAGTGGATGGTGCAATTGTGGGTGCAGGTTATTTGTGGCCCTTTTGAATACTACAAGCAACTAAACCATTGTTTTGTATCCAAATACCAATGTGTTTTCATAGGTGAATACAAGAAATGTGGATAGATTGATGGCATGTTGGAAAGGAGAAGAATAAATAGTTGTGGCTTCCATTTATTTTAGTGCAAAAAATTACATCTCTTTAGACAATTGGACAATGATTCAAATCACATTGTACTTGTTAGAGATGCATGTCAGTGTCATATCCACTCACAATTTCAATCAAAAATTCAAGAATGAGTTCCTACAAATATAAACAAAAAAATCATTTTTTATTAAAATTATCCACCCAATTGTAAGACCACAATTTTTTTCAAGATTTAATAGTTGACCATCGAATTCAAAAACATAAACCTATTCACTCCAAAGCCTCATCATCTACAAAGTTTCTAACATTAGGATTGTAACCAAGTTGATTCCTTGTCCCTGGTGGCAATACCATGGCTACTTGGGCTTGGGCCTTGTCCTCCACATACAAGGACAATACGAAGAGCCAAGGAGGATTGGAAAAAAACTCCTCTCGTGCAAAGAACAATTAAAAACCTTTACAATTGGAAAATTGAAAGATCATGACAAGGGGACAAATACAATAATTTTTTTAAAAACAAAGCTTAAAAGCCAAGCAAACTTGCTCACAATCCAAGTTCTTTTAAAACCCTTTGGAGGTGGGAAATCTAAGTTGTCAAAGTCCATAATAAGGCACCTTTGCTCAAGAGTGGGAACTTCAACCAATGGTTCTAGCACCTCAATGAAGACATCAATGTTAGGTTCTAGAACAAGTATGTGATGGCGAAGGGTATGGCACGTCCTAATGTTATTTCCTACAACACAAATGGAAGTGAGAATTGGAAATGGAATAAGGAAGAAACATGGAATTCTGGAAAAAAGAAAGGGGAGGTGCAAACTTGTGGATGGAGACAAGTTTGCAAGAAATGAATTGGCTTTGGAACACACTTCAATGAAGGCCCAGAGTGTGAGATCAGGCACCTCTTTAACAACCCGAAATGGTTTTCATGATTTCAACATCATCATGGAGGACCTATCTGTCCAATTGTAAATTACATCTTCCTTTGAGACATTGATACTTTTCTACAAAAATTCTTTAGATAGAGGGCAAAACTAGAAAGACTACTTGGCAAGAGATGTGTCATGATATTGTTTCACCAAGAGAGTCAAGCAACTCAAAAAGGTTTGCAAGATTAGAAAAGGAAAAAATTCAAGATGTGAAAATTGAAAACAACATGAAGGTATAGAAGGAAAGATATGTTGAACCCAAACCTTCATGGAGGGGTCTTCAATGCTTGCAAGGGGGAGAGAATTACAATTGCCCACTTCATGCAAATTTGGAAGTTGTAGCTTTGTAAATACGATTGGATCTCCTTAAGAATGCGTGGATTGTCAAGATGGAAATAAACACAACCCCATCAAGGGTCAAAAACTTGTCGGCAAAGTCGAAAACGGACACAATGTAATCTTCATCTTGCCTATTCAAAACAACACATTATGGGTTTCTTGACCGGTCAAAAAAATGACTATTGTTTTTTTTAAACTACAATTGTAACTACTTAATCACAAAAATCAACATGCAGTTACAAAGGCCATTGAGATGTTATGTGATGTCATGGTTTTACGACTATAATTAATATGATGACTAATGAGTTTATATATATATTATTGGAATTATAATTTAAAAAATAAATAAATAGTTAATTAAAAATACCTTGACTTTTGCTATTAGAATATTGACTTTTTGTCTCACAACATGATGATGTGGCATTTCACATGTCTTTTACATCTTGTTTTATTAAATTATAATAGGAAAATTGACTATAAAATGGTATAAAAGACTTTAAAAATGGCCAAAAAAATGATTGTAGTTGATTAGGACCAATTGTAAAAGACATGTTTTGGCGTCGAGGTGGTAATAAAATACTTGACTATTAATCAACATGATCACTCATACATTACTTTGGATAAAATGAGGCATTTATTGGTCAGTCACTATGTTAGAGATGATGACAAATCCTTCAATGTAACTTTTTGCACCAAAATGTAAGTCCAAAAACTTTACTTTCATTACAACAAATCTTATCCTTTGAACTAGACACAAAAATGACTATTGTGTTTTTCAACTACATTTATAACTACTTAGTCATAACAATAATTAAATAATGGAAAAAAGACATCAACATGCCACATGGCATCATGGTTTTACAACTATAGTCAATATGACAACTTATTGGTTTAAAAAAATAAATTATCATATTTTTTTCAATTTTTGTTCATTAGTTAGTTAGTTGCAAGAACCATCCACCTTTGCGATTAATAACAATTCAATCTCCCATGATGGTGACATGGCATGCTATATGCCAATAAGACGATGTGGTCCTATTTGTCAACATCATGATTAATGTCATTGATTTTTTGAATTAATCTCATTTATTAGATGGTTAAAAATATTGTTGTCCTTTGATATTAATAACGACTTGGTTTTCCATGTGATGATGGCATGGCATGCCATAATTTTTTATGTGCCATGAGGTTTTTTTTGAAGTTATGAATTCACATGCATGTGTATATGTATTAAACAATTTATTGTTAACTTTTAATTATGATTACAATATTAATAGTCGTTTTTAAAAAGGTGACAAATAACTCCTTAACTTTTTAACTACTTAACACACTAGTTTAGGTTAACATACCTACTAAGTTAACCTATGTATGTAAGCTACTTAATAAAAACCTAGTTTGTAATATAGGCTACCTTGAAAGTTACTTAATTAGACATAGTAAATTTATTACATGTAGTATGTTTAAATATACCTAAAATTGGTTACCCTACTAATAGGTTACATAAGTAGGTTTGTCTAGATATATAGTTTTATGTTTTTTGCCAAGTCAACCTAGGTAGCCTCATTACAAGATATTTGATCAAATTTGTAACAACCTCAAATTTATGTGACTATATGTGACTATGATGTAACTAAATGTGACATAAGTATCCTAGGTTTTTTTTTTCTTAGTGTAAGAATGCCTAGGTTAACCTAGGGTAGGTTAGTAAGTACTATAGGTTGACAAACTAGTTCATCTTAAATCAACTAGGGAGATCGAAGTCTAGGCTAGGTTGGTAGGTAATAGGTAGGTTGACCTAGGTCAACCTAAGGTGGCCAAGGTTAATTCAAAGCGACAAATTTTGAGCTTTACAACTTTGTGTTAAATATGATTAATATAAAAAAACATGGTAGTGCAATGGATGAAGACTTGAACCCCAAAGTGAAGGTGAGGGGATGAAGTTTTCACTCTTGCAACCTATGATGATGCCTAGACCACTTGGCTTAAGTTAGGTAGTTTAGTTTAGACTTCTTGGGCTAGGAGTCTGACGTTTGTTTTTAATCTAGGCCACTTAACCTAGGTTACCTAACACTTGTAACTAGTTTAATTAAATTAAGCTATGCTAACTTTTGGCTAGGCGATCTAGGCTAAGCTAAGCTGCATAGCCTAGTTAGGTTAGGCTAAGGTTGACTTTTGGTCATGTGTAATGGCTCATAACATGTTTATAAAATTTTGACACATGTCATCCATCCATCAAGGCATCTTTTGTAACATTTAGTTCAATAAAACGACTAAGTTGAGATGGCATGGACTTTACACGTTATTACCAAGGTTAATAATGACCTAGAATTTCATTATTATAAGAAAATTTTAAAATTTTAATCATATAAACCCATTTTTTACTTTCTTTCTTGGAGGTACTTAAAGTGTTCTACCTTTGAAAATTATATAAGGGAATATTTCTAAGTAATTAACTTTTATTGCCATACTTTTGTATGTTGAATTCTATGTGTTGTTTTTTTGTATGTTGTGAGTATTCTATCTTATTGTATGCAAGGTTTTCTTTCTTGTATTTGCTTCAGGTTTGTTTTTGTAGAAAAATTATGAGTTTTTACCATTAAAATTTCATTGTCCCCTTTGTGTTGAATGATTTTTACTTACCTAAGGAAAATAAAAAGATTTACTCTTCTACTCCCTTATTTTATTCCTTCAAAACCTGGTAGTTCATTGAGTGGCCTTAACGTCTTGTGACCATACTATAGGTATTGAATCTATAATTTTTGGTTCATTATTTTTTTATTTTAAAAAATATTGGTTAGACCTATTTGACTCCACCAAAGCAAATTGTGGAATTTTAATTTTTTTTTTTGACAAATAAAAATAAAACACAAAAATAATTTGTAAATTATAAATTTTTGGAGTCATTTATAGTATGCCAATAGTGTTGTTAACAAGGAGTATGAAGAAATCAATGGAACAAGTTTTGCAAGAAAGTGTTGAATTAGGCCACATAGGTAACTCGAAACGACTAAAGTAGCCAAAGATTGACCCAAAGGAACTTGTGACCTTTCACAATGGGGAGCAAAACAAATTGGAAGATGTTACTAAAAATCACTAATAGAAATCATGTCATTTGCAACTAGTCATTATGCAATTGTGTGTAACTAGGTGTCATTTGCAATTACATTGGTTGTGTGTGCAACTACAAAATTGATACAATCTAATTTTGGGCCATACGGTTGTGTGTGCAACTAAGATGCAACTAGTAGTGTACAAAATGGACATGTGTCATAAAAATCATGACCTAAGTTAATACGTACGTACATTAATATATTAAATATGTCTATTTAAGCTATGTATAGTAGTTTTATAGCTTTAGTACTAAGGTTAAACTCATATTAACTAATGTTACCCAAGGTAAAACATTGGCTAAACTACTTTTGGTTGAATTAATTATGAGGCTAAACTAACCATGGCAAATTTAACTATGAAGTTAAATTAACTTTGGTTGAACTAACCATGGCAAAACTAATTATGAGGTTAAACTAACCATGGCTAAACTAACTATGAGGCTAAACTAACTTTGGTTGAACTTATTATGAGACTAGATTAAATTTGGCTAAATTAACCATATTGGGTAAACTAATTTTGGCCAAATTAACTATGGCTAAACTAAATAAAATACCAAATTAGCTAGGTAGTAAATTAAATTAATAATGGCTAAACTAACATGACTAAATTAAACATGGCTAAATCAATTAGTAAATTTAATCTTGTAATTAATTTAACTATGGTTAGTTGACCCAAAATAAATTTACATTTAACTTCTGGATTATTGTAGAGAAAATTAGTTTATCCATCATTAATTTAGCACTATAATTAGTTTAACCCAAAAAAATTATATTATTATCATTATAGTTAATCACATATAATGATTATATATATATATAATTATACTTATAATTATAAATATTTTTACTCATAATTTTTTTTGTCTAGGCTATGTAATAATATTGTATTTACTATTTGTAAATAATATAAATATTAATTATATAAAATAATAATAATAATAATAATAATAATGTTCTTATTTAATAGATATTATTTAAAATTTATTATAATATTGTTAATATATTAAACCTAAGTATTTAAAAAAAGATCCATTTGTTTCATGGTTTAAGATATTATCACAATATGATGTGAATATTGCTTTCCTTTTAGATTTTCATATGGCTATGCAATACCTTTGCAAGTTTCAAAAAATATGTTATAAAATTTAAAGGATGTTTGAAATACCTTACAAGGGGTATCATATGTGTATTGAGTATTCCTAACCATGAACAATACCCCTTTGATAATCTAAACCAAAATAATTTAACCTATGGTGTTTACTCAATACCCCAAGCAGGGTATTGCTTTCCTTGTAGGTTTTGGTAGGGCTATGCAATACCCTTCTAAGTTTCAAAAGATATGTTATAGAGCCCAATATATTTTTAGGACACCCCACAAGGGGTATTGCAAGTGTATTGAATAGTTTTGAGAATGCAATACCCTTCCAATAACATAGACCAAAATAAATCAACCCATGATGTTTAATTACATAATACCCAAATGAGGGTATTAGTTTCCTTATAGGTTTTGGTAGGGCTACGTAACACCCCTTCACATTTCAAAAGATATCTTATGGAGCCCAATGTATTTCTAGGATACCCTAAGAGGGGTATTGCATGTTCATTGAGTCCTTTTGGGTATGAGCAATACCCCTTTCATAGGTTAGACCAAAATAATTTAACCCATGGTGTTTATAAAGTACCCCAATGAAGGTATTGTGTTCCTTTTAAGTTTTTTTATTCAGAGAGAGGTATTGCACATTCATTGAATATTTTACTTTATGAACTTGAATACAACATACGTTAAATGCATATAAATTGAATTAAAACTTTATATTACTTTGATTATCCACTTGGTTTGCAATAGCCCTATCGTGGAAAACATCCTCCTAACATAACTTGCAATACCTTTATAAGGGAGTGTCAAATACTTTAATCATGCCCTTATTTATTTGTTTGAGTGAACAAGACCAAGCTTCATGCAATACCTTCATTTTATTCTTTCCTCATCATTGTCAATCGGTGGGGGTTTATTGGAGCGGCAACCAAGTGGGTAGGTGTAGACATATAGGTGAGGTTTGTTGGGTATTTACTTAAAATGTTAGTAGGTAGGAAGGTGGAAGGGCAAGTAAGTAGTTAAATAGATGGGGGCTGGGTAGGTGGGTGGGGATGGGAGTAGCATATTTTTAATTTATAGATGATTAGGTAGATGGGGCAGAGTCTACTTTTAATTTAAAAATATAGGTGAGTAGGTCCGTGGGGGACAGTGGGGGGTAGTAGGTGGGTGTGTGGGAAAAGTTTCAAAAGCAGCCCAAAAAAAAAAGCTGGGTGGGGGGCGGGGAGAAAATAAAGTTGCAAAAAAAGAAACTGAGATGGGGGCTGAGAAAGGGCAAATAAAAAAGTCTTGGATGGTACATGAATAGAAAAGAGAAACCTATCAGTGCAACATCCATCCACGTTGGTGCACTGGTGGGTGCTGGTTTACTCTGGCCCTTTTCTGCCTCTTTTTGATCCCTTTATACAAGGCAGAATGGAGGGGTGACCTTTTCCGCCTGATTTTGGTCCATTCAATGCAGAATGGAGGGGTAGCCTTTTCTGCCTCTTTTTGAGACCATTATGCAAAGGCAGAAATGGAGAGGTCCGATTGGGGCCAACGCCTATTATCTACAAGAACATATTCTGCAAAAGTTCACCGGACCATTACGGAAATCCGCATAACCAGTTTGCAAATCTACACGAACATTACGCCAAGTAAAGCTTCATTACACTACCTGTGAAACGACGTTCGGATATGGGGAGAGACGCGAAGCTCTTCCACAACACACTCACGCGCCAAGGCAGCTCGCAAACACGTCAATTCTGTGCACTTTTCTTCTGTGCGAACTCTCAAGATTCACTGATCTTCGAAGCGAAGGTCGGCGAAATCCTTCTGAAATTGTATGTCTGTGTGTGTTTTCCCCTTTCCTGAAGGTGAGTTGCTTATGCTAAATTGCGGGATTTTGTTCAATACGTGTTTTGGAAGCTCTTTTTTTGGGGAGGGGGCGCCTTTAGAGTTCTCTTCAAGATACGGCGTTCGCCAGAGAGAGCGCTCGAATGTAGTGTTGTGATGGCTTGCGGATTTCGGACGTAGACGAAGGAAGCCAACAAGGAAGGAAGGGAGAAGAAGAGCAGCTAGCAAACAGGAGCCATGGCGAACATTACAGCGAGTGAGATTGCAGGCTTCGGCGTCGGTGCTCTGCTCCTAATTGCTGCTTTGGCTGCTCCCAAAGTCGACTCCTTTGTCGCGCGCTCCCAACACAGGTGCAGTAATATCTAGCCTCCAAATTTCTTTCTCTTTTTTCCTGTCTCTGTCTCTCTCATCTGTCTTGCTACACCTTTCGAGATTTCGATTTCCTTCGAAGCAAGAATGCTAGTGGCGATTTGAATCCGTTACGGCTTGCAAGGTGAAATTGTGGCCAGTTAGCCATTGCTTGTGTTTCATGCTTCTAAAGAGTCTTAACAAATTCTGAAAATATGTACAAAAGGAGGCTCCACAGACAGATACTCGGTTACATTGCTATCCTGTACTTCATCTCCTGTTTTCTTGCTCAGATGACTGGAGCTCAGAGTGTTCCGATGAGGTTTGGAGAGTTTGGTGGGTGAGCAACTGCTGCAGGTCTTTGAAGAATGTGGAGGCGTGACAAAACTGCCATGCCTCGGGTGCAAAGGACGTGGTCAAGTGACTGAGGGGTTTTTTAGTGCTCTTTCCTCAGAACAAAGAGAGAGAATTCCTTGTCTTGCTTGCAAGGGCAGAGGCCAGTTCCCATGTCCTTCTTGCAGTAAACAATAGAAC
>Ga0116226_10003004_pt1 | contig 14825 bp, 12 predicted proteins | sample S1TSphfallax_FD_89692 | JGI IMG/M metagenome (GOLD analysis project Ga0116226, IMG submission 89692) | Host-associated microbial communities from peat moss isolated from Minnesota, USA - S1T2_Fa - Sphagnum fallax MG | ecosystem: Host-associated > Plants > Peat moss > Unclassified | place: USA...
AGCTACGCAGCGGAGCGACGGGGCTGCGCGCGCATGCAGCAGGCTCCTCGGCGCCCGCCGTCGAGCATTCGGAATTGTCAGAGCGTGCAGAATTTATCGTGTCGTGCGTCATTTCGCTCAATCACGGTCGCCGCATGTCGAAAGCGTGAGCGAAGGCAGAACGACGAACACTCCCCGGAGACTCCTAGCCGATGACCAATCTCAACAAATCCATTGGATATCGCCTTGCGGCCGTGCTTGCGGCAACGCTCTTCTTTGCCCTTGCAGGCTTCGGCTACGGCGTCTGGTCGCTTGGCCAGGTCGAGAGCCAGACCCAGGCTCTGGTAGATCAGTCCGTGGCGACGGAACGACTGGTCGCGGACTGGCATCGCAACGTCGCCGTCGGCCTGACTCGAACGACCGCGATGACGATGAGCGACGAGCCCGAGCTCCGTGCGCTGTTCACCCGCGAGAATGCGGCGTTGGGGCAAACCGCCGCAGCCATGTTCCGCAACGTGAAGGAGCGGCTGACGAACAGCGAAGACCAACGCCTGTTCGACGAGTTGATGAAGAACCGGGAGATCTACGTCGCAAGCAGGGCGGAGATCGCATCCTTGAAGGCGGCTGGCGACGCAGTCGGCGCCCGCGACGCCTTCGAGCGAAAATACCTGCCCGCCGCGGCGAAATACCGGGACGAGCTCGACCAACTGGCTCAGCTTCAGCGCGACCACATCGATGCCAGCGTGGCGAAATTGCAGGCCGCCAACCGGGCGGCGCGCACGGCGCTGATCGTATTCGGGCTCCTCGCGATGGCGGTGGGAACCGCCTTGACGGCCTGGGTCGTTCGGGGCATCACGCGGCCGCTTCGCCATGCCCTGGAGATCGCCACCCGAATCGCCCGGTTCGACCTGACCGGCGCGGTGACGTTGCACGGCAGGGATGAGACGGGTCAACTCCTGCACGCCCTGGAGACCATGCAGGTCGCCCTGCGCGGCGTCGTCAGGCAACTTCAGACGTCGACCGACAGCATCAACACCGCCTCATCCGAGATCGCCGCCGGCAGCATGGATCTGTCCTCGCGCAGCGAGGAGGCCGCGGCCAGCCTGCAACACGCGGCCTCGTCGATGGAGCAGTTGGTCAGCACGGTGGCCAACTCTGCGGCCAGCGCGCGGTCGGCCTCCAGTCTCGCGGCCGACGCCGCCAGCGTGGCGGGCGAAGGCAGTGTTGCGGTCGAGGACCTGGTGGCCACGATGAACGAGATCAACGACTCGTCGCGCCGGATATCCGAAATCATCGGCGTCATCGACGGCATTGCCTTCCAGACGAACATCCTGGCCCTCAACGCCGCCGTCGAAGCCGCACGGGCTGGCGAAGGCGGGCGCGGTTTTGCCGTCGTCGCTTCGGAAGTACGCGCGCTCGCAGGTCGTAGCGCCGAGGCCGCGCGCGAGATCAAGAACCTCATCGGCCAATCGGTCGACAAGGTCGAGATCGGTTCGCGATGTGTCGCGCAAGCCGGGCTGAAGATGGGCGACATCGTCAAGTCGGTCGAGCGTGTTTCCGCCTTGGTGGGAGAGATATCCGAAGCCGTGAACGAGCAGAACACAGGCATGGCTCAGGTCAACACCGCGGTCGCCCAGCTGGACGTGGCGACGCAGCAGAACGCCGCCCTGGTGGAGGAGTCCGCTGCAGCCGCGGAAAGCCTGAAGGCACAGGCATTGGAGTTGACGATGACCGCGCAGCGCTTCTGCGTCGACGGCGTGTCCGCCTGAAAGATCTCGTCATCAAATCCGGTTATCGCTGCGTTGCGCAAAAGTGATTTCCACGCTCCATCATTGCCTCTTACCATCGCGCCCTCCTGCGCCCTTGAATCCAACGGGCGCGACGGAAAGCAACGAGAAGTCAGAAGGACGACGATGACAGATATTTCCACGGCAGACTCGCTCGCCACCAATGCGCCGAAGGCCCGCGGCTGCGTCATTCGGCCGGCCGAACTGCAAGGCTACAGCCCGGCCAATCATTCGGGCACGACGAACGTTCGCTTGATCGGGCCACAAAACGGTGCCCGGTACATGGAAGTGCTGCTGGGCGAGTTCGTACCCGGAGGCAATGCGCTCGCGCACGCGCACCCCGCGCTCGAGCAGGCCGTCTACGTCCTGGAGGGGACGGCGATCGCAGGCATCGACGGCGTCGACCACGAAGTGCATGCCGGCGACATGATGTTCTTTCCAGAGGGCGTCTATCACTCGCTCAAGGTCACCAGCGCGAAGGTGAAACTGCTCGTGATCTACGCGCCCCCCTACGGCGAGGATCCATCCAAGGTGGTGCGCTAGCTCAGCCACCGGACGGCCGCTTCGGCCGAGGGCGGGCGCCTATCCTCGCCGGTCGGCGCGCGCGGGCTTGGGGTCGCGCCGCACCCGCGACGAGGGCGGCCGCCCCCGTCGCACCAGGTCACGATGCTCGCGCGAGCGCAGCAGGTGCTCGCAGAACCGCGTGACGGCGAGGGACAAGGTTCGTCCGCCCAGCGTGACGATGCCCACCTTGCGCTGCACCACCGGCTTGGCAAGCCGTCGCGCCACCAGCTCGGCCTGGTTCAGGCAGGCCATCGTTCCCGCTGGCAACACGCTCAAGCCCAATCCTCCGGCAACCATGCTGCCGATGACGGTCAGGTTGCTGCTCGCCACCTCGTGCGCCGGACGGATGGTGAGCCCCGCCTCCATGAACGCCGAATCGGTGGCGTGGCGCGTGTTGCTGCCCGGCGTCGCGGCAATGAATTGCCGGCCCTCGAAAATGCGCCAGGGCAAGGCCTGGTCGGCATCGATGTCCGCCAGGACCGGATCATCGCGCCGGCAGATGAGCACGAACTCCTCGTCGATGAGATGCTGGTACGCGAACCGCCCGTCCGGAGGCGGCTGTACCGTAAGCCCGACGTCGCACTCGCGGTTCTCGAGTCGCAGCAACACCTCGGCTGCGGTTTCGACCCGGATCAGGAACTCGATCGCCGGGTAGACCTTCACGAAACCGGCAATGGCGTCGACCAGGACCGACTGGGACATCGACGGCAGTGCGCCCACGCGGATCCGTCCTCGACGCCCCTCCATGAACTGCGAAAGCTCGCTCATCGAGTCGACGAACTCCAGGACGATGCGCCTGGCGATGGGCAGCAGTTCCAGTCCCGCGGCAGTCAGGCTGACGCTCCGGGTGTCGCGGTCGAAGACGCGCGCGCCCAGGCTCTCTTCAGCCAACCGGATCGTGCGGCTCAAGGCTGGCTGCGACACATGCATCTTGTCGGCCGCTGCGCTGAAGCTTCCACAGTCGGCGATCGCGACGATGGACTCGAGCTGGCGCAGACCTATGTTGGTTCGCATAGCTATCCACTTGAGTTATCGATTTCATGTAATTATTCTATTTGCATTATGTTAGCGGATTCCTAGAATCAACTCACAAGATCGGGCGAAGCGCCCGACGTGACAGGAGACAACATGACACGTTCCACGTTCTGCAAGCTCGCCCGACTGTTCCTGGCGACGATCGGATTCGCGCTCGCCGCGGGCAACGCCGCAGCCGATCCCTACCCCTCCAAGCCGATCACCATCGTCGTTCCGTTCTCGGCGGGAAGCGGCACCGACCTGATCGCGCGCGGCATGGCGCGGACCATCCCCGAGGACTGGCACGGCAGCACCGTGGTGATCGACAACAAGCCGGGCGCGAGCGGGATCATCGCCGCGCAGTTCGCCGCACGCGCCCCGGCGGACGGCTACACGCTGCTCATGACCACCAACACGACGCAAACGGCCAATCCCTACCTCTTCAGGAAGCTGCCCTACGACCCGGTCAATGACTTCGCGCCGGTGGCTGCTCTTGCCAAAGGGGCGATGGTGATGGTGGTGCCGGCCAGCAGTCCGATCAAGAGCGTCGCGGCCTTCATCGATTACGCGCGGACCAAGACGCTGAGTTTCGGTGCGGGCAACTCGTCCAGCCGTGTCGCAGGGGAACAGTTCAAGCAGATGACGGGCGTGGAGATGACCTACGTCCCGTACAAGGGCAATCCGCAGGCTGTCACCGACCTCATCGGCGGGCAGCTCGACGTGATGTTTGCGGACACGGCGACGGCGTTGCCGCTGATCCAGTCCGGAAGGCTGCGTGCGCTGGCGTACACGGGCGCCCAGCGCACGTCGACGCTGCCATCCGTGCCGACCCTGGCCGAGTCGGGACTCAAGGGCTACGAACTCTACTACTGGGTGGGCGTCTACGCTCCCAAGGGAACACCGAAGGAGATCGTCGATCGCCTGAACGCACTGCTGCTCAAGAGCCTCCAGAGCGAGACCATGAAGTCGGTCTATGCACATTCGGTGATCGATGTCTTCACCACCACGCCGGACGGGCTGGCCGACTTCCAACGTCACGAATCCGCCAGATGGGCCTCCATCATCAAGGCGGCCGCGATTCAGCCCGAGTGAGCGCCGACCGCGGAGCGATTCAGGACGACCCCCCTATTTTTCCCCGGAGAACAGAATGGCTGGCCCCCTCGAAGGTGTACGAATCCTGGACTTGACGACCGTGGTCATGGGACCGTTTGCAACCCAGATCCTGGGCGACCTGGGTGCCGATGTCATCAAGGTGGAATCACCTGCTGGCGATTCGATGCGCCGAGTCGGGCCATTTCGCAACGAAGGAATGGGGCCGCTCTATCTGCAAGCGAACCGAAACAAGCGCAGCATCGTCCTCGATCTCAAGGAGAGCGGGGACCGCGAGGCGCTCCTGGCGCTGCTCCCCGACACGGACGTGCTCGTCTACAACATCCGGCCGCAGGCCATGCGGCGACTGGGTCTTGACTACGAGACGCTGTCTGCCATCAATCCGGGGCTCATCCTGTGCGGCGCATTCGGCTTCGGCGAGGGCGGCCCGTATGCAGGACGTCCGGCCTACGACGACATCATGCAGGCCACCTGTGGCATCTCCTCGCTGTTCGCACGTGTCAACGGCTCCCCCAGTTTCGCGCCGGTCAACCTGTGCGATCGAACCGTCGGGCTGTACCTGACCACGACGATCACCGCGGCCCTGTTCCACAAGCAACGCACCGGCGAAGGGCAGCGGATCGAACTTCCCATGTTCGAGACCATGGCGCAGTTCGTCCTTGGCGACCATCTCGGCGGACAGGTGTTCCTGCCCTCGGAAGGCGGCACGGGTTATCAGCGCCTGCTGTCGACACAACGTGGTCCCTACGCGACCCTGGACGGACATGTCTGCGTGGTCGTCTACACCGATGAACATTGGCGGAAGTTCGCGGCCATGACAGGCTGCGCGGATCTGCTGGAGAAGGACGCCCGCTTCCGCGACTTGCAATCGCGCACCGTCAACGCGGAGGCGGTTGGAAAATTTCTCGCCGCGAAGCTTTCCACCCGGTCGACTCGCGAGTGGCTGTCGCTGTTCGACCAGGCCGATGTGCCTGCCAGCCCGGTCAACTCGCTCGAGGACCTGCTGGACGATCCGCATCTGCAAGCGGTCGGCTTCTGGGAAGAGCACGAGCACCCCAGCGAAGGCCGGATCCGGGTGTCGAAGTTCCCGGGTACCTGGTCCCGCACGCAGCCCGACATACGCCGCCTGGCGCCTCGGCTTGGCGAGCACAACGCCGCGGTGCTCGGGCCGGTGCGCGCGGCAGCGAACGAGGAAGGCGCACTGCCATGAATTTCGAGGCCCTCGTACGCACGCCCGAGCAACAGGCACTGCGCGAAGCGGTACGCGCCATCTGCGACCGATTCCAGGACGACTACTGGCGCGATCTTGACCGCCGACACGCGTTCCCCCATGAATTCGCCGCCGCCATCGCGGCGGGCGGCTGGCTGGGGATCGCCATGCCCGAAGAGTACGGCGGCTCGGGACTGGGCGTGACCGAAGCCAGCATCATGATGCAGACCATCGGCAACTCGGCGGGCGCGTTCGCCGCCTGCTCGACGGTCCACATCAACATCTTCGGACTGCACGCCATCGTCAAGCATGGCAGCGAGCAACAGAAGCGCGCATGGTTGCCGGACGTCGTCAGCGGCCGAACCCGGGCTTGCTTCGGCGTCACGGAACCGGATGCCGGACTGGATACCTCCCGTATCAAGACCCGAGCCGTGCGCCGAGGCGATCGCTACGTCGTGCAAGGCCAGAAGATCTGGACCAGTACGGCGCAGGTCGCGGACAAGATCGTCCTGCTCGCACGCACGACTCCGATCGAGGAATGCGCCCGCCCTACCGACGGGCTCAGTCTGTTCTACGCAGATCTGGATCGTCGGCACGTCCAGATCACGGAGATTCCCAAAATGGGCCGGCATGCGGTCGACTCCAACCAGCTCTTCCTGGACGGGCTGGAGGTTCCCGCGGACTGCCGCATCGGCGCCGAAGGCCAAGGCTTCAGATACATTCTCGACAGCCTGAATCCGGAGCGGATCCTCAATGCGGCGGAGGCCATCGGAATCGGCCGTCGGGCGCTTGGGAAGGCGGTCCACTATGCGGCCGAACGTGAAGTGTTCGGCCGCCCGATCGGCATGAACCAATCCATACAGCACCCGCTCGCCGAGTGCTGGTCCGAGCTGTGCGCCGCCGAATTGACCGTGCTGCATGCCGCCGGACTTTACGACGCCGGCGAGCCCTGCGGCACCTTCGCCAATGCCGCCAAATATCTTGCTGCGGATGCTGCCTTCCATGCCGCCGACCGAGCCGTGCGCACGCACGGTGGAATGGGCTATGCCGCCGAGTTCAACGTCGAACGCTATTTCCGCGAGGTGGTCGCCACCCAGCTGGCGCCTGTCTCGCGCGAGATGATCCTGTGCCATATCGCGGAGCGCGAACTGGCGCTGCCCAAGTCCTATTGAAGCCGAGATGCGCCAACATGAACGTCCTGCCTGAACGAGTGGTTCTGACCGAGCGCCGCGGTGCCGCATTGTGGATGACCATCCAGCGAGAAGAGCGCAGGAATGCGCTCAACAGCGAGGTGCTTCGCGAGATCCAGACCGCCGTGGAAGGGGCTGGCTCGGACCCGGACCTTCGCGTCCTGGTGCTCACCGGAGCGGGCCGTCGCGCCTTCTGTGCCGGCGCCGACCTGAAGCAGGGAACCGATGTCTTTGCCGACGGACTCGACGAGCCGACCACGGACTTCGGGCGCCTCGCCCGGGCGGTACGCGCCTGCGGCTTGCCGCTGATCGGCCGGATCAACGGCGACTGCGTGGCGGGAGGCATGGCGTTGATGGCTCTTTGCGACCTCGTCGTGTCGGTGGACAGCGCGCGTTTCGGCCTGCCGGAAGCGAAGGTCGGCGTCTTTCCGATGCAAGTGCTCGTCTACCTGCGTCGCCTCGTCGCGCCGCGCCATGTCAACCAACTGTGCCTGACCGGGGAACTGATCGATGCCCGTCGCGCGCGCGAGATCGGCCTCGTCAACGAGGTGGCCACCCAGGACCAGCTCGACGCGCATGTCGCGACACTGCTGGAGCGGCTGAGCGCGATGTCGCCTGCGGCCCTGCGGCGCGGCAAATATGCCATCGCCGCGATGGAGACGATGGACTTTGCCGGAGCGCTGGCTTTTGCCGAGACGCAGATTGCCCTCGTTTCGCGCACCGCGGACGCGCGCGAGGGCCTTGCGGCATTCAACGAGAAGCGTGCCCCGAAGTGGGCACGCCCGCAGGAGCGGACATGAGCGATCGAATCGTACGCATTGGTGGCGCGTCCGGCGCGTGGGGTGACAGTCCCACCGCGATCGGCCAGTTGCTGACCGCCGATGTCGACTACCTGATGATGGACTACCTCGCGGAAGTCACGATGTCCCTGCTGGCGCGTGCGCGTGCCAAGGATCCGGAGGCCGGTTACGCCCCGGACTTCGCGCTCTACCTGGCGCCGCACCTGGGCGAGTTGAAGCGGCGCGGCATCAAGGTCACGACCAACGCGGGGGGCGTCAATCCGCGCGCCTGCAAGCGTGCGCTGGAGACCTCCGCCCGGGAACTGGGGATCGATCTGCGCGTCGCCATCGTCGAAGGAGACGACTTGATGGCGCACATCGACGCCCTGCGGGAGGAAGGCATCCGGGAGTGGCGCTCCGGCGAACCTTTGCCCGGCAAATTGCTGACCGCCAACGCCTACCTGGGTGCCATTCCCATCGCGCGCGCCCTTGCGGACGGCGCCGACGTGGTCATCACCGGACGCTGCGTCGACAGCGCCTTGGCGCTGGGCATCCTGATGCACGAATTCGGCTGGTCGACGGACGACTACGACCGGCTCGCGGCAGGCAGCCTGGTCGGCCACCTGCTGGAATGCGGACCGCAATCGACCGGCGGCATCTTCACCGACTGGGAAAGCGTTCCCGGCTGGGAGAACATCGGCTACCCGATTGCGGAATGCCGGGCGGATGGCAGCTTCGATCTGACGAAGCCGGCCGGCACCGGCGGCCTCGTCACGCCTGCGACCGTGGCCGAACAGGTGCTCTACGAGATCGGTGATCCGGCAGCGTATCTGCTGCCCGACGTCACTGCCGACTTCTCGCAGGTGAGCCTGCGGCAACAGGGGCCGGAGACCGTCCATGTCAGCGGCGCGCGCGGCCGTGCCCCGACATCGAGCTGCAAGGTCTCGGCGACCTACCAGGACGGATGGCGCGCCGTGGCGCTGGTGTCCATCATGGGCTTCGACGCCGTACGCAAGGCCAAGCGCACCGCCGACGCCTTGCTGGCGCGTGGTCGAGCGTTGCTGGCCGATCGAGGCTGGTCCGACTTCAGCGCATTCAACGTCGAGGTACTCGGTTCCGAGTCGGCGTATCCCCCTTCCGAGGCCGCACTGGCGGTGCGTGAGGTCCTGTTGAGGCTGTTGGTGCAACATGACAGCCCGAAGGCGTTGGACGTGTTCGCGCGCGAACTCGGCTCCGTCGGCCTGAGTTGCGCCCAAGGCACCACGGGCCTGATCGGCGGACGGCCGAAGGCGGTCCCCGTCGTGCGGCTGTTCACGTTCTTCATCGAGAAGCAGCGCCTGGGCCCGCAGAGCGTCACCGTTGCCGACGGTCCGCCACAGCTCACCGCGTTTGCGCAATCTCAGCCACAACACGCGGAATCCGGCCAAGGCGACCCGATCGCGACCGAGGCCAGTTGCATCGAAGCGCCGGCGGCGACGACGCGTGAGATCAGCTTGCGCGAGATGGCATACGCGCGTTCTGGCGACAAGGGTGACTCGTCGAACATCGCGATCATCTGCCGTGATCCAAAGCACCTGGCACACCTGAGGCGCGTGCTCACGCCCGAGCGGATCGCAAGCCATTTCGCAGGCCTCGTCAGCGGCCCGGTCACCCGGTACGAGGCTCCCGGCCTGTCCGCCTTCAATTTCCTGCTTGAAAACGCGCTCGGCGGCGGCGGGATGGCATCGAAGCGGCTGGATGCCCAAGGCAAAGCCTATGGGCAGCGCGCGCTCGAAATGAAAGTCCCCGCACCCGAATCATGGTGAGGGCGAATTGAAGCCCGTTTCGATCGCCGGAAGCACGCCGGTCATAGAGGTTTTCACCTAGGCCATTTTAGGTACTTGCCGCAAAGCACGCGGCAGCTGTGCTCACTAGACTAGCGTCGTGGGTCAGCCGTGAGGGCACGACCCGTCAGGCGTCGCCAAGTACGCCAGCGGAGACTTCCGAATGCGCTACATGAACCGTCTAGGCAAGGAGCACCTGGGTGCTGCCCTGATCATCACACTGGGCGCGGCCGTCCTGTTGCTCGGCCTGACCTACGAAACCGGCACGCTGCGTCAAATGGGCGCCGGATTCCTGCCGGTCACGTTCGGCGGCCTGATGATCGCCGTCGGATTGGCGATAGGACTGAATGCCGCGGCTCTGCCCGGCCGCACGGCGGACGACCCGGCGTCCGTCCATCCTCGCGAGGCGCCCCAATGGCGGGGCTGGGCATGCATCGTCGGAGGCGTGATCGCTTTCGTCGTGCTGGGTCGTTTCGGTGGCCTCGTGCCCGCCACCTTCTTCTCCGTCTTCGTCGCGGCGCTCGGCGACCGCGAAAACTCCTTGCGCAGTGCCACGGCGCTGGCGACCGTCGTCGACATCTTCAGCGTCGCGGTATTCCACTACGGGCTGCGCGTACAGCTGCCCCTGTTTCAGTGGGGCTGAATCCGCGCTCGACGCCGATCAGCCGCGCTTCAGAAAATCAAGGACGGAGACATGCATCAATCATTGATGGATCTTTGGTATGGGTTCGGCGTCGCGCTGCAACCAGGCAATTTCATGTGGTCGGTGTTCGGCGTGCTGATCGGCAATCTGATCGGTGTGCTACCCGGCATGGGAGCGCTCACCACGATTTCCATGCTGCTGCCGCTGACCTACGTCATCGCACCCGTTCCGGCGATCCTGATGCTGGCCGGCATCTTCTATGGCTCCCAGTACGGCGGCGCGATCGGCGCCATCCTGCTCAACCTGCCCAGCCATCCACCCCATGCGGTGACCTGCCTCGACGGCTACCCGATGACCGTGGCCGGCCGAGGCGGCGCCGCGCTGGGCATCACGATGATGTCCTCCTTCTTCGCGGCGTCCGTCGGCATCGTGGTGATGATCTTTCTCTCTCCGTTGATCGTCAAGGTCGCGTTCAAGTTCGGGCCGACGGAGATATGCGCGATCATGCTGCTCGGGCTGCTTTCGGGCGCCACGATGTCACGCGGCTCGCCGCTGAAGGGCATTGCGATGACGCTGTTCGGACTGGTGTGCGGAGCCGTGGGAACGGACGTGATCAGCGGCACCATGCGCTACACCTTCGAACTGCCCGACCTCGCCGACGGCATCGAGCTGGGAGCGCTGTGCATGGGCCTGTTCGGCATTGCCGATTTCCTGATGCATGTGAACCGCGTCAAGGTCAAGCCCATCCAGGCGCGCATGAGCATGAAGGAGATGCGTCCCACGCGTTCCGAGCTCAAGCAGGCCTTCTGGCCGATGGTGCGCGGCACGACGGTCGGGACGCTGTTCGGAGCGATGCCGGGAACCGGGCCCACCATCACCACCTTCATCGCCTACGCGATCGAGCGCAAGCTGGCCAAGGATCCGTCCCGCTTCGGCAAGGGCGCCATCGAAGGCGTTGCAAGCCCCGAAGCCAGTGCGCATTCCAAGACCCAGGTCGATTTCATCCCCACGATGTCGCTCGGCATCCCGGGCGACGCGGTGATGGCGCTGATACTCGGTGCGCTCATCATCAAGGGCATCCAGCCAGGCCCGCAGTTGATCACGGAACATCCGGACGTCTTCTGGGGCTTGATCGCCAGCTTCTGGATCGGGAACGTTCTGCTGGTCGTCCTGAACGTTCCCCTGATCGGGATGTGGGTCAGGATGCTGCGGGTACCCTACAGGTATCTCTATCCGAGCGCGCTGTTCTTCATCTGCATCGGCGTGTTCAGCACCAAGAACAGCCTGTTCGACGTCGCCGAGGTGGCCGTGTTCGGCATACTCGGTGCGATATTCCTGGCGCTGGAGTTCCCGGTCTCGCCCATCGTCCTCGGCTTCGTGCTCGGACCCATGCTGGAAGAGAATTTCCGGCGCGCCATGCTTCTGTCCCGCGGAGAGCTCAGTGTTTTCGTCGAACATCCCATCAGCGCGTGGTTTCTCGCGGCCTGCGCGGTGCTGGTGCTGGCGCAGCTCTATGCCTACGCACGCCACTTTCGGGTCGATCCCGGGCACGGTGGGAATCCGGGCCTCGTCGTCGAATAGTCCGTCCAGGTCCGCATCGCGCGCCCCGTGAAAGCCGCGCCCTCGTCCGATTCCGGCTTCGTCGGCGCGCCGGGGATCGACGGCCTGGCATCGGCGAGCCGCCCCCGCCTGGGCCTGTGGGTCCTGCTGGTGGTGCTTGTTCTGGTCGCCGAGGGCGTCCTCCTGGTCATGACCGTGCAATACCGGTCGACCCGGACGCAGGCGAGACTCGACCTGGCGACGGCGGCGGCAAACACCGAACTGCGACAGATCCTGGGCCGCGATCTCGAACTCGTACTGGACTTGCCAGCGCCCGCGGCACAGGCGCCGTCGTGGGAGGCCAAGGTCGCCCGCGTGCTGGGGGCGCATCCGGAGATGCTTCGCATCGAGCAGCGCGATCCGGCATTCGAACTGCGCGCGGCGGTCGACTCTCGGCTCTACACGCCCACCTTCTCGTACGTCGCCCGTTCGCAGATGCACGTCGACACCGACATCGCCTGTGCGTCCAGCAGGCGCCGGTCCGGCCCCGCCTATTCGGACGCCTATTTCGTGCCCCTGGGCGACGGTGCGGCCTCCGAGGTCATGGACCTGTGCATCGTCGAACGCGAAGGAGAGACCGTCGCCGGCTACCTCGTCGTCAGCTACAGCCTGCCGGCATTGCTCGACCAGGTTGGCAACTCCGGCGCCGCAGAGGGCAATGACCTGATACTGCTGGGGTCCGACGGGACGAGAGCGGCCCATGGAAGTCTTCGTGCTGGCGCCGGCGTGTACCGGGCGAACCGCATGGTCGACCTTCCAGGCACCGCGCTGCAGTTGCAACTCGAGAGCCCGTCGTTGCGCCCGCGCCTGGTGCCCGATGCGATGGGGGTGTTCGTCGTCAGCCTGTCGCTCGCCCTCATCGGCGTGGTCGCCGCGCTGATGATGGACATGCGCCGGCGTGCGGGCGTGGAGTCGGCGCTCGCCGATGCGCTGTCGTTTCGCAAGGCGATGGAGGACTCCCTGGTGACCGGCTTGCGCGCACGCGACCTCCAGGGGCGCATCACGTACGCCAACCCCGCCTTCTGCGCGATGGTGGGCTTCCGGGCCGACGAACTCATCGGCTCTGCGACTCCGCCATACTGGCCGCCCGAGCAGCGCTTGGCCTACCAGGAACGGCGTGCCTCCAGGCTCGCCTCGAAGGGTCGGGACACCTTCGAAACCGTCTTCATGCGCAAGGACGGCGAACGTTTCCCCAGCATGGTCTTCGAGGCCCCCCTGATCGGTGTGGCGGGCCAGCACACGGGCTGGGTGAGCGCGATCGTCGATCTCAGCGCCCAGCGTCAGGTCGAAGAGATCGCGCGACAGCAGCAGGAGCGGCTGCAGGGTACCGCGCGCCTGGCCACGGCAGGCGAAATGGCTTCACTGCTCAGCCACGAACTCACACAGCCGTTGTCGGCGATCGCCGCATACGCAACGGGCACGCTCAACATGCTGGCAGACGATGGCGATGGCCCGGCGTGGGACGCCCAACTGCCGCGCCTGATCAAGGAAGGGCTCGTCCAGATCGCAGATCAGGCTCACCGCGCCGGTCGCACCATCAAGAGCGTCCACAACTTCGTGCGCCGGCGCGAGGGATCCCGCGAGAGGACCGCCGTGGCCGAAATGATGGACGCGATCCTGCCCCTGATTCGGCTCCAGGCGCGAAAGAACCAGGCTGGCATCGAGATCGAGATCGACGACGGGACGCCCCATGTCCTGTGCGACCGGGCGATGGTCGAGCAAGTGCTGCTCAACCTGGCACGCAACGGACTTCAGGCGATGCAATCCACCGCGACGGACGTCGCGCCCACGCTCACGCTGCATGTTCGAGCCGAGACGCATGCCTGGATCCGCATCGGCGTGCGGGATCGCGGCAGCGGCATCGACGATCGAACGGCTGCGCAGTTGTTCAAGCCATTCTTCACGACCCGGGCCGACGGCATGGGCCTGGGGCTGAGCGTCTGCCGAACCATCGTCGAGCAACACGGCGGCACACTGGCATTCGCCAACCTGCGCGATCCGGAAGGCCGGATCTGTGGCGCGGAGTTTTCTTTCACCTTGCCCGCCGCACACTCGTCGACACCCGACGATACGGATCGGTACGTGCAAGGGGAGACGCAAGGAGGGACCCATGACATCGCCAGCACCCGCAGCCTCGCCTCCGACCTCGAATTGCAGCGTTCAACCCTGCATCCCGATGGTCTACCTCGTGGATGACGAAAGCGTCGTCCGATCCGCGTTGGCGTGGTTGCTGCGTTCGCGCCGGCTGCTGTCGCAGGCCTTCGACAGCGCCGAGTCCTTCGAGGCAGCGCTCGACGCTCCGGCGCCTGCCACACCGGATCTATGGCCTGTCGGTCCGTCGTGCATGTTGCTGGATCTGCGCATGGGCGGCATGAGCGGCCTGTCGCTGTTCGACAAGCTTTGCCAGCGCGGCCTGACCGAGGGCATGCCGGTGATCTTCCTGACCGGACACGGCGACGTGGCCACCGCCGTCGCGGCCATCAAGCGGGGCGCGTTCGACTTCGTGGAGAAGCCGTTTTCGGACAACGCGTTGGTCGACCGTGTCGAAAGCGCGCTGGCCGCCAGCAGGACGCACCTCGAAAGCCGGGCGGAGCGTGCGAGGCACTCCAGAATTCTGCAGCAACTCAGCGAGCGCGAGCTGGACGTCATGGAATTGATCAGTCGCGGCCTGCCCAACAAGATCATCGCCGAGCGCATGTTCCTCAGCATCCGGACGGTCGAGATTCACCGCGCAAACGTCTTCGAAAAGCTCGGCGTGAACTCGGCTGTCGAACTCGTGAACGCGATGCACAAGTTGCGACCTCCGCACCGGCAGGGTCACTGATGCGTGCAGTCGGGTAGCCGGGCCTGCGCGCTCAACCGCACGCGCCCACGTAGCCGCAGGACGTGCAGAAGTCACAGCCGTCCTTGTGGATCATGGTGGCATTGCCGCATTCGGGGCATGGCCGGCCGGCCTGGGGCGCGAGCTGGCCTGTCGCGCGCGCCGCGGGCGGCTCCTGCAGGCCCGTCGCGCCCAGCGGGAAACCGTCCTCGTCGAGCACGCCCAGCATCGCGTAGCGGTGGATCATCAGCCGCGCGACGTAGGCGATCGTCGACGGCCACACCTGCTGGCGCCTGTGGCTCGGCA